>Ga0335074_10006149_pt1 | contig 16644 bp, 10 predicted proteins | sample Lox_Sample_23_FD_206715 | JGI IMG/M metagenome (GOLD analysis project Ga0335074, IMG submission 206715) | Soil microbial communities from Loxahatchee National Wildlife Refuge, Florida, United States - Lox_Sample_2.3 | ecosystem: Environmental > Terrestrial > Soil > Wetlands | place: USA...
AGCGCGCCGTGATCGCCCAGGAGAAGCACCAGCGGTACGACGTGCCGTTCGGCAGCATCGAGCCGCGCATGCTCAAGCTGGTCTACCCCTCCGGCCACCCCTACCACCACCTGGTGATCGGCTCGGTATCCGACCTGAACGCCGCCGCCCTCGATGACGTGACCGGGTTCTTCCGGACGTTCTACGCGCCCGGCAACGCGGTGCTGGCCGTGACCGGTGACGTCACCGCAGAGCAGGTATTCGACGCTGCCGAGCGGTACTTCGGCCCGGTCCCCGCCGGGCCGCAGCCGCCGCACGTCCCGGCCCGCGTGCTGGAACCCGCCTCTGGGCAGGCCCGCGATGACGTCGCCGAGGCGGTCCCGTTCGCGGTCACGGCGCTGGGGTGGCGGCTGCCGCCCAACAGCGTCACCGACCCGGAGATCTTCGCCTGCGACATGGCGCTGCGCATCCTGGCCGGCGGCACGCCCAGCCGCGGCCACCAGGTCCTCGTCCGGGAGCTGCAGGCAGCCCAGGGGCTCAGCACGCTCACCGACCCGCGTACCGGCGGGAACTCGCTGGGAATGATCACCGTGCCCGCCATGCCCGGCGTCCCCGCCGGCCTTATCGAGAAAGCGCTGGGCGCCGAGCTCGACGAGCTCGCCGCCGACGGGCCGGGCGAGGAAGAACTGGCCTGCGCCCGCGCCGCCGCCGAGCGGGAGACGCTGGCCCACTTCTCCAGCAGCCAGGGCCGTGCGGCGGCCCTGGCCCAGTTCGCCACGGCGTTCGGTGACCCCGGGCTCATCAACAGCCTCCCCGACCGGATCACCGCCATCACCGCTGACCAGGTCCGGCAGGCCGCCGCCACGTGGCTGCGGCCGGAGTCCGCCGCCGTCGTCACCATCCGCCCCGCCGCGCCCGCCGACAGCGGCCTGTCTCCCGAGGAGTAACCCGATGTCCCTGGCACCCGCCCTCCAGTCGCGCCCAGCGGTGACGCCTCTCGCCCCGTGGCGGTTCCCCGTTCCCCGCCACGACCGCCTGGGCAACGGCGTCACGCTGCTCACCCATCACATGCCCGGCCAGCACGTGGCCACGGTGACCTGCCACCTGGGCATCCCCGCCAGCGCCGAGCCGGACGGCTGCGACGGCATCGCCGCCGTCATGGCCGCCTGCCTGGGCGCCGGCGCGCACGGCATCACCGCCCGCGAGTTCGAGCAGCGCGCCGCCGCCGCCGGCATCACCTGGACGGCCGGCCCCGGCTGGACCGGACCGTCCATCACCCTGGAACTGCCCGCCCGCCAGCTCCCGGCCGCCCTCGACCTCCTGTACTGGGCCGTCGCCGAGCCCGCGTTCGACCCGGCGGAAGTCGCCGGGCGGGTCCAGCTGGCCGCCGCCGGGATCGCCGGCGCCGCCGCCGTCCCGGCCACCCGCGTCCTGCAGGAACTGCCGGCCGCCGTGTACGGCGGCGAGTCCCGCGCCGGGCGGCCCGCCGAGGGCACCCTCGCCGCCGTCGCGCAGCTCACCCCGGACATGATCGCCCGCTTCTACGACGAGCAGGTGCGGCCCGCCGCCACCACGATCGTCATCGCCGGGGACCTCACCGGCCAGGACGCCACTAGGCTGGCCGAGGAAGCGCTCGCCGTATGGCGCGACAACCGCCCCGCCGGAGGCGGCGTCCCGCAACCAGAGCCAGCGCTACGCCGGCAGCCAGCAGCCGTCCTGGTGAACCAGCCCGGCGCGGTGCAGACCCAGCTCCTGCTCGCCGCCCCGGTCCCCGGCCGCGGCCACCCAGGCTGGAACGCCCTCCAGGTCGCGGCCCGCATCCTCGGCGCGCCGCTCACCGGAAGGCTTGACGCCCAGGTCCGCGAACGCTCCGGCGACAGCTACACCGTTCAGGCAGGCCTGACCGAGCTGGTCCCCGGGAACGGGCTGATGCTGGTCACGGGAGCGGTCGACGGCCCGGCCACCCCCGGCACGCTGGCAGACATCAAGGACATCCTCGCCGCCCCGCTCCGCGACGGGTTCACCCCCGCCGAGCACACCGCAGCGGCCGAGGCCCTCGCCGGCATGCTGCCCCTGGCCTACGAAACCCCCGCCGCGCTGGCCGCGATCACCGCCGACCTGGCCGCCTGCGGCCTGCCACCGGACTATCTCGACGTGCTCCTGGATGACATCGCCGGCCTGACCGCCGAGGCCGTCAACGGCGCCTACCAGAGCCACCTCGGCCCGGACCAGCTCACGCTGATCGCCGTCGGCGACGCCGCCGTCCTCGCCGGGCCGCTCCGGGAGCTGGCCGCCCCCGCCTCGCTCCAGGTGATCAGCGCGTGAGCGGCCAGCACGAGTAACCGGAGGCAAGGCGATGGACACGACCCTGCTCGGGCAGGTACTGACCGCGCTCACCCAGGGCGCCGCCGGGCAGGCCGGCCAGCAGGCGTGGACGGCCCTCGCCGCCCTGGCCACCCGGCTGCTCGGGCGCGATTCGGCAGAAACCACGGCCATCGAGGCCGCCCGTGCCGGGACACCCGACCCCGCCCGCCTCGCCACGCTGCTGGCCAGGCGGGCAGGCGACGATCCCGGCTTCGCCGGAGAACTGCAGGAGTGGCTGGCCGGTACCCAGGCGCTGCTCACCGCCGGGAACGTAACCAGCAACCAGGTCACCGGCCAGGTATCCGGGACGGTGATCCAGGCCGGGGACGTCTTCGGCGGGATCAGGCTCGGCGGCCCGCCCGACCCGGCCGCCTGACCGCCGCTGCACCCGCCCAGGCACGCCTAACGGCCTGGGCGGGGACTGCAGGCGGCCCGTCGTGCAGGCCCACGGCATCTCAACCCCAATCAGCCAAAGGAGACCCATGGCACCCGGCAACGCCGACGATCACCAGCAAAGGCCGCCAGTACCTGTCGTGATCACGAGCTACGGCCCGGAGGCGTCACACGCGCGTGCTCACGATCGATGTCGCCGCAGCAGCCACGGCCGGCCGGCCAGGAGCGCTCACACGAGCCCGGCCGCATGACCGCCGCTCCGCCCAGCCCAGAGTGGGGCAACGACATGGGCGGGACCGTGGGCGGGCACGCCGTGCAGGCCCGCAGCATCCACGGCGACGTCTACATCGGCGCGCACCCCGGGCCGGGCACGCCCCAGCCCCGGCAGCTGCCGCTGCCCCCGGCGCACTTCACCGACCGCGCCGACCCGGTCGCGGCAATCACCCAGGCAGCCGCCCACGGCGGGCCGGGGTGCGCGATCATCGTGGTCTCCGGCCCCGGCGGGACGGGCAAGACCGCCGTCGCGGTGCACGCCCTGCACCAGGTCGCCGACAGGTACACCGGGCAGCTGCACGCGCCGCTCGGCGCGTTCGCCGCCTCCGGGCCTGCCCGCCCGGAGGCGGTGCTGGCCGGGTGGCTGCGCGCCTTGGGCACCCACCCGTCGGCGGTGCCCGGCGATCCCGGCGAGGCCGCCGCGTTGTTCCGATCGCTCACCGCCGGGGCACCGGTCGCCGTGCTGGCCGACGACGCGGTCAGCGAGGCCCAGGTCCGCGCCCTGCTCCCGGCCTCCGGGCTGGTCGTGGTCACCAGCCGCTACCAGCTGCCCGGCCTGGCCGCCGCCGACGGCGCGCGCCTGGTGCCCCTCGGGCCGCTGGACCCGGCCGCCGCCACGGAACTCGCCACCCGGATCACCGGCCGGAACTCTGAAGCCGTCGACCTGGCGGTCCTGGCCGACTACTGCGGGCACCTGCCGCTGGCCGTCCGCGCCGCAGCGGCCCGTCTCGCCGCCCGGCCCGCGCTGGCCGCCACCGCCGTGGTCGCCGACCTGGCCGCTGCACGCTCCCGCCTGTCCGCCCTCGATACCCCAGCCCTGGAGATCTCCGTGACCGCATCGCTCGACGCCTCTTACCGTGCTCTCGACGCCGACACCGCCCGCGCCTACCGGCTGCTGGCCACCTGCCCCGGCACCGATGTCACCGTCCCGGCCGCCGCCGCGCTGCTGGACGCCGACGAGCCCGCCGCCGAGCAGCTCGCCGTGGCCCTGGCCGCCGCCAGCCTGCTGGAGGAAACCGCCCCCGGCCGCTGGCGGTTCCACGACCTGGTCCGCGAGCACGCCGCCAGCCTCGCCGCGCAGCACGACACCGACGCCGAGCGCAACGCCGCGACAGCGCGGGTCATCGACTACTATCTGCGCGGTTCCGCCGCCGCCGACCTGCTCGTACTCCCCGGACGGCTGCGAATTGCTTCCGCCTTCGGGCTGCCGATGCGGAATCCGCCTGCGTTCGCGACCGTCGCCGCGGCCCTGGCCTGGTGCGACGTCGAGCAGGCCGGGCTGCTCGAAGCGCAGAGGTCAGCCACCGACCTCGGGTTGCATGCCGCCGCCTGGCAGTTCGGGGATACTCTGTACGGCTGGGTCAGCCACCGGCACGATTACGCCGCCTGGCAGGCGGTCTGCGAGCAGGCTGTTACCTCCGCGCGGGTCTGCGGAGATGCCCGCGCCGAGGTGTTCTGCGCTATCCGGCTGGTGTCCTGCCACGTCGCCAGCGGTGACCTCGCCGCCGCGACCCCGGTCGCCGAGCAGGCCGTCCGGACCGCGTGGGCCAACGGGGACCGGGCCGGGGAAGGCAGCGCCCGCGAGCACGCCGGGATCTGCGCCATGGCTTCGGGCCGCAACGAGGACGCCGTCGCCCACTTCACCCGCGCGCTGGACTGCTGGCGGCGCATCACCAGCCACCGGCGCGCCGAGGCGATCGTCCACCGCCAGCTCGGACGCGCCCTGTCTAACCTCGGCCGCGCCAGCGAGACCGACGAGCACCTGAACACGGCGCTGGCCATCTTCACCGAACTCGGCGAGAACTACCACCAGGCCCGCACGCTGTACGTCATCGCCATGACCAGGCTAGCCAGCGGCCAGCCCGAACAGGCGATCGAGGCAATCAGCAGGCTGGAACGCGCACGCCCCCTGATGGAGGCCGAAGATCACCCCCTCAGCCTGTCCGAACTGCTCACCGCGCTAGCCATGGCCTACGCGCGCACCGGGGACGAAGAACAGGCTCGCGCATGCGTGGACCAGGCCGCGGAACTCCAGCAGCAGCTGAACCTGCCCGACAGCCACCCCGCCCGCGCCCAGACCATCTTCACCGCCAGCCAGCTCCGCTAGCGAAGACGACAGCGGGCCGCGAGGGGCCAGTGCCCAGCTCCCGGCACGTGACTGCCGCTAGCGGCCAGGCCTCCGGCACGGCAAGGGAAGTCAGCCGTGCCGGAGTTCAAACCAGGTCACCACCCGTGCGCCCCGTCGTCGCCACCCCCACCGTGCGGCGAGCCCGGCCACGAGCCCGAGCCCCCGGCCGTTCTCCGCGTCAGCGCTGGCCGGGCGCACCTCCGGCACCCCGGGACCGCCGCGATCGGCGACCTCCACCCGGACAGCGCCAGCGCGGGCCGTCACCGTGACCGTGACCGTCTCCCCGGGAACACCCGAGCCGCTGTGCTGGAGACTATTGGCGAAAAGCTCGCTCGCGAGGAGCACAGCGTCATCCCCGCACGGATGCCCCGGGCCGAGGACCGCACCCACGAACGCGCGGACAACCCGAGCCCGCTCCACCAGCCCGGCAACCTTCACGCTCTCGCGAACAGTCACCCCAGTCATCAGCCCACCGCCTTCCCGCCCGCCCGGGAAGACCCGCAGGGGCCGAACGGACGCACGGGAAATCCACGCTCACCTCAGCCGCCATCGTCAAGCCGAATACGCACCGCTGGCGGGCTGCCCGCAGGAAGGCAGCCTGGTGAACCTGTCACGCGCACGGCCGGTGAAAAGCAGGCCAGCAGGGCGGGAAGCAGAATCCGCGAGCAGAGAACCTCACCGGGCAGCACATTCCCTATAGCCGAGAAATGCTATACCGCGTCGTTCCATTTCATAATGCCGATAACATATACTGCGACATCAAATGCCGGATAAAAACGGGAACGGAGAATAAAATGGCCCAGAAGGTGAATGTGCTCCTGGTCGATGACATCGACGGCAGTGACGCAGACGAGACAATCCTATTCAGCCTCGACGGCACTCGCTACGAGATCGACCTGAACGGCGATCATGCCCAGGAGCTGCGGGGGCGACTAGAGCGCTACGTCAAGGCGGCCCGCAAGGTCACAGGGTCGCCCGGTCGGCCGGCCCGGGTCCGCAGGACCACCGAAAACGACGCCAAGAACAGGGAAATACGCAACTGGGCCAGGGAGCGGCACCTGGATGTCAACGACCGCGGCCGCATCCCTGCCGATATCGTGGCGCAGTACGAGGCAGCACACGGCAAATAAGCCACGCCTCTATCGGCCCCGGCCCGGCGCGTTCGGCGGGGCTTCTGATACGAGCTCGGCCGCCAATACGGAAATCCGCCTGGAATTTCCGAGGACCGGCACCGAATTTCCTGTATACCGCGAGAAGAGACCCGGACGGCGAGCAGAATGCTCGGCATCGCCGTCCGGGTTTTCGCGTTGGCGAGGCTGAACATCCCAAGCGTGCCATCGCGCTCCCAGGGGCGGCAGCCATGGGTGCAGACGCCTCTCCCGACACCTGCCGGCGCCAAGCAGGTCGGTCTCGCCGGGCGAGATCCCTCCCGCATGCCTCCTGGCGCTGTTCGTGGAGGCAGCATATGGAGGGTGTCAGAATCCTTTCCCGAACTCGCCCAGGCTGTCACTGAGCATGCGCAGCCAAGCCGCATCGACATCGTGAGAGCCAAGCAGCACCTGCTCGGCCAGCTGAGTAGCGGCCTCCCGCATTCCGCCGAGAGGCTGATCGCGAGCGTCGCCGCCCTGCTTGGCGCCGAACCATTGGGCCGCCCTCAAATAGACCTGCCCACCCGTGACTCGGTCAAGACCGTGGTCACCGCCGATCACCCGTTCGCCGCCGCACTCCGCGCCGACATCACCGCACGGGAGGCACTGGCGGAACTCACCGCGGACGGGCTGCTTATCCCGGCAGGATCGCGGCCCTTGCCCGCAAGCGACGAAATGACGCTCGGCTACAGCCTGCCCGGGTCCGCCGCCGGGCAGCGCCTGCGAGTGTACAGGCCGGGAGTGCTGTCGGACGTCCTCCAGCTACCGCACCGTCTGCGCCAGCAGGGCCTGTGGGGCATGGAACCGGACATCTTCGTCGCAGACCTCGCCGGTCTCGGGCTTGACCCGCGGACCGAGCGCAGCCTCCGAGAGGCGATCGAGTCCTACCGGCGCGGCGTGTTCCTGGCCGCTTCCAGCCTGCTCGGTGCTGCCGTCGAAGGTTCCTGGTACGCGGCCGGCCAGTTGCTGCGGTCCGCAGCTCCTAGGGTAGATGAGCTTGTCGACGGCGACCGTACCGCGCAACTCCAGGGTGCGGTCGCCGCGGCGCTGCGGGATAGCCTGCCCGGGAACCGGAAGTGGGAGGCGGACACGCTCAGCCAGTTCGCCCGCCTCATGCGCGATATCCGCAACTACGGCGTCCACCCCCGGCAGGTCACCGACGGGGACATCGAGGTCTACTTCGCCGAAGACAAGTGCGGGCTGCTATTCCTCGAAGCGCACCGCCACCTCAAGCACCTAGCCGAAATCACCGTCCAGGTCGCCCCGTCAGGCTAAGTGCCCCGGCCGGCGAGCCGGTGCCGGGCGGCACCGGTCAGTGCCCGCGTGGCGGCGCGGCCAGGATGATCAGAGGTGAGAAGCTGAGCACATTGCCGGGAGCGATCGGAGAACCGGATAGATGGCGAGTGTGCTGCGCGAGCCAGTAGGGCCTGAGCAACAGGCCCTACTGCAAGTGATCGGTGAACCGTTCATAGGCACGGGCAAGTGGCCGGTGTGGCAGTACGTCGATCTCACGCTGGAGGACCAGCACGGGCTAGACGCCGAGGCAGTGCTGGCGTCGCTGCCGGAAGCCGGGGACAGGAGTCCGACGTCGCTGGGCTACGGGCTGACCTGGCGGATGGATTCCTACCGCCAGCCGAATCCGGACGACAGGGTCGCGCTTACCGTCGCCGGGCTGCGCTTCCTTCCGCAGGCCGACACGGTCACCGGCGCGTTCGCAGCCGTGGTCGGTTACCTGGCCTCTCAGCAGACGCAACTGGTGCCCTCGCCCGAGGAGGTGGTAGCCGCGACCGTGACAAGCGATCAGCTCGCCGAGCGGCTCCGCAAAGCGGGCTACCTGGCCGGGGACGGCGGCCGGGACGAGGGCGTGCTGGCCAGGATCCGCGCGCTGCTCGAACACGAGCCGTTCCTATTCGCCGCCGCGCACCAGCCCGGCCCGTCGGAACCGTGGACGGTCAAGGTCCCTGCCGTACTGCGCAAGTACCGGGACGTGACCAGCATCGAGGAGTACATCGACACGGTGACCGCCCTCGTAGCACCGCCAGATCCGCCGTCGGTCCCGCCGTCAGTCAGCGCGCTCGATATCCCGTACGCGATCGGGTACCTGGACGCGGTGTGGCAGGCCCGGACCGGCAGGCACCTGTTCGTCAGCCTGGACCCGGCCAGCGTGGCTCGGCTGACCCTGGCCTGCGGCAGCGAGGAGGAGTTCAACTCCCTGATGAGCGCGCTCGCCGACGTGCTGGGACAGGTGGCCGTGCCGGGAACGGCGGTGCCGCCGCAGCGCGGCGCGCTGGAAGCCGTCCGCGACTACCTCGCGGCGGCGCTTGCCCCGGAGGCGGCCGACCGCGTCAGCGTCGCGTTCGAGACCCTGATCCGGCTGCGTCGCATCCGCGTCAGCACGCAGCACGCCGACGCTCGGCACCGGGCGGTCACCTCGTTCGCCGAGATCGGCCTCGCGTTCCCGCCGCCCAGCTGGGAGCAAGCATGGGCACACATCGCCACGCTCGCCGCCGGCGCACTCGACGCCGTACGGGAAGAAGCGCACGCCGGCCTCTCACGGCTCGCAAGCGACGGAGGCAGCCGGTAGAGACACGCCGCCCGCCGGGCCGTCGTATGCCATCCGCACGCCCGGTGTGCGACGATGCCTGCCATGGCTGCAGCAGCGCTGATCGTCGCGATCCTCGCCCTGATCGTCTCAGCGCTCAGCGCGTGGTACGCCCGGCAGCAGGCCAGCACTGAGCAGGACAGGCGGCTCAGCGAGCGCACCCCCAAGATCTCTGCCCGGCTGTACGAGTCCTCCGATCCCGGGCAGCCCTGGTTCCTTGAACTGCACCTGCAGCATGACACGCCGAGCGGTCCGCTGGCGGAGGTAACGGCCGTCATCACCCGGTTCACCGACGGCGAGGGCAACTCCTACCCCGCCGGCGAGATGTACCTGGGAGGCGGCAGGCCGGGAGCCAGGTTCATGCGCGGCCAGGCGGGCGTCACGGCACGTCAGGGATTCGACCCTGTGCACACTGCGCGATGGGCAACAGCCGACGGCCAGCCCAGGCCGCTGCGGCCAGGCGGATCGGCGCAATGGCAGGCGGAACTCCACGAGGCCCCCGGACGGCCAGCCAGACTAGACCTCGAAGTGACCTGCCGCGCGGAAGACGACTCGCGGTGGACGCTCGCCCTCCCGGTCGACGTACCCCACGACCCCACGAAAACCATCTGGTAACAAAGTGGCGCCGCGCCCGCAACGACTTCAGCAGGAAGCGCTTCGGGCCCTGAGCGTCAGGAGCAGCCCGTGGGCCGGCGAGTTCTCGAGGCCGACATACATCCAGCCACGGTCGGCGTGCACGCGCTTGTTCCGGCAAGAAGGCGCGCATGCTACGGACGGCAGGCTCATCGTCGTAGCGACCACGCCACGATCGCCTTGTTCAGAAGCCGGATGGGTGCCGCGCCGCCTTGGCGGACCGAGGTCTGATCGCTCGTAGTATTAGGTGCTGCCGGTGCCCGGTTCCCGGGTACGGATTGCGCCTGTCGGGGCGGGGACCGTGTATGACGGTTTCACGTTCGCCGTCACTGGGGGACGGAAATTTGAGCAAGAGCAATCTGGCGTTCGCGTCACGCAGCGGGGACCCTGGCGATCCGGGCAGTTGGTTGGGTTCCCCGGGCCGCTTGCACACTTTGGTGGTTCCGTCCCGGATCGATCCGCCGGTTGAGACGCGCCATCAGGTGCTGCCTTTCGAGTGCCTGGCCTGGGAGAACTTCGAGCGGTTCTGCCTGCGGATGGCCGCAGGGCGCGGCGAGGTTGTTCACTCGGCCGACCATGGCGGAGACGTTGCGGCCGACGGGCGCAGGAGCGCCAGAGACGCCCTTGATGCACGCTTGTATGGCGTCCGGGGCCAGGACCAGCAGGGAATCGACCTGTACGTGCGTCTCGCGGAGGTTCCGGATGCCAGCCCCGGACGGCGTTACCTGTGCCTGCAGTCGCGCCGTATCGCCAGGCTGACCGCCGCCAAGCTGAAGAAGGCCGTCTCTGATTTCCTGAAGGGGAAGTGGCCGCCGTCGTGCCGTGTCTTCGTGTACGCCACGAGCCTGGCAGCGGTCCGGAGCGAACTGGCCGACGAGATCCGGGTCCAGACTGAACGCCTCCGGGGCGAGGGAATCGAGTTCGAGGTCTGGGACGCCGAACTTATGTCCCCGTGGCTGAAGGACAAGCCGTCGCTGGTCTACGATTTCTTCGGGCGTCCCTGGGCGGAAAGCTTCTGCGGACGCGAGGCTGTTGACCGGCTCGGCACGAGGCTCGACGCCGGGCAGGTCGGGGATTTGCGCGACCATCTGCAGCGGTTCTACACGGCGATGTTCGATGTCACCGACTCAGGCATGATCGGCCTGCGGCAGGCAGGTGCGCCCCGCCTCGCGGTACGCGACCGGTTTGTCCTCCCGGATGTCCTTGTCACGGGGCAGCCTGCCCGGGGAAGAATCACTGTTCCCGGCGTTACATCTGAATCACACGGACTTTCCGGATTGGGCTCCCAGGCGGATGCCGGCGTCGTGGGCGCCTGGTACCAGCAGGCGCATGCTACGCGGTACGGCCGCGCCAGGCTGGCGACGGCAGGCGCGGTCCCACTCGCCGACGACGCGGGTTTTCAGCTTCAAGACGAGGGCAGCCTGCGCTCGCCATTCGCCAGTACCGCGCCCCCGGTCCGGACTGACCCCGACACGTGGCTTGCCTCGGGTGACCATCATGTCCTGGTCGGAGCGCCCGGCAGCGGAAAGACCACGTTCTTGCGGTACCTGGTGCTGGACATGCTGTCTGATTCCCCCGCCCTCACTAGGTGGGCGAGACGGCTCGGGGACCGGCTGCCGGTCTGGCTGCCTTTCCACTTCTTCACCTGGCGGCAGGCCCGGTACCAGGACGCGAACGCCTCGGTGGCGGCGACGCTCCGGGCGTGGCTGGAACAGCACGATGAGGCCGGCCTGTGGCCCCTGGTTGAGGCCGCGCTGGAAGATGAGCGGCTCCTGCTGATCGTCGACGGGCTGGACGAGTGGGTCAGCGAGAGCGCGGCGCGCTCCGCGCTGGCAGGACTAGAGACGTTTCTGGGGACCAGGGCGGTGCCCGCGCTGGTATCGGCGCGGCCATACGGACTCGACCGGATGTCCCTGGCCGGCGAGTGGGACTACGCGAGCATCGCGGAACTGTCTCCCGCGCAGCAGCGCAAGCTGGCTGGCCTGTGGTTCGGTGCCGTCCGGGAGGCCGCGGAACCCGGCCCTGGCCCGCAGGTTCAGGAAAGCCCGGGGCTGGACGACTTCATGGCCGAGGTCGAGGGTAAGGCCGAGCTCCGGCAGCTTGCCGCCACGCCGATGTTCCTCCTGCTCCTGGTCGGCCTGCGGCTATCAGGAATCCCGCTGCCGGGCCGTCGGTTCGAGGTTTACGAGGCGGTCGTCACCCAGCTGCTGAAGGACCATCCCGCCGCGCGGGCCGCGGCGGCACGGGTAGCTGCGGAAGACGGCGGCCTGCCGGCAGACGATGTCCGCCAGGTCCTTGCCCACCTGGCTTTCCAGTGGCAGGAACGAGGCGAGTTCACGCCCGTCCCGGACAGCACCGTCCGCGCCGACCTGATCACCGCGCTGAAAGACCCCGGGCACCTGGCCATGGATGCCCCGTCCGCAGCCCGCATGGCCCGGACGCTCACCGAGATCGCCGAAGGGCAACTCGGCGTCCTTGTCCGGTACGGGCACCATGAGCTGGGGTTCCTTCACAGAGTCTTCCTGGAGGAGCTGGCCGCCGAGCACGCGGCCGACCAGCTGCTCGCCGGTGACCGCCGGGACCTGTTCGCCCGGCGTGCCTGCGATCCGCGGTGGAGCCAGGTGCTCCTCGGCATCCTCTGGCGCACCAGGCGGCCAGCCGAGAACAGCTCTGTTCTCCAGGTCATCGCCGACCAGGCCGACGGCAGCCGACCGGGATCACTGGCCGCCCGCGAGCTCCTGGCCGAGGCCGTCTTCGCAGGCTTCCGCCTGCCCGCCGCAGATACCGCACGGCACGCCCTCGCCGTCCTGGATGCGATCGAGGCCCACCATCATGTCCCGCACCGGCAGCGCCTCCTCGCGGCATCCGTCGACGGCCTATCGAACCCAGCGGGCAGGTCCCTGCGCGAGCGGCTGCCCCGCTGGACACTCGCCCCGCACCCGCTGCCGCCCGCCCTCTTCCACCATCTCGGCCGGGCGGTCAGCGACACTGAACTGGGCGAGCCTGTGTGGCCAGTCCTTGTGGCGGGCTTGGCCATGGATGACCTGGCGTGCGCGTCCAGCGCGGCCTTCGCCCTCGCCGACCGGTACGGCTCAACCGGGAGCTCCCAGGCCCGTGACGGTGTCCTGCGTGCGCTGCGCAACGCGGCGACCGCCAGTCACGCGGCGATCGCCCTGGCCTGCCTCGCACTCGGCTGGCCGTCCGATCCCGCCACACGGGAGTTGATCGCCTGGGGACGCCGGCAGCCGGCCCTGCCGGTCCGCGTCACCGCGCTCGGCGCGGTGCTCGGCGTGCTCCGCCGCGCCCTCACGACACCAGGCGCACCGGAATACCCCCTACCCGGAGCACAGCCGGTGTCCGAGGACGAGCGGAGCTGGCTCGCCAGCCTGCTCCGCTCCCACGACGAGCACGCCAGCATGTGGCGCCCGCTGAGCGCCCACGCCCTGGCCACTGTCCTCCGCGACGATCCCGCGGCCTGGGAGAAGGCACGCGACGACAGCCTGGAGATCCTGGACAAGAACAACCGCGACGCCTTCGGCGACCGGGGCCTCGCCTGGGCCGCGCTCCTGCTCTGCCGTCCCGAGGACCCCGCTGTCCTTCGGTTCGTCTGCGACATCATCCGCACCGACCCGCACTACGTGCACTTCCTCGGGCACACGCTGCTTCCCGCCGTCTACCCAGGCCACCCGTCCGTCGCGCAGGCCATCGAAGACTCGCTGCGCGCCAACCCGCATTCCTACATGGACAGCGAACTCAGCTCGCTGGCAGGTATCGACCACGGACCCGCCATGAAGGACGCGCTCCTGCACTCCCTCACCAGCGGTTCCTTCCCGCACTGGGCGGCCAGCGCGCTGACCGCGCGCTGGGAGGCCGACGAGGAAGCGCGGGCCGCGCTCCGCGCGGTCCTGGAAGGCGAACCGGTCCGGGCATCCTACGCCGCAGCCGCAGCCGTGCCGGTCCTCGGCCGCGAGGCGGCAGTGGAGCGGCTGCTTGAGCTGCTGGCCCTGCCCCGCAACGGCCAGCGGCGGGTCCGGGCCGACATCATCGCCATCGCGCTGGCCAACATCTACCGCAGCGAAGCCGGAACCCCGGGGGCGGACGCCGAGCGGGTCGCCGCCGCCTGCCTGGACCAGCTGCCCCATCCGGGCGACGAGTACGAGGCGACGGCCGAAGGCGAGATCATCGCGGCCATGGGCGCGACCCGGGCAGCCCGCGACCGCGCCCGGTCCATGCTGGCCAGGCCCCAGATACCGCTGGCCACGCTCGCTGCCGGGTACGCACGTGATCCCGAAGGGCTGCGGCCCGTGCTGCGCCGACTCCACGCGATCTTCCCTTCCCTGCCAGCACAGCTGCGCGCTTACCTGTGCACGCTCCTGCGAGAAAGCACCGCCGACCGGCCGCTGGCCCGCGACCTTACCCGGCAATGGGCAGACGATTCCGACGACCAGGTCGCCGTCGCCGCGTCGGCCGCGTTCCACACCCACCTCCGTCACGACCACGACAGCGGCACCCTGCGGGCCGGTGAGTGGGAAGCGGCGCTGGCGGCAATCCGGCGTGAAGCGGTCAAGCGGAGGTTCTACCGCTGGGGGCACCAGCGCGGGGCATGGACCGCAGCCCTGCTGCTGGACAGGCTCAGCGCCCTCGACGACCTCAGCGCCGGGCAGCTCCCCGCACGACTGAACCTCGGCGACACGCTCGGTCCCCCCGACATGACCCTGCTCAGCACGATCGCCGACGGATGGCCCGCCCTACGATCGCACTTCGGGGACCAGCTCCTCACTCGGCTGTCCGAGGACCCGCAGTTCAACCACGGCAACGGGATGACCTGGAACTACCTCGCTCTGGTCGCCGACCGCCAGCCGCTGCTCAGCCGGGAACTCGCACAAGCCGTCACTGACCAGCCCGCGCTGCTGAACAACGACGGCGTACTCGCCTGGTACGCCAGCACGCACCGCGGCGACGAGAACCTGACCGGCATCCTCCTCAGCCGCCTAGACGACGGCACCAACGCCCGCACCCTGGCCAGCATGCTGCTCGCCGACCCCCGCGACCTGGGACTCGCCCCGGACGCCGTCCAAGAGCGGCTCCGGTCACAGTTCCGCCCCGACCGCCTCTGGTACCTCCCCTTCCAGTCCGGAGCCCTCGAAGCCCTTGCCGATGGATTCCCCGAGGACGATCTCGTGCGGAAGTTCTGGGACATGATTGCTGACGCCCGGAGGCGCGGCGAGCCGGCCGGCATGCACCCCCGGACGTACTATCCCCTCGCCTACGCCGCAGTGCCGGCCGAAGAACTGCTTGACCTGCTCGCACTAGACACCGCGCGCATGACAGCCTGGGGCGACACGTACTTCGACACCCACTTCAGCCGGGCCGTCACCCGCCGCATCCGCCGCGACACCAGCGCCCGCGCCAAGATCGAGGCGTACATCCTGGCCCCCGAGACCGCCGACACCTCAGCCTCATGCTTTGCCAGCCTCACGGCCGCGGCATTCCCCCTCAGCAACGAACTCACCGGGAACCTGGCCACCCGCCTTCAGCAGCAACTGCTCCTGCCTGCACCCGACATAACCCACGACTATGCCACCGGCGTTGATATTCCGGTCCCCGTTCTCCTGCTCCAGATCCTTCACTCCGGCATCTGAGCAAATCCAGGAGCCTGCGCGGAAGTTGCCTGCGCAACGTCAGTTCCTCGCCCGCCTGGTGACGCCGCCGACTCGTTACGTGCAGGACTTGAAGCGATGGCCCGTACCAGCAGTCCGTCAGCGACCGTGGCCGTGTATGTCCCTCAGCTTCTCGATATTCGAGAGCCCCGCTGGGTCAACCACGACTGTCCAGCCCTCGTCGCGGCGTTCGAGGTATGCCAGGATCACGTCCGGCGCGATCGTAGCCTGATAAAGGGCCGCCGCGCCGAAGTGCGCGTGCCGCGCCCCGAGCTCTTCCGCCAGAGACGGCTCGGATGCCCATGACATGCGGCGCCTCCGTTCCGGGGAGCTTCCCCGGTAGAGCCTGACCGGCGCGACCGGGCGCCCGAGGGGGGCCTGGCTCCCGTCCGGCTGCCGGACGGCAAGAGGAGGGTAGACGAAGAACCCGGCGGCACGGAAGATCTCCACCCAGCCCGCCTCGCTCAGACCTGTCGTCGGGCTGTCATCCCGGGTCCACACGCTCGCGATCATCTCCGGGAGGTCACTGGCACGCACCTTGCCCGCGCGCACCGCCTCATGCAGAGCCTGCGCAGGAACCCCGGCGCTGAGAATTCCGCTGAAAACGGTGAACCCGCCGGGCGACATGCCTGGCACCGGCACCACGCGCTCAACGCTGCTCAAGGCCACAGAATTAGCCCATCATGCCCAGCCACGTCCCCGGAAGCCGGGTCTGCGGTGTCGAACGTTACGAGAAGTAGGTTACCGGCAAGGCAGCACTCCAATGCCGCTGCCAGCAGGGATGACGCACCGTGTCGGCCGCCGTTAGCCGGCCCGGGTTCCGGTTAGCGCTTGATCTCGCGCCGGGGACCTATACCATTGCCAGAGAACACCAAACTCCTTTACGGATGATCGCCGGGTTCCTTGTCGGCCGATCACCCAGACGCCCTCGACTATGGTGGTCTAGACCTATGCCCGCCGATGTTTGCTCCATGTTTGCTCGGATGCCCCGGTACACGCCGGCAGCATCTGGTATCCACGGCAAGTCGCGGATACCGGCGGCCGGACAAAATGGCAGCTCCCGGCACATGTCGGCACCGTCCGACACGAGGTAAGAGGGGAAGAATCGAACAGAGCAGCGGACTCTTAATCCGCGGGTTCGGGGTTCAAGTCCCTGGCGGCGCACCCGTACTGACCTGGGGTTCTACCGCCTCGGGTCATTATTTTTGATCTTGTGTGGGGCCGCGCTGAGGCCAGCCTGGGCCCGCGAGATGTTCGAAATTCCTGCCTGTCCGGCCGCGCTCTGCCCCTCAGGAGCGATTCTTTGCGTACCGGCACGACGAGAACCGGCGGTCTGCGCGTGCTCGCCGGTGCGGGGTGTTCGGTTAGCTTTCTCGTGTCTGGGTTAGTGACGCGTGTGCCGTGTCCGGCCTGGAGTGCGGTTTACCAGCGAGGGCTGGTCATCGCAGGCGAGTGCGGCGCCGC
>Ga0335074_10006150_pt1 | contig 16643 bp, 12 predicted proteins | sample Lox_Sample_23_FD_206715 | JGI IMG/M metagenome (GOLD analysis project Ga0335074, IMG submission 206715) | Soil microbial communities from Loxahatchee National Wildlife Refuge, Florida, United States - Lox_Sample_2.3 | ecosystem: Environmental > Terrestrial > Soil > Wetlands | place: USA...
GCGTCGTGGTCGCCCCGGTCGGCGTCGGCTTCCCCCCGTCCGTCTGCGTGCTGCCCCGGTTCTGCATCAGCTCAACTCCCAGGACAATCGCCACCAGGGCGACCGCCCCCACAGCCGACCATGTCGTCACCTTCCGGTGCGACCGGCGCTTTGGCGGCGTGGCCGGCCCGGCCGCTGGGCGGCGCGGCTCCCGGGGGATGGCGCCAGCCGCGCGCCGCGACCCTTCCGGCAGGATTCCCTCGGGCGGAATGCCAGTCCCGAGGAGATGGGTCACCATCGACCGCGCCGATAGCCGGTCGCTGGGGTCTGGCGACAGGCACCGTGCTGTGAGCGCCCGCAGCGGCTCGGGCAGCAGCGCCAGGGCCTCGGCCCCCGCTGGCTCGCCGGCGGCCGCGTACAACACCGTGTGCGCCCACGCGCGCATGTCAGCCGACGGGGTGGCAGAACCGTAGGGCGGGGAGATCCCGAACTCGATGACCCGTGGCCCTTCGGGGCTGAGCACTACGTGATCGGGTCCGAACTCGCCGTGAACGAGCCCGGCCTCGTGGATGGCCGCGAGCCCAGTCGCGGTCCCAATGGCCAGCGCCTCTAGTTCGTGCCCCTCCCACGGGCCATCAGCGACGACGAGTTCTTGCAGCGAGGGCCCGTCGAAGTGCTCGCTGACAAGGTATGCGTGGCCGCCGTCAAATCCCGAGGCCAGGATTCGGGCCACGCAGTACGGAGCCACCCGGCGCGCAGCGCTCGCCTCCTGGCTGAACCGGTCGCGCTCCGCCGCCTCCGCGGTCCAGTCCCCGTCCAGGAGCGCGATCGTCACCTCGTCGCCGTTCATGTCTGTGGCCAGGTAAATGGACCCGGAACTGGGCATACCGTCGATGCGCCCGGCCAGCCGGTAGCGGCCGACGCGCATAGAATCGTCGGCTTGCAGCGGCGTGACATGGGGCATAACTCGACTCCGCAGGGTCATGCAGGCTGACATGACGCAAGTCCGTACCCTACGCACGTTCTGCCTGCTACTAGCAATGATCTCCCAATTTGCGAGCGGACAGGCTAGTGGAAGGCTAGGGGGTCGCGGGAGAGACGTCTCCCGTTACGCAACGAACCGCCGAAGATGGCTTGCACGTGTAACAGGCACAGGAAGGTGACAGAATTCCCCGCCGGATTCGGGCACAACCGAGGCTTCCCGAGCGTTACACCCGCGCGGTAGGCGAAGAAGATGGAGGGGTAAGGGCTACATGGCTACCGATTACGACAGCCCGAGGAAGACTGACGACGAGCTCACCGAGGACAGTCTGCAGGAGCTTCAGGCGCGCCGGATGGACAAGTCGTCCACGGCGATCGATATCGACCCGGACGACGTGGCCGAGTCGCTGGAGCTGCCGGGTGCAGACCTGTCGAACGAGGAGCTCTCGTTCCGTGTGATCCCGCGCCAGGCGGACGAGTTCACCTGCTCTAGCTGCTTCCTGGTGCATCACCGGAGTCAGCTCGCAGAGACTCGCGATGGCCGGCTTGTCTGCCGGGAGTGCGCGGCCTAGGACGGCCTCGCTCAGCGATGCTGGGCCGCGAGGCCTCTGGACGCGCGTGGCAACGGTGCCGCGCGCGGGTACCGCTATGCCTGCGATCCCGCGTGCGGTATGGCCGGTCGTCGGCCCCGGCGCGGTTGTGCAGCGCGGTGCGCTGATGTATTAGCTGGCCTGGCTGTGTGGTGCCCAGGACTCGCGTTCCTTGCCCCGCGGGTCCTGCTGAACCCCGCTGCTGTCAGCATCGAAGATCATTACCGGGTATTTTTCATCGAACGCGCGCCAGCCTGGGTCCCCGTCGCACGCGAAGGCGACCCAGGCAGCGTGCATCCGGTCCGCCAGGGCTTGCGGCGGTTCCGCGCCTAGCGCCAGCTCCGCACCGTCAGCGGACAGATTGTCGAAGACGAACGGGATCTCAAGTGAGTGGCACGCGCCCAGGCCGCTGACTGGGCTCGGCCAGGCGAATTCATACACGTATGTCGGCGCTTGCGGGTCTTTGGCCGCGGCCTGCCAGGCTGAACGGGCCTCTGCGATCGCCAGCGCCGGAAGCCGGAAGAACCGGTCGGTGAGCATGGCAGCAAGGCGGTCGCCAGGGGAGTCGTCCGGCCGGCTAGCGCGGTAGACGTCGGCGACGGGTGCGGCAATGCCCATCGCGGTCAGCAGCCCTGGCAGGGCCTCCTCGGTGATGAGGGCAGCAAGGCCAGTCGGGACGAGGAAGAGCCGGAATTCATCGGCCGTCGTGCCGGTCAGCAGCGGTATCTGAGCGCCTGCGCCCGCTGTGATCGCGGCTGCCGGGTGCTCGGCGATCAGCGTGCCGTCAGCGACCGGGATGAACGCCATCGTGCTGGCGACGATCGTGGGGCCAAAGCGGGCCGGATCGGGTTGCGCGGCCAGCGCGTCGCGCACCGCGACCTGGGCGGCGATGAGCTCGGGCAGGCTCACCTCGGCCAGGCTCGCCGCGGTGGCGCTCCGGCCGAGAGCAACCCCGAGTTCCTTGGCGACCAGGGCGGCGTCAGCCACGTCCGCCACCGCCTGAGTCGAGCCACTCTGCGCGATCGCGCGCGCGAAAAGGCCGTGAGCGCGAGGCAGGGACAGCAGCGTGGTCACGCTCATCGCCCCGGCAGACTCTCCGAACACCGTGACGTTGCCAGGGTCGCCGCCGAACGCAGCGATGTTGTCGCGCACCCACTCCAGCGCCGCGATCTGGTCCAGCAGGCCGCGGTTGGCCGGTGCGTCGGGCAGCAGCGCGAACCCGTCGATGCCCAGCCGGTAGTTCAGGCTGACCAGCACCACGCCATCACGTGCGAAGGCCTGGCCGTCGTAACTGGGGATGGCCGAGTTGCCGTTGGCGAACGCACCGCCGTGAATCCAGACCATGACCGGCAGGCTTACCTGCCCGGGATCGGGCGTCCACACGTTCACGGTCAGCCAGTCGTCGCCGGCGATATCAGGCTCGGGCAGCAGCGTGTCGAACGGCACCGGGTAGGCAGGCTTCGGCGGTGTCGCGCCGAACCGGTCAGCCTCCCGGGTGCCCTCCCAGGCCAGCGGTGGGACCGGTGCCCGGAACCGCAGCGCCCCGGTCGGGCTGGCCGCGTACGGGATGCCGAGGAAGCGGGCCACGCCGTCGCACCACTGACCGCGGACCCTGCCATACCTGGTGATCACGACCGGCTCCATGGGCGCACTCTGCCACGCCGCCCGCCGCTTCGCTAGGTCGGTAATGTGGCAACCAAGACCTCGGGCGCGGGAGGCGCGATGGAATCGATCTCGCTGGGCCGCGGCGGGCCCCAGGTATCCAGAGCTGGCCTCGGCCTGATGGGCATGTCCGGCATCTACGGTCCGGCGGACGAGCCCGAGAGCATCGCGACGATCCGGGCGGCGCTGGACGCCGGGATCACGCTGGTCGACACCGCCGACTTCTACGGCATGGGACATAACGAGTTACTGCTGCGCGACGCACTGCGCGGCGTGGACCGCGGCAACGTGTTCATCCAGGTGAAGTTCGGCGGTCAGCGAGACCCCAGCGGCGCGTTCATCGGGCATGACGCAAGCCCGGCGACGGTCAAGACCTCGCTCGCCTACACACTGACCCGGCTGGGCACGGACTACGTCGACCTGTACCAGCCGGCCAGGCTGGACCACCGGGTGCCGATCGAGGACACGGTCGGCGCGATCGCCGAGATGATCCAGGCGGGTTATGTCCGCTACCTCGGGCTGTCGGAGGTCGGCGCCGAGACGATTCGCCGCGCCCACGCCACGCATCCGGTCACCGCGCTGCAGATCGAGTACTCACTGATGAGCCGGGGCATCGAGGCAGCGATCCTGCCCACAGTCCGTGAGCTGGGCATCGGCGTGACCGCCTACGGGATCATGTCCCGCGGCTTGCTCTCGACGGCCAGCGCCCGCGAGGTCGGCCCCGGCGACCCGCGCTCCCGTTTTCCCCGGTTCCAGGGCGACAACCTCAGGCGCAACCTGGACCTGCTCGCCGCGCTGGAGAAGATCGCCAACCAGCATGGCGCCACCACCGCCCAGCTGGCGATCGCCTGGGTCGCTGCGCGCGGCAGCGACATCGTCCCGCTTATCGGCACCAAGCGCAGGGACCGGCTCGCCGAGGCGCTCGCAGCGTTCGACCTGCGGCTCACTCCGGCCGAGCTGGCCTCGCTGGAGACCGCTGTGCCCCACGGCCAGGTAGCGGGCGACCGTTACGACAGGCGGCAGATGGCCGCGCTTGACAGCGAGAATTCTTAAGCAGAACGAGGGCGGCGGCGTTCAGCTCATTGTCAGTGCCGCTCCGGCTCACCCAGTCACGGCCTGCTGGCGGCCTCAGCGGGCTGCGCGGGCTCGTCCAGGTGCACCAGGCCTACCTCGGTGACCCGTCCCGGGTGCCTTGTGTACAGGTAGATCAGGTAGCCCACGCCGATGATCATCCACGCAGCCACAGCGGGGCCCATGTAGGAGAGCGGGGGAGTGAGCGGGGCGACGAACGAGAACACCTTGATGCCAGCGGCAGTCAGCCACGCCGGGACGAATGCGGCGACCCCCAGCACCGGGACGACCAGGTGAGACAGCCAGTTAAGGCCACGGGTCAGGCCGCCGTGGCGGCGGGCGAAGAAGCCGATGCAGGCGGCGTTCATAAGGATGTAGACGGCGACGATCACGATCACGAGGCCGGTGCCGACCATCTCGAACGCGACCGTCGGGGTGTAGCCGAAGCCAAGTCCGAGAGTGACCCCGATGGTGACGACGAACGCCACCAGGATGCTGTTCACCGGAGACCGGTGCTTGGAGCTGACGAGCTCGAAGAAACGGGGGAAGGCGCCGATCCGGCCCATCGCGTAGGCGGTGCGGCTGGACACGTTCATCCCGGCGTTGGCGTTCGCGACCGTGGAGTTGACGATCGCGAGGAACACGAAGAACCAGAAGATCCCGTACAGCGAGCGCGCCAGTCCCTCCCAGGATGCGCTGCCGGACCCGGTGGTGAAGCCGGCGAACCCGCGCGGCCCGAACGCTACGTCCACCGCGTACGTCGTGAACACGTACATCGCGCCGATCAGCAGTGTGGCCAGCAGCACCGCACGCTGCACGGTGCGCCGCGGGTCCCTGGCCTCCTCGGCCAGCGGGGCGGCCCCCTCGAAGCCGCCAAACGCCAGCAGCGTGAACACCGAGCCGCCGATCACCCCGGACAGCCCGCGGAACCCGCTCGGCGTGTACTTGGTCGTGAACACCGACCAGGTGTTGTGGCTGCCCGCATGAACGAGCAGGAACACAGCCAGCACCAGGAAGACACCGATCTCGAACAGGCCCAGCACGGTGCCGAGCCTGGCTGAAGTCCTGATCCCGTAGTAACCCGCGGCCAGCACGATCAGCGCGCCCAGGATCGACCACGGCCACCACAGGGTGGCCGGGTATCCGGGGAACTCCGAGTTGATCGTCGCCGCGGTGGTGAAGCCAAGCTGCAGCAGCACGAGCGGCGGGATGAGCCAGCCAACGAGCACGTATCCCCACGCCACGAGGAAGCCCCCGGCCGGGTGGATGCCGCGGGCCGCGTACGTGGCCACCGACCCGGCGGCTGGCATCTCGCGGGCCAGCAGGCCGATGCACCAGGCGCACAGCAGGCACGCGATCAGGGCGAAGATCACGGACAGCGGCAGCGACCCGCCAGCGAAGGCGACCCCGGCGGGAATGGAAGCGGCAATGGCTGCGCCGGGCGCCATGTCGGTGATGCTCTGGAACAGAACTTCGCGAAGCCCGATCGCGTTACGCCTCAGGCCCGTCGTCGGCTCGCCCACTGCCATGGCCACCTCCGGCACCAGCGTCATCGCCGCTACCGCGATGGTCTCCCAGCCTCGCCGCCAAGGAAACCCCCGCGCCCCCTCGCGCCAAAGGCGCGCGCCGTTGTCCTGTACTGAGGAGCGAGAAGCCGAAGGCTTCGAGCGACCGAGGGAAGGACAACGGGTACAGCGCGCCGGAGGCGCAAGACAAACACAGCGCGCCGGAGGCGCAAAGCCAACACAGTGCAAAATGAACACATGCGGTGGACAGACTTACCTGCTGAACGCGGGGCGGATGAGGCGGGACCGTCGGGGCTGCGGCGCAGCGAGTGGGAACAGCTGAGGCAGCGGCTCGAGCGCCTGCCTGCCGGTCATCCGTCATCGCCTGGCGGCGAGACCGGGGAAGACGACGCCTGGGATGACGAGGGCTGCTTAGAGCCAGACGCGCAAGAAGCCTGGGAGCGCACCGGGGGAGAGGCCATCGAGCCTGCGTCCGGGGCTGGTCCGGAGGTGCCTGCCCGCCGGGGCAGCAAGGAACCTCATGCCCGGCGGGGCGCGAACGACGACACACCCACCAGGCGGGGCGGACACGATGATCAGCCGCTCCGCAGTGGCACGGATGCCGTCGCGGCCGGCCCGGCGCCCAGCGAGCCTTACCGGCCCTGGTTCGCCTCGGGCGAGTCAGCTGAGCCCTGGTTCGCCTCAGGCGCCCAGGCTGGCCTTATCCCGCCTATCCGTGATCGCGGCTGAGCGTGGCCGGGTCTGGCTCCTGACGCGGCAGCAGAACATCCGCCGTAACATCGGCCCCCAGGCGGACTGTGTCGCCGTCGGCTAGCCGCACAGCGGTCCCGGGCAGCACCCGGTCGCCGTTGACGAAGGTCCCGTTCGTGGAGTTCTCATCGCGGATTGTTGCATGTCCCGAGTCGTCAACCGTGACCGTAGCGTGGCGCCTGGATACGTTGTCGAACGCGGAGAATGCCGCAGCAACCAGGGACTCCGCCGGGTCACGGCCGAGCAGTAGGGAGGTCCCCGCAGGCACCTCCACATTCCCGGTCGAGAATGACAGACGGAGCACTGCGGGGGAGATCGGGCCGGTCCCCTCATCCTGCCTCAGGTACTCCTGCATGACCGTTGCCGGAGCCGGCGGGTCCTCGTCGGGCCGGTTACGAGGCAGATTGGCACCGCAGGTGAAGCAGATGAGGTCCTCCGGCTTGACCTCGGCTGCGCACGTAGGGCAAGTCAGGCTCACCATCGACGTCCCTCCTGGAACGTTATCCATCCTGATCATGGTCGGCTCGAAGGGTCTGGAGCAAATAGCCGACTCGGACGAGAGCGTAACGCGCGAAGGGTGTGCTGCGGGCCGTGGGCCGGCAGGTGGCCGGCCCGCTGGGGAGAGATCCCCAAGTAGCATCGCTGGCACGGACTGGGCATGCGTTGCGAGATCCAGGCAAAGGGGCAGACATGATCAGCTACCGGCTCAGTGACGAGCACGAGGAGCTCAGGCAAACTGTCGCGAATTTCACGCGTGAGGCGGTAGCGCCGGTGATCGGCGGCTACTACGAGCGCGGCGAGTTCCCTTACGATCTCGTCGCGCGCATGGGGAAGCTGGGACTGTTCGGATTGCCCTTCCCTGAGGAGTACGGCGGGATGGGCGGCGACTACTTCGCGCTTTGCCTCGCGCTGCACGAGCTTGCCCGGGTCGACTCCTCGGTGGCCATCACGCTCGAGGCGGCGGTGGGGCTGGGCGCGATGCCGATCTATCGGTTCGGCAACGAGCAGCAGCGCGCTCGCTGGCTCCCTGACCTCTGCCGGGGAGAGCGGCTGGCGGCCTTCGGCCTGACCGAGCCGGGCGGCGGATCGGATATCCCCGGCGGCATGCGCACCAGGGCGCGGCTCGACACCACCGGCGGCGAGGGGGAAACGGGCAGCCGGGCGGAGTGGGTGATCGACGGGTCGAAGGCGTTCATCACCAATGCGGGCACCGCGATCACATCGGTCATCACCGTGCTTGCGATCACCGGTGCGTCGGGTCCGCGGCCCGAGATCTCGGCGATCATCGTGCCATCGGGAACGCCAGGGCTGACGGTCGGCAACGAGTACTCGAAGGTCGGCTGGCGCGCCTCGGACACCAGGGAACTGGCCTTCGGCTCCTGCCGGGTGCCCGAGGAGAACCTGCTGGGCCAGCGGGGCCGGGGTTATGCCCAGTTCCTGCAGACCCTGGACGAGGGGCGGGTCGCTATCGCGGCACTGGCGGCGGGGCTGGCGCAGGGCTGCGTCGATGAGTGCCTGCAGTACGCGAGTGAGCGATCCGCGTTCGGCCAGCGGCTTGGCCAGCATCAGGCCATCCGCTTCAAGATCGCTGACATGGAAGCCAGGGCACACGGGGCCAAACTGGCCTGGTACGACGCTGCCGCCCGGATGCAGGCAGGCGAGGCATTCAAGAAGCACGCGGCGATCGCGAAGCTGACCGCGTCGAACGCTGCCATGGACAACGCGCGCGACGCCACCCAGATCTTTGGCGGCTACGGATTCATGAACGAGTTCCCGGTGGCAAGGTTCTACCGCGACGCCAAGGTGCTTGAGATCGGCGAAGGGACCTCAGAGGTCCAGCGCATGATCATCGCCCGCGAGCTTGGCGTCGGCCAGGGTGGACGTGGCCCCGGGGACTAGGGGGGCGCTCGGCCAAGCCAGACCAAGCCAGAATAGCCAGCCTGGCCATCCGGTTTACGGGCCGGACGACAGAGCGTTCACCACGGCTGTGGTGTTGGCGTTCGGGCTGAGCTCGCCGAACTGGATCATCAGGGCGATGAGCTGTTCCAGTCTGTCCTGACCGATGGCAGTCGGGTAGCTGCCGGTGGCCATCACGCCCGCGACCTGCGGGCTGAGGCCCACGCTGGCCTTCAGTGAACTCTGGATGGCCTCCAGGTTCGTGTTCGCGATGTTGCTCGCCTGCACGATGGAGGCGGCGAACGCGGCGGCTGTGTTCGGGTATTTCTTCTCCCACGCCGCTGTCGTCGTATACCCGCTGATCATCCACCCCTGCACCGCGCCCTGGTCAAGGTCGGTCAGCTCGGTGGCGCCGATCCCCTGTTCCATCTCGGTGCAGTACGGCTCACTGCAGAATGCGGCGTCCGCCGTGCCCGCAGTCAGTGCGGCGCCCATTTTCGTGAACGGCACTACTTTGTACGACACTTGGTTTGGGGCGATGTTGTAGACGCTCAGGGCATCATCGGTCAGCAGCACACCGTCTCCAGCGGCCGCGTTGACGGCGATCGTGTGGCCGGGAAGCTGGGCCACGCTGGTGATCGGCGAATTGGGCGGAACGACGATCTGCTCGGTATTCGGGCCGATCTCGAGGCCAGCTGCCAGTAGGCGGAACTGCCCCTCGCCCTTAGCCTGGCCGGCCACGAAGGTAGTGACCTGGCCTGCTGCGATGTCCATGCTGCCGTTCAGCAGATCCGGGATCGTTGTGGCGGTGCTGTTGATGCCCTCGATCGTCACATGCAGTCCGTGAGCAGCGAAGATGCCGCGCTGCTGAGCGATAAAGAGGGCAGCCTGGCTCACGCTCTCGACCGCTCCGACCACCAGGTTCGTCTTCTCTGGCTGGTCGTTGGCTGTCGCGCCCGAAGACGGCTGACCGCAGCCGCTGACCAGCATTAACGTGAAACAGCCAAGGCTGGCCAGCGCTGTGAGCGTACGGATGTACCTGACTCGCATGCCCTGCCCCCCAAACAAGATGTGCGGAAAAGTGTAGCTGAGCATCACGACATGTACCTGTTTTAGTAGAAGCTCCTCGCTTGTTATCGAGCAGTCCCTGGTGCGTGGCCCGCCCGGTGCCGCTGGCCTCACCCGGCTGGCCTGTTCCTGCGCCTGCGGTGGCACGGGCGGGCGCAGGATCTGCTCTAATGGTCACGGGCACGGGGCGGTAGCTCAGCCGGTCAGAGCAGCGGACTCATAATCCGCCGGTCGTGGGTTCGAGCCCCACCCGCCCCACCCACTCCTGCCAGCCAGCCGAACCCCACAGCCCCTTCGCCGCGACGTTAACAATCGCGGCCTGACCTGGTGCCGGAACATGACAGACTGCCCACGCAGTACTCTGGCGCCGCCAGAGGCACGCCGAGATCACGCCGATGTCGCGGATTACCTGTCGAATCCTCGGTCGGCAATGATTACATATCCTTACCCGTTTTGTGCGGCTAGGGTTGCCCTTAGGTCTCAGTGCTGTGGCAGCAGGCCACTCGGGAAGGGAGACTGATGTCGTGCTTCTCGACGGGCCTGCCAGCATGGGTTCCGAAGGCTTCCGATCGGCGCGAGGTGAGGGCGCAGTGCGCAGACCACCGGTGACGGACCAGCTGAACGCTGGCCAAGCCCGGGATACCGGCCAGGCTCCCCTGACGGCTCCCGATGCGCAGACGCCTGATGACCGGAAAGGACGCTCCCTCCGCGTGCCTGGCCGCAGTGGCAACCCGCTCGCGCTCCGTAACTGGCGGGTGAGCTGGCGGCTGATAGCCCTGATCGCGATTCCCACCGTGACGGCCATCGCCTTTGGCGGTGTGCGCATCGAGGAGGCGAACAGCGCCGCCGTCAGCGACCAGCACGTGCAGCAGCTGGCCGCGCTCGGCAACGCCATCGCTGGGCAGCATGGGCTGGTGCCCTCGATGGAGGACGAAGAGAACGTGCTTGCCCAGTATGTCGCCGAGGGCAGGCCGTCGAACGACGCCTTTCTGGTGCTGCCGAATGCGAACCAGAGTGTTACGAACCAGGCCGCTGCCCAGGTCGAATCGCTTACCAACGGGATCGGCTCCGGGTTCCCGCCGCAGGTGCAGGCGGCCGTGACCAATGTACTTGAGCAGATCGAGGGTATTAAGGACCTGCGCACGCAGGCACTGCGGACTGAGGCCCCGGTACTGAACGTTATTGACGGATACACCAAGTCGGTCGGACTTCTCCTCGCGCTGAATGACCAGATCGCCGCCAGCAGCGGTGACCCGCAGCTGTCAGCTGACGTGCGCACGCTGGATGCCCTGTCACGGTCGGAGGACGCGGCGGCCGAGGAGCGCGCGATCCTGACCGCGGTGCTGACCTCGAATCAGTGGCAGCCCAGCATGGCGACGTCGCTCATTGACGCCAGCGCCGAACAAACAGCCGAAATATCCGAGTTCCAAAACGAGGTGCCGGACGCCGAGTTCACCGTCTACAAAGACACAGTCGGCGGGGCGCAAGTCAACACAGCCACACAACTTCTGAGCGAAGCTCAGATCGACGGGCCCAACAGCGTTGTGCCGCTCAACGCCAAGCCAGGGCCGGCCACGTTCGCTACCGCGGCGAAGACGTGGAACGAGGACATGACCTTCGAGGTCAACCAGATGCGGCTGTTCGAGCAGAGCGTGCTCAACTCAATCCAGTCGCGCGCTGCGGTGCTGCACAACCAGGCGACGCAGACGGTGGTGGACACAGCCATTGAGGTGCTGATCGTACTGCTCCTGGTTCTGCTGGTGACGCTCCTTGTGGCCCGGTCCATGATCCGGCCGCTGCGCAGGCTGAGGACAGGCGCGCTGGAAATTGCCGGGCTGCGGCTGCCTGAGACGGTCCGCCGCATGAGCGAGAGCGACGGCGAGGCCGTCTCGCTCGACGTCGAACCCATCGACGTGTTCTCCACCGACGAGATCGGTGAAGTTGCGCGGGCTTTCGACCAGGTACACCGCGAAGCGCTCCGCCTGGCGGCCAACGAGGCCGCACTCCGCGGGAACGTCAACGCGATGTTCGTGAACCTGTCCCGGCGCAGCCAGTCCCTGGTCGAGCGGCAACTCCGCCTCATTGATGAGCTTGAGCAGGGCGAGCAGGACCCGGAGCGCCTGTCGAGCCTGTTCCAGATGGACCACCTGGCCACCCGTATGCGCCGCAACTCAGAAAACCTGCTGGTGCTCGCGGGTCATGAGGGGCCCAGGCGGTGGAATCAGCCAGTTGCGCTTGTCGACGTGCTCCGCGCCGCCCTGTCCGAGATCGAGCAGTACGAGCGGGTCACTCTCAACGTGCAGCCAGGGATCGCGGTACGCGGCCAGGCGGTCAGCGACGTCGTCCACCTCACAGCGGAGCTGATCGAGAACGCGACGACGTTCTCGGCCGCCGATACCCCGGTGACCATCGCCGGGCACCTGCTGAGCAGCGGCGGGGTGCTGCTGGAGATCACCGACCAGGGCGTCGGCATGGGGGCGGAGGAGATGGCGCACGCCAACTGGCGCCTGGACAACCCGCCTGTAGTGGATGTCGCGGTCTCCCGCCGCATGGGCCTGTTCGTGGTCGCGAGGATGGCGGCCAGGCACGGGATCCGGGTCCGGCTGCGCCCGGGTGCGGTCAGCGGCCTGATCGCCCTTGTCTGGCTGCCTGATGAGACGATCATGCACGAGAGCCCGGAAGCGCCGAGCGGGCGCCGAGGTGAGGTCGAGGCTCTCGAGCCCGCTACCGGGCCCCTGCTGGAACTGACCGCCGGCTCGGTCGCCCCTTCCAATGGGGCCATGGCAGGCGACTGGCAGGACGTCGGCCGGGCGGCCGCCGAGCGGGAGGTCAGCGCGGCAAGGACCCCGAGGTACGCCCCGCTGCGGGCGGAGTCGGACGAAACAGCCCTCGGCCCGCGGCGGATTCCTGGGGCCGGGCCCCGGCCAGGCCGGCCGGTCGCAGGGCCGGTGGGCGTTTTCCAGACGGTGCCGCGCCCGGCGGATGACGACATGCCCGAGGCACCGGCAACCAGGCCGCAGCCGGCTGTCGGAACCAACGGAGAGCTGTCCAGAGAAGCGGAGTCCGAGAACGGCACAGCCGAGCCGGTCGCTGTTCCCTTTGACAGCTTCGCTACTGGCCCGCAGTCGGTGTTCAGCGCGCCCGCGCTCACGACAGACGGTGAAACCGAGCAGCGTCTCAGTGTCGGCTCGGACGGAGCGTCATATAGCTGGGAGTCGGATTCCCGCTCCGGTGGAGTCGTCGTGCCGCCCGCCGACGGCATCGAAAGCGAGAACCGGCTGCCGATATTCGAGGCCGTGGAATCGGACTGGTTCCGGCGCGGGCGTCAGGCCGTCGGTCGGCCCGGCCGTGAGGCTGAGCCAGCCGCGGCCAGCTCAGCTGCCACAGCAGCCGCAGCCCCTGCGGCTTCGGCCGCCCCGGCAGCAACGGCAGCCCCCGCAGCCACGGGTAATGGTTGGACGTCGCCAGCTGACGAGGGCTGGCGTGCCGCCGAGGCGGTCTCCGCCCCCTCCTCTGGTGGCGTCACCTCTGCCGGGCTTCCGAAACGAGTGCCCCGGGCGAACCTTGTTCCCGGGGCGGCCGGCGAGCCGGCCGATGCTCCAGCGGGGCCTGCGCCGGTCAGGTCGGCCGCAGCTACGCGGGAACGCTTTGCTAGCTTCCAGCGCGGTGTCAAGGAAGGCCGTGCTGCCGCAGCCGGCGCCGGGGATGGGCCCGGCGGCGGGGATGATGCGAGTTCATGATGTGGCATGACAACTGGCTGATGGGTTGGTCATGCTGGGGGCGGGTCCTTAGGAGGGAGTGGTCGTGAGTCCGCTGGTGCGTCCGGCTCAGGATCTGAACTGGCTGATCACGAATTTTGTTGAGCGGGTTACCTCGGTTGCGCACGCGATTGTGGTGTCCTCAGACGGGCTTCCCATGGCGTTTTCGCAGGGATTCCCGCCAGACCGGGTTGACCAGCTGGCCGCGGTGACGTCTGGCCTGACGAGTCTGACCCAGGGCGCGTCGCGGGTTTTCGAAGGTGGCCCCGTTACGCAAACGGTTGTGGAGATGCAGCGAGGACTGCTGATCGTGATGGCGATCAGTGATGGATCCAGCCTGGCCGTGCTGGCCGCTGCGGATTGTGACATGGGTCTGGTGGCCTATGAAATGGCGCTGCTGGTGGAGCGCGTAGGTACCGCACTGACCCCAGGGATGCGTGGCGGCCAGCCGACTGGCTGGGAGGATGGCACGCTGTGACGGGAGATGCTGGTGTCCGTCCCGGGCCGGGGTGACAGACCTCCGGGCGGTGGCGTATTCCGGCCACGGACGCCCGGCAACAGCGTTCCGCCCCAGCCGGGTGGAGCGCAGCACGATGGCGTCGCTCCTGCGGCCTCTGGGCCGCCGGGTCTCGGTGGCAGGGGCCAAGGCGTGCCGGTGCCAACCCCAGCATGGGGGGCGGGGGAATCGTCGGCGAGTTCCCTGGTCCGTCCCTATGCGGTGACGGGGGGGCGGACGAAGCCCAGGTATCAGCTGGAGATTGAGGCAATGGTTGCGGCCGCTCACTACGAGGCCCGGGATTTGTCGGTGCTCAGCCCGGAGTGCCAGGCGATCCTGGGGTTCTGCCGGGACTGGCGGTCGGTAGCCGAGATTTCGGCGGTGCTGCGTATGCCCCTGGGTGTTGCCAGGGTCCTGATCGCTGATATGGCGGCGGATGGGCTGGTCCGGATACACCAGCTCGATCATTCGCAAGGCCGCCCAGATCTAAACCTGCTGGAAAGGGTGCTCAGTGGACTTCGTAAGCTCTAAGGCGGGGCCGGGCCTGGCGGCCGACGCCACCGCGATGACATCGGTGAAGATAGTCGTGGCGGGCGGGTTCGGCGTAGGCAAGACCACATTCGTCGGGTCCGTGTCGGAGATCACGCCACTGACCACCGAGGCAGTAATGACTTCGGCGAGCGAGGGATACGACGACCTGTCCCACACGCCGGACAAGAAGACCACCACCGTGGCGATGGACTTCGGCCGGGTGACGCTGGATGCCGGACTGATCCTGTACCTGTTCGGAACGCCTGGACAGCACCGCTTCTGGTTCATGTGGGATGACCTCATTCACGGCGCGATCGGTGCGGTCGTGCTCGTCGATACCCGCAGGCTGGCCGACTCGTTCCCCGCGGTTGACTACTTCGAGTCGGCGGGGCTGCCGTTTATCGTGGCTATCAACGGTTTCCATGGGGATTTCCCGCACGAGGTCGCCGACGTGCAGGACGCGCTGTCGGTAAGCCCGCACGTGCCGGTGATCCAGTGCGACGCGCGTGACCGCCGCTCGACAAAGTCGACCCTGATCTCCCTGGTCGAGCACGCGATGGCCATGCAGCTCAGCGCTCGCTGACCACGCTGCCCGCCGATACGGGCTCGCTGAATCAGCGGGCCCGTGAAGGAGTGCGCCCCCGTGGTCAGTTTGGCCGTGGTCAGGTTGGCCGTGGTCAGGTTGGCAGCGGCAGGTCCGCCTCCAGCGTGACGAACGGCCGGGTCATCTTCCATCTTCTGGTCAGGCACAGACCGACCAGGGCGACTGCGGCTGCCAGCAGTACGGCCGGTGCGACCCAGTAGAGGCTGTCGTTTGTGATCGTCGCGAGCAGGTGCTGGGCCGGGATCGCTGCATTTCCCGGCATCAGCGCGAAAACGCCGATGGTCAGCTGAACGAGCGCCAGCCAGTCAAGCCGAGAGGCTGAGTAGAGCGCGAGCAGGCAGAACACCATCGCGTCGTACCACGGGAGGGTGTAGGGCCAGAAGAACAGCCAGGCAACGCTGATGGCCAGGGTGGGCCTGATCGCCGGCAGGCCAGGGACTTCGCCGGGCAGGCGCCAGAGCATCAGCAGCGCGACAACGGCAAACAGCAGCGCGCCCAGATACTGCTGATACGGGATCGTATGTCCATACGATCCGGCGAACAGCTGGTAGAAGTTGTCCACCGAGGACAGGTAGTCACGCGCGAACAGCACGGAGATCGCTGGGGTGCCGAACCAGGCATATCCCGGTACGAGCACCACTGCCGCGCCCGCCAGCGCGCTGACGCATGCGGGGAGAGACCGCCGGGCGACCCAGGCCAGTCCGAGGACGAACAGCATATAAGGGATCTTCACGTCCGCCGCGGCCCCGGCCAGCATCCCGGCAGCCAGCCAGCGTCCCACCGCGGGCCGGCCGGCCGGATGTGCGGTCCGGGCTACCGCGAGCCCGATGAAACCGAAGGCCGCCGCCAGCGCCTCGACATGCCCCTCGGCCGCCAGTACCCACATCAGCAGCGGGTTCGCCGACCAGAGCAAGTGGGCCCGGGCCCGGCGTACGGGATCCGAGCGGAGCATCCAGTTCAGCGCGAGTGCCACAGCAGCGAAGGCGATAGCGTTCCAGATCTTCAGCCAGAGCACGATCCGAGCCACCGAGGTGCCGCCTAGCTCGGCCGCCGCCCATTGCTGGACAGTAGCCAGCGGCCCGTAGAGCGTGACCTGGCCGCGCCAGACCAGCGGGGTGCTCCTGCCGACGGGATCGTGCGCAGCGGCAAGATCTGCCGGGGTCATGACGTACGGGTTGTGCCCGAGGACGGCGATGCGCCCGTAGGCGGCGTCGTCGAGAGCGTCAGTCGATCCGGTAGGGGGCAGTACCGCGAACGCCGCGACCGCTGTCAGCCCGACGGTGAGCAGCAGCCTGGCCGGAGGACGCGCGCCGCGAGCGATCGCCACTAGGCCAGCGAACACACCGCCGCCGCCCAGGATGGCAGCGGCCCACATAGCCCCCGACACCAGCGCCAGCGACGGCCGGGGCGAGAACCCCCATGGCGGACCGCCTGGCGGGAGCGGGATGTACGGCTTTTCCCAGCTGTTCCGGACGGCCGACGCCGCCAGCATGATCAGGATCGAAGCGAGGATGCAGACCACCGATGCCCACGCCAGGCACCTGCCGAGCCGGTCGGGAGCAGCGTGCGGGTTCGCCGGTGACGCTGACGGAGCGGGTGATGCGGACTGCGCAGCGACCAGCCTGTCACCCGCGTCCTGGCTGCTGCCTGTCCTGCGGTTCATCGTCGTCCGTGCTCGCCTTCGGTATTGTTTTGCGCCTCCGGGGCGCTGTACCCGTTGTCCTTCCCTCG
>Ga0335074_10006151_pt1 | contig 16643 bp, 12 predicted proteins | sample Lox_Sample_23_FD_206715 | JGI IMG/M metagenome (GOLD analysis project Ga0335074, IMG submission 206715) | Soil microbial communities from Loxahatchee National Wildlife Refuge, Florida, United States - Lox_Sample_2.3 | ecosystem: Environmental > Terrestrial > Soil > Wetlands | place: USA...
CCCACACTAATTTCCACTTTTCTTATGGTGCCACAGTCTGCGGTGCGAAATTCAGGCCACATCTGGCGGGCGGACACCACGCACGCTTTGACAAACTCACGTCCGTACTCTCGAAAGCTGATGTGGCTCGGGCCTGGCCGGAAGATTCCAAGATCGCTAGTCGGCCGCAGCACGTTACTCGCCAGGCCGGCCATTGTATTTGGACTCGCGGCCTCGGCGCACGCCGGATCGGCGTATTCTGACTGCCCGGTCCATCTGGACGACAGAGGGCGACAATTCGTGTTAGGCCGCGTCGAAGACTCGACACTACGATTACCGTTGGCATTCCAGGGCCAGCCTTTGCCGCGTAAGCGGGTGCTTCGAAGACTGGAACCTCGATTGCCTCACGTCGGGCGTGCTGAAGAAGGATCACCCGCCAATTCAAGTAATGAGGTAACCCATTGTGGCCGCTGCACCAACATTCCGCATCGACGTTGCAATCCATGACTTGCTGATGAATTCGAGCCAGCGTCCTCCCGCGCCGGTTGAACCGAAAGGCTTGAAGCTTCCTCAACCGGTGTTCCCTCAATTCCCAGACCGGCTGAACGATCCGGGACCCGAAATTCCCCCAGAGAAGCGCAGGTGGACAGCGAAAGATGTGTACCGCACCTCGCGCGGATGGCTCTTTCCCTACGTTCGCTCACGTGTGTTGCCTGGCGAATTCCATCCGATTACCGCCTACCTGTTCATCGAGTATAAGTGCAACCTCGACTGTTGGTACTGTTGGTCCTACAACAACAACGTCAAAGGGATGACGGAAGATGTAGCCCGGCGTTCGATCGACTGGCTGCATGACCATGGTTGCCGCGTATTGGCCCTTATGGGCGGCGAGCCGCTCCTGCGTCCCGACTTTGTACACAAGGTAGTCTATTACGCCGCAAAGAAGGGATTCTGGGTTTATATCGCGACTAATGGGCGCCTGCTCCGGCCGGAATTTGCGGATCGTCTGGGAGACGCGGGTGTATCGGCGTTCAACTTCGCGTTGGACTCCTGGGATATTCAGCCCAGCCTCCCCAAGGCGCTCGTACCCGCGCGAAAGAACCTGGAACACATCCTGCGCAAGCAGTATGTGGACGGCTACGTAGTGTTCTTCAATATCAACATCTGCCGCAACAACACCGAAGATGTAAGGAGGTTGACGGATTTCGCGCACGATCATCGCGTAGCCACCGACTACCACATCAATGAGACGCCGATGCTCGAACAGGACGGCCACTTCAAGCATCTCTACGATAACCCCACCTATATACGGCCGGAGGATTGGGGCGAAGTGGATGCCCTCGTCGATTGGCTCATCGCCAAGAATAAAGCTGGATATCAGATGGTCAACTCGGTGCAGCGGCTGCAAGAGATTAAGGCATTTATGCGTATGTCGTCGGGACTCGACCTGAAGAAGCTGGGCTGGAACGGAGATGGTACGCGAAGCAATGGACGGCAGGCGGAACTGCTCGCGTCAGTGCCGGGGATTGTCCAGAATGCGAGTGGGGAATTGCAGTTCGATGAATGGAACTGCCGCGCCGGCCAAAACAACGTGATCATTCGGACAGACGGCACGGTTGCGCCCTGTTTCCCGATGTACGGGTCGACCTTCGACTGGGGGAATATCGATCGCCCGAAATTCGATCAAAAGCAGCTCTCGACGATGAAGTCGACCTGCCAGCGCCATTGCTTTTCGACACTCAACCATAACCTTGCTTACTGCTACAACGACGCGCGAGTGATCAAGTGGCTGTGGTCGAACGTAATCAAGAACAAGTTCCAAGGTGGCGTGCGCAGCTTCGAGGATTAAGGGACATGCCGCGCCTCACTAGCAGAGGGAGGGCTTTGGCCGCGGCTGTGGCGTTGAGCGGGCTAGCCTTGGGCTAGCCTCGCTGGCACCCTTCGCCGACGGTTCGAGGTTCGCCGAACTCGTCGCGGATAATAGCCTTCGCAGCGCCGCGTTGCGCGCATACACAGACACCCGAACCTATCAGGTAGCCGACTTGAGCGGGAAAGTGCATGCTCAGGAGGTCGGGCGGATGGAGTAGCGGGCGCCCGACAGAAAGACATTTGTGGTCACATCCGCGCAGGGTTCGGCATTAGTGCGGCATCTGGCGCTAAACCCGCTCATCGCCAGTGAGATCAAGGCGGCCGGCGGAAAGGATCGTCACGATAGCGCCATTACGCCTGAGAACTACACCCTGCAGTTCATTGGCGAACAACAAGTGGGGCCGTACCATTGCCTGGTGGCTCGGGCGATCCCCAAGCGGCCGGATAAGTATCTGTTTGAAGGCAAGGTGTGGATCGATGCGCAGGACTACGCCGTCGCTCGAATCGAAGGCCATCCCGCGGCAAAGCTTTCCTTCTGGATCAAACGAGCCGATTTCGTAAGACAGTATCAAAAGATCGACGGAGTCTGGCTTCCTCGAAGAGACGAGACTTTTGTCGAGGTCAGGTGGTATGGGAAGCAGGTCCTGACGATCGATCATCGGGATTACGTTGTGGAGAGCGCACCATGAGCCTCTTGAGAAGGTGCACCAGGAGGACGAATTTCATCACGATGAGCAGTCACGATCACCGCTGGCGGCCAGGTCGTTGGATTTTGCGTGCGCGCTTCTCCGATACTGCGATTGTTCTGAATTCCGTATTTTAGGAATCGCAGCCTCACCAGGATTTCGAGGCAGATTTCCTGCGGCTTTCATGTTGTTCGCTCCAATGACGCCAAGCCGCTCCCACCACGCGGCATACCTCTTGGACGTCGAAGGGCTTTGCGAGCACGTCATAAGCCCCAATATTAATAGCTTCCGCCCAAAGCCGTTCATCCGCCAGCCGGGAGGTGACGATCAGGAGCGGGGGCGCCGGTAACCGAACCGCATGCTGCAGTAGGTCCCTCCAAGAACTCTGCGGCAAATCACGCTCGACCAAGACAATCGGAATGCGCCTCTTCCGCAAGACCGCCAGGGCCGATGCCAGCGTGGCGCTAGCCAACACGTTGAACTTGAGATGGGTCTGTTTGGAACCACCAAGGATTTGGTCTAGGGCAACGTGATCCTCCGCAACGGGGCTTACTGAAAACACGATCGGGATTCTGGTGTCGATTTTGTTCGGCTTCTTTCTCATATCCGCCAGTCGCAGCTTTGCATGATGCACTGCTCCAAACAACTGAGCACGTCAATTTCCAAGTCGCGTGGGAATGTCGGAACTGCCGTGGAAGCCGAAGTGCAGACATCAGTTGGTCGCGGGTCGGTGCGATGAACGTAAAAGGAACGGAGAATCTGATTGGGAGCCGGTGCAGGAGGAAGAAGGCCACTCGCTGTTCGTCGCGTGTGGCCTTTTAAGAGGCATCGGCTGGGCAGTCCGCGCGAGCCGGGTTGCACTCGTGGAACGATGAGTTCAATGGAGGCCTACAGAGCGCCGTACCGATCCGCGGATTAACGTAACCATGAGCCACATTTTCAATAACGTCACGCTGGCACTTCTCCTTTCGGGATTCTGCGAAGGCCAATCCTTCTTTACACCGGCGGAGGCGCTTGATCGGTACCTGTCCGACGCGACCCGCATTCCGGATGTTCCAGCTTGGTGTTCGCCGTGCAGATCGACGCCTCATTGCCAAAGCTCAAAAAGCAGGGAAGGATGAGTCTGAAGCCGAAGGGGAAACGAAAAAAAGGGCTCTTTGCAGGGGAGTTGTGGCTGGAAGCGGCCAGCGCGGCGCCACTTCGATTGTGGGGCGACTTAATCAAGTCGCCCTCATTCTTTATCCGGAGCTTTCGTTTTGTGCAGGATTACCGGTGTTCGAGCCCGATTCGATTGTTGGTGACGGCTCAGACGCGACTCGTAGGGAATGCTGAATTGGCTGAGTGGCTGCACCCGGTCGGCGTTCCGCCGGCTATAGCAGAGAGTGGCGCATGCGATACCGACGGCGCGGCGAGCCAGGCGTGCAACCGCCCTCTTCAAAATGAAGCGCACGGAAACGAAAGCTTGGCTGGCCAAGCGCGATAACCTGGCCATGCGACAAGATTCGAAAGAACCAGGACGAAGGACGCGCACCGGCAGACATGCGCACTCCGCGGTTTTCTGGTGGGTCCCATTTGCCCGCGGCAAGGTTCGGCGTTGCGGTGGGCTTCGACTCAGCAACAGGGTACGGCATAAAGGGCCACCACAGAGCGTGGTACGGCGCGATAAGCGTAGCTCGCCACCGGTAGAGCAGAGTTCCATTCGACAATGTCGTCGGGCGAACCTAGACCCGTGTCGATCCATCGACGCCACGGATCGCCGTTGTGAGGCGGCAGTTCGAAGTCAAGTGGTTCCCAGTATGCATTCAGAATCAGATAGATGATCAGATTCTGGTCTGGGCACGACACGCTCAATGCCAGGGTATGCGAACTAGCGCTCCAATCGGGCTTTCCGTATCTTACGCCGTGCCAGGTTCTATCCGCCATCCGCAATAATTGATTCAGAGTGACGCCCTGAAGCTCCGGCCCGAATCGCATCAGCCGATGTCCGCTGATGAGTTTTAGGAACCGATGCACATCGGCATGTTTGGCGGCCAGCGTCCAGTCAAACCAACTGGTCTGGTTGTCTTGGCAATAGGCATTGTTATTGCCCTGCTGGCTACGACGCACTTCGTCGCCCATCAGAATCATCGGCAGGCCCAGTGAAACCATGGTCACTGCCAGGAAGTTTTTCACCTGGCGATTTCGCATCGTCTCTACCGCGGGATCGTCACTTGGACCTTCGACACCCCAGTTGTAGCTTCGGTTGTCATCAGCGCCATCGCGGTTATTTTCGCCGTTCGCCTCATTGTGTTTCTGGTTGTAGGAGACCAGGTCGTTGAGCGTAAAGCCGTCGTGGCAGGTGACGAAGTTGACGCTCGCCTCAGCCTCCTGTTGCTTGTGTCCATAGATCTGGGGGCTGCCGAGCAATCGGTCGGCGAGGCGCCCCACGAAACCGTCGTCACCCCGGAAGAAACTTCGCACATCATCTCGAAACTGCCCATTCCACTCTCTCCAGCTATCCCCGATGAAACTGCCGACCTGGTACAGGCCGGCCGCGTCCCAGGCCTCCGCGATCAGTTTCGTGGCCGCCAAGACCGGTTCGGTGTCGATATCCCAGAGTACGGGCGGGTTCGGCAGCAAATTGCCTGACTCGTCTCGATCCAGGATCGACGCCAGGTCAAAACGAAAACCGTCCACGTGCATTTCCTCCACCCAGTACCGGAGACTATCGACGATCATCCGGCGGACGATGGGATGATTTCCGTTGAGTGTGTTGCCAGTGCCGCTGTAATTGGCGTATCGCGAGGGGTCTTTCTCAAGAATGTAGTAGGCGCTGTTCTCCAAACCTCGAAAGCTCAGCGTTGGCCCGTCGTGGTTGCCTTCGGCCGTGTGATTGAAAACGACATCCAGAATAACCTCAAGGCCGGCGCGGTGCAGCGCCTTCACCATATCGCGAAATTCATTCACCGGGTCGACCGGGCTTTGACGCGAGCTGTAACCCTGGTGAGGCGCGAAGAATGAAACTGGCGCATAGCCCCAGTAGTTTTCATGCCCAGACGGGGCATCCTGCGCGTCGAACTGGAACACCGGCAGGAGTTCTACCGCGGTGATGCCGAGTTCCAGAAGATAGGGAATCTTTTCGATCACGCCGGCATAGGTGCCGCGTATTTTTTCCGAAAGACCGGAGCTAGGATGGCGGGTGAAGCCGCGCACGTGCATCTCGTAGATAACAGTTTCAGAGGCCGGCCGCTGAAGCGGGGTGTCGCCTTCCCAATCGTACGCATCCGGGTCGACGACCACGCTCTTCATCGCCGTCGCGCAATTGTCGCCTTCCCGGCGGGCCGCCTCGCGGCTGTAATTCTTCGGAGCAACTACGCCACGCCCATATGGGTCCAGTAGAACTTTGGCCGGATCAAACCGCATGCCGCTCGCGGGATCGAACGGCCCGTGGACGTGGTAGCCATAAAGCTGGCCCGGTTTCACGCCCTCTACAAATGCGTGCCAGTAATGGTAGGTCCGGTTTGTCGCGGGATCCATCGTGATGATGCGCTCGGGGCGCGCGTCGTCTTCCCCATTAAAAAACAACAACTCCACCCCTGAAGCGCTTCGCGAAAAGATACTGAAATTGACGCCGCCTGGAACAAGAGTGGCACCTAGAGGGAAGCTTCTTCCAAAAATCCCGATATCCTTCACGCCCGTCCCAACAGCTCTTTCGCCGCCGCTCCCAGGTGTTCGGGTTCGAAACCGAATCTCTTCTGAAGTTCTTTGAGCGGCGCCGAAGCTCCGAAAATCTTCGTCCCGATGATCCGGCGGAATCGCCAACATATCGTTCCCATCCTAAAGTCGACGCTTCCTGGATCGCGATGCGCAGCTTTACGGTGGGCGGCAGGACTCGGTCGCGAGCGGATGCCCTCGGCAATCAGCGTCTCGTGCGCATTCACCGGAAAAACCGGCAACGCGCGATCCCCTCCAGCCGGTAGTTCGCGCCGTTCAATCTGCTCATGATTTGCTCCTTGCCATGGCGGCGCCCCGGTAACTGCTGGCCTCCTGCTCGAGGGCAGCCACTTTGTCAAGACGGCGCAGGTAGCGCTCAGCCTGACCGAATTCAGCCGCTAAAAACGCCTCCACAAGCTCCCAAGCCAGGAACGGCCCGACGATCCGGCCACCCATGCAGATGATGTTCATGTGGTCGTCTTCGACGCCTTGGTGCGCCGAGAAGTGATCGCCTACCAGGCCGGCGCGGATTCCCGGAATCTTATTGGCGCAGACAGACGCACCGACGCCGCTGCCGCAGACGGCTACCCCGCGCTCGACCGTACCCGCAGCCACGGCTCTTGCCAGCGGAGTGACAAAGTCGGGATAATCGTCGCCAGGGTCAAGACTATGCGCTCCGAAATCGACTACCTCGTGTCCCGCGGCACGGAGACGGGAAACCAAATCCTCTTTTAGGCCAAAGCCGCCATGATCGGTGGCAATTCCCACTCGCATTTTTATCGTCCTCCTTTTCGTTCAGCCGTCAGCCGCCCGGTTGCGGCGCGGTCGGCCAGCAGCAGGGCCTGTTCACGACGCACCCTTCCGCCAGGAATCGAGACATCCCCCTCCAGCAGCCGTTGGAGCATTTCTATCTTCTCGCTTCCCGTTACAACCCAAAGTATATTCCGCGCTCGATTGAGTGCCGGATACGTCAAGGTCATGCGGCGCCGGCCCTGATAGGCTCCGGTCATCGCCACATCCGCATTGGTGACCTCGAGCACCGGGTCTCCCGGCACCAGCGAGGCAGTGTGTCCATCCGGGCCCAGACCGAGGTGTACGAGATCCAGCACCGCCGGGGATGCGGCACTATTCCGCAGAGTCATGGCATACTGCTTGGCTGCGGACTCCAAATCGGCGGCTTCCACCGGCATGGCGTGGATCTGCTCCGGTCGCAACGGGGCGTGCTGCAGCAAACTTTCGCGCAGGTGAGTAAGATTGCGATCCGGATGTCCGTCCGGAGCCACCCGCTCATCGACCTGAAAGACATGCACACGGGACCATGGGATATCTTCGTTTGCCAGTGCGCGCAGCATGATCCAGGGCGTATGGCCGCCGCTGACGGCCAATGTAAAGCGATCACGGGCAGCGATGGCCACCCGCGCATCGGCGGCAATCCTAGCCGAAGCCGCTCGCGCGACCGCATCGGGATCATCAAATACTTCCAGCTTCATCGAAATGGCCGGTTCCATACGGTGCCTACCTTGTCACGCGGCCTGGTCCGAAACGCGGAAATCTTCTTGATCCGCGGTAATCGGGTTATGCCAGCCACCGGGGGGCGAAACATGTTCATCGACCTCACGCGGCCCCCACGCACCCTTGTCGTATTCGAGAACTGAACCGCCGGCCTTCAGCACCGGATCGACGACTCTCCACGCCTCCTCCACGTAGTCCTCGCGTGCAAATAGGGTGGCATCCCCTGCCATCGCCTCGCCCAAAACGCGCTCGTACGCATCCTCCTCGTCCGGACGGGGATGATGGCTGGCGATCATTTCCACCGTCTCGCCTTTCAGGGCGTCACCCGGGCTCATGACCGTCGTGCCTACCGCTATAGTCATCTCAGGACTGATGCGAAACCGCAGATGGTTTGGCCGGAGGGCTGTTTCGGCGATCATCGCCGGAGGCTTGCGCAACCGCGCGAGAACCTCTGTCGAAGTCACTGGCAAATTTTTCCCGGCGCGGATATAAAAAGGCACGCCGTTCCATCGCCAGGAATCGACGTCCAGCCGCAAGGCGGCAAACGTTTCCATGTTTGAATTCGGGGCGACTCCCTTCTCCTGACGATAGCCGCGGAACTGCCCCCGCACCAGGTTGCTTGTGTCGATTGAAGGGATCGCTTTCAGCACCTTCACCTTTTCATCGCGAATACTTTCGCTGTCGGTACGGACCGGAGGCTCCATCGCCAGATTGCAAAGGATCTGGAAGAGATGGTTCTGGATCACATCGCGGATGGCGCCCGTTTGATCGTAAAAGGAGCCGCGGCCTTCTACACCGAAGTCCTCCGCCATGGTGATCTGCACGCTCTCTATATAGTTTCGATTCCAGAACGGCTCCATGAATGTATTCGCAAACCGGAAGACCACCAGGTTGTTCACGGGAAGCTTACCAAGATAATGATCGATACGAAAAATCGCGGGCTCGGGGAAGATCCGATGCAAGGTCCGGTTGAGCTCCTGCGCCGAGGCCAGATCATGGCCAAAGGGCTTTTCAACAATGACACGCGCGTTCAGGCCGCAGCCGGAACACCCAAGCTGTTCCACCACGGTCTCGAAAAGCGCGGGGGGGATAGCCAGATAATGCGCCGGCCGTTGCGCCGCACCGAGTTCTTTGCGGATCGCCTGAAATGTTGCCGGGGACTTGTAATCTCCGCTCACGTAGTGCAACAAGCCGCTCAGTTTATCGAAAGCCTGCTGGTCGATGCCGCCGCCGTGCTTCTCGATACTCTCCCGCGCCCGCGCGCGGAACCGGTCGAGGTTCCACGGATCCATGGCCACGCCGATCACGGGTACATCGAGATGGCCGCGTTTTATCATCGCCTGTAGCGCCGGGAAGATCTTCTTATAGGACAGATCTCCGGTAGCTCCGTAGAATACTAAGGCATCCGATTTGGAATTGTTCATGATCGCCTCCTCAAGCAGCCTGTTTGCCGGCTGGTTTTTCAAGGTGTCCGCCAAATTGAAAACGCATGGCCGACAGCAGTTTGTCCTGATAGTCCGCCTCACCGCGCGAACTGAAGCGTTCGTAGAGCGCCGTGGATAGGACCGGCACCGGCACGCCTTCGTCGATCGCGGCCTTTATCGTCCAGCGGCCCTCACCCGAATCCGAGACACGCCCCGCGAATTCCGAAAGATCTGGATCCCGGACCAGACTGGCCGCGGTCAGGTCGAGCAGCCAGGAGGCTACTACGCTGCCGCGCCGCCACACCTCGGCGATGTCCCGGAGATTGAGATCGAATTGATAATTTTCAGGGTCGCGCAACGGGCTCGTCTCCGCGTCGATGGCGTCGTGTTGATGGCCAATGTTGGCGTCGCGCAAAACAGCCAACCCCTCGGCGTATGCCGCCATAAGACCATACTCGATACCGTTGTGGACCATTTTGACGAAATGGCCGGCGCCGTTCGGACCGCAGTGCAGGTAACCCTGTTCGGCGGTGCCGTCGATCTTGTCGCGTCCCGGCGTCCGCGGAATGTTGCCGGGGCCGGGCGCCAGCCTTTTGAAAATCGGATCGAGATGCTGGACCACTTGCGCCGGTCCCCCAATCATCATGCAGTAACCGCGCTCCAGGCCCCAGACACCACCGCTGGTTCCTACGTCCACATAGTGGACCTGTCTCGGCTTGAGTTCGTTGGCACGTCGAATGTCATCGATATAGTAGGAATTGCCGCCGTCGATGAGGATGTCGCCGGCGTCGAGATACGGTACCAGGTCGGCTATCGTCTGGTCAACGGCGGCCGCCGGAACCATCAGCCATACGGCCCGAGGCTTTTGCAGCTTCTTCACCAGATCCCGCAGGTCGGCGGCTCCGGTGGCTTTCTCGCCGGCTAATTCCTCTACCGCTTTCGGCGACCGGTCAAATACCACGCATTGATGACCTCCTTTTAGAAGGCGCCGAACCATATTGGCGCCCATTCTTCCAAGACCAACCATTCCCAGTTGCATTACTGACTCCTTTCCCGAACTCTATCGTTTTAGGGGATGCACGCCGGCTCGCAAACCGTCGATACCCGCTGCTACACGTTCCGTATGTCCGGACACGGCCGTTCCGGCCAGCCCGGTTGTGACTTCCTCGGCGGACCATGTCAGGGTGGGACAGGCCATCGTTCTTTGTGGCCTGTCGTTCGCAAGTCACAGGTAGTTTCATCCGGGTCCACCCGTAGGGTGCGCTGGCAGCGGACCTCGCCGAATTGGGCGATCAAGGCGCTGGAGCGAGCCATGCGGACGTTGGCCGTTTCTCTCACGCGGCATACGCCTTCTCCTCGAAGATGTCTACAAACTCCTGGTAGCGGCGGGCGATGTCGTTCACGGCCCCCTGACGTGTGATCTTTCTCGCGCGCCAGGCGACCAGCGGATCCCAGAAACTGGTCCGGCCTACGGCGACGCCGATGAAGCCTGGGACCGTGGAGGCTGTAGCCAGCCATTCACGCACCGGTTGATGATCTGCGCCTCGGCCCCCGACGATGCAGCCAACGTGGTCGCGTCCGCCGCGCCGCGCAGATTCTACGATCCTCCGGCAACCCTCGCGGCGGACCAGTCCCTCGATCTTCCATACGTCCGGCTCGACGTGCGCATCCTGAAGTTGTTCGATGAACTGAACCATCAGCGCCGGGCGCAGTTGTATCTCATACTCCGGCTTGCCGACGTTGAACCGGGCAAGTTGCGCCTTCTCGGCCGGCACCAGCAGTTCGAACATGAAAAGGCTTCGGATCTTTTCGTGCAGATAATCGGATAATCGTTGCAAGCGAACTGTCTGACGCTGGTTTAAAGCCCGATCGCCTTCCGGGTTGTAGCGCACCAGAACCTTGCAGAAGGTCGGGTGAAAGGCCTCGATATGCTTTGGAAAATCCTCGCCGTATTCGAATTCGAACTCCTCTTGCCCGCTCTCTTCAGCGGGGCAAGCGGTCCAAAAACCTTCCTTCGTAGCGTCTCGCAGGACGAGGGAACCAAATTGCTCAACTACTAAGATCCCGGCCTTCTCCTGAGGCACGCGGGTCGCGACGGCAGCCTTAAAGGCGTCATAGATCACCTTTTTGGCGGCAGCGATCTGGGCCGTCTGCTCCAGAGTCAGCTTGCCGGCCCAGCCGAACATCTTGGTCTGGAACGATCCGCGGTGATCGAACGGCAGGATGTAAAGAGGGCGGTCGACCCCGCGATTCATGAGGTTTCCTTGAGCTTCCGGTAGCGGCGTATCAGGTTGTTAGTGGAACTGTCGTGCCCGGGTGGCGTTGCTTCCTGATTCGCCAGTTCCGGAATGATACGCTGCGCCAGCACCTTGCCGAGTTCTACGCCCCATTGGTCGAACGAGTTAATCTGCCAGATGGCGCCCTGAGTGAAGACGCTGTGCTCGTAAAGTGCGACGAGTTTACCGAGAGTCTCGGGAGTGAGCCGTTGCGCGAGGATGGTATTCGACGGGCGGTTGCCCTCGAAGACGCGGTGCGGGACGAGCCAGGCGGGCGTGCCCTCGGCTTTGACCTGCTCCGCCGTCTTTCCAAACGCGAGTGCCTCGCCTTGGGCGAAAACGTTCGCCAGAAGCATGTCATGATGGCGGCCAAGCGGATTGAGCGGCTCGCCAAATGCGATGAAGTCGCAAGGGATCAACCGGGTTCCCTGATGGATCAACTGATAGAAAGAGTGTTGGCCGTTGGTTCCCGGCTCGCCCCAGTAAATCGGACCGGTCGCATAGGAGACTGCCTTTCCGTCCAGCGTGACATGTTTCCCGTTGCTCTCCATGGTCAACTGCTGCAGATAGGCGGGAAATCGCTTCAAGTACTGCTCGTAAGGCAAAACGGCAACCGTCTCCGCGCCGAAAAAGTCGGTATACCAGACAGCCAGAAGGCCCATCAGCACCGGCAGGTTGCGATCGAACGGAGCGGTGCGGAAATGCTCGTCTATCTGGTGGAAGCCGTCTAACATTGCCCGAAAGTTGTCCGGTCCGATCGCCAGCATGGTCGACAGTCCAATCGCCGAGTCCATGGAGTAGCGCCCGCCAACCCAGTCCCAGAAACCGAACATATTGGCCGTGTCGATACCGAATTTCGTTACTTCCGCGGCGTTGGTCGACACAGCCACAAAGTGTTTGGCGACCGACTTCTCGTCACCACCCAGACCGGAGACTGACCAGGCGCGAGCCGAGTGGGCGTTCGTCATAGTCTCAAGCGTGGTGAAGGTCTTCGAGGAAATAATGAAGAGCGTCTCGGAAGGGTCCAGATCGCGCACAGCTTCAGTGATGTCAGTGCCATCGACGTTGGAAACGAAACGGAATGTCATGGCCCGGTCGCTCGAATGCTTGAGCGCCTCGTAAGCCATGACGGGTCCGAGGTCGGAGCCGCCAATTCCGACGTTGATGACGTTGCGCATGTGCTTGCCGGTGTGTCCTTTCCACTCCCCGCTCCGGATGCGGTTACAGAAGTCAGTCATCTTCGCGAGCACGGCATGAACCTCGGGGACTACGTTGTTGCCGTCGACCACAATGGAGGCCCCTTCGGGGGCCCGCAGGGCCACGTGCAGGACCGCGCGCTTCTCCGTAACGTTGATCTTTTCGCCGCGAAACATGGCGTCGATTCGCCCCCGCAGCCCCGACTCTTCAGCCAGTTCGATCAGGAGCTTGATGGTTTCGTCCGTGATGCGGTTCTTCGAGTAGTCCAAGAAGATGCCGGCACTCTCGGCCGTCATCCGCGCGCCGCGATTGGGGTCGTCCGCGAAAAGATTTCGCAGATGTAATCTTCGGACCTTCTTATAGTGGGACTGCAGAGCCTTCCAGGCCCGCCGCTCGGTCAGCGGTTCAAGAAGCTGGCTGGTAGCGTTCGCCATTGCCATTTCGTACTCCTTTCGTTTCTCCAGTCAATGAGCTGCGGCCGTCTTCAACGCGGCGCTCTTGGCGGCGATCACCGCCAACAGATCATTCCAAGACTTATCGAACGACTTCGCCCCTTCATCCTGAAGTTGGGCCGCCAGGGCGTCGACGTCGATGCCCGCCTTCGCAAACTGCGCCAGCACTTCCTCGCAGTCGCCTCCATCCGCCGGCAGTGTCGCGCCCAGTTCACCGTGATCGGCGAGCGCTTTCAAGGTTTCCTCAGGCATGGTATTCACCGTAAAGGGCGCCGCCAGAGCCTTGATGTAAAGCACGTCGGGTGCCTTGGGATCCTTTGTCCCGGTGCTGGCCCATAGGAGCCGTTGGGGACGCGCCCCGGCATTCAGAGCGCGCTGCCAGCGCGGAGAGTCCAGCAGCGTACGGTAAGCCTTGTACGTGCGCTTCGCGATGGAGATGCCGAGCTTGTCGCGCAGTGAGTCAGGCGTCTTGCCCATCACCGCGACATCCCAGCGGCTGACAAAGATCGAGGCTACCGAGCCGACACCGGGCTGCAGGCCGGCCTCGATGCGCCGCTCCACGCCGCGCAGGAAAGCCTCCGCGGCCGCCAGGTACTGCTCGCGGGAAAATAGCAGGGTGACGTTAATCGGGACGCCCGCAAAGATGGCCTCCTCGATGGCGGGCAGACCTTCCTTAGTGCCGGGAATCTTGATCAGCAGGTTAGGCTGTGCAGCCCGCGCGTGTAGATCCTTGGCAGCGGCCAAGGTGCTGGGTGTGTTGTATGCCAGCAATGGCGAAACCTCCAAAGACACCCAACCATCCACACGCTCAGAACGGTCGTGGACGGACCGAAACAACCCAGCGGCCCGCGTAAGGTCTTCCAGAGCCAACTCGAAGAACAGCGCCTCGCCGGATTTGCCATTCCTCACCTTTTCACGGATGGCAGCGTCATAATGCGTACTGTTTTTGATGGCGTGGTCGAAAATTGTGGGATTTGAGGTGAGCCCCGTCACCGAGAATTCATCGATGTAACGTTTTAGGGTGCCGCTATCCAGCAGATCCCGTGTGATGTTATCGAGCCAGATGCTCTGCCCCAGATTGTGGAGCGCTTGTGTCGCTTTCATCTTGATGCAACCTCCATTGCTCGTTTATCCTTTGGAGTGCCCATGGCCCGCAAACGGTGCGCGGAGTTTGTTAGATTGCGTACCCATTCGAAAGCCGGACTGCTATTAAGCATGTCTTCCGTCGCGCGCCAGCGCCAATTTCCGTCCGCGTGACCTGGAATATTCATGCGGGCTTCGTTACCAAGATTGAGCAAATCCTGCAGTGGAGCCATGGCCAGCGCGGCCGCTGAGGACCATGCCAAGTCCATCAAGGCCGGTGCAGCCTCGCCACTGCTGCCCGCCGGACGCCGCAAATAATTCCACATGTTCCGTCGTAGGTCATCCGGCAGATCTTCAAACCAGCCGCGAGTCGTGGGATTGTCATGGGTCCCGGTGAACACCACCGAATTCGCGGCATAGTTGTGAGGCAGGTGCGGATTGTCGGAATGGCCGTCGAACGCGAACTGCAAAACCCGCATCCCCGGCAGGTGGAACTGGTCGCGGAGCGCATACACATCTGGCGTAATCAGCCCCAAATCTTCGGCGATGAACGGCAACGAGCCCAGCTCTCTCTGAACGGCACTAAAGAACTCAGCACCTGGACCTGGTCTCCAATTTCCCGATTCCGCGGTGGGTGCGCCGGCAGGCACGTGCCAGGCCGCCGTGAAACCGCGGAAATGATCCAAACGAATCACGTCGACATGACTTAGCAGAGAGCGCAAACGATCTATCCACCAACGATAGCCTGCCTGGCGAAGAGTCTCCCAGTTGTAAACAGGATTACCCCAGAGCTGTCCTCTCGCACTGAAATAGTCGGGCGGCACACCGGCGACGAAGCGCGGCCGGCGTCGTTCGTCGAGCAGAAACAATTCCGGGTCGGCCCACACGTCGCTTGAGTCGGGAGAGACGAAGAAGGGTAAGTCGCCTATCAACTTCAAACCCCTGCTATGGGCGTGTGACTTGAGCCGCTCGGCTTGGCGGAAAAGCAGGAACTGCGCAAAGCGCGCCAGTCCGATGCTATCCGCTAGCTCGCGGCGCGCGCGCTCGAGCGCCGCCGCCTCGCGCTGGACCAACTCCGCCGGCCATTCGAGGTAGTACGCGCCGCCAAACCGCTCTTTCAGCGCCCCGAAGAGTGCGTAGTCGTCCAGCCAGTGTGCCCGATCATGGCAGAACTCCTCATAGGCGGGACGCAGATCTGAGCGGGTGCCTGCCATGAAGTGCGCCCAGACTGTCTCAAGAAGCTGGTGTTTGAAGGGAATAACGCGGTCGTAGTCAGCTTCGTGTTGCGGAAACGGACCGGACTGACAGTCGCTCGCCCGCAGCAGTCCATCTTCGATCAGCCAGTCGGGGCTGATCACCAGCGCGTTACTGGCGAAAGAGGACAGTGGTTGATAGGGTGAATTGCCGTAACCCGTGGGGCCAAGAGGCAGCGCTTGCCACCAACTTTGGCCGGCTTGTTGAAGGCGGTCGGTCCACGCGACCGCAGCGGGTCCGACATCGCCGATCCCATAAGGCGAGGGAAGGGACGTGATGTGCAGCAGCACGCCCGACGCACGGTAATCCGGAGGAAACGGCGGGATACTGATGGTGTCGCCAGTCACACTCGTCCTTTCGAGGCATTCAAGGCTCGATTCACAATTTCCTCAGCCTCGCTCAGGATGGCATTCAGATGTGCCTGATCTTTGAAGCTTTCCGCATAGATCTTGTAGATGTTCTCGGTGCCCGATGGGCGGGCTGCAAACCAGCCGCGCGCGGTCACAACTTTCAGACCACCGATCGGCGCATGGTCGCCTGAAGCCTGGGTCAGCTTGGCAACGATCGGCTCGCCCGCCAAAATCGACGCGCTCACTGCCTCGGGCCGCAAGTTCCGCAGCGTAGCTTTCTGTTCCGGAGTCGCGGGGGCGTCGACGCGCGAGTATAACGGCGTGCCGAACTGTACTGTCAGCTCCGTATAATGCGCGCCGGGATCTTTGCCGGTTCGAGCGGTGATCTCCGCGGCCAGCAGGCCCATGATCAGGCCATCTTTGTCGGTCGTCCACACCGTGCCGTCGCGGCGCAGGAAACTCGCGCCGGCGCTCTCCTCGCCGCCGAAACAGCAAGCGTCGTCGAAGAGACCCGGAACGAACCACTTGAATCCCACCGGGACCTCGTACAGGCGCCGGCCCAGGCTCTCGACAACCTTGTCGATCATGCTGCTGCTCACCAGCGTCTTGCCGACCGCGGCGCGCGCAGGCCATAGAGACCGATGCGTCAACAGATAGCGGATGGCCACGGCCAGGTAGTGATTGGGATTCATCAGACCCGCTGAGGGAGTGACGATGCCATGCCGGTCCGCGTCCGGGTCATTACCGAATGCGACGTCGTACTTGTCCTTCAATCCGACGAGTCGCGCCATCGCGTAGGGGCTCGAGCAGTCCATGCGGATCACGCCATCGTGATCGACTGTCATGAACGAAAAGGTCGGGTCGATCT
>Ga0335074_10006154_pt1 | contig 16637 bp, 19 predicted proteins | sample Lox_Sample_23_FD_206715 | JGI IMG/M metagenome (GOLD analysis project Ga0335074, IMG submission 206715) | Soil microbial communities from Loxahatchee National Wildlife Refuge, Florida, United States - Lox_Sample_2.3 | ecosystem: Environmental > Terrestrial > Soil > Wetlands | place: USA...
ACGATCCAGAGAGGTGAAACAACCGTGCTCAGGCCGCGAGCGTCCCGTCGGCGACACTGTCCACGACGGGACGCCGCAGGTCACAGCATCGGCTGACGCGAAAGCTCAAGATAATCACGGAGCAGCCGGAACCGGGTGTCATGGTGTGGACAACGCCCGCCGGCCGCACCTACACCACCACCCCGACGGTGTACGACAGCTGACGGACAACGGGCACTAAAGGGGAGCCGGTGCGATGATGATCGCGTGAGCTGGCGGATCCGGCCACTCGCGGCCGCGGGCGGCCACATCCAGCTGCCGGGACTGAAATGGCACCAGATCAGCCCCGAGCCCACCCGCGATCCCGCCCTGGCGCCCTTCACCGAGTCGCTGGACGTGATGGGCGACGGCTCGCTGGTGCTGCTGCCCACCCCGGGCCACACCGCAGGCTCGATGTCGCTGCTGGTCCGCCGCACGGGCAGGCCTGGGCCTGGTCGTGCTGCCCGCCCACGACCCCACCGCCGCCCAGCGACTGCTCGACAGCTAACAGCGGTCGCGGGCGGCCGCTACGACCGCCTGGCCGAGGCTGATGCCGCCGTCGTTGCACGGGACCCGGGAGTGGACAAGGACCGCGAAACCCCGGTTCTGCAGACCGCTGACCGTGCGCTCGAGGAGCAGCAAGTTCTGGAACACCCCGCCTGACAGCGCGACCGTGCCGAGGCCGTGCCGCTCGCGGAGCAGCTCACAGCCGGCCTGGATCAGCCCGGCGAGGCCGTTGTGGAAGCGGGCCGCGATGACCTCCCGCGGCAGGCCGGCCGCGAGGTCTTCGACGACGGCGCCGACCAGGTCCGCGCCGCGCGCGCGGAACGGCGTGTCCGGCTCGATCGCCGCCGGGTACGCGCTGGTCTCCCCCGGGTCGGCCAGTTGCTCAAGCTCGACCGCGGCCTGGCCCTCGTAGTTGATCTGGTCGCGGACCCCAAGGACAGCGGCGACGGCGTCGAACAGCCGGCCGGCGCTTGAGGTGAGCGGCGCGTTGACCCGGCGCCGCGCCATGCTGAGGATGGCGTCCCATCGCTCGGCGTTGCGCTGCGCCACGTCGAGGCCGGACAGGTCGGGGCCGCCTCCCTTGCTGCCGACGGCACCGAGCGCGTCCAGATAGGCGGCCGCCATCCGCCATGGCTGCCTGATTGCGGCGGCACCGCCCGGCATCGGCACCACCTCAAGGTGACCGCCGCGGTCGAAGTCAGCCAGGTCCGCGACCAGGAACTCGCCGCCCCAGATGGTGCCGTCCGTGCCGTAACCGGTCCCGTCGAAGGTGACGCCGATCACCGGACCGTCGGCTCCGTTGTCGGCCAGGCAGGAGGCGATGTGCGCGTGGTGGTGCTGCACGCCGGTCAGGTCGACGCCGTCGAGCTCCAGCGCGTACTTCGTCGACAGGTAATCCGGGTGCAGGTCGTGCGCCACGACCTGCGGAGTGATGTCGAAGAGCCGGCTGAAGTGCTCGATGCCTTCGGTGAACGAGCGCAGAGTCTCCGCGTTCTCCAGGTCCCCGATGTGGTGGGACACGAACGCGCGGCCATCCTTCGCCAGGCAGAACGTGTTCTTCAGCTCCGCACCGCAGGCGAGCACCGGCCGGGGGAAGCCGCCGGGTACCGTTACAGCCTCGGGCACGTAGCCCCGTGATCGCCTGATCAGCATGGGGCGGCCGCCGAACACGCGGCCGACGGAGTCGTCCGTCCTGATGTGGATGGCCCGGTCATGGGTGAGGAACGCGTCGGCGATCCCGGGGAGCCGGTCAAGCGCGTCGCCGTCCCGGTAGGCGATCGGCTCGTCGGAGACGTTGCCGCTGGTCAGCACGAGCGGACGGGCCACTTCCCGGAGGAGCAGGTGGTGCAGCGGCGTGTAGGGCAGCATGATCCCCAGCTGCCGGTTGCCCGGCGCGGCCGACGTGGCCACGCCGGCGTCCGGCCGCCGCGGCAGCAGCACGATCGGCCTGGCCTGGCTGGCGAGCAGGCTGGCCGCGTCGTCGGCTACCAGGCACAGCTCCCGCCCCACCGCCAGGTCGGCGACGAGGATGGCGAACGGCTTGTCCTCGCGGTGCTTGCGGGCGCGCAATGCCGCTACCGCCTCCTCGTTCGCCGCGTCGGCGGCGAGGTGGTAGCCGCCAAGTCCCTTCACCGCGACGATCCGGCCCTGCCGTAGCAGCGCGGCGGCGGCATCCAGAGCCTGGTACGACGCCTGGCCGGGCGGGGCGGGATCCGACAGCGGCTTGCCCGTGTCGTCGAGCAGTGTCAGCCGCGGCCCGCAGGCCGGGCAGCAGACCGGCTGCGCGTGGAAGCGGCGGTCGGCCGGGTCGTGGTACTCGGCGGCGCACTGATCGCACATCGCAAAGGCCGCCATCGTCGTCAGTGGCCGGTCATAGGGCACGTCCCGCACGATGGTGAACCGCGGACCGCAGTTGGTGCAGTTGATGAACGGGTACCGGAACCTGCGGTCGCCGGGATCGGCGAGCTCGCGCAGACAGTCCGGGCAGGTGGCGGTGTCCGCCGCGATGAGGGTGCGGGGCCGCCCGGCCGCCCGGCTCGCCACGATCTCGAAGATCCGCGCGCCCGCCGGCACCATGGCAACCGTGCTGATCCGTTCGATCCGCGCCAGCGGCGGCGCCTCCCGCTCCAGTGCGAGCAGAAACGCGCGGACCGCCGCCGGATCACCTTCCACCTCAGCAAACACCCCGTTGACGTCGTTACCGACCAGCCCGCCCAGCCCCAGGCGGGTCGCCAGCGAGTACACGAAGGGCCGGAACCCGACACCCTGGACGATGCCCTCCACCCGGATGCCGGTCCTGATCACCGGTGCCACGCGGCCAGCTGTGTCACGCCGGCCCGTCGGGAGTCTCGCCGAGCTCCACCTCGAACTCGACGGTGATCTCGTCACGGAGCTTGAGCGTCCCGAAAAACCCGGAGTACGGCGTGATTCCGAAGTCCGTCTGCCGCACCGTGGCGCTGCCGCGGAACCGGCGCGGGGCGGGGGTGACCAGCTGCAGCCGGACCGGCTTGGACGTGCCGTGCAGGGTGAGCGTGCCCTCGATCGCGCCGCTGGACGGCGCGGCCGACGACAGGCCGACGGGCGACGGGATGACGCGGGACGAGGTGAAGCTGGCCGTCGTCGCGCCGGTGAGAATCGTCCGCGCGGTGCTCAGGATGTCCCTGCGGTCCCGGTCGGTGAGCGGCTTGGCGCCGCCGGTCCCCTCGCGGATGGCCAGCGAGCCGAGGTCGAACTCGGCGGTCACCATCGCCCCGGCGACAGCGCCGCCGTCCGAGTCCGGCACCGTGACCCGTGCCGTCCATTTGGTGATCTCGATCGTCAGGTCGTGGCCCGCCCGGGCGGCAACTCCGGCCCGTCCTGTCTTGACGAGCATCCGGCCAGCACCCGGGCCAAGCTCGTATGTTCCCGCTGCGAGTGTCTTAGCACTGTCAGTCACGGCACAACCGTACGCACGGACTAGGGGAAGGTCTAGCTCTCGCCGAGGCGCCTCAGGTAAACGGGGTCTCGCCGAACAGCTCGCGTATCCGCCGCAAGTCGCGCAGCCGCGGCTCGGTGGTGCCGCCCACCCAGCGGCTCACGGTTTTCACCGAAACCCCGAGCTGGCGCGCGGCGGCCTCCATCGTCATGCCCTCCCGGCGCAGCACGCCGGTCATCCACGCCGCGAACGACGGCTCCTCGCCGACCGCCACCGGGTGCGCCGCATCCCCGGTCAAGGCGTCCCCGGTCTCCCCGGAGGCCGGCACCTGCCGGATCCCCGAGGTCGCGTCGTGCGCCCGCAGCAACGAGGTCAGGGCGTCAAGCCCCGCGCTCGCGCCGATCTGCGCACCCGACTTGAGCACGTCAACCTCGACGTGGTCGGGAAAGATGCGGAAGGAGACGTTGATGGCGCCAGTCGGCCCTGCCGCCTCGAGCAGCGCGCGCGAGACGGTCTCGCCCACCTCGCGGTTATCCTGCTCGGACAGGGGTGACTGCGCCAGGCACCGCCGGACGAAGTCACGGATGTCCGGGATCGACGACGGCCTGGCGGGAAATGTCTGCGACACAACCACGACCGGTACGACTTCAATGTTGTCGCTGATCGTGTCGTCTGCCTTGTCCATCGCCCCTATTCCTGGTCAGCGCGGCGCAACGCCGGCACCTTACGCACCAGAGTACGTGGACAGATCAACATATCGCGACCCGCCAGCCGGGACAGATATGTCCAGGCGGTCGACTCTTCTGTCTTGTACTCGGATCGGAGCGGGAATACGCTGGTGCAACCGGCGCGGAGCCCCTGAGGGCGCGGACCCGCGGGGCAGTGCCGGGCTGGTTATCAACCGATGAGCGGTCAGCGAGCCGGCATCTGCGGCCGGCACAGCGAGGGGCCACGGCGAGAACGGACTCGCCTGGCACCCGGGTACCTTCCGGCCCGGGTCGGGTGGCGTTCAGCCGCCGCCGCGGGCTGCCGACCGAAGGGTGGCGTTCCATGACACACGCCGAGGAACCGGTTGTGCACATTCTCTGGATGAACGGCGGTCTCGGCTGCGACGGGGACTCGGTGGCGCTGACCGCCGCGACCCAGCCCAGCATCGAGGAGATCGCGCTCGGCGCCCTGCCAGGGCTGCCCAAGGTGGCCGTGCACTGGCCGCTGATCGACTTCGAGTGCGGCCCCGAGCAGGGGGCGGACACGTTCATCGAGTGGTGGTTCAAGGCCGACCGGGGGGAACTCGAGCCGTTCGTCCTGGTGGTTGAGGGATCCATCCCCAACGAGTCGATCAAGGCGGAAGGCTACTGGTGCGGCTTCGGCAACAACCCGGCGACCGGGCAGCCAATGACCACGAGCGAGTGGCTGGACCGGCTCGCGCCGAAGGCCACCGCGATCCTGGCCGTCGGCACCTGCGCCACCTACGGCGGCATCCACGCGATGGCGGGCAACCCGACCGGCGCGATGGGCGTGCCCGACTACCTGGGCTGGGACTGGAAGTCCAAGGCCGGCCTGCCGATCGTCTGCGTGCCCGGCTGCCCGACCCACCCCGACAACCTGTCGGAGACGATCCTGTACCTGCTCTACCAGGTCGCGGGGCAGGCGCCGATGATCCCGCTCGATGAGGCCCTGCGGCCGCGCTGGCTGTTCGAGGCCACCGTGCACCAGGGGTGCGACCGGGCCGGCTACTACGAGGAAGGCACGTTCGCCAGCGAGTACGGCTCCCCCGAGTGCCTGGTCAAGCTGGGCTGCTGGGGACCGGTCGTCAAATGCAACGTCCCCAAGCGGGGCTGGATCAACGGGGTCGGGGGCTGTCCCAACGTCGGCGGCATCTGCATCGCCTGCACGATGCCGGGCTTCCCGGACAAGTTCATGCCGTTCATGGACGAACCGCCGGGCGCCCGGGTCTCCACCTCGGCCAGCGGGATGTACGGCACCGTCATCCGCACGCTGCGCGGCTTCACTGCGCGCACGGCCGACAAGGAACCGAAATGGCGGGTCAAGGGCACCGAACTTCTCACCGGCTACCAGAAGACGTGGTGATCTGAGATGACAGCGACGGAGAAGGAAACCCCCGGCACCAAGGACACCGAACTCGTCGAGATGACCTGGGACCCGATCACCAGGATCGTGGGCAGCCTCGGCATCTACACGAAGATAGACTTCGCGGCCAAGCGGGTCGCCGAATGCCACAGCACCTCATCGATCTTCCGCGGCTACAGCATCTTCATGAAGGGCAAGGACCCGCGGGACGCGCACTTCATCACCAGCCGGATCTGCGGAATCTGCGGTGACAACCACGCGACCTGCTCGGTCTACAACCAGAACATGGCCTACGGCGTGCGGCCGCCGCACCTCGGCGAGTGGATCATCAACCTCGGTGAAGCGGCCGAGTACATGTTCGACCACAACATCTTCCAGGAGAACCTGGTCGGGGTCGACTTCTGCGAGCGGATGGTCGGCGAGACCAACCCGGGCGTGCTCGAGCGCGCCAACGCCACCGAGGCACCGCACGCCGCTGACCACGGTTACCGGACCATCGGCGACATCATGCGCTCGCTCAACCCGCTCGAGGGCGAGTTCTACCGCGAGGCGCTTCAGGTCAGCCGCTCCACCCGGGAGATGTTCTGCCTGATGGAAGGCCGGCACGTGCACCCGTCCACGCTGTACCCCGGCGGCGTGGGCACGGTGGCCACCGTGCAGCTCTTCACCGACTACCTCACCCGGCTGATGCGCTACGTGGAGTTCATGAAGCGCGTCGTGCCGATGCACGACGACCTGTTCAACTTCTTCTATGAGGCGCTTCCGGGGTACGAGGAGGTCGGCCGGCGCCGCGTCCTGCTCGGCTGCTGGGGCAGCCTTAATAACCCGGAGTACTGCGACTTCAGCTACCGGAACATGGCCGACTGGGGCCGCAAGATGTTCGTCACCCCCGGCGTCGTGGTCGACGGCCAGCTCGTCACCACCAGCCTGGTCGACATCAACCTGGGCATCAGGATCCTGCTCGGCCACTCGTTCTACGAGGACTGGGAAGACCAGGAGATGTTCGTCACGCAGGACCCGCTTGGCAACCCGGTCGACCGCAGGCACCCGTGGAACCAGCACACCATCCCGCGCCCGGCCAAGCGCGACTTCGACGACAAGTACAGCTGGACGATGTCACCCCGCTGGTTCGACGGGCACGACTACCTGCCCCTCGACACCGGTGGCGGCCCGATCGCCCGGCTGTGGGCGACCGCGCTCGCCGGGCTCGTCGACATCGGCTACATCAAGTCCACCGGCCACAGTGTGCTGATCAACCTGCCCAAGACGGTATCCAAGCCGGAGGTGACGTTCGAGTGGACGCCGCCGACCGACTCCCAGGGCAAGCCGCTGTCCAACGCCATCGAGCGCGACCGGGCGAGGACCTACTTCCAGGCGTACGCCGCCGCGGCTGCTCTGCATTTCGTCGAGCAGGCGCTTGGCGAGGTGCGGGCCGGCCGGACCAAGACGTGGGAGTCGTTCACAGTCCCCGATGAGGCGGTGAGCTGCGGCTTCACCGAGGCGGTGCGCGGCGTCCTGTCTCACCACATGGTGATCAGGGACGGGAAGATCGCGAACTACCACCCCTACCCGCCGACCCCGTGGAATGGCAGCGTGCGGGACATCTACGGAACGCCGGGACCCTATGAGGACGCGGTGCAGAACACGCCGATCTTCGAAGAGAACCCGCCGGACAGCTTTAAGGGCATCGACATCATGCGGGCCGTGCGCAGCTTCGACCCGTGCCTGCCCTGCGGCGTGCACATGTACCTGGGCGGCGGCCGGGTCATCAACACGGCGCACTCGCCCACCGGCGTGCCACTGGCGATGTGACATGGCCGACGCGAACGACGCCCGGGATGCCGGGCTGCGCGTCGAGGCGCTGCTTGCCGAACTCCGGGCCCGCTCGGGCCCGGAGGCGGCGGACGTCGCCGAGGAACTCGTCAGCTGCCTGGTCCGCCTCTACGGCACCGGGCTCGAGACGATCATGCGAACGATCGGCAACGACTCCCGCCTGCAGGCGCTGCTCATCGCCGACCCGCTCGTGGAGAGCCTGCTGCTCGTCCATGACTTGCACCCGCTCGATCCCGCCGCCCGAACCAGGCGCGCCCTCGGCCGGCTGGGGACCGGCGCGGAGTTCCTCGGAATCGACGAGGCGGGCGTGGCGCACGTGCGACTCGGCAAGGGCTGCGGATCAACGACCGAGGCCGTCGAGCAGGCTGTCACCAACGCCGCGCCGGAACTCACCGGGGTGGAGTTCGCGGCGCGCGAGGCGCCGCTACTGCAAATTACCCACCGCCCCGCGCGGGCGAGATGACACCGCCGGGGGCGACACGATGACAGGCGGTCCCGGCAGCCACGCAGACCAAGTGCCAGGCCCGGCGGCGGCCAGCGGGCTGCGCCGCTTCGCCCGGCCGCGGCGCTCACCCGCCGGAGCAGCGGCGGACGAACGCTGCGAGCTGTGCGGTGAGCGAATCGGCCCGGAGCACGGGCACATGGTGGACCTGCAACGGCGGTCGATCGCCTGTGCCTGCCGAGCGTGCGCGCTGCTGTTCACCAGAGCGGGCGGCCGCTACCGGACGGTGCCCGACCGGGTGCGGTCGGACCCGCGGGCACCGCTGACCGAACCTGAGTGGGCGGAACTCCAGATCCCCGTCGCGATCGCCTTCTTCTTCGTCAACTCGGCGCTGGGGCAGGTCGTCGCGAGCTATCCGAGCCCGGCCGGGGTGACAGAATGCGAGCTCGACCTCGCCGCCTGGGACCGGCTCGCCGAGGGGCATCCGCTGTTGCGCGCCCTGGCCCCCGATGTGGAGGCGATCCTGGTCATCGGCGGTCCGGCCGCCGCCGGGGGCATCGAGACGTTCCTTGTCCCCATCGACACCTGCTATTCACTGGCTGGCGCGCTGCGGCTGGAATGGCACGGGTTCGACGGCGGGGCCGAGGTGAAGCGGATCCTTTCGGACCTGCTCGCCCGCCTCCGCCAGCGCGCCCGCACACTCGAATCCGTCTCGGGATGACCGGCCCGGAGGCCTAGATGGCGGAACTGACCTTTGGCTGTACTGACGCGCACGCGGCACGGTACGCGGCGACTCCCACCCTGTCCTTCACGCTGACCATCACCGAGACGACCGGCGTGCGGGTGCACGCCATCGCGCTCCGCTGCCAGATCCGCATCGAGCCGCACCGCCGCAGGTACTCACCGGCCGAGGCGCGGCGGCTTAACGACCTGTTCGGTGACACCTCACGGTGGGCGGAGACGGTTAAGCCCATCCAGCTCGCTACGGTGACCACCATGGTGACCGGGTTCACGTCGGTCACCGAGACCGAGCTTCAGGTGCCGTGCACCTACGACCTGGAGGTCGCCTCCGCTCGTTACCTGGAGGCGCTTGACGACGGCACGATCCCGCTGCTGCTGCTTTTCAGCGGCACGGTCTTCATCGCGCAGGGGGACGCGTTCAGCGTGGAGCTGATCCCGTGGAGCGCCGAGGCTTCCTACCGGATGCCGGCGACCGTCTGGCAGGACGTGGTGAACCAGCACTTCCCCGGGAGCGCCTGGCTGCGGTGCACCCGGGAGACGCTGGACGCGCTGTCGGTATTCAAGTCCGTTCACGCCTTGCCGACGTGGGACGCGACGCTGTCCGCCCTGCTGGCCGCGGTCGGCGATGCCGGGGCGGCCGATCCTGCCAGTGCCGATCCTGCCAGTGCCGAGCCTGCCAGTGCCGATCCTGACCGGGACTCGCGGGCGGGAACGCCATGAGCCTCGACGGGGTGCGGCGTATCGCCGACGCGGTTCTCTACGAGGGCTACATCCTCTACCCCTACCGGGCGTCCGCACAGAAGAACCGCAGCCGCTGGCAGTTCGGGGTGCTCATGCCACCCGGCTACGCCGCCGTGGATCCATCCGAGAGCTCCGCGTTGCGAGCGGAATGTGTCTTCGAGCACGCCGGCCAGCCGGCCGTGGAGGTCACTGTCCGCTTCCTGCAGGTGCAGCGGCGGCACACGACCGGAACGCCCGGTCCCGCGCCGGGGACGCCCCCGTCCGTGTGGGACGAGGCGGTAGCGCGTGAAATCACGGTGGCCTCATCCGGCTCGCCGCTGCTGGGCGACGGCAGCGTCACCCGGTTCACCGTTCCGGGCGGCGAGGAGACCGAGACGATGTCCGGCGCTCGCGTCATCCGGCGCCGCGCACCGCTTACCGGGTCCGTATCGGTGCGCACGACGCCGGTCCCTGGCCCGTGGCAGGCCGCCAGGCTGATCGTGGGGGTGCGGAACGAGTCGGCGAGCGCGACGGGGTCAGGCAGCACCGCGAGCTCGCGGGACGAGGCGCTGCCCGCCGCACTGGTCGCGGCCCACCTGATCATCACGGTGTCCGGCGGCGCGTTCCTGTCGATGACGGACCCGCCGGAATGGGCAAGCCCGCACGTCGGCGCGTGCGAGAACGCCGGGTGCTGGCCGGTGCTCGCCGACGCCGACGGCGGTCGCCAGGTCATGCTGGCTACGCCGATCATCCTGCCCGACTATCCGGAGGTCGCGCCGGAAAGTCCCGGTGAGCTCTACGACGGCACCGAGATCGACGAGATCCTGACCCTCCGCACCCTCGCCCTGTCGGATGAGGAGAAGGCGGCGGCCCGGGCCACCGACCCGCGTGCCGCGGCGCTGATCGACCGGATCGACACGATGGACGCGCCAGCCCTCGGAGAGTTGCACGGGACGATCCGGGCCATGCGCCCGGCGCGTTCTTCCGGCCAGCCGGCCGGCGGTCCCGAGGGTTCCCTTGCCCACGGCGCGGAAGCCAACGGCGGGGATCAGGTTCCGTGGTGGGATCCCGGTGCCGACGAATCCGTGTCCCCCGGCACCGACTCCGTGCTGGTGGCCGGCCACCGGGTCGCCCGCGGCAGCCGGGTGATACTACGGCCGGGTGCGCGCCGGGCCGATGCTCAGGACATGTTCCTCGCGGGCCGGACCGCGCTTGTCGAGGCGGTTCTCCTCGACGTCGACGACACGGTCTACCTGGCGGTGACCCTCACCGACGACCCGGCCGCTGACCTGCAGTCCGCGCACGGACGTTTCCTGTACTTCGCCCCGGACGAGGTCGAGCCGTGCCCCGATCAGGCGCAGCCAGGGGGTGCGAGCCGATGACGGGCAGGACGCTGGTCGCCGGTGTCGGCAACGTCTTCCAGCGGGACGACGCCTTCGGTGTCGAGGTCATCCGGCTGCTCGCGGACCGGCCGCAGCCGGCGGGCGTGGAGATCGCGGACTTCGGCATCCGCGGCGTGCACCTCGTCTACGAGCTGCTCGATGGCTGCGACCTGTTCGTTCTGGTGGACGCCGCGCAGCGCGGGTATGAGCCAGGCACCGTCACAGTGCTCGAGGTCGAGCCAGGTGACGTGGCCCGACAGCGGACAGCACCGAGTGCCGGGGTGCTTGACGCACACGGCCTCGCGCCTGACGAGATCTTCGCGATGCTCGCCTCGATGGGAAACCGGCCTGGCCGCAGCCTCGTCGTCGCGTGCGAGCCCGCCGACGTGAGCGCCGGAATGGGACTGTCAGACCAGGTACGGGAGGCGCTGCCCCATGCGGTTCGCGCGGTGGAAACGATCCTCGAACGGATGACACGGCAAGAGATCCCGGAACAGATCAAGCAGGAGGAAGGTGCCCAGGGTGATTACCAGGCTGATTAAGGCGGCGGTCATAGCGGCGATCCTGGCGGTGATCATCGATTCGCTGCCGGACATCAAGCGCTACCTGGAAATTCGGGAGATGTAAGCGCCATGGAAGTAATCGTCGGGTTCGCATTCGGTTACTGGGTCGGGACCCGGCAGGGGCGCCAGGGGCTGGAACGGGCCCTAGACGCCGGCCGGGACATCTGGCAATCCCCGGAAACGCGGCACCTGATCGGCGAGGCAGTGGCGGCGCTGGAGGCGGCCGCGCCCGTCTCCGGATTGCTCGGAAAGGGCCGGAGCCGGGATAAGAGCCTCGCCGTCATCCGCGACCTGCTCGACGAGGTCATCGAGCGCCGCAACGGACGCCAGGCCAAAGCGGCCTGAGAAGGAGAGGGCTACGTGCACGAGTTCGGCCTGTGTGAGGGCGTCCTCGAAGCGGTGCGGAACCGCGCGGGCGGGCGACCGGTCAGTGGCATACGCGTGCGCTGCGGCGTCAGGCACGCGGTGGACCCGGCGACGATGGCGCAGGCGTTCGGCTTCGTGGCGACCGGCACGGAGGCGGAGGGCGCCGCGGTAGAGGTCGTCACGGTGCCGGTCACCGTGAGCTGCCGCGACTGCGGCGCCGTCAGCGAGAGCACCGACGTGCTCACCACGTGCCCGGGCTGCGGTGGCAGCGACGTGGAACTGAGCGGCGGTGACGAGCTGGTGCTTGAGTCGGTTCGCTACGCGGTGACCAATACGCCTTAGCTGTGCGGGCGCGCCTCGCCGGGGCAGGCGCGCCCGTCACAGGGCCTGGAGGCCGTGGAGCACCTGGCGCAGCAGGTTCACGTCGGTCACCGGTCCGCGTGGTGCCGCCGCCCACACCTCGATGAGGTTCTCCTGGAGCAGGTCATCGAGCAGGACATGGACCACGCCCATCGGCAGCCGCACGGCCGAGGCGAGTTCCGCCACCGCCACCGGGTAGCGGCACAGCTCGAGGATGCGGCTGCGTTCCGGGCTGACGAACGCTGTGTCGGTCGCCTTGGGCGTGCGGGCGACGAGATCGACGAGGTCGAACTGCCACGATCCGTGCGGCCGTGTCCGCCCGCCGGTCACCGTGTAGGGGCGGGAAACCGGGCCAGCGTCCCAGTCCGTCCAGCTGTCGTCCTCATCGCCGCGGTTCATGGGCGGGCCTCACCGGCTCACCGGCTCACCGCGCGGCCGGGCCGTGCGGGTCGTGCACCGGGAATCTCGGGTCGGCGATCATGTGCTGCCCGACGCGCTTGACGAGCACGGCCATCTCGTAGGCGATCTGCTCCGCGTTCGCGGCGGCCTCGGCGAGCAGGGCGAGGCACGTTCCGCGGCCCGCCGGGACGATGAACAGCAGCGCGTCTTCCATCTCGATGATCGTCTGAGTGACCGCACCGTAGCCGTACCGGGTGCTAACCGCGTCGGCCAGCGACTGTGCTCCCGCGGCGAGCGCGGCCAGGTGGTCGGCGGCATCCGCGGTCAGCCCGGGTGACCGGCCGAGCGGAAGACCGTCCGGGGAGAGGATGACCGCGCTGCGGACGCCGCCGGTCGACGCGAGCTGCTCGAGCAGCCAGTCAAGCTCGCCCACCGCGGTTCCGCCGGTCATGGCTGGCCTCCGTCGGGCCCGCTGCCCTGGGACTCGCCGTCGGCGGCGTCGGCCGCGCTGAGGCCACTCTGCCAGCCCTGGCGGATGGCGGACAGCAGAGCCCGGGCCTGCTCGGGTGACCGTCCGGCGAGCGGGCCCTTCGGTGTGCCGGGCCCGTCTTCGCGGAGCTGTGGCGCCATGTTGGCCATCGGTTCCCGTCGCGGCAGGCCCGAGTGCGCCTGGTCCGGCACCTGGACGGCGGCAATCGGTCCCGACACCCGCATGCGGCCCAGTGTTGACCGCATCGGGATCGAACGGACCGGGAGTGCCGGGACGGGGCCCGCGTCAGCCGGCCCGGTAGCCGCCCAGCCGCTCGTGCTGCCTGGGTCAGCAAAACCGCGCGCGACACGTGGGGCGGCTGCCGCGCCGCCCGCGGCCAGGAAGATGCTCTCCTCCTCGGACACGACCAGGGAGTGCGGGAGCAGCACGATTGCCAGCGTCCCGCCGTACGCCGACGTGCGCAGGGCGACCCTGATCTGATGCCTGGCGGCGAGGCGGCTGACGACGAACAAGCCGAGCTGATCGGTGTCGGCCAGGTCGAACTCCGGTGGCATGGCCAGCCGCTCGTTGAGGACGTGCCTGGTCTCTTCGGGAATCCCAAGGCCCCGGTCCTCGATCTCGATGGCGTACCCGTTGGCCACCCGTCCGCACTTGACCTGGACGCGGGTGGTCGGCGGGGCGTAGGACACCGCGTTTTCCACCAGTTCGGCGAGCAGGTGCGTCACGTCGGCGACGGCGGCGCCCTGCATGAAGTCGGGCGTGTCGGCCACGATGTCGACCCGTGAGTAGTCCTCGATCTCACCGATCGCTCCGCGCAGCACGTCTACCACCGGGACCGGCTGACGCCAGCCGCGGCCGGGCGCGGCACCGGACAGCACGATCAGGCCCTCCGCCTGGCGGCGCATGCGGGTGGTCAGGTGGTCAAGCCGGAACAACTGCGCCAGCGCGTCCGGGTCCTCGGTGCCCCGTTCCATCTCGTCGAGGATCCGCAGCTGGCGCTGGAGGAGCGACTGGTTGCGCCGCGACAAGCTGCGGAAGACCAGGCTGACCCCCTTGCGCAACTGCGCCTGCTCGACGGCCGCCTCCACCGCCGTGCGCTGCACTGCCGAAAAGGCCGCGGCGGTCTCGGTCACCTCCCTGGTCTTGGTCGGGAGGGCGAGCGGCGGCGCCTCGGCGTCCACGTCCACTTCGCCGCCGGCCCGGAGCCTGCTGACCACGCTGGGCAGCCGCTCGTCCGCCAGCGTCCGCGCGGCGCCGCGCAGTGCTCTCAGCTCACGGCTGATGCGGTTGCCGAAGCCCAGGAGCATTAGCGACGAGACAACGACGGCGAGCAGCCCGGCACCGCCGACCAGGACCAGCCGGAGCAGGATGACGTCGCCGGCATGCGTGTCGCCGCGGGTCACGCCGAGCCGTTCGGTAGTCTCGGCCGCGGTTAGCTCGCCGAAGACGGCTCCGACCGAGGACTCCCATGCCGTCGCGGCCACCGGGAGCCGGCCGTCTGGGCCGGCCCCGATGATGTTGTTCTGCAGCGCGGTGAAGCCGACGAACGCGGGCGAGGCGTAGATGCGCGGATACGGGTCGGGACTTTGCTGCCAGTCGAGGGGGGTGTCCCCGGCCTGCTGCAGCAGCCGCTGGTCATCGACCGTTTGCACGAACAAGCGGTAGTCGCCGGCGGACAGCCGGTCGCCCGTCACCATCGCACCGCCCACCAGCGCCGCTTCCTGGGCGATGTCGTCGGTCGCCTCGCCTTCGTCGACCGCCCCCTGGGCCTCCGCGAACATCGACAGCGACTCGTCGGGGTTGGTCAGCGCGATGCTGAACGGGTAGAACGTCGCCGCCATGTCGTTGTAGTCCTCGAATGCGCGCAGCGGCGATATCGTGCCCGCGTCCACTCGGGCCCGGATGGCGGGCAACTGGCTCAGCTGGGCCAGCAGTGCGGCGGCGAGCGGCTTGGCGGCGGCGGGTTCCAGCCCCGCTCCCGCTGCCGCGCCGGCCCGGAACGCGGTGACGGCCGCATTCGTATGCCCTCGCTGCGCGACCAGGGCGGTGTGCTGAGCGGCAAGAGCGGCGCGCTCAGCGGCCGGAGCGTCCCGCGGCAGGACGCCGTGCGCACTCTGCCAGGTGAAGGTGTCGGCCCGCTCGGCGTCGAGTTGCGCGATCAGCGCCTGCAGCGGGCCGCCGAGATCGGTGTTCAGCTCGTCGGCGTTCTGCCTGGCGAGGGCTCCGCCGACGGTGCTCGTGGCGGCGTACGCCCAGAGCGCGATCAGCGAGACCAGCGGGATGACGAGCAGGATCGTGATCGTGGACCTGATCGGCCGCTGCCGCTTCGGCCGCCCATGCCGACGGGGGCCGTGGACCGGCCAGTCGGCCGAGCCCTGATGCCGTCGTACCAGACTCATCGCGTCCCCTGTCCGCAGCGACCGCGGGATGTGTCCTGCCACAAAGTTATGAGGAGATTACTCCTGATAGCGAACGGCAACGATCAAAATTGAGAATGATCTTTCCGGAGGTGAGCCATCGGCCGGTACGGCGTACCCAACCGGCAGCGGGCCGACCGCGATACCGGCGTACCGTGTCCATGTGGTTCGCTATCGGATACTGATCTCTGGTCGCGTGCAGGGCGTCTTCTTCCGTGGTACCTGCCTGAGGATGGCCGAGCAGCACGGCGTCAACGGCTGGGTGCGGAACCTCCCGGACGGCAGCGTCGAGGCAGTCTTCGAGGGGGACGACCACGACGTCCGCCGGCTGCTGGACTGGTCGCGGCACGGTCCTCGCTCCGCTGTGGTGGAGGACGTACGTGTTCAGGCTGAGCAGCCGGAGGGGATCAGCGGATTCCAGATCAGGTAACCGCCGCGCCCGCCGCCGTCAGCACGTACTCGTCCCTGGTCCGTCCGCCGGGTTGCCGGTAGGGCCGCCGGGTCAGCAGCCCGGCGTCCTCGAGGCCGCGCATCCTCCCGGGGTCAACCGCCGCGGACGTGGCAGCGTCCGCTTAGCGGCCGCGGGCACCAGCCGCGCCGCCACCGCCGTCACCGCGACAAGCGGGATGGTGACCGCGATCCGCTGGAGGATTCCGCCGCTCGGGGACGTGATGTTGGGGATGAACACGGCCAGCGCGATGCCGGTCGCGATCCCGCCGGCCGCCAGGTACGGGCGCCACCCGCGCCATGCCGGTTCCTGCCCGAAGCGGTGTGCCAGCAGCAGTTGCGCGAGCACCAGGTCCGCGTAGAGGACAAGGCTGACGATGTTGTGCGCCTGGTTGTGCCACGAACTAGGTCCGCTGGTGAGCTCCACATGGTCGCGGCGGAGCAGCCCGATCGCGATTGCGAGCACACCGGCCAGCTGGATGAGCCGGGGTGCCAGGCCAGGCAGTTCACTGGCGAGCTCCTGGCCGAAGACCACCGTGCACGCACCGAGCACCAGGAACCCGGTGATCATGATCCAGGGGTCCCTGGCATCGTCCGCCGCCAGCCCGCTGAGCTGAACGCTCAGCGCGCCATGCCCGGTCTGGCGCAGGGATCCCGCGATCCACGCGGCCGTGAAGACGACCGGGCCCGCCACCCCTGCCAGGGCGCGAACTCTCACACTTCAGTATGCGGCGCGCGCCTAGACCGTGGTAACTCGTGAATTCCATTGCCGGGCGCCATGGATCCGGCAGGCCGGCCGGACCTCACTGTGCTCACCAGTCACGCGTCAGAGGCGCTTTCAAAGATGGGGGATCGACAGGCACACCCCGCGGTGCCGGGCGATCCCCCATCCTGCCGGGCGGCGCCACCGGGGCCGGCGGCTGCCTTAACGGCACCCGCCAAGGCAT
>Ga0335074_10006156_pt1 | contig 16637 bp, 15 predicted proteins | sample Lox_Sample_23_FD_206715 | JGI IMG/M metagenome (GOLD analysis project Ga0335074, IMG submission 206715) | Soil microbial communities from Loxahatchee National Wildlife Refuge, Florida, United States - Lox_Sample_2.3 | ecosystem: Environmental > Terrestrial > Soil > Wetlands | place: USA...
CGAAAAACACCAGCCGCCCGCCGATTTCCCCACGTAACGAGGCCGCCTCCCCACCCACCAAGAGGTGCCACCGGGCCCCAGCGTAGGGGCCGGCGGCGGCAACCGCCAACGCGCTTCGCTCAGGGACTGCCACTGAGGACAACTGTTCCAAGACGCGCGCCTCCGTACCATCGAAGGCGATCACGACATGGGGCATCGCCTCGCACGCCGAGGCGCGGATGGCCGAAAGTGGAACTCGGGCCGTCGTCTCCCAGCGGGCACCGGCGACTGCGTGCAGCTTGTCGGCTAGCGCTAGCGAGCCTGCGGCGCCTAACTGCTCGAGCCCCGGCGGCGGCGTCACTAAGGGGCTGTTGCCCGTGGCGTAAAGCCCAGCGAGCATTTCGTCCGCCCAGGGCTGGGTCGCCAACTGGAGAGCGAACGACGCGAGGACGCCCCGGACCTGTTGCGGGGGGCCGTCGACTGAGAGGGCCCCGGCGCTTTCGAGGTTGAACAGCAGCACTGAGCCTTTGTCCTCACCGACACTGACCAGGGCGGGCCAGGCTGGCCAGCGGTCCTCCGCCAATGGCCGCAAGTCCTCGAGGTCAATGTCTGAGTCCAGGACCAATGCTGTCCCATCCTCATTCTCCGAAAACCAGCCGAACCTTCCTTTCGGGCAAGGCTCAAGCACCGCTTCCACACCTGGCCGGCCAATTTTCAGCATGACTAGGGATGGAAAGCACCCAGGTTCCCCCGAAAACTGCGTGTCGACCAGTGCGCTCAGGTAGCGCACCAGGAGGTCGGCCCAAAGGAGAGCGTCGGCTGAAGCGACCGAGCGCGCCCTTCGCTCGGCGGCTTCCACTTGAGGCCTGTTGCGCGCAACCGTGTAGCCCCTTCGGCGAGCGTGAGCCTGTTCGCGCCGAGCCCGGCCGAGCCGCCAAGTTATACCGGCCGCAGCGAGCGCTCCGACACCAGCAAGGACACCTGTCATCGGGAGCTGGCTGGGCGCCTCAGGCCGCTCAGGCTTTGCGCCCGCAGCTACGGAGGTAACGGGGCTTGGGGCGCTGGTAGTAGGACTGGCGATGGTGGTAGGAGCACTGGCGATCATGGTAGGAGCACTGGTCGTTTGAGGGACCGTGCTCGGGCTCGGAGAGGTGGTTGGCCGCTTGCCACCTGGGTGTGCGCCGCCCCGCCCGGCGCCAGCGGTCTGGGCGGGACCTGGGAGAGCTGCGCGCGGAGCGGGCAGGGTCGTCGGCTCGGGAGCGTGGCGGTCGGGACGATGAACAGCGTGACGAGCACCGTCTCGGGTCACGGAAGGCTCGCCGACGACCAAAGTACCAACGGCATTGGGCGGCATCACCAACACCCAGCCGGGGTAGATCCAATGGTCGTTTACTAAGGCCCGTCCATCCGGCTGCTCCCGGCCGAGATTGAGGGCTTCTATCTCGATGTCGAGGCGCCAATCGCCTAGGTACCTCTGAGCCAGCACCGACAGGCAGTCCCCGGGCTGCACCACGACAACCTTCGTCCCTGCCGCGAGCCCTGCGAAGCCGTTCTCTGCACTCGGGGCCTCAAGGTTGGGCACTGCACTAGCGATGCTGTCCCGCAGGACGTGCCTCGCGCTCCCCGGGTGAGGCAAGTGCCTGCCCTGAGGGCTGTCGTTTATGCGCACCGGCCGAGACGAAACCGAGGAAGCCACATCAGCTTGGCCAGCGGGGCGGCTCACGTAGCGGGAGTACAAAGCCGAGGGCGCGAGTCTCGCCAAAGGCACAGGACGGCTAATGGCGAGCGACAACGAGGACGCAGCCATGGTCGCGGCCACGAGAGCATCGATGGCCCTGCGCAGAACTGGCAGCGTGATGACCCTCGTGCCGCGGATGAGCCACTTGCGCCCGCTGAGGGCCGCCAAGCCGTAAACGACGGTAGTGAGGAGAAGCCAACTCGACACCGTGATGCCAAAGAGGCGGAAGAGCGCGGTGAGGGCCCTTTGCGCGTTGGTGGTCTGCACCCACGCCGAAAAGTGCCCGAAATTGACGGTGCCCAGGAAGTGGGCCGACTTCACGAAGAAAGCTAGCAGGGCGAGCTCGCATACGAGCACAGCTACGGCGTCCAAATAGCGCCCTGCCTTCCGGGGGAGCTCGGCGCGCCTTCTCACTCCGTGCACGGCGGCCGCCACATCCTCACAGGCAGCGGCCGGAGGGGACGGTCCTCCTGGCTGGCCTTGAACGCTAGGAAGCCCAATCGCTCGTAGTAACGCACCAAAGCGTCGTTGTCTGCATCCAGCACAACCCCTTGGCCTTTTGCAGCGGCCTCCGAGACAACAGCCTGCACGAGTTGTGCTCCAGCCCCAGGTTTGACGCTCGCAAGTGAACCGATGAAGGTGTAAGGCCTTGGCGGGCGCTCTTTTTTCCAGGCCCGCCAGCTTGGGGCCCTCGAGATAGCCCAGGTGGCGGAAGGGAAAAGGACCACCAGCACGGCTGACGTAATGCTCAGGGCAGCGGCTCGCGAGACGGTACCGAGCGCCCCTGTGAAAACCAACAGAGCCACGGCCGCCCCGCAAACTCGCCATGGCCTCGGGCCCAGGAGGCAGAGAGCCTGCCCGCTCGGGTGCACCCTGACGTGGTGCGCCCAAAGTGAAAGGGCGCTGCGGGCAAAGAGCAGCGCTCCTCGCAAAGCTCCCGGCTGGGCACCCCCGAACGCTCGAGCTTCGACCCTCACCAATTGCCAGAACGTCGCTCTGCTGCTACCGCGCACGACCCCGGAGGCAGCACTACGCCGGACGATCACGGCGCGACATCCCCAGGACAGCCACTTCCCGAAACCGATCCTCTCGGCCCGCTCACGGCCGTCGCGCTGACGGCGAGGGAGCGACCGCCTTCGAGCAGGGATAGCAGGGTCAGGTGAACTTGTTCTTCCAGCCAAACGGATATCTGCCACCCGCCCGGCGTGACGGCAACACGCGAAGCCGAAAGCGGGCCAAGCCCTTGCTGGTCCGCGAGGTTCTCATCTGCAAGCGCGACCGCGGAGGACGGGGCCAGAGATATGCACCCCCTCGAGCGGTAGGCCTCCACGTCGAGGCCCGAAGATCCTGCGAGAGCAGCGTCTTCGGCGGCCGCTTGGAGCTGGCGTTGTACTGCTATGGCATGCCACAGGTCCACAGAGGTTGAAGCGAGGGGCAAAATCATGAGCGCCAACAGCAGGCACCAAATGACCATCGCCTCCCCGTTGTCCCCCCCGCGCCGGGCAACGGGCTCGCCTGGGCAAGCGGCCTTCACTGGTCTCCCCGGTAGGAATCGACGTGCTCTACCGAACTCGCGCTGTAGTGCAAAGTGCCGACGTCGCCGAGACCGGGCAAGTCGCCTACCGGGACGGCAACGCTCACCGTGGCGCTGACCAAGGAGCCCGGCGCGAGGGAACCTTCATAGTCAGTGCCGAGGTCTGCTCCCGGGATACCATTTTGCGCCGCTATCTGAGCCACCACCTCGTCAGCCGTCTCGACCCCTGACTGCCAGGTGGTAGCGGTGGCGAGCGCGAGCGCGGCCGCCCTGGCTGCGTCGCGCGCGTCCACCGCTCGCTGTTCCCAGACCGGGATGGACAGGACCAATATCATCACCGGCATCACGATCAAGGCGGTCCCCAAAAGAAGGGTGAAGGGGGTCGACGACCCGGCCTCTCCTTGGCCGGAGGACTTCTCCAAACCGAGCCAGCGCGTCATGGCCCGCCAGCCACGTCAATGAGCGAGAGCCCTTGCACAACTACCTCCTGGCGTGGGACTTCAGGCACGAAGCTGGGCAGGTAGCCACTCGCCGAGGCGACGACCTCGCCAGGCGCCAACGTGCATGCGAACCGCACCCCATCGCCGTAAGGGCCAGGCAACAGCTCCTGCCTCACTTGGTCGCCTTCGGCGTAACAGGCGCTCAGGGAGCCCCCGGCGGCGGCGCCTGCCTGGGCTGCGTCGTCGACTGCGGTGCGGAGTGCTCCTGTGGCGTACTCGTCCAGCACAACATTTGTCGCACCCACAAAACTGACCAGCAACACTGCGATGGCGATGACGCCAACCACGACTGAAGAACCCGCCTCAGCAGTTGCCGGTCCGGGAAGCACCAGATGAGAAGCCCTTCGCCTCCTCAGGACAGCCCGAGCTGCTTGCTGACCCAGGTGAACACCGTGGTGTCCAAGCCGCTGATAAGCCCCCCAATAGCCACGATGGCAACAATCCCGATGACGATGAGCCCGAGGTTGTCGGTTATTTGGCTCCCCCGTTGGTCGCCTGCTCCCAGGCGGGCCAGCTGGAGCTTGGAGCGTCCCCACGTAGCTGCTCGTCGCCAGGTCCTGAAGCACTTCGAGGCGAAGGCAGCGCTCGGCATTGACATATGTGTCTCCTCTCATATTTGACGGCAGGCAGCTCATTTTCCGAACAGCAACTGGGGAAGCGGGGCTAACAGGAACACGAAGAGCACTGGTGCCATGAAGACCAAGTTCGGCACTACAAGTGACATTTGCCGGCGAGCAGCGCTCCGTTCGACCTCCTCGCGCCGCTGCGCACGTAGCTCATTGGCCTGGTCGAGCAAGGCCCGGGCGAGGTCGAGGCCGCCTGAGCACGCCGCTGCCAGGAACCTGTAGAAGCGTCCCGCAGCCGGCTCGCCGGTTTCGCACGCCAAGAGCTCGAACGCCGAGACCTCGCCGTAACCGGCGTTTACCAGGTGGACGGCGCGAGTGAGATCCTCGATCACCGGCCCTGTACCTTGGGACACCAGCTCGGGGACTGCTACCGCCAAGCTCTTGTTGTTGTCGATCTTCAACGCCAGGACTGCCGCCACAGCGGGTAAGTCACTACGGGTGCGGTCGTTGCGCCGACGCGTCGCCGCCTTGACCCGCTCGGGCATCCGCCGTGCGCCCGCCAAGACGCCCGCGAGGAAAAAAATGACTACATAGGTCGCCCGTCCACTGAGCGCTCCGAGACCGCCCAGCATCAGCGGCATCGCGACGGCCCAGCGAAGGTGCTCGCGCCTGTACTCGTCGGCGCTCATCGCCATGCCGGCTCGCCGTAGGGAGACCTCGAGCCCCTCGGGCGGCCCGAGGCGGACGACCCTGTCGAGCAAAGCCAGCCCGGAAACGGCCACCGGGCCGAGTACCCTGCGCAATGCTTCGCTTGCTACCAGCGGTCCCGGACCGGACCTGGCAGGCGCACCGAGCTGTGCTCTTGGGACGTCGAGGTAGAGGGCCATCCGCGAACGGGGTGAGCGCAGAGGGTGCGCGCACAGCCGGGCGAACAGCCCGACGGTCGCCGCCGCGCACATGGCGCTCAGGGAAATGTCGAGTTGGGCAGCGGTCATTGAGGAGCCCCGGCCGCAAATACTCGTGTACTGGTGGCTATAGGCCGGACCAAGCGCCGCGATGCCAACAGGCCAAGTAGTGAGAGGCAAGCGCCCAAGAGGACTACGACCAGCCCAACTGCCTGCGAAAAGAAATGCCGGTACTCCACGTTGGTTGCGCAAAGGAACATCAAGACCGCGTACGGCATTGCGAAGCACCCCCAGGTGGCCATCCTCGATTGCGTCTGCAGGGTGCGAACTTTTTCCGCCAATTGGATATCGGCGGTGATCTGGGAACCAAGGTCCGAGAGCACTCGCAGCGCGGTGTCGGTCCCTTCTTCCACGGCGCCCCCAAAAGCAAGCAGGACCGGGTCCGAGATCGGGTCGGCGAGCTCGGCGCGGACAGTCTCGAGCGCTTGCAGAGCACCTAGACGACCAGCCAAGCGCACATATCGGCCCATGGGCCCGCGCAGGGGCTCGGGGCCTGACTTGGAGAGCTGCTCGAGGGCTTCGTGCAATGTCGCGATCCCTGCTCCCAGCACGCCGACCAGGTAACGAAGGGCGTCAGGCCAGGCACTGCTGCGTGCAGCAGCTTGCTTGCGCCGCTGCGAGGCCCAGTAAGCGTACGGGGCAGCGCTGGCAGCAAGAGCTGGTGCTGTGGCCACGACGGGCGTGCGGAGGACAGCCAACAAAACCAGGAAAGTGGCCGCGCCCACTCCAGCCGAGACGGCGCAGAACTGAGCAGGCGTTACCGCAGCGCCAGCTTGCGAAAGCCACACTTGAAAACCTGGCCCGGTCCCACGAAGGTGCTTTGCGCCAAACAACCGCGGTGGGATCTGTTCAAGCGACGAGCCGCCGAGCGCAGCGCGCGCCGCGACCCAGATGCAGGCTGCCGCGAAGAGCCCCGCCAAAAGGCTCACCATTGCACCTCGGCACCCTGGAGGACATCGTTCAGGGTCAGCCCGTACTGGGCGAGCAACCTGTTGCAACGGCGCTCCAGCCGTTCTCCGACCGCACCACTACGAAGCTCCATCAGCTCGCCGACGTCGGCTCGCGCGAAGATAGGGGTGACCGCGACGCCGGACCCGCCCGTAGCCAGCTGTGGCGGGACGATGGAAATCTCGGTCACCTGGCGGAGCACTTCAGATCCCGCGTCGTCCAAGTCGCAGTAGATGACGATGTCGAACATGGCCGCAAAGCGGGTTTCAAGTTCCGAGAAGGGCGATGCTGGGACGGCTTTTGTTGCGCAGACGGCCAATGCCTCGAAAGCGCCTGCGCTGTCTTCGGCATGTACCGCGGCGATCACACCGATCCCCAAGGCACCTGCCATCAGCAGCTCCCAGGCCTCCGGCCCTTTGAGCTCACCGAGCACGATCAGCTCGGGCGAGGCCACGCGCGCCGAGCGCACAAGGTCTGCAAGTGCCTCGACTTTTGAGCTCTGCCAGTACTCGCCGTTGAGCAAAGGGGCGTTCAACTCTCGTTGCTCTTCCGCGCAAATGACGCGGCGGCCCGAGGGGACGGCTCTCAGGAGGGCTTCGATCATCGTTGTCTTGCCCGCCCCGGGCGGGCCGGCAACAAGGGCCCGAGTGCGCCGGATGTGCATGAGGGTTTCGAGGAACCCGGCGGCTTCTTGCGATAAGGACCCTGCAGACACGAGATCTCCCAACGTCGTGTTGCGCCGCTGGGGGACGCGCAAACTGAACGACACCGTGCCGTCGATCCGAGGCGGTATCGACACAGTGAGGCGCGCTTGGCGCCCTCCGGGCAAGATCACCCGTGCGCCGTCGACCTTGGGGTGGGAAGCGTCGAGGTTTTCGCCTGCGGAGCCGACAAGCCTCTGCAGAGCGGCCAAAATTGCGCCCGGCTGGGCCGGGGCAGTGCTGCAGAGAGTTTCGCCTCCTACCAGGCGCGCTGTCATTTCGCCGTCCGCACCATAAACCTCCTCGACCCGATGGTCGTTTATGAGTTGCTCGAGTTGAGCACCGATACCGGTGAGCTCCTGCAGCATCCGCTCAACGACGTCTGGAGGGTCCGAGAACGGCTGAAGATCCCTGCGAGATCCTCTCATCAGCTCTCGCTGGAAGCGCTCGGTCTCGGACTCGACCAAACTGCGCGCCTGCGAGGGGTCAGCTGCCACGTCCAGGTCCCGGGCCGCAACGACCCCAAGGACCCGCGAACGCAGCTCGTCGAAAGCGGTCGCGTTCACGATGCCACCCAAGCCGTCGGCACCGGGAGATCCGAAGCCCCGGTCACTGGGCGCCGTTCAGGGGCATGGCCTGAGCCCAGGTCGGCGCTAGGCGGTTGTGACATGGCGCCGGTGCCAATAGCGGCGGCTAGCTCCCGCATGGCCCGGTGCCAAGAGCCCTTCGTTACCAGCTCACCGTTCCACCTTGCCGTTTGCACGGCGTCGTCTTCGGGTATGAAACCGATCCCAGCGAAAGGGTGGCCTCCCGTGTTGCTTTGCACCAAGGCCCGCAAATGATCTTTCTGGTGGCGGCTCAACCGTGCCCGGCCGAATACTGCCCAGCAGGGCGCTGAAATCCCCGCTAGCAAGGCAGACGCCTTCCACTGCACGAGCCGCGCGGCACCCTCGGGGTCACACGAGGCGACAACACATACCGCCGAGGCCAGTTGGAGCACAGAGCGGGTGGAACTGAAGCGCTCGCGCGCCGAGGGGGAGCCGATCAGCCATCCCGTCTCCACGAGCACCTTGGCATAAGAACCAAGCGCTTCTTCGAGAACTCGCTCCAGCTGGTTCGGGCTCAGAACCGTAGGCGAGCCGGGTGCCGCACACAATATGTCAAAATGGCCCGTCGCCTCGGTCCCGTCGCCTCTTTCGCCCGAAAGAGAGCTCGCCACGGCCGGCATTCCTTGGCGCGCCCGAGCCAGGGCCCAGGGCAGGCCTCCTTCGGGAGCCCTCGCCAACCTCGAGACCAAAACTGGCGACAGCTCCTCGGCTTCCACCAAAAGAACTGGGTGGCTTTGCGAAAAATGCTCAGCAGCACCGACCACGAGCTCCGTCAGGCCAGCTCCGCCGCTCACCTTGGTCCAGGCAGTGAGAAGCCCGCGGTGCTTGCGGGCGCCAATGGCCCTGGTTGGCCGTGGCGAGCCGCCCCGCTCCCGCGAGGCCCCAACGCTGTCGCGCGGGCGCACCTGGCTTATGAGGTCGAAAAGGTCGGCTGCGGGCGACGATGCCGGCAGGAGCTCCTCAGCGCCCAAGGCGAGAAGGTACTGGCGGCCCATGCCATTGGCGGCGTCCCAGACCCCTATCACGTGGGCCCCGAAATCTCGTGCCTTCGCCAGGTCAGCCGAGGAAAGGGCCCGCATTACGTCATCGAGCACCAGCACGTCGAGCTTTGGCAGGAGGCGCCGAAGGCCGGTGCCGTCCATGACGATTTCGATGTCGACACCTTGCCCGTGGTCGCGTACGTGCGCGCGAAGTGCCGTGCTCCACGGCGATTTAGTTGCCGCCACCGCCACTTTCAGTGAGGCCATCAGTGCCTGCTCCCACCCGGGCCCAAGGGCGCCCCTTCGATGCTCACGGGCGCTTGGTAGCCGGGAAGAGCCGCGACGGCTTCCCCGGTCGAACGCACAACTTGCACCTCGTCGGCCGCGCCGCTCAGCCCTCCGCTGCTGAGAGCCGCAGCCAAGCGCAACGCCGTCTGCTTGTCCACACCGACAACCACGAAATACCCGTCCGTACCCCCGCCGAGGGCACCACTGACGCCTGAGGTAGGTGCCACGGCGAGCACCCGGAGGCCCTGGGCTACGTAGTAGGACTCCCCCGCCTCAGGTGACGCGATGACGTCGACTTCGTCTCCCACGTCGATCGCGCCCCCGGCGGCTTGCTGCAGCGGGACAGCGATGCTCATTTCGCCGAGCACCCCCCGGTCAGGCCGACCTAGCTCGCCTGATGTGACGGCGTCCCCGGCTCTAATGGGGACTGCCGCAACGAACCCCCCGGTTAGCTGGGAAGGGCTGAGAAGCCCTTTAGCCAGTAGCCGGTCGCTTGCGTGCACCCGAACGACCTTGGTATCGGCAGCGTCGACGGCCGACCCTGCAGGGAGCGTCGCGCTTGCGACAACTATCGCCGTCTCGGCGGAGCGGTCCTGAAGAGCCTCGTACGCAAAGGCCCCGCCTAAAACGGCAAGTGCTAACGGGACAATGCTCGCGCTGCTGCGCCCGCGCGGCCGGGCCCGACGGCGGACCGCTTTACCAGCGACGATCGGAGACGGTGGCGCGCTGGCCTCAGCCGCTAAGGAGACCGTCTCAGAACGCATTACCCACCGCGGCAACCAAACCCGCAACCGCCAAGAACGGCCCGAGAGGAACGGCAACCCGTGTTGGGGGACGGGCCTGGCAAAGTTGAGCGGGGACGGCTGAACGTTGCCGAGAGCGTAGTTGCCTCTTCGCGGACATCGCGACCCCGGTTAGCCCGGCCGCAAGCGGCGCGCAGGAAACAGCGGCCATCGAAGCAGCTGGACAGAACGCGCCCGCACCAAAAGCCACTAGGCACGCCAAACGCACATCCCCCAAGCCGATGCTCGCCGGAGCGAGCGTGTACCAAGTGAGGTAGCCGGCCGCTGTGGCAGCGCAAGATATCCCTGCCCACGCAAAAGGCTTCCAATCGCGGCTCGCGGAACAGCCCCAAGCGAGGCCAATTGCTACCAGCGCACCTGCCGCGCGGAGCCAGGGTGTCGGCAGCAACATCCGCTCGATGTCGACGAGCGCAAAAATCCCGAGGGCACCTGCCCAAAGTGTTGTCCAAGCCCACAGGCCAACTGCCGCGACCACTGAGAACCTGTCGTCAAGCGCTATTTGTGCGGCTGTGAAGACTGCTCTCGTTGCGCACGAAGCAGCCGGCACAGCGACCCACAGCGCCAGTGGGGCCCCTCTCCTCTCGTCCGGGGCCGGCTGCCCTTCCCGGTGGCCTTCGCGCGTGGCTTGGCCCGACCGCGCCCAAAGACCAGCGAGAACGCCGACGAGCACGCTCGCGGGAACGGAGGCGAAGTAGCGTAACAAGCCCAAGGTGGCTGACCTTTCCGAGCAATACCGGCCAGCTAAGGGCGTTCTTTTGAAGAGCTTTTTGCACGCAAAAGCGGGCGTGGCCCGCCCGAGCCGAGCCGAACGGCTGCGAGAGCGCTTGGGCGCCTAGCGACGCCGCTGCCGCTCCGCCTGGAGCGGCTCGTACAGCTCCAGGTACTTCTGTGCTAAGGCACCTAACGAATGCGCGGCCGCCCGCTGGTAGGCAGATTCCTGCATCGCTTTGACCTCGGGCCCCCCTGCGAGCGCTTTTTGGAGCGCGCCTGCAAGGGCTGCCGGGTCCCCTGGGGGCACCAAGAAAGCGTCCCGCGACCCCCGGGCGACATTTGCATAACCGGCAATGTCGCTCGCTACTACGGTCGCCCTGGCAGCCATCCCCTCGAGCAGGACGACGCCAAAGCTTTCCCCGTGCAAGGAGGGCGCGACCAGCACGTCTGCTCCTCGCAGGCGGCGCAGCTTCTCCTCCTCATCGATCGTCCCTAGCCACTCGAAGCGCGCATCACCCATTGTCGCCTCACGCAACGCGCGCGACTGGGGGCCGTCGCCAGCCACCCATACGCGGGCGTCGACTCCCTGCTGCATGACCGCCTCCACGAGGACTGCAAGGCCCTTGCGCGGCTCATGGCGGCCGAGGAAGAGCACAGTGGGCCCGTTCGTCGGCCAGGCGCTCGCTGCGTTGACCAGGCCGATGTCGATCCCGTTCCAAAGCAGCTCATACTGCCCGCCCAGGGCCCGGCGCGCCGTAGCCAGTGCGAGGCCCGAGACTGCGCAGCGGACCGACAAACGCCGCGCCGCCCATCTCCCGGGGACCTTCAGAGCCCGGTACCAGGCGATGTCCCCTGCCCTGTGGAACGTGCCCACGAGAGGGCGGTCGCTGAAAACAAGTGCTGTCAGCGTGGGGCCTGGGACCAATGGTTCGTGGAGGTGGACTATGTCAAACTGCTCGTCCCGCAGCGCGCGGATTGTCCGCAGCGCAGCAGAGGGGTCGGGCGCGATCGGCGCCACCGACCCGTTGGCCGCAGTCGGTACCGACGCGCCCAGGGGCGAAACCCAGGGCTCGGGAGGTGGGCCGTCGCAGGGCGCGAGCGCCCTTACTTCCACGCCCAGTTCGCGCATCGCCTTTGCGATCCCCATTACCTGCCCTTGGACGCCGCCTGGGATGCTCAAGCTGTACGGGCAGACCATGGCGACCCTCAGCCCCGCCCACCCTCGCCCCGCTGCGTCGATGGCGGGAAGGCTGCTCGGCGCGCCCGGCGCGCTCACTTTACGTCGACCTCCGCGAGCGAGCCTCGTTTATTGGCGGTTGCGCGCTCGCCGGCGCGGCGCCCCGGCCACCCCCGCAAGGAGGGGTCATCGGGCCAGTTCGGTTGCAGCAGGTGCCATTGGCTGGGGGAAGCCCGGATGAGCCCCTCCAGTTCTCTTGCAAGCGCTTGAGTGCTTTCTTGCACGCGCGTGCGGAAGCTGCCCGTCTCGGGAGGCTCGATGGCCGGCCGGAAATCTATGTGGTGAGCATCCGCCGATCTGCCGTAATAGATCGCAGCCAACATGAGCGGCGCCTTGGAGCGGAGCGCGAGAGTTGCTGGGCCAGCCGGCATACGCACCGGCGAACCGAAGAACTCGACCTCGACCCCCGCCGCGTTGCCAACAAGGCGATCAGAAAGCAGGCAGACGACGTGGCCTTCCTTGAGAGCCTGGAGGACCGCGGCGCCCGCACCCGAGCCGACCGGCACCACGTGCATGCCCAATCGCTCGCGGTAGGCGGCGAACCACTGAAAAACTTCGGGAGGCTCGAGCGGCTCGACCGCTACGGTCACCTGTAGGCCGCGAGCGATCAAGTACAGCGCACCCCACTCCCACCCCCCGAGGTGGGGCGCAGATATGATGACCCCTTTTCCCTGCGAGAGGCACGCGTCCAAGTTGTCCTCGCCACCGGTCGTGACGCTCGCTGCCGCCTTCGTCGCGCCTACAGAGGGCAGACGGAAGCTTTCCGCCCAATAGCGGGCGTAGTTCGCGAAGACCTCGGCGACGAGCCGCTTGCGCTCCGCTCGCTCGAGCGGCCGGCCGAGCACCCGGGCCATGTGCGACGCGACAACGGCACGGCGCCCGTCGAGGTCGGGGAGCCGTCCCAGCACTTCCCCGGTCAAAACTGCGAGCCGGCAGGAGGCCTCTGGGGGGAGCGCCGAGGCGGCCAGCATCGCGGCCCTATACAGGGCGAGCCTTGCTCTCGGCACGACCAGACCCTACGGCAGCAACCGGCCTACGGGCCAGCTCACAAGGTCACGCCAGGCCCCTACCGGCGGGTTACCCCGAAGCCCTTCGCGGCCGGCGCCGAGAAGGGCTCTCCTGGTCTCCGCCGGCGTCAGGGCCATCGTCATAGCGCTGGTCCTCATAGCGCTGCCGCCTGGCGACCCGCCTCTCGTGCCAGCGGCCGCCCGGCGCGGAGTTGGCAGGTCGCCTGCTCCCGGCAAAGAAGCCTCCTCCGGCCGGCATGCGTGTGGCCGAGCTGCGAGCGCTCCTCGGCCCCGTACGCTCCTCGCGCCACGCCCGCCACTTGAGCACGACGGCTGTCGGCTCGACGGGCAAAGGTGCTGGTGGCCGCTCGGCTTGCCGCCACACCTTTATGAACCGCTGCCCAGCTGTGATGCATGAGAGGGCGAACACCAGCCAGAGCAGCCAGAGCATGTCCGCGGGGAACTTCAGTGCGAAGCAGAGGACGAAGACCCTTTCCCCTCTCTCCATGAGGCCGCCTTTGGCGTCGATCCCGAGAGCGTCGGCTTTCGCGCGGATATACGAGACGAGCTGGGAGGCGCCGAGCACAGCAAGAGGCACCAACGCAGCGTGGCCCCCAAAGCGGCCCTGCGCGTACCACGCCATCCCCACCAGCACGACCGAGTCGCTGACACGGTCCCCGACAGAATCGAAGAAGGCGCCTCTCCGGCTCGCCCGGCCGCTCGCCTTAGCCAAACTGCCGTCGAAGAGGTCTGGCAGTGCCGAGCCGATCAGGACCAGCATGCCGGCAATGAGGTGCCCAGTCGCTATCGCCCATGCGGCGGGGACCGACAAGACGATACCGAGCGCCGTCAAATGGTCAGGAGCTAGCCCGGTGCGCCGGAGCGCCCGGCCGGCGGGGCTTACCACTCGGTCAACCGCCGCCCGGAAGCGTGCATCGAACAAGCTCAGGTGCTCCTATCGGCCGAGGTCTTTAGCCCGAGCCTACCACCGGCCCCGGCCCGCACGGCCGAACGACCACGGCCCAGGGCCAGGGCCCTGGAGCACCGAGCCGTGCCCCCTCGCCCGACGGGGCACCCGGTGCGCCTGGCAAGGTAGCCTGTGGAAACCTCGGGAAGGGGACCTGACGGGACAGGCCCGCAGGCAAGGAAGAAGAGGTGCCGCATGAAAGCGTACCCACCGGCAAAGGTCCGAAATGTCGCACTCGTAGGCCACGGTGGCTCGGGCAAGACCACCCTGACAGAAGCGCTTGCTTTGTGCAGCGGCGCGCTCAACCGGACGGGGCGGGTTGAAGACGGGACGACGCTTTCAGATTTCGAGCCCGAGGAGCACACCCACCACATGTCGACTTCGCTTTCGCTTGCCGCCCTCGAGTGGCGCGGTTACAAGGTGAACGTCTTGGACTGCCCCGGCTACGCAGATTTTGTACCAGAAGCTCTCGCGGCTCTGTCAGTTGCCGACCTCGCTGTCTTCGTTGTGAGCGCAGTCGACGGGGTCGAGGTCCAGACTGAGGTGTTCTGGCGGGCCGCGACCGAACTGGGTACCCCGCGTATGGTCTTCATGAACAAGCTCGACAGGGAACGGGCGGATTTTGGCACCGTCCTGCAACAGCTTCATAACGCGTTTGGCGCCGGCGTGGCGCCCCTCGAGCTGCCGATCGGTTCTGAAGCAGATTTCAACGGCGTCGCCGACTTATTGACCGATACCGCCTTCGCCTATCAGCCCGGCAAGTGCACTGCGACGAGCGGCCCGGTCCCCGACTCGATAGCCGAAAGCGAGCACACCGTGAGGGACTCGCTCGTCGAAGGCATCGTCGTCGCTGACGACGACCTCATGTCCCGTTACCTCGAAGGGGAGGAGATCTCCGCCGAGGAGCTCTCCAAGACCCTTGCCAAAGGCGTCGTCTCATCACAGGTTTTCCCTGTTATCTGCGGCTCGGCTACCAAGCTCGTTGGCATCGACCGCCTCCTTGACGCGATCTGCGACGTGGCCCCCTCGCCTCTCGAGCGCCCACCTGCGCAGGCTCGAGCGGGCGCCAATGAGCTAGCCGAGGTAGCGCCCGACGCGGCGGGCCAGCCCCTCGCCTGGGTTTTCAAGACGATCGCCGACCCCTACGTGGGAAAGATCTCGCTTTTCAAGGTCCTCTCAGGCACAGTCCGGCCCGATGCCGTCCTCTACAACCCGAGGTCCCGTTCGGAAGAGCGCCTTCATGCCCTCTTCAGCCTCCGTGGCAAGGAGCAGATCGCGCTGCCCGAACTTTCCGCAGGCGATATCGGCGCGGTGGCGAAGCTCGCCGCCACCAACACCAAGGACACCCTGACGCCGAGGAACATGCCCGTGACCGTCGTGCCCCCGGGAGAGCCCCGTGGTGCCGGGGCGGACGGAGCTTCCAACTGGCTCGCCGAAGCCGCCATGCCCGTGCTCTCCATGGCGATCCGGCCAAAGAGCAAGGCCGACGAGGACAAATTGATGACGGCGCTCCATCGCCTGCAAGAAGAAGACCCGACGCTCGTAGTGCGCCGGGAGGACGAGACCCACCAAACCGTGATATCGGGCACCGGCGAAACACACCTGGCGATTGCCATGGAACGCCTCTCGCGCAAATTTGGCGTTGCCGTCGAGCACGAAGACCTCGTGATCCCTTACCGGGAAACTGTAACTGGCACTGCCGAAGCCGAAGGGAAGTACAAAAAGCAGACCGGTGGCCATGGCCAGTTCGGCGTCGCATCGTTGCGCATCGAGCCCATGGAGCGCGGTGCGGGCTTCCAATTTGTGGACAACATCGTCGGCGGCGTGATCCCGCGCCAGTACATACCCGCTGTCCAAAAAGGCTCCGAAGAGGCCATGGCGGACGGGGGGAATTTTGGCTGGCCCGTCGTTGATGTGCGCGTCACGTGCTTCGATGGGAAGCACCACCCGGTGGACTCTTCAGAAATGTCGTTCAAAATGGCTGGTGCTCTGGCCGTGAGGGAGGCTTTGGCCAAGGCTGGGCCGGTTATCCTCGAACCGGTTTCCTTATTGGAAGTAACTGTGCCCAACGCCTACCAAGGCGATGTCCTGGGCGACTTGAACAGCCGCCGCGGGAGGGTCCAGGGTACCGAGACAGGCCAGGCGGGCGAGTCCATCATCGTCGCCACGGTCCCAACCTCAGAGCTTGTCCGTTATGCCATCGACCTGCGTAGCCTCACAGGTGGGCGCGGGCGGTTCCGGGCAAAGCACGACCATTACGAGATCATGCCCCAGAACCTCTGGGACAAGGTCAAGCGCGAACGAGCGAGCGTGGAGAAGTAGGAGTAGGGCAAGTACCGCTGCCTTCAGGAACGTCGTCGATGCATTAGCCCGGCATCCCCTCGACCCCGGCTGAGGCCCCCGGGGTGGCCTCGAAGACGGCGGCGGGCTTGGCAACGTCGCCTCGGTAACGTTCGTAAACCGCCAGCAAGTGCCCCACGCCCGAAGTGACGGCCCAAGGCCCGGGCCCGTTTGCGCCAGCGCCTCGAAGGACTTCTACAGGGAGCACCCGGCCGTGGCGCACGAGGTCAGCAAGTTCGACGCCAGCAACCGCCTCAGCGAAGCCGGCCTGGCGAAGCGCCGCAGCCGGGCTCACAACCCAGCGGGCCGGGCCAGCTTCGCTTCTCAGGACCTCGAGGGAGACGGCCTCTTCCACGCTGAAAGCCCCCGACCGCAACCGCCGCAGCTCCCTCAGGTAGGCGCCGCCCCCGAGCAGACGGCCGAGGTCAGCAGCGAGAGAGCGCACGTAAGTCCCCGCGGAACATTCGACGTCGACAGCAACGACTGGCCCGCGCTCAGTTGCCCCGATGACACGCGTGCCGAAGCTGCTCACGACGACTGGACGGGGCGCCCTTTCGACTTCGACCCCGCGCCGGGCGAGCTCGTGCAGCCTGCGCCCGCCGACTTTCAAAGCGGAAACCATCGGCGGGACCTGCATAATTTCGCCGGTGAGGCGCCCCGCTGCGCTGGCAACCTCCTCCGCGCTGACCGAGGACATTTGGTACTCGGCAGTGATTTCCCCGCTCGAGTCGAGGGTAGTGGTGCTCGTCCCGAGCACCACTACGC
>Ga0335074_10006157_pt1 | contig 16636 bp, 9 predicted proteins | sample Lox_Sample_23_FD_206715 | JGI IMG/M metagenome (GOLD analysis project Ga0335074, IMG submission 206715) | Soil microbial communities from Loxahatchee National Wildlife Refuge, Florida, United States - Lox_Sample_2.3 | ecosystem: Environmental > Terrestrial > Soil > Wetlands | place: USA: Florida...
TCGCAACCGCGATCCGGGCAAAGAAGACGCGGTTGTCGCCCACTACTTGCCCCGATGGGCTCACTACCCTCACGGTTCCGTGGAAGGTTTGCGACGGAAACGATTCCAGCTTGATGCTGGCCCGATTGCCCGCGCGCACCAAACTCACGTCCGACGTAGGCACCTCGACATCGACGGTACTCTGTGCGGTGCGAATCAGGTCGATCATCGGGTCACCGGCCGTCACTTTCCGCCCGGCCAGGTCCTCGACGTGCGGTGTGGACACGATACCCTCGATTTCCGAGCGCACTGTCGTCCTCGATAGTTGCTCCGTGCTGCGGGTCACTTCGCCGCGCAGATAGTCCGCTTCCAACTGGCGCTGCCCGGCCGCGGTTGCGTCGTTACCCACCAGATCCTGTGCCATTTGTGCCATGGCAGTGTTGTAGCGGGCCTGAGCGCCGGCGAGACTGGCGCGCTCGCTCCAATCGGCCATCTGTAGCAGGGGCATCCCCGGCTCGACCTTCTGACCCTCCTGCACCAGCACGCGTTCGATCACGCCATCTTCTTCCGCGCGCACAGACTGCGTTTGCCCAGCTGCCACCATTGCATTGCCTGATATCCTCAGCGGAACAGGCACTATCACCAGGAACAACACCAGAGACGCAACTCCCGCAACCCACAGCATTCGACGCTTCTTGTTGATCGCCATAAAGCGCCGCTTCTTCTCAAACAGTGGCTCCAGAATTCCGATAAAGGGGACTTCCTTATAGAGCGAGGCATTGCGCAAGGCCAGCGTGGCCTGGCTGGCCAGAATTTTGATCACCTCGATATGCAGGCCCGTCAGGAAATCCGGATCCGTGCTCTCGAAGGAGAGCATCCCCAACCGCCCCTCATCGTCGGCCAGCGGCGTGGCGTAGAATCCGCGTGAGCCCGTCGCTTCGAAGTACCTGCGGAATTTCTCCCGCGTCTCCGGCCGCTCGTCGCTGATCTCGTCATCGCGCATCGACACGTGGATCTCGGCATCAAGGCCCGATGCCCAGCGCAGCACGTCCTGCAGCTTCTCGACCGAGGGCTCTGACGTGTCCAGCTTCGTGACGCCGGAGACTGCCTGGATGGTGAGCCGATTGCGCTGCTCGAGCGCGATCGCCGCGCGATCGTACGGGATCACCAGCTGCGGCTGATTCACAATTGCCTGCAACACCCGTTCCTGATTGAGCGTCGAGCCGATCTCCTGGCCTACGCTCACCAGCGTTTGCAGGATCTCGATCTTCCGCTCCGCCTGCAACAGCGAAGAGTTGTGCAGCGCCTGGGCAGCCGATCCCGCCACCTGGGTCAGCATGAACAGGTCTTCGTCGGTAAAGCCCGGATCATCGCTGGAACCGATCACCTCCAGAACGCCGACCAGGCTTTCGCCGTCGAGCAATGGCGCGGCCATCAGCGATGCCGCCGGCGCTACCTCAGCCGAGGCGTTCCGTGCAACGAGCGCCGCATCGTCTGCCTGCAGCAGCACGGCTTCGCCGCTCTCGCTAACATCGCCGACCACGCCACCGCCGGCAGCCTGCCGATCGCCGCTCGTCGCCGCATCGGTTCCCACTTGCTCCATCAGGACCAGGTCGTGCTGATCGACCATCCAGAGATTGACCGCCTGCGCTTTGATAAGATCGGCTACCTTTTCGCAGATAACCGGCAGGAGTGCCTCCATCTCAAGATTTGCGGCAAAGACCTTTTCGATGTCGTACAGCTGCGTCAGCCGCATCACAGAAGCCAGTCCCGCATCACGCTCTGCCGCATAAGCTATCGCTCCGGCCACGGCAAAGGTGGCAATCGCGGCAAACTCAGAGAGGCTCTCCAGCGTGGCCTCGCCCGGCAAATCAGAGAAGCTCACGACCTCGATGCAGCCGAGCAGATGGTTATCCACAAGGAGCGGGATGTATGAGAGACCGGTGACGCTCTGGCGAACGTCAAGATGTGCGTAGTCTTCGCGACCCAGATCGGCTGCGCGAAATTGCAGGATCATGCGCTGCTGTGCGACGGCGCCGATGGTCCCCGATTCCAGAGCAATCGGTTCGCTGTCGACCGAGAGTTCCCCAGCCACAGCCTTGATCGCCCAACAGGGCGTTTCCGCGTTTTCGACTGTGAAGACAGCGACGGCCGAATCCGGAAGCGCCTCCTGCACGCTTCGCGCGATAATGCGCGCTCTGGGGCCGATCTCCAGCTGTGCCATGAGCGCTGCCGAGATTTCCGCTATCGGAAAAGCTACCGCCGACTCGCTCAATCGCAAGATCTCCGGGACAGGGCCTTGGGGGAAATTGGTGGTATGGTATCCTGCCGCTGCTTCAGATGGCGAGCCTTTTTAGGACCGCGCAGGTTCGTCGCTCCGTTCTGAAGGTTGGCACTACATGGCTGCGCGGGTTGCGGGCGCAACATGGAAACTGCTCCGCACCGGGGCCCCTGGAGCCCGAACTGGAAGGAGCCCGTATGAGGCCGCTGGAAATTGGTTACCTGAAGCACGGCGACGTATCGGCTGTCACGCTGCAGGGGGGGATCGTCCTCGGGCCGCCAGTTGACAGTGTGAAACAGACGCTCGGGAATCTCATGCAGCATGGAGAAAACAAGCTTGTGCTGAATCTCGCCGGAGTGGACAGGCTGGACTCCAGTGGCATTGGAGTTCTTGTCTGGGCTCTCCGGGCTTCCAAGGAGTCCGGCGGCGACACGAGGCTGACGCAGTTGCCAAAGGTTGTCGCCCAAACGCTAAATATGTGCCAGCTGCTTCCGCTATTTGCGGTCTTCGACACGGACGAAGCGGCCATTGCTTCGTTTGAGTGAATGCAGACATGAGCAACGCACGAATCGGCTTCGCCCGCACGGTTCATCATGGCACCACCAATTTGAGCTTGGGAGCGGAGGCCCGCGACCAGCTCGAGTGTGCGCCGGAGTCCGTACGGTCTTCGCATCGTCGAACTCTCCGTCGTACACACGCTCAACGATCGAACTGGCAGGACTATTGTCTCCGGAAGCTTGTTCTTCTCGTTCCTGTGGAGAACGTCTCATCCGCGATTCCGGCGGGCGCGATTCAAAACATTAGCTTCAGCGCGAATTGCACCAGGCGCGGATTGTTCACGGTTGAGTTCACAGCGCCGAAGCCGACAGCGTTTATATCGTTGATCGGCAGACCGAACTGTGCGTGATTCCAGAGGTTGAAGAACTCTGCACGGAAGTTCAAGCCCATCTCCCTTGGCAGCGGAAATTGCTTGATGATGGAGAAGTCTGTGTTGACGAAGTCGGGACCGGTGACCGGGACACGCGCTGCATTTCCGAGTTCTCCAACGGGAGCCGCAACGAAGCACGCAGGATTAATGAACTGGATTCGGCTGTTTTGGGCTCCGCGGACATTGCATCCTGCGACCTGATCGGGGCGATTCCAGTTGTTGTCATTGCCGCCGGTGTTGAAGGTGGTGCCGGATTGGTTGAAGCTATTGATCAGGGGATCCGGGAAACCCGAAGAGATCCTTTCGATGACGGTGACCTGGTAGCCGCCGAGAAGAGTGTTGGTGAGGTTGGTCCAATCGCTGCCGAACGCCTTGCCCCTGCCGAAAGGAAGATCGTAAATCACGCTGCCCGTAAAGCTGTTGGCGAGATTGATCTGAGACAAGGACCAATCCAGCTTCCGCCAGTTAGGAAGCGGAAAATATGGCGCGCTCAGCTCTGAGCCCAGTCCATCGGATAAGCCGTTGTCAAAGGTATGGGACCAGGAATAAGCGATCAGGGCATAGAGACCGTGTCTCGCCGTCTTGGTCTCAGCTTTAACCTGCAGCGAGTCATAACTGGTATCGCCCACGTCGCCGAAGAGCAGGACGGCGTTCAAGTTTGGCGGATTGTAAGGGTAGACGTAGGGTTGTCCGTTCGCCAGGCAACCGAGCGTGTACCCAGGAACCGCGCCGCAAGCGCTTGGGCTGTCGGTATTGAGGTTATTGCCCGCGACCAGGATATGGTTGCCGCGCGAGCCAGCGTAGCCCATGGTGAGCACAACGTTGCCGGGCAATGCCTGTTCAACGTTGAAGTTGTATTGACGCACCCTGCCGAGCTTGAAGTTTGTGGGCTGTGTATAAAACGAGCCGGTGAATGTGTCGACAGTGGGCGGCGAAGGAATGGCCTGAAATCCGTTGGAAAGGCTGACGTTCTCGGGCGTCTGTCCCAGGACGGTAGCGCAGTACGAGGTAGCGAAGGCGCAACCCGTGGAGAAGGTGGCGGGGAAGGCGTCGGATTCGCCGAGGAACGGCGGGTTTTGCCAGAGACCCTGCGCCCCCTGGCTCCACGCCGAATCGTGAAAGATCGCGAAGCCGGCGCGAAACACGGTGTTATCGCTGCCGAAAAGTTTCCACGCGGCGCCGATGCGGGGCTCGAGAGCTGTCCAATCCATGTTCACTCCGGCCGACGAACTGACGCCGTTTTGATTGGCCACAAGAAGCTGTTCGGTGCTGGGAATATAGTTGGCGAGCCGTCCGTGTTGCTCAGAGATCGGAGTGGTCATGTCCCAGGCAAGGCCGAGATTGAGGGTGAGGGAAGGAGTGATCCTCCACTCGTCCTCCGCAAAGGGACGGTAGATCTTCCAGCGGCGACCGGTGACCGGGCCATTGAAGGTCTGATCGTGAATGGCCACGCCGGGTATGCCGAGGAGAAAATCCGCCTCGGTATTGCCGGGAACGTTCGCGCTGCTGAGACCGGTGAAGTTACCAAAGGCGCTGATGATCCAGAAGCCGTCCTGAAAGGCCTCTGTGCCGACGTTCATCTGATTGGCCCGGAAATCCAGTCCGAAGTGAAAGTTGTGTTTGCCACGGATGAGGTCGAGTGAGTCCCGGAATGAGTAGATATTTGTTCCGCCCTGAAAAGGAGAGTACCCGCGATCTCCGAGCGCCCAGTAGCCAACACCCCCACCCTGAAATTCAGTAGAGACCAGGCCGCAGCTATAGAAGTTCAAGCATTTCGAGGAGCCGTCGGGGCATCCGAGGTTGGCATTAGGAATTCCGCCGGGAACGATCGTTGCCGAGGCGCAGGTGCCTGTGCCTTGTGAGGTGATGTAGTCGAAGATGCGGTTGTAGCCGAAGGTGGCCTGGTTGACCATCGAGGCCGAGAAGACATGAGTCTCGCCGATGGCGGCATTGCGAGCATGATTGATGATGCGCTGATTGGTGCCGAAGGCGTTTGCTGAAGCAAAGGCTGGCGGATCCGATCCGCCCGGCACGTAGGAGAAGGCCTGTTCGTAGCTGAAGCGGCCGAAGAGAGAATCGGCGGCGGAGAAGTTATGGTCGACGCGAGCATCAAATCTCGTGTCATCGAGCTGGCGGGTGGGGACGTTGAGAAAGTTGTATCCCGCGGCGGCGTTGTTCGCGTTCGGCGCCGGGTACAGGTTAATCATCGCCTGTCCAATGTTGTTGAACAGGCCGGATGGAATCTTGTTGCACGGAGTTCCCTGCGCCTGGCTTCCGTCAGGATTGGAAGGCAGGGGCTGGCCTGCCCCGTTACACTGGAAATAGACATTCGGATAGACGGTGGGATCGGTTGAGGCTCCGATCATGTTCGGGTTTACGATGGCAAGTCCGCTAACCGGATTGCCGAACGAATCAGCCGAGAAGTCACCCGTGCGCATAGCCAGAGAGGGAACCAGGCCTGTAAAGACGATGCCTTCGCGCTGATACTTCTGTTCACCGTCGATGAAGAAGAATGTCTTGTTTTTCCGAATGGGGCCGCCGATCGAACCTCCGAACTGGTTCAGGTTGAACTTCTGGGCGCTGGTGGCGAAGTAACTCTTCGCGTTGAGTGACGTATTGCGGAAGAACTCGAATAACGATCCGTGGAAGTCGTTGGATCCCGACTTCGTGGTCACGAGGACGGTGGGGCCGGCGCGGGTTCCATACTCGGCAGAGTAGGTGTAGGTGAGAACCTTGAACTCCTGAATGTCATCGATCGAAGAGAAGATGGCGATACCGCCCGCCGTCAATTCGTTGTTGTCGACGTTGTCCAGCAACCAATCCGTACTGTTCGGGCGCGATCCACCAACCGACAAAGAGAAGGAGCCCCGCGCAGCCACCTCACTACTGGCTGCGGAGGTGAAAAAGCTGTTGGGGTTGGTCTCTGCCGTGGCGCCCGCTGTGAGTGTTGCGAGTTGCACGAAGTCGCGGCCATTCAAGGGCAACTGCGAAACTTGCTGCGAGGTGATGACCTGACCGAGAGAGGCATTGGCTGTCTCGACGGCAACCGCGTTACCGGCAACCGTGATCGTACTGGAGACACTCGCGGGGGCGAGGTTGAAATTGAGTTCGCGGGCTTGATCTACATCAAGGTTGAGATCCTTTGATTCGCTGCTTTGGAAGCCAGTGGAATCTACGCGCACCGTATATGTGCCAACGGGGAGCAACGGGATGGAGTAATGTCCTACGTCGTCGCTCTTCGTTGCGCGAGCAAGACCGGTGGTCTGGGAGGTAGCGGTGACCGTGGCTCCGGGGATGCTGGCGCCGGATTTATCGGCAACAGCGCCGGAGAAGCTTCCTGTGGCCTGACCGTGCATGAGCGGGCAGATAGCTGCCACACTCGCAATGACTATGATGGGGAAGAATACGCTACGCACTAACCTGGAAGCCAAGTCCTCCAAATGTTCCTGAAATACTGCCCCGATCGTTGGGCGATTCATAGAACAAGCCTCCCTGTCGGTAACCGTTAGCCAGATTCTACATTCACAAGATTTGAGTAACTGTAAGGAATCAGCGACCGAACGTCAACGTAAAGTTTGTCGATCACAGCCATGCACAATGCTTCAACCAGGGCACCCAGAATCTGAAAACCCTATCTAGGAACCGGTTTAACTGGTGGCCATCGTTTTGGCTCGATGTTGCCTCCACAACCTCAACTCTTTGAGGAGAACTTAGCGATAACCTTATATTTTCGGGACCAGGGGCGGAGGTTCGAATTCTCCCTCCCCGACCATTCGTTACCACTTAGCGATTTATATTTCCGGTAGATTGCCGAACTACTCCTGAAGTCGCGATCTTGGTTGAAGATTTGCTTGCCTCAAATCTGACCACCGCATTTTAATAGATCCAGCTGCAGTTGCGAGTGAAGTCGGTGGTCTCGGAGCGCTTCCACGTATCGCCGGATTTCTCGACTGCGAAGATCCCTCCGCTTCCGCAAAAGCCGCCACAGCTCTTGATTACGGATACCAGTGCTCGGGTGCGATTCTGGTCGAATCCTGGCACTCCCAGAAAGCGAACATACCTCAGCTCCTTGTAGCTCTCGCAACCAGCGTCGTGGCCATGAGTTGCCAGGCATCTCTGTGCCTGCGGGACCTCGGCATGTGGCAGCAGCCGGTATCCCTGTGGGATGGTGAATTTCTGCTCCCAGCGATGGCTCTGTCGATTGCCAGCGACGAAGGCATCGGTCATTGCATTTTCCTGAGGGGTCGAAGGCTTCAGGCAGCTGCCATCCACCTGCGGGATATCGGTTATCGAATATTCCGCGAATGCCAGTGGATCCTTGCTCGGGGCCTCGTACAATGCGGAGTACACATCGTACGCTTCCGGGGGAACCGGCCCGTCCCCTGCCTGATTCATTGGGCTGGTAACGGCCAGATCGGTGACGCGTCGGTTGGATTGCGCCGGGGTTCGCCTGTGGGGAACGAACCGTATCCAGATAAGCGCGATCACAATGGCAAAGAGCGCAACTCTCAACCACAGGCGCCATGAACTTCGCATTCTTTCTTTTTCTCCTGCGACATTATTGCGCAAATCTCAACCACGGCGCGGACCACCGGGGTCAAGTTACGACTCACGACAACTTCACAATCGCTATTTCTCTGCAACCGCCGGGCGATCGCACCCTCAGCCGCAGCCGTTGCACTTCTCGGCTTGGACGCCCGTGTCGAGCTCGCCTCGGCGAAGCGCGGCAAGCGAGTCGTGACCATGGGAGCTGTTTCACCGGTCGTCCGTCGTTCGGCACAGGAATAACTACCGGGACTGACAGCAGACTCAGATCGAAAAAGCTGCCTGCATGCGCCGGACCGCTTCAGGAATGTGTTCTGCCGGAGCGCTTCCAAAGCCTAGGACAAATCCCTGACGTTTCTTTTTGCCCAGATAGCTGGGAGAAAGCGGCCAGAGCCAGACCCGGTCCCGCGCTGCCCGCTTTGCGATCTCCACGTCGTCCAGGCCTCCCGGCAGCGTCACCGCCATGTGCACCCCGGCTTCGGATCCAAGAATCTTCACATCGCCGGCAAATTCTTCGCGGATGCACTTCGCCAGAACGGTCCGCCGTTCGCCATAAAGCAGCCGCATTCTGCGAATATGCCGGGCGAAATGCCCTGCATTGATGAAATCAGTGAGCACCTCCTGATAGAGGTAGGGCGGGAAGATATCCATTGCGAAGCGCACTCTGCGGAACGGTTCTACAAGATCTGGCGGAACGACCATATATCCAAGTCGCAGCGATGCGAACAGAACCTTGCTGAACGTTCCGATGTAGATCACACGCGAGTTACGATCAAGGCCCTGCAGGGATGCGATCGGCATGCTTCCGTAGCGATATTCGCTGTCGTAGTCGTCCTCGATAATCCACGCACCCGAGCTGTGCGCCCAGTTGAGCAACTGCAGCCGCCGCGACGCGGTCATCGTCACCCCAAGTGGATATTGGTGCGACGGCGTAACAAAAGCCGCCCGCGCCTTGGGAAATCGCTTGATACCCGCGGCAACATCCATGCCTTCGTCGTCGACAGGAACGGGAGCCAGCCGGCAACCGGCCCCCATAAGCACAGCGCGCGATAGCTGGTAACCGGGTTCTTCGGTCCACACGGTATCCCCCGTATCGAGCAGCACCCGCGACGCAATCTCCAGAGCCTGCTGCGACCCGGACACGATCATGATCTGCTGCGGATCGCATCGCACTCCACGTGCCGTCCGTAGATAATTGCTGATCACCTCTCGAAATTGCTCCAGACCCTGCGGGTCGACTCGGTGAATCGCGCCGGCGCGCGGGCTGAGCGAGTGACGCGTCACCAGGCTGGCCCACGTGCGAAATGGAAATTGATCGAGTGCCGGCTGGTGCACGCCGAAGGCGCCCCAGCCGTGCCGCCATGGGGTCTCAGCGAAATGCGGCAGAAGCCCAACGCGGTGGGAAACTGGTCGGGGCCGCGAATCGATCTGTGCCGTCGCCCGGCTGCCGTTGGCCGCCGAGGTTAACTGGTCAGGTAATGAAACTGAGACAAACGTCCCCGCGCCGCTGCGGCTCTCGAAATAGCCTTCCGTCAGGAGCTGCGCATAAGCATCGAGGATGGGAAAGCGCGAAATCCCAATCTCGGTGGCGAGAGTCCTGCTGGACGGCAATTGCTGCCCCGGCCGCAGATCGCCGCGCAGGATCGCAGCTCGGTAGCCGTCATAGATCTGCCTGTGCAGGGGAGTGGAGCAATCCCGGTCAATGGCGACGACGGGCAGCACTCCAGCGGAAACGTCAGCCATCGATTCATCATAGTGGTTAGGGTTGGACACTCACAAGTGGCTATGGCCGTCGACCACTTGCAGTGCGATAGTGAGAGTAGTGAGACGAGTCAATTGCGAACGAAAACATTCCCTTTCCCATGAAACGAGGCATTGGAGTCATCGCATATGAAAAACAAAGCAAAGTCCCAGGTGATCGGGGTCCGCGACTGGCGGCTCGGGGTGCCGATATTAATTTTTCTGTCGTTGGGGGTTGTGGCCGTACCAGTCCCACCCAACCTGCACTCGCAGACTTGCGTAACCTGCTATCAGAAATAGCTGACCGAGATGGCACCGTGGAGGCAGCGGCGCTATCGTAAAAAGCAACTAAAGCAGATACGAAATTTCGCACTCCTGCGAGTCGGCGATCTCGGTCAGATCCGTTCCTCTGATCGTAGCGATCCACACCCCGCGATGTCGATACCCGCCATGTTCCCGCTGCGCATCGCTAACCAGGCGTGCATACACGCCACCAGAAATGTCGCATACCCCAGCCAATAATGCGGCCACATCCTCCGCAGCGCGGACGTCTTCGTTCCTTTCCGCCCTCGCACCAGGAATGGCATCGCCAACACCGGAGCGCCCATCGAGCCCTCTCGCTCATAAAATCGCAGCGTCTGGATGCTAACTCCGGGCCGTGTTGCCAGCTCCCCGATTCTCGTATCAGCATTCTGACTCCTCGGCGCTGCTCAGGATAGACGGAACAAGCAACGACATTAAGTCGCAATCCAGTCTTTTTCAGCCAGGCTTAAGGTAGCCCACTTACTATCAATGCCATGGCTCGGAGGAGCACATTGAATCGAGCGCTGATAACTAGCCTCACCCTGTGTTTCGTGGCAGCAAGTGTGCATGCTCAAAGTATTTCCGCCACAGCTTCATCGGCGGTCGTCGTCTCGATTGAGGACGCGATTCACCGCGCCCAGCAGAACGAGCCCACCTTCGCTGGCGCCAGCGGCGGTCAGCGGTCAGCGGCGATCGACCGCTATCTGGCCAAGTCAGCATTGTTACCCTCAGTCGTCTACCATAATCAGGCCCTCTACACGCAGCCCAACGGTCAGAAAAACCAGGGAGGACAGACGGGCAATCAGCCAGCCCCGATCTTTATCGCGAACAACGCCGTCCGCGAATACGCCAGCCAGGCATCCATCAACGAAACAGTGGGGCTCAGGCAGCTTGCCGATGTCCGGGCTGCATCCGCCGTAGCCGCGCGAGCGGCTGCGGAACTTGAGATCACCCGTCGCGGGCTGGTTGAAGCCGTCGTCAACCTCTATTACACAGTCTCGAACGCGGACACAAAGCTGGATGTGTTCACCGAAGCCCTGACAGAAGCGCAGTCCTTCACTGATCTCACGCAGAAGCGGGAGACCGCGCGAGAAGCAGCTCACGCCGACGTGGTCAAGGCCGAGCTCCAAAGCCAGCAGCGTCAGCGCGATCTTACGGACGCCCGAGTAGCAGCCGAAAAAGCACGGCTCGAGTTGGCCGTATTGCTCTTTCCCGACCCGCGGACGCTATACACCACCGTGGCGGCAACTGGAATCGAAACGCTGCCCACACGTGAAGCAGTCAACTCCGCCGCGGCTGCGAACAATCCTGAAATGCGTAGTGCCCTTGCCAGCCTGCAGCAAAGCGATGCTGAAGTATCGGCGGCAAAGGCCGCATATGTTCCAGACCTGTCGCTCAATTTCACCTACGGCATCGATGCTCCTCAGTTCGCCAAGTACGGTCCTGACGGCGTTCACAACCTGGGCTACTCCATGAGCGCAACCCTCGACATACCCGTCTGGGACTGGTTTTCGACACAGAAGCGGGTAAAGCAGAGCGAGATTCGCCGCGACATTGCTCGTGTTTCCCTCACCGCGGCGCAACACCGCCTCATCGCGGATCTGGACGAGGCGTATTCCGAGGCCAATGCTGCCCACGAGGAGCTCCACCTGCTGGATCAGAGTGTTCGCACCGCCGCCGAGAGCCTGCGGCTCACTCGGCTGCGCTACTCCGCTGGTGAGGCCACGGTGCTCGAAGTGGTCGATGCGCAAAACACATATACGGCAGCGGAGTTAGCCCAAGCCGATGGCGCGCTGCGATATCAGAACGCGAAAGCGGGCCTGCAGATCCTTACTGGAAGCCTTTAGGAGCGACAAGACACGAATGCCAGCCCCTTTTTCATCCAAGTTTCCGTTCTGGTTGCTCCTCATCGGAGCTCCGCTGCTTTGCAACCTTGCGGCCTGCCGCAAAGCCGATGAAGAAACCACGGCGGCGCTCGTGACTGTTCAGGCAGAGAAACCTGAAGTTGGAGCCATCTCCGAGCGCATCGTCGCCGATGCCATCCTGTCTCCTCTCACTCAGGCTGCAATTTCACCTAGAATCACCGCGCCCGTCCGCGAGTTCTACGTGCAGCGTGGCTCCCGCGTGAAGGCCGGCGAACTCCTCGCCGAGCTTGAAAATCGGGACCTCACCGCCGCAGCTCTCGACAATGAAGGTCAGTATCAATCGGCCCAGGCAGCCTTTGCTGCACAGACAAAGGCGCAGGTCCCCGAGGACTACCAGAAGGCTGAGCTCGACGTGCAGCAGACAAAGGCGCAGCTTGATCTGAATCAGAGCATCGTTACCGCGCGTCAACAGCTCTTCAGAGAAGGCGCAATCGCGGGGCGCGATCTCGACACTGCACAGGCTGCCCTGGTGCAGGCGAAGGTCGCCTACGATGCGGCGGAAAAGCACTTCGAGTCCATGCAGAAGGTGAGCCGTGAAGCCGCCTTGCAGCAGGCTCAGGGACAACTGACTTCCACCAGGGGAAAGTACCTCGGTGCGGAGGCGCAAGTCTCCTATTCGGAGATCCGCAGCCCGATCTCCGGCGTCGTGAGCGACCGTCCGCTCTTCCCTGGCGAAACCGTGACAGTCGGCAGCATCCTCCTTACCGTAATGGACACCTCCAGCCTCCTCGCCAAGGTTCACCTCGCACAGGCCGTCGGGCAAAGCCTCAAGGTCGGCGATCAAGCTGAGATCAGCGTGCCTGGCATCAGCCAGCCTGTTATTGCAAAGGTCTCGCTTGTCAGCCCAGAGCTCGACCCCGGCAGCACGACGCTAGAGGTCTGGCTGCGACTCGACAACCACGACGGACTCTATAAGGTCGGAACGCCGGTGCGTGCCTCCATCACCGGTGAGACCGTGCCAGGTGCGTTGAAAGTTCCCCTCGGCGCCATCCTCACCGCGCAGGATGGAAGCAAGTCGGTGATGGTGGTGGGCAGCGACGGTGCCGCCCACCGCAAACCGGTGACGCTCGGCATCAACGATGGAGACGATGTCCAGATCCTCCACGGAATCACCACGCAGGACACGGTCATCACCACCGGTGCTTACGGCCTCGACGATGGAACCAAGGTCAAAGTCGGCACAGACGCTAAGGATGACAGTTCCGCAGGGGAGTCGAAGTGATGGAGCCCCGCGACGAATCCCATCACCAGTTCAACGATGATTCCCGGTTCTGGCTCCTGCGTTTCCGCGGGCCCATTTTCTTCTTCCTCATTGTCATCACGCTGATCGGAGTCTACGCCGCTGGCCGCGTTCCAATATCTGTCTTCCCCGAAACAAATTTTCCCCGCGTCGTGATCGGCGTCGACAACGGCGTTATGCCCGTCGAGCAGATGCAAGTGACCATCACCAAGCCAATCGAAGACGCAGTAAATGCCGTGCCCGGGCTGGTCACCGTGCGCTCAACCACCAGTCGCGGCTCCGCCGAAGTGAGCCTCTTCTTCGACTGGAATGTCGACATGTTCCGTACACTGCAATTGGTCGATGCCGCGCTCGGCAAAGTACGCCAGACATTGCCGGCGACCGCCGTCATCAGTGCCAACCGGCTCACCTTCGCCACATTCCCGATCATCGGCTATAGCCTTACCTCCGATCACCTCTCGCAGACGGAACTCTGGGAGTTGGCCACCTATGAGCTCAAGCCCCCTCTGAACCGTGTGCAGGGAGTTGCCAGCGTAACCGTACAGGGCGGCAAGATACCTGAGTTCCATCTGGTGCCCAGTCTGGCGCGTATGCAGAACGCCGGCGTCACAATCCTCGATCTCGTGAACGCTGTCCAGGCCTCCAACATCATCGACTCACCTGGGTTGTATGAGGCGAACCACCAGCTGATCCTTGGGCTGGTCGGCGCTCAGGTCCATGACGCTGACGCGCTCGGTCGACTAGTCGTGAAAACAACGCCGTCCGGCGCACCAGTGCATGTCTCTGACGTTGCCACCGTCGAGCCCGGTGTGATGCCGGTCTACACGACCGTGACTGCGGACAACAAGGCGGCAGTTTTGCTGAATATCACCCGCCAGCCCGCAAGCAACACGGTAGCTGTAGCCGATGCCGTTGCCGCCAAGGTGCAGGACCTCAAAAAGATTCTCCCCGCCGGCGTCACCTTCGAACCATACTACGACCAGTCCGAACTGGTACGCGACAGTATCCGGAGCGTGCGCGACGCCATCCTCATCGGCCTCGCTCTCGCGTCGCTCGTGTTGTTCCTTTTCCTCAGCGATTGGACTTCGTCCCTCATCGCGGGCCTGGTTATCCCAGTGACTGTCGCCGTCACCACCCTCTTTCTCTGGATCATCGGAGAGAGCTTTAATCTCATGACCCTGGGCGGATTGGCAGCGGCTATTGGGCTCGTAATCGACGACGCGATCGTGGTCGTCGAGAACATCGTTCTTCATCGCGACGCAGGCGAGTCGAGAGTAGCGGCCGCGCGCCTCGCCTTGCGCGAGATTACAGCCCCACTGATCGGCTCGACCATCACACCGGTCGTCGTCTTCCTTCCTCTGATTTCGGTCACCGGCGTTACCGGCAGCTTCTTCCGCGCGCTCGCCGTCACAATGACCGCCGCGCTGCTTACTTCGCTGCTGCTGGCGCTTACGTGGACGCCCGGCCTGAGCCTAACGCTGCTGCTGCGTGACACCCGTGGAACTCAAGACGCCTCTCACTCCAGACAAAGCCGACTGATAACCCGCGTATTGAGCTGGCACGAATCAGCGCTGCAATGGGCATTTCGCAAGCCGTGGCTGCTCGGCGGCCTTTGCCTTCTTCTCGTAGTCGGCTCGGGATTTGCATATCTCGGACTCGGCAGCGACCTGCTTCCGGAGATGGACGAAGGCGGCTTTATCCTCGACTACATCATGCCCGCCGGTAGCTCTTTGACCGAAACCAACCGTGTCCTCGAACACGTCGATCACATTCTGCGCAGCCTGCCGGAAGTCGAAAGCACTTCCCGCCGAACCGGCCTGCAGATGGGCCTCGCAGCAGTGACCGAGGCCAATACCGGCGACATCACCGTGAAGTTAAAGTCGCATCGTAGCCGTGGCATCGACGAAGTAATGGCCGACGCGCGAGCCGAAATCAGAAAAACAGAACCTGAGCTCGACGTCGAATTCACCCAGGTCTTGCAGGATATGATCGGCGACCTGTCGAATGCGCCGGAACCGATCCAGATCAAAATCTTCTCCGATAAGCCCGAACTTCTTTCACAATTGGGCCCCCAAATCGGCGACGCTATCTCAAAAATCCCCGGCGTGGTCGACGTTGAAAATGGCATCGACAACACCATCAGCGGGCCAGCCACAGTTTTTCAGATCGATCCCGTCGTCGCCGCACGCATGGGCTTTACACCCCAGGAAGTTGCTGAGGACGCGACTTCCATCCTCGACGGCGTCACCACCACCGACCCGCTCATTGCCAACGGCCGTCCTTACACCGTACGCGTTCGGCTCGGTGATGAAACCCGCCAGTCTCTCGACACCATCGAGAACACTGTCTTCAATAGTGCTACCGGCAAACTAGCAACCCTCGGCTCGCTTGCGCAGATCACGCAACTCCCACCGCAGAATGAGATTCGCCGCGAAAACCTGCAGCGACTCGTCGTCGTCACCGCGCGCCTCGAAGGATCGGACCTCGGGACGGCCATCAAAAAGGTGCAGCACACAATCGAAGGGATGCACCTACCTCCGACAGTCCGTATTGAATATGGAGGCACCTACCAGGAGCAGCAGAAGTCGTTCCAGGAACTGCTACGGGTATTGCTCTTGTCGCTCGCGCTGGTCTTCGGAGTCCTGCTCGTCGAGTTCCGCAACTTCTCGGCCCCCGTCGCCATTCTTACCTCGTCAGTGCTCTCCGTTGCCGGAGTCATCCTAGCCCTGCTGCTCACCGGCACCACCTTCAACGTGGCGTCCTTCATGGGACTGATCATGGTGATCGGAATCGTAGCCAAGAATGGAATTCTCCTTTTAGACGCCGACGAACGTTACCGCGCGCAGGGGGCTTCGGCGAGAGATGCCATGCTGCATGCCGCGCAGCGGAGATTGCGGCCCATCGTGATGACCGCCGCTGCGGCCATCTGCGGAATGCTTCCTCTTGCCTTTGCTCTCGGGTCCGGCTCGCAGATGCTGCAACCACTGGCGATTGCCGTTATCGGCGGCCTGTTGCTGTCCATGGTGCTGAGCCTGATTGTTACGCCCATCGTCTACTACGTACTTACACGCAACAGGCATCATGAGGTTCAGGTGGCCACCAGCTAACGGCGAGAGCCGCTAGTCCCCCCTGAGGGGGTGACCTACTTCGCGACGACCAGGATAGTGAAGCTTCCCGGCAAGATCGATGGCCGCGTGCGCGGATGTTCGGGCGTCGGCGCAGGCGCCGGTCCGAATTTCGCCGTTGCCAAATAGATGCGTCCGCTCACCGGATCAAGCGCCATCGTGCGGGCGCCTCGCTCCGTCGTGACTGTCTGCAACACCGGATACGCAGGCTTGCTCGCGTCAACGACCGTCAAATTGCCGCTTTGCCCATTCGAAGAAAACGCTCGCTTGTGCCGCGCGTCGTACGCAGCCGCATCCGGACCTTCTCCAATGGAAGGCAGGGCAAGAATTTTTCCTGTGTCGGCATCGGTCACAACCATTTTCCCCCCGTCGCATACGGAAAAGAGCCGCCGTCCTGCAGGATCGAACGCCAGCCCCGAGGGAGAATCGCAACCAGTAAGCGTCCACACCGCCAGTTGGGTGTGAGTCTTCGCATCAAACCTCGCGATCTCGTTCTTGTCTTCGATATTGACGTAAACATCGCCCTTGCCATCGGCAGCGGGAAACTCAGGCTTGCCCGGGACGGGAAGC
>Ga0335074_10006158_pt1 | contig 16635 bp, 15 predicted proteins | sample Lox_Sample_23_FD_206715 | JGI IMG/M metagenome (GOLD analysis project Ga0335074, IMG submission 206715) | Soil microbial communities from Loxahatchee National Wildlife Refuge, Florida, United States - Lox_Sample_2.3 | ecosystem: Environmental > Terrestrial > Soil > Wetlands | place: USA...
AACGTCACCATCGGCTGATAATAACGCGTCGGCTGGCTTCCCGAAGAAATCAACGCGGAGCCGCCGGCGGTGAGTTTCGGCGCGAAACCGGCCCGGTGCGGCAGGTGAATGTTGAACAGCGCGGTGACGATGTGGGCGTTGTCCCGATAGAGCGAAATATCCGTGCCGAGCGTGCCCGGATCGAGATACGGGATGTCGCTATAGACCGTCGATCGCGTGTAGGAGCCTTGAAAATCGAAGGCGCTCATCGGAGTCCAGAAGAAGGATAGCGATTCCTGCTGCGCGCGATAGTTGTAATTCACGCCCAGCGTCGGATTATTGTTGATCAAAGCGAGAAAATCGCCGGAAACGTTCAGTTTTTTGAGCACCTGGTAGCGCGCCTGCGCACGGACTTTTTCGTAATTATAAAGACTGGTGCGGAAATAGGCGTTGCCGCTGCGGCCGATTTCCGCGTCGGCCGAAAGGCGCAGTTTTTCGGTCGGACGGTAGCTGAACGCGCCCACGCCGACATTGGTTCGCAGCTTGTCCACTTCCGAACTGACCAGGTCGGCCGCGGGAAGAACGCTGTCGTCCGCCTCGCCCCAATCGTAACGGTAGCCGCCGCGCAGCATGATCTTCGAAGTCGCGTCGAACAGAATGTCGGATTCCACCTGGTTGTAATTGGTCACCAGCGCGGAGTCGAGCGCGGCGGTGATCTGCCCGGAAAGCGTCGCGTTGGTGAGCAGATCGTTCTGCGCGGCCGATCCGGAGGCGTGCATGCGGTCGGTCATCCAGGTTTCGATCAGGCGCACGCGCTTGTGGGGTCGGATTTCACCGCCCAGGTTCGCGGTGGTGTGCGGCATGATGGCGGCCGAATTCACCAGGTACGATTCGCCGGTGTAAAAAAGGGCCTGATTCTCCAGCAGCAGATTGCCGGTATCGTACTGATGATAATTGACGTTGGTCTTCGGTTCGCTGTATAAAAACTGGCCGTACAGATCGAGCCACGTCATCGCATTGGCGCTGAACAGAGCCTTGCTGTAGATGCTCGACCCGGTGATGCCGTAGGACGCCGCCAGGCCGGTAAGATCGGCGGTCTGGCCGAGAACCGGAGTAAATATGTTGCCGCCATTGACCGTGCCGGAGCCCTGATAAAGATACTCATTCTCGGTAACGGTGGTTCCACCCTGTTCGAGCGTCGCGTGGAAACGGCGGAACTGGAGGCGAACGCCGCCCCGAAAGAGACTGGTCACGTTCTGGTCGGTCATCGGCACCGGGAACTGATTGGCGTCGTTATAAAGGGTCGAAATGCCGTTCCCGTAGCTCAAATCGCGATCGTATCCGAAATAGGGAGTCCACCAGTTGCCGGGCAGCAGGTCCAGTGAAAAACTGCCCAGATGCTTGCGCGTGGCAAACGATTGCTCATCGAGGACGACGCCGCGCGTCAGCAGCGGATCGGCAAAAGACGGCAGAAAATTGTAATATGCGATGTCCCGATAACTGGCGCTGAACGTGTACCATTTCGCCTTATCCGCGTCGATGTACAGCGTTTGATAGGGATCGTCGCCGATGTCGGAGGCGCGGATGCGAAGATGGTTGAACAGCCGGTGCTGGGGATCGGTGAGGGTCACGTCGGCATTGAGCAGCTTCGGTCCGGAGTTGTAATCGGCGATACTCTTGTAAGCCGAAACATTTCCGCCGACGTCCACCCAGCGGTAGCCTAAATCGACGAACCCGGTGAGCCAGTTCTCCGTGGTTGGCGCGGGTGAGGCCGGCGCGGCCGAAGCAGCCGGCGCCGCCGCGGCAGGTTGGGCTTGATCGGCCGGTTTGGTTTGATCCGCGGCCGGTTTCGTCTGATCGGCCGGTTTCGTTTGATCCGCGGCCGGTTTCGTTTGATCCGGCGGATTCTGCGCCGTCTGGTCTTGAGCCGCCAGCGGCAAAATCATGATAAATGCGATCAGGAATCTCATTTGACCAAATTCCTGTCTACGTAACTGCCATGAATCTTCTGATGGCAGACCGTGCAATTTTGAAACACCGGCGAACGCAGATCGTGGAACGCCGGCGGAACCACGCCAAGCGTACCGGTTCGATTATTCGGCGGAGGCAGATTGGCGTGACACTCCAGACACACCAGCCGCACTTCCGGCCGCGTCAGCATCCGCGCATTGGAGGAGCCATGCACTTCGTGGCACGCCTGGCAGCCTTCGAAACGCATCGGCGCATGCTCGAAGGCGAACGGGCCGCGCTTATCGGCGTGGCAATTGAAACATCCCGGCTCATTGGCCGCAAAACTTTGCGTCATCGCGGGTTCGATGGTTCCGTGCGGATTGTGGCAATCGACGCAGCTCATCGCGCCCTCCGGCAACTTGTGGTGATACGGCCGCTGAAACTGCGCCCAGACCGCGGCGTGACAACTGCCGCACAGCGAGTTGATCGCGGGCGCGGTGCGCGCCACCAGGTTGTTGCCATTGTTCTCGTGAATTTTGTGACAGGACGTGCACGCGACGCCGTCCTTTAAATGGCCGCTTTCGAGGCGCCCCACCTGCGTCGGCTGATTCAGATGGCAGGTGAGGCAGATTTTATCGGCCGCCGCGGCAGTGAGTTTCCCGGGTTGATGATCAGGCTGGCGTCCGCCGATTCGGCGTGTTTCTGGCCGGGTCCGTGGCAGGCTTCGCAGGTTCGCCCCTGCCATTTCCGCCATTTCTCGCTGTCAATCGCGTGATGAGGACTCTTGGCGACGTTATTAAAAATGTCCTCATGACACGCCTGGCAGGTATCGGACCCGACATAACCCGCCGGCAGCGGCGGCCCTGCCTCCTTGGCGGCCTGTCCCGCGGCAAGAGGCAAGGCAGCCATCACCAGCAATACCGCTCGGAGCAAGATGGCCAAAGAAAAGGGACCGGCCCCCGCCTTTACCGGCGGGGCTGTAAGCGTCGCCGCTGATACAGCCCCGCCAGTCATGGCGGGAGCCCATCCTTCAGTACTGCGCATGGATTTGATCCACCGAATAGGCGGCGCCGCTGCCATGGCAGACGTTGCACGCCTCACCGAGGGACGTCGTGTTCGAAAGAGCGTGAGCGGCCGTCGGGATATCCATGTGGCAGCCGGTGCAGGCGGAGGTGAACGGCTGAACCGGATTGATCGGCCCCTGCGGATCGGTCACCGCGTTCAAGCCGGTCAGGGTCAGGTCGTTCTGCTCGGTGCTGTTGATGTGGCAGAAGGAGCAGTTGGCCAGATCCGTAGCTTCGCCGGTCGGACCCAGGCCGGGGAACAGAATCTGGCTGAAGTTATTCACGCTGCCGCCGAAACCGACCACAATGTACGGCCGGTTGGACGGCTGATTCGCGCCATAGTGAATGCGATGCACCAGCAGGTTGAGATTGATGCCCTGCGCCGGCTGTGAATTGTACGGCGCCGGCCCGGTGGGCCGCAAGGAAGCGTCGGTGTTCGACGGATTATGGCAGAACACGCAGTATTCCGTGTTGTTGCGCAGGCTGCCGTGAACACTCAATCCGTTATGGCACACGTTGCAGTTGCTCAACTGCACCACCGTGCGCCGCGCAGTCACCGGCGAGCCGTCGACCGAGAAGTACGAAACCACGTTCGGCGCGCCATACTCAATGGCCGTTTGCACGGTGTTGCCGCTGATCAGCTCGGGCACGGTATCGGTCCGGCGCGCTTCGACGCCGATCGCGTAGGTGCCGGTCGCGCCCGCCGGAACCGGATGCGTAAACGTGTAGGTGCAGGTTCCGTTGGAGCAGGTGGCTCCGCTGGCGCTTTCGGTGACATATCCCGGCGTGGTGACACCGCTGCCGAAGCTGGTGTAGCCGAAGTCCGTCGTCGGACCGGCCATGGTGAAGGAGATGGATCCCAGCGCGGAAAGCGCCACCGGATTGTTGTTCTTATCCACCACCGTGAAGGTGACCGTCGGAGCGTTGCCGGCGGTTCCATTGGCGACATTGGTAATTTTCACCGCAAGGCCGTTCAGCAGGCTGGACTGATCGGGCACCGCGTGCGCGCCGAGAATCGAGGCGTCAAAATCCATCTCGCCTTGCGGAATATGACAGTTGGCGCACTCGGCGTCATTGTTCTGGATGCCGCCGGGGTGGTTCGCGCCGGTGGTGAAATTCACGTCGTCGTGGCAGGAGCCGCAAGCGACGGCGCCAGGCTCGGCCATGAATGCGGTCGCCTGCGCGGCGCCGGTAGTTTGCTGATGGCAAACTTCGCAGTGCCGCGGATCGGTAGCTGGATCGGCGGGGAAAATCACCGTCGAGTAATTGAAGGTCCCGTGGGAATTAATCGCCGGTATATAAGGAGTGCTGGTGCAGGAAGCCGCATTCACGCCGCTCGCCTTCGCCTGAGCAAGGCATGAGGTGCTCTCGCCGGCGATCACACTGGGCAGGCTGATGCCCATGTGCAGCTTGTGGAAGAAGACCTTCGCGTCGAGCGTATCACCGGTATTCGGATCCACGTTCTGCGGCTGATGGCACATGATGCACAGATTCAAGCCGCGGCGCGATCCGCCGTGCGCCGATAACTGGTCGTGACAGTTGTTGCAACTCGATGTTTCGATCACGTCGCGGACGTGAGTGACCTTCGCGCCGTTGGGCACGAAATTATAAGTCGCGCTGGCGTAATTCGTTCCCAGACTGTATGCAGTCAGGTTGCGGGAACCGTAGATCCCGATGGTGTTCGTCGCCGTCGGATCGAAACCCGAAGGCGCAACGGTATGGAACGTATACTGATATTGCCCCGCGGCGAGCGTCGTGTAGGTGCCGCCCGAATCGGCGCCCGGCTGCTGTGTGGACGCGATCACCGTGCCCGTCGCCGTGGTCGTCGTGTATGCGGTGTACTGCTCCGCGTTATTTGGAATATAAGCCGCGATGAAACTGGTGCTGATCGCGCCCGGAGTGGTTCCTCCCGTCCGGTCCAGCGCCAAGCCGGTAGGATCGGTGAGGGTGTAAACTACTGAGATCGTGCCGGTGCTGGTAATCTGCGCCGAGTTAATAGTGATAGTCAGGCCCGGGTTGACATACTCTATCTCCGCCGGGTCAAGGTAGTAGGCCTTTTGGTGCGAGTTATACGGAGTCTTCGGTGCGCTAGATAGACTCAACGCGACGACGATCACCGCCAAGGCTGCTCGCCACAGTGCATGAAATCGATGCATAGATCCACTCTCTCCCTGAGCAACTGTCTCAAAAATATCCCGTCAAACCAAGTTTGCGGAATTTGACTCTACCGTTCGAAAGCACGCACCCAACCAAAGAAAACCGTTAAAAATTATGGCAAAGCGGGTCGATTTGCGTTATTTCACCCACTTTGGCCCAGATATAAGCCATCACACGCAGGTGACAACGAATTGAACAGATTGTTTGGAGAATGTTACGATTTGTATGTGCAAACCGAACAGATCGTCGCTTTACTCATAGAAGAGCGGGACCGGTTATCGAAAGCCATTGAAGCTCTTCAATCCAACGCCACGCGCGGTGTGCGTGCGCAGACAAATTCAACCTCCGCGCGTCGCACTGCGGCTCCTGTACGGAATGCTCCGGCAGCGAAGCCGAAGCGGGTGTTGAGCGCGGCGGGTCGCCGCGCGATCGCCGAGGCGGCGCGCAAACGCTGGGCGGCGATTCGTGCCGCCAACGGCAAGCCGGCCGCCGCCAAACCGGCGCAGGAAACACCGAAGGCCAAGAAAACGAAAAGCTAAAGCGGCAGCGCCCCGGCTCCGGTAATGTAATTCGTGCGATTTGGTGGGGCATGCCCTCGGTCTGCACGGATCATTCAGACGGAGTCTAGCAGAGTGCGTGCCTAGGGCTTGAGCGTAGCGCGTAAACTGATTTCTGCGCCGGCCAGCGCCTTCGATACCGGGCACCCCGCCTTGGCGTCGGAAGCGAATTTCTGAAACGCCGCGGCATCGATGCCGGGAACGTCTCCCGTGGTGTCCAGCTCGATTTTGTTGATGGCGAATCCCGCCTCGCCTTTGTTCAAGTGCACGGCGGCCGTGGTGCGGACCGAATTGGGCACGTGGCCGGCCGCGCTCAGCGCCGCCGACAGCGCCATCGAAAAACAGGCCGCGTGCGCCGCGCCGAGCAGCTCTTCCGGATTGGTTTCGCCGCCGCCTTCAAACCGCGAACGAAAACTGTACGGACTGTTGACGGTTCCGGTTTCCGTTTTCACCTGCCCGCTGCCTTCTTTGAGCGAGCCTTTCCATTCCGCTTCCGCGTGTCGAATCATTGGGTCTCCTTAAGATTCACGATATCGTGAAAGGAACAGGACCGGGCGGAGTCATGAAAACCAGACAATCGCGGCTCGCGGTGATTTTCGACCGGATCTACTCGCCGCAGCACCGCGAAACATTAGAGCAATGGATTGTCGTCATCAGCATCGCCGGATTTGTGGCTCACCTGGCCGCGATTCTGCTGGCGCGGCATCTGGCGCATCCGCCGGCGTTCGTCGCCGCCGCCGGAAAAAATCTTCTTTCCGCCATTTACACGCCGTTCAGCATCGTTTTGTTCTATGAGGTGCTGGTGCTGATTTCGGCCATCCCGCAATCGACCACGCGCGGGCTGGCCACGCAGTTCGAAATCGTATCGCTGATCTTCATTCGCGGCTTTTTTAAAGATATCGCTTCGCTCGACATTGAAAGTCTGCACCAGCCGATTCAGGAGATGGCGCCGGCGCTGGTGGACGTCGGCGCCGGCTTGCTGATGTTTCTGCTGGTGACGATTTTCCGGCGCGCATCGCGCGAGCCGGCGCGCCAGGAACCGACGCCGGCGCTCGAAAGATTCATCGCCTGGAAAAAAATCGTCGCGCTGCTGCTGACGGCGTATTTCCTGTGGCTGGCGGTGTCCAGCTTATTCCAAGTCGAGTTTGAAATTCTCCATCCCGCGGCGACCATCGGCGAATCGCGCGCGGCGTTTTATTCGGACGTATTCACCGCGATGATTTTCACCGACGTATTGATTTTGCTCCTGTCGCTGCGCGTTTCCGACCGTTATGAATCGGTATTCCGCAACGCCGCGTTCGTCATTGCGGCGATTCTGATCCGCTTTTCACTGACCGCCGCGCATCCCTACGGGGCAGCGCTGGGCATGGCCGGAATGGTCTTCGGAATTTGCACCCTGCTGATTTACAACTACAATCGTACTTTGTCCGCGGCGCGCACTTAAATCCGGAGACCCCGCCGCTTTTCAGCACACTGCAAAATCCGGAAAACTCCGGAAACCCCGCCATGACTGGCGGGGCTGCGAAGGCGCGGGTTCTTAGCCACTGGTTACTGGCGCGGCTGCAACGCCACTGCGGCCGGCACGCTGGTGTACCGGACAGAGCGGCCGCGATCGGTCAGATCGAGCACTAAACGGCCGTCGGGCTGCGTCGCGCCCGTGCCGCTGAGTTTCTCGGCGCCCTGCATGATTTCAAGATCGGTAATTTTCCAGCGCGGGCCGTCCAGCAGTTCGAGACATCCCGAAGCGGTTCGAAACTCCGCGTCGGGCGTGAAGGCGATGCCGCTGCCTTTGAAAGCAGCTTCCGCGCGGGCGCTGACCAGGAGACCGGCATCGGCGCCGGACGCTTCCACGCTGCCGTCGAAATCGAGCGTGCCTCCCTTATAAGCAACGCCTTCGAGCTTGCCCTGAAAACGGTAATGCGGCGCGAATCCCGAAAGATCGATGGTCAGATCGCCGTTAAAATCGGCGTCCGCAATCGAGCCGGCCAGCCGCGCCAGCCGCACCCTCGCGCCATCCCACAACAGCCGCGCACTGGCGATCTGCGCGTGGTTGTCGCCGAAGGTGAGATTTTCAACCGACAACGTTCCATCGGCGCGGCGCAATTCGAGCCAATCGGGAACCGGCGCGGGTCCCAGGCGCAGCGTGCGCGCCAGAAAACCGCGTTCGCGAATCAGCGTGGGCGCGAGCAGCCGCTCCAGTTCGGTCACGTCCGCCGACGGAATATCGATTTTAAACTTGTGCGGGCGAACCGCCGCCGGGTCCCAATGGTATTCTCCGGTGAACGGAATATTCCCGATGCGCGCGCGCAGCCGGCTCACCGAAAGCCGCGCGCCCGTAGAAACCACCGAGGCGGTGAGGATGCGCAACGGATCGGCCAGACCATCGACCCCGATGCGCGCGTTCAGCAAATCATATTCGCCGGACCATTCTCCCGCCGCGCCGGGCAGCCAGCGGTACCGCGCCAATCCGCGCCAGGTGCCTTGTGGCGTTTGTTCGAGCAGCGGAATCGCCGACAGCCCGAAGGAGCGCAGATCGGCGACGCTCAATCCGCGCGTGGCGATGCGCAGATTCAGTCCCTCGGCCGAAGTGAAGCTGCCGTCGATCTGCGCGCTTTCGTTTTCGCCGACGCGAACCTGAGTAGGCTCGAGCGAAAAAGCTCCGTTCGCGATTTCGACGGACGCGTCGTCGGCCAGCAGGCGTTTGGCGTCCGCAACACCGCTCAAAGTCAGCGCCGCGTTCTGGACGTCGACATTCCCCGCGAGACCGCCGGAATCCGCATAATGAACCGCGCCCGAAACCGAGCCTTCCGCGGCAAGTTTATCGGGCACCGCCGCGCCCATCTGCCGCACCACGTCGAGCAGCTTCGACAACGGAATTTTCTGGAGATCCGCGGAAGCGTCCCATTGCGGCTGCGAAAGAAAATCCCAGGCGCGAAACCGGATCGCCAGCGGCGCCGGCGCGTCCGAGGTCGCCAATTCCAGGCGATCGGCGTGCAAATCGAGCGTCCCCTTGAAGCCGACATTGGCCGCGACGCCGGCGCCGGAAAGAAGATCGGCGCGGCGCATTTCGCTCAACTGAAGCCGCCCGTCCACGTCCAGATGCGACGGGGGTCCGCCGAGATGCGCGTCGAAGGAAACGATACCGTGCATGTTGAAGCCGCGGCGGTCGAGCAGGCGGGCGACTTCTTCGACGGCGCTCGGTTCCAGTTCGACGCGCATGTCGAGTCCGTGCGCGGTCCATTGGCCGCGCACGAAGAAATGGCCGAAATCCTGCGCGGCGCGATCGGTGCGGCTGGGCGCGCCGGAGAAACGAATTTCCACGGACCGGTCCGGCCCATTCGAACCCCAGGGCGTGACGTCGAAATCCGCGTCGCTGAAATAGACCACCGATTTGGTGTCGCCGAATTTGAAATTGACGCGTCCGCTGCGCATGCGGATGGCGGGCATGGTTCCAGCCGTCGCGGAGGCGCCGTTAAGGAGAAATTGAAAGTTCCACGGTCCGGCGTCGGTCTTCACCAGGTTGATGCTGGCGTCGTCCAGACGAAGGCTCGAAAATTCGAGCCGGTGAAACAGCAACCCCAGCAGCCGCACGCGCGCTTCCAGCGTGCCGACGTAGGCGAATGGCTCGATACCGGCGCGCGGATCTTCGAAAATGGTCACGTCCTCCACCGTGAAGCCGGGCCCGGTGAACAGGTTGAAATAAACTTTACCCACCTCCACTTTGCGTCCCAGGCCGCGTTCGAGCGCGCGCTCAATGCGCGGACGCATGAAATCGGCGTCGAGATAAGGCGCGCCCAGGCCGGCCAGCAGAATCAGCGCGAGCGCGATCAGGATCGCCCGTTTCATGTTGCGATTTTCCGGTACGCTTCGGCATCATCGATATCGGCAAGCACGCCGGGGTCATCAACGTCGAGGTAGCGGATGCGATCCGGATGGGCGTCGATCGCCGCGCGCGTTTCCGCGGTCGGCGGAAGCGCAAGAAATTCTTCGCGCAGGGATCGCGCGACGCAAACGGGGTGCCCGCGCTTGCCGTGATACCGCGGGATAACGACGCCGTAGCCGACACATCCCGAAGCCGCGTCCGCGACCCCCGCTATTCCTGGCTGGGCTTTAATCGGAACGGGCACCAAATCAACGGTTGGAACAAGCCCCGGCAGTGACGCCGGGGGTCGCGGGCCCAGCGCGCGAAGAATCGCTTCCACCGTCTCCTCGCGAACCGTCGGGCAATCGACCGGGCTAAACAGAAAATCGGAATCGATTTCAGTCAACGCGGTTTGCAGCGAGCTGAGCTGCCCCCGATCCGGATCCGGATTGACGGCAATGTTCGCCGGGATCATCTCGCGCAGCGCGTCCGCATTGTGCCCCAGAACCACGATCACCGGATCGCATAATTTTCCGAACACGCGAATCAGCCGGGCCACAAAGGTTTCCCCGTGATAATCGAGCAGCGCTTTCGGCCGGCCCATTCTGCGGGAAGCTCCCGCGGCGAGAATTATGCCCGCCGTTTTTTGAGAAAAGCTCACTTCAGCAGCGCGCGCAGATTCTCGTGCGCGAAAATCGATTTCGAAAGCGACCGCCAGTCGGCCTCCGGCGAGCGCCGCACCGCGATCATCTCGGCCACCACCGAAATGGCGATCTCTTCCGGCGATTCCGCGCCGATTTCGAGTCCCATGGGCGCGAAAATTTTTTCAAACGCCGCGCGCGCGAGCCCCTCTTTTTCGAGCTCGTGAACCACGGAAATCGTTTTGCGCTTGCTGCCGATCATGGCGATATATTTGGCCGGCGTCGAAACCGCCCAGCGCAGCACCCGCATATCGTCGCGATGGCCGCGCGTGACGATGATCAGATAACTGGTGGAGGTAACCGGCAGTTTCGGAAAAACCGATTCGTACTCTTCCGCGTACGTTTCTTCGGCTTCGGGAAATCGTTCACGATTGGCGAAAGCCTCGCGATCGTCGATAATAATGGTCGCGAATCCGGCCAGATTGGCGACTTTCGAGATGCTTTTCGAAACGTGCCCGCCGCCGAAAATGAACGCTCGCGGCTGGGGAATGACGGGTTCGACGAAAATGTTCAATTGCCCTCCGCAGATCAGGCCGTTATCGTAAGCCGCGTCCTGGCCCAGGCTGAAATTCAGGTGGCGCGGCTTTCCGCTCTCGATCACTTCGCGCGCCGCGTTCCACACTTCCGCCTCGACGCATCCGCCGCCGATAGTGCCGACCAGCGACCCGTCCTCCCGCACCAGCATTTTCGCCGCTTCGTAGCTGGGGATGGAGCCGTTCACCTGGACGATGGTCGCCAGCGCGCATTTTTGCCCAAGCTTGCGCAGGCGGACGATTTCGTCGTAAATGTCCATTCGGTTTGATTATAACGGCAGGACACGCCAGGGAGCGAGATCGAGGAATTCGCGTGGCCGCAGAATCGGGATGCCTCTGTAGAGATTCAGGACGAGCAGATGGCGGTCGCCGGTGACCATGAAGTTGGCGCATGCGGACAGGGCGCATTCGAGGATGCGATTGTCGTCGGGATCGGCGCAATCGGTGATCTTGATTTGCGTTTGCGCCTGCCGCGCTGCGCGCCAGGCCCTCCGGCCCACGCTGCGAATCCGAGTCTCACTCCATTGGAATTTTGATGCCAGCGTTCCTTCGATCTCTTCGACGACCCGCGTCGAGGTGAAACACGCGATCGCGCCATGCTCCGCGAGTTGCAGGATCGCGCGTGGATTCCCGCCGAACACGACCGCCGAGATGTAAACATTGCTGTCGAGAACGGCGCGAATCATCTACGCGCGTTTTGCGGACTTTTTCTTCCGGCGGAACTCGTGAACCGCTTCGACGACATCTTCCTCGGTGCGGACGCCGGCCTTTTCCGCGCTCTTGCGGCCAAAGGCGTTGACTTCATCCCACCACCGGTTGCGGTCGTATTGACGCAGCGCTTCACGAACCAGTTCGCTCATGGTGCGATGCTCTTTGCGAGCGATCCGCTCGGCACGAGTAAGCATTTCAGGCGGGATAGTGATGGAGAGAGTCTTTGCCGTCCGCATACCCTTATTGTAGTGCAGGATTTGACATGATTAAGCATGATCGAAACCGAGGCGCTGCGGCTTCTGGGATTTCTGGTTCTTGGCCCTCAAAATCATTATATGTTTGGAAGGTGCTGAAGCGAAAAAAACGCCCACCGGAACGGGGCAGGAAGAGCGGCGTAGCGGAGTATGATAGGAGCGAAAGTCACATGAAGGTCGCGATTCTGCTGCTGATTACGCTAGCGTATCTTGCTCCACAGGAACTACTCCATACAACCGAACCGATCGTCATCCACAAAGCCGAGCCACAGTACACGAAGGAGGCCCTTGATGCCAAGATGGAGGGCGAGGTGACCCTTTCGTTCGTGATCGAAACAAACGGCGTTCCGTCGGACATAAAGGTGGTGCGTGGCTTGGGAATGGGGCTGGATGAGAAAGCCGTCGAGTGCTTAAAACAATGGCGGTTCAAGGCGGCCACCAATCACAGCGAGCCCGTTCCCGCAAAGGCGACCGTAGAAATCAATTTTCGACTTCCTCAGGGGCGCCAGTCAAAGTAGCGATCTCCTACCGCATGAGCTTCCAGATCAAGACCGCAGCCCCCGCGAGAAATCCCGCCAGCGCTTCGTACTCCCGGTTGCGCAGATACAAAAACCAGCGAAAATGTTTTCGCCCTCCCGCCGCCATCCGCGGCGCCAGCTTCGGCACCCGCGCCGCATACCCGGCATAATCGGGAAATAGACTGCGCAGATGCTGTTCCTCCAGCTCCACCACCGGCAGATAAACAAACACGAACACCGCCGCGAACAGAACTCCCAATTCCCAGCGCCGCGCGGCGATCGCGAATCCGGCCGCGGCCGTCAGCGTTCCCAAATATAAAGGATTGCGCACGTGCGCGTACGGACCGCTCTCGGCCAGCTCCAGATTTTTTTCGAGATGCCCCGCCGCCCACGCACGCAGCGCCAGTCCCATCAGCGAAACCGGCAATCCCGCCGCCAGCGACGTCCAGGTCGGCGCCGAAAGCCACACAAACGCCGCGGCCATTACGAAGCCGAACGGCACCCTCAGCTTCGCCACCGCGTCCGCGTAAGGTTTCGGGAAACTCAAGCCGGACACACCACCGCCGCCAGCGCTTCGGCGACCTCGGCCGGCGTCACCGCGCGCATATCGCCATCGTGCGCGTTGCGTTTGTATGTGGTCGACGCCGCGGCGTGGCGCAGCACGCGCAGTGATCCGCCGTACGGTCCATTGCGCGCCGGATCGGTGGGACCGAAAATCGCCACGCCCGGTTTCGCCAGCGCGGCGGCCAGGTGCATCGGTCCGCTATCAACGCCCACCACCGCGTACGCGCGCCGCGTGGCGTGAATCAGTCCGCGCAGCCCCGAAAGATGAACCTGCGCGCCGCGAATTTTCTCGAGCGTCGCCGCCGCGTCCGGCGGTCCGTTCACCACCAGAGGCATTTCCAGGCGCCCGATTAATTCTTCGTAAAATTCCAGCGGCCACTGCTTCGATCCCCAACCGGCCAAGGGACTCGCCAGCACGAATTTTCCCTCCGGCAATGGTCCTTCGGGCGATCCTTCGGGGATCGGAAACGCGCGCAGCGTGCTCGACGCGCCCGCCGCCGCGGCCAGTTCCACGTTACGATCCACCACATGAACCGAGCTGGTGACAATCTCGCTCGAATAAAACAGCGACGCCCACCGCTCCCACGCCTGCGAACGATGCAGCCCCACGATCCGGTCCGCGTGCGACACCGCGGCCACCAGCGCCGATTGCACCAGCCCCTGAAAATCCACCGCCAGGTCGAAATGCCGCTCCCGCAGTTTGCGCCACGCCGCGCGGATGCCGCGGGCATTGCGCTCCAGCGGAATCACCTCGTCGACGAACGGATTATTTTCGAGCAGCGGCATCCATCGCGGGCGGATCACCCAGGTGATATGGCTGCGCGGAAACCCGTGCTTCAGGCTGGCGACGCCGGGCAGCGCGTGAATCACGTCGCCCATCGCGCCCAGCCGCACCACCAAAATACGAAAAGATTCCATTTTGTTTTAAGACGCCCGCGCCGCGCGCCCACGCACGCGAACCGCCAGCCGTTCAAAACAGGCGGCGTCTTCCTGGTCCAAACAAATCTGCGGCCTGATGTTTGCTTCGGTCACATAATCGACCACGCGCAATCCGGCCACCAGCTCCGCTCGCGCCCGCGCGGCAAGAATCGGATTCTCCGGCGGCGCGATCACCACCAGCAGCGCCGTCCCCTCGCGCTTCGCCTCCGTGAGCCGTTCCGCGTGCCACGCCAGCAGCGGATCGAAATACCCGCGCACCACCGTCGCCTGTCCGGCGATCCGCCGCGCCTCCGCCTCGCCCACGATTTTCGAACGGGTATCCACGTTTCTTATTTGAGCAGTTCGAGCGCGGTTTCCGCTACCCGCGCCGCCTCCACGCGAGTCATGCAGCGATGGTCGATGGGGCATTCGCGCTTCAAACAGGGGCTGCATTCGACCGGCTCGCGAACCACCCGCGCCAGTGGTCCCGTGGGTCCGGTGGCGACGTCGTCGGTCGCGCCAAACACCGCAACCGTCGGCACGCCGAGCGCCGAGGCAATATGCATCGCGCCCGAATCGTTAGTCAGATAAACACGGCAGGCCGCGGCCAGATCGACAAATTCCCCAAGCGTGGTTTCCCCCGCGAAATTTTTCACCCGCGCCCGAATTGAAGCGGCGACCGCCTGGCACAACTCCCGCTCATCTTTCGAGCCGAAGATGGCGACCGCCGCGCCGGTTTCGCCCGCCACGCGATCCGCGGCTTCCGCGAATCTTTCCGGCAGCCATCGTTTCGCCGATCCGAACGCCGCGCCGGGACTCACTCCAATCACCACTTCGCCCAAGCCAAGTTCGCGGAACCGTTCGCGCCCGTTCTCGCGCGCAACCGGAGCGCCTTCCAGGCGAATCTGATCGTTAAAGGGAATCGCGGCCAGAATCGCCGCGCGGCGCAGCAATTCCAGATAATAAAACCGTTCATGCGGACCTTTTTTCGGCGTCTCAATGGCCCGCGTCAGCAAAAAACTGCGCCCGTCGCGCGCGTAGCCGATGCGTTCCGGAATCCGCGCCAGGTACGCGATCGCCGCGGCTTCGAAGGCGTTTTGCAGAAGAATCGCGCAATCGAAATGATGGCGGCGAAGCTCGCGCGCAACATGGAATTTCGCCCGCGCCGTTGCCGCGGTGTACGGAATCAGATGATCGCAAAACGGCTCGCGCCGATACAGATCGGCGACCCACGGCTTGGCGAGAATCGAAATTTCCGCTCGCGGAAATTTTTCGCGCAGCGCGCGCAGCGCCGGCAGCGACATGACGGCGTCGCCCACCCAGTTAGTCGCGCGCACCAGGATTTTTTCGTAAGACACTCGTAATCTGTATTCCGCACCTCGGCATTATGCGGACCACTCCGTAACCTTTCAGGTTAACGTAGGCGCTATCCTGGGATCGGCAATGGGTCCAAGGCGCATCGACGCGGCAAGTGGCGTAAGCCGCCAGCCTTGCGCTGTCGAAGGCTCCCGAACCGCGGCCTGGCGGCTAACGTTACCTGTAACGCTATTCTTCGCTGCCGCCACGCAGCTTTTCGCGGCTCCGAAGATCATCGCGGTAAACGTCGACGACGTGATTCACCCGGTTACCGCGGAAATTATCGCCCACGCCATCGATCAGGCCGCGCACGACAACGCCGCCGCCGTGCTGATCCGCCTGAACACGCCCGGCGGATTGCTCGACGCCAGCCGCGAAATCACCTCCAGCATGATCGCCTCGCGCGTCCCGGTGATCGCCTACGTCACGCCCAGCGGCGGACGAGCGGCGTCGGCGGGATTCTTTCTGCTCGAAACGGCCGATGTCGCCGCGATGGCGCCGGGAACCAATACCGGCGCGGCCTCGCCCGTGCTGCTCGAAGGCCAGATGGACGACACCATGCGCAAAAAGGTCGAAAACGACACCGCCGCCTGGCTGCGCAGCATCGAGGTGAAACGCGACCGCAACTCGGCCGAAGCCGAAAAAGCCATTCGCGAAGCCAAATCCTGGACCGATAAAGAAGCCCTTAACGATCATCTGATCGATCTGATCGCGCCCGATGAAACCGCGCTGCTCGACCAGCTCGACGGCCGGCAAATCACCCGCTTCGACGGCCAACAGGAAATTCTGCACACCGCCGGCGCGCAGGTGGTGAATTACCAGGAATCGGCGCGCGAACGCATCATCAGCGCGGTGGCCGACCCGAACCTCGCGTTCATTCTGCTGGTCCTCGGCGCGCTGGGCGTCTACGTCGAATTCACCTCGCCGGGGCTGATTCTGCCGGGCATCGCCGGCGCCATTATGGTGCTGCTCGGCTTATCCGGATTGGCCGTTCTGCCCATCAACTGGATCGGCGTCGCGCTGCTGATTCTGGCGCTGGTGCTGTTCGCCTGCGAAGCGAAATTCGCCTCGCACGGGATTTTGGGGATCGGCGGAACGATTTCCATGATCCTGGGCGCGCTATTGTTAGTCAACGGTCCGCCGACGGTGCAGATTCATCTTTCGACCGCGCTCGCGGTGACCATTCCCTTTGCGCTGATCACCATGTTTCTGGTGACGCTGGTGGTCCGCGCCCGGCACGGGAAAGTGCTGCTCGCCGACGGCGGAATGTTGGACGAAATCGGCGAAGCGCGCACGCCCTTGGCCCCCGCAGGAAAAGTTTTCGTCCACGGCGAATACTGGGACGCCGTTTCCGATAAGCCAGTCGAAGCCGGCAGTGCCGTGCGCATCATCTCGCGCGACGGCATGACACTGCGCGTCGAACCATCCGGAAAAAAATCGTAGGGCGAAGACTCGAAAACCGGCCGCGGCCGCGCCACCTCGAGAGCCGAGCCGTCGATTCCCTCGCGAAA
>Ga0335074_10006159_pt1 | contig 16634 bp, 12 predicted proteins | sample Lox_Sample_23_FD_206715 | JGI IMG/M metagenome (GOLD analysis project Ga0335074, IMG submission 206715) | Soil microbial communities from Loxahatchee National Wildlife Refuge, Florida, United States - Lox_Sample_2.3 | ecosystem: Environmental > Terrestrial > Soil > Wetlands | place: USA...
AACCCGCAGCGCTCGCCGCGATCGCGCAGAAAAATATTCGCTGCAATCACGAACTGGTACCCGCCGAGCAAGCCCGACAGCACTGCGAGCGCGGGAAAGACGACCTGGGCCGCGATCCACGTGGCCGCCATTGACCGCAAGCTCCCCATCGTGCTCACCGCAAGCAATAGCGCTGGCGCGGCGAGCCCAAGCAGCAACTGCGTTTCGGCGAGTCTACGGATGCTCGCCGAGTCATCGCGCCGCATGGCCAGCCAGCTTCCCAGCGCGATCCCCGCCATGAACAGCCCGATCAGAATTGCCAGCTCCGTGTACACGTATCCGTATACGGCTTGGAAGCCGAGCAGAAGAAGAATTTCGAGCGCCATCAGCGTAAATCCCGTTGCCGCCACGCACGACGCCGCAGCCGCAAGTTCGTGCCGCTCTCGCCCAGGCAAAAATGCCATCAGACCCACGGAGGCGAGAAGCACGATCGCCAAGGTCCCCGCAACCCGCACCAATGAAAGGTGCTCAACTGCACGAAACCAATCGGCATAGCCTGACCTGAATTGCCCGCCCCACAACACCACGTCAAAGGCATAAGCGATCGGCGCAAAATCGCGATTGACCGGCGTGTTCGTCTCGGGAGCCAATTCCGTTTTCACCTGCTGCATGCGATCCGGCATCATGCGAAAGGGAATAAAGTACTCGCGCACGTACTGCGTGCTCAGTTTGCGTTCGCGCAGCCGCGCCACCAGCACCTGCGGGTCGCTGGTCAGCACGTCCGGCTGCATGGCGCCGAAAAAATGCATCGTCTCTCCCGGGATCGCCGCCTCGTACGGAAAAACCTCGCCCATCGTCCGGCGAATCGACTTAAGCAGCGCAGCCAGATCGGGACTGATCGCCTCCTCCGACGAGCGCAACTCAACGGCAACCAGCCCCCCGGGCGCAAGGTGCGCGCGCGCCAACCGGAAAAACTCCACGGTATAGAAGCGATCCAACTGCGCCGTCTGCGGATCCGGCACATCAACGATAATCGCGTCGAAGCGGTCCCGGCTTTCGGCCAGGAACCGCCGCCCGTCCAGAAAATGCAGATGAACCCGCGGGTCGCTGTCGAAGTCCGCCGTCTGTGCGGGAAAATACTCGCGCGCCATGGCGATCAGCGCGGGATCCAACTCAACGTAATCGAGCCGGTCCACGGTCGAATGCTTCAGCACCTCGGCCACGCCCCCGTTGACTCCGCCGCCGATAAGAAGCACGCGGCGCGGCGCGGGGTGCTCCAGCAGCGCGTAGTGCACCGCCTCTTCGGCGGACGCAGGGTCGGGAGCATTGGCCAGGATCGCGCCGTTTTCCCAGATACTGCGGATTGTGCCGCTTCGGATCGCGCCGCCGCCGGACGCGCCGCTCGCACTGGCGCTTTTTTGGTTTCCGCCCGTTTCCGTCACGGTCAGGCTGCCGTAGATGGTCTCGCGTGTGCCGGCGACCTTGAACCCGTGCCACAGCCGCGCCCGCGAGCTAGCGTCCAAACACGGAGCAAGCCAAAGCAGCAAAGGGATTGCTGCCAGCGCCGCAACTGCCCCCAATGCGGCAACCCGTCCGCGTCGCAAACGCAATGAGAGCGCCAAAGCAACGCTGACATTCAGTACTGCGATGATGAATGCGATCTGAAATGACTCCAAAATGCGCACGAACAAGACGCTGGCCAGCACGCCGCCCAGCGCCGAGCCAGCCGCTTCCAGCAAATAGGCTCTGCCGACCGCCGCGCGCTCTGAAATTGCGCCTTCTGCCTCGCCCATACGCGTCGCGGCCACAAACAGCGCACCTGAGGCTGCGCAAAACACGCTGAGGCATGCGAACGACGTAAGCAGCATCGGTACCGGGCCGAGCAGTTCACCCGGCACGGACTCGAAGAACGCCTTCGCGCCGCGCATCGCCCAGATCGTCGCCGGTAGGCTCACCGCCAGAAGGCATTCCAGCGCTGCGACTGCGATCCGCTGCCGCCCCCGCCCCAATCGCGAAACACTAGCCGCTCCGCTTCCCACCGCCGTCCACCAGAGCCAGGTCGCCAGCAGAATTCCCAGCGCCATCTCGTTGCCATTGAACACCTGGATCAGTTCACGCATCAGCACGATCTGGCCGCAGACGGCCGTGAAGCCGCAGAGCGCCAGCGCCGCCCGCGCGCCCACGGCCGGTCCGCCCGTCCTGGCAAGCGCCATTTCCTGTCCTGCCGATTTCACTGGTTCGGAATTAGAGGAGGTCTCGCGTGGAAATGCAAGGTCGCCCGGCACACCGGGTCATTGGCGGTTGCCCCTCCTCCGCCGGCCCACAAAGAAAGTGCGGTATTCTGTTGAAGCGCGCCCGTAGCTCAGCTGGATAGAGCGAATGCCTCCGGAGCATTAGGTCGGGAGTTCGAATCTCTCCGGGCGCACCATCCTTTTGCGCGGTTCTCCTTCAGTCCCCCATCGATTCGCGATGCTTCAGCACGCGTTCCTGTCGAACCGCGAAGCGGCCGACCCAGGCGAAAACCAACAGGATCAGCCCGCCAACCCAAGCACCGAGACAAAACGACTCGGGAAGGTAAAGTGCGATGGCAATGCCGCTCGAAACGAGCATGGCGCACAACAGAATGAACATGCGCATGCCGTAGAGAAAGACAAAAGGGAGGTAATGCGCGCCAAGCAGGATCAGCAGAGAGGGATAAAACAAGTTCAAACGGAATTCTGTGATGGGAACAAGCAGAAGCATCGTCGTGGGAAGAGTAAAGGCGATCTGCATTCCAAGATGACTCAATGGGTTACCCTTGGTGGGCGATGCCGGGCCGCCTGTTAAGCGAAGCAGCAGCCAAGTGGCCGGAAAGATGAAAAAACCGCCGAATACGACAGTGGAGATTGCCGCGCGTGGAGTGCTCCATGTGGCGAGAGCCGCCGAAGCAAGCCAGATTGCCGATGAGACGAGCTGCCCCCAAAAACCACCGATGAAAACGGTGCGTACGTTGCGCTGAGCGTCCGCGATGAGCATAGTCAAACCCTCCGAAAACGACGATGAAAGAGGCGCAGGCAGGGTAACTTCAGGAAATGCACGTTGAATAAGGGAGATACGCAGGAGCTGCGCCGGGAGTTCCGGGGCCGCGCGTGGCTGAGGGGATGCACCCGGCAGCCCCGCGCGCCCATGCCCTTTTCGTTGACTCTGCACCCCTTTTCCAGTATTCTAGAAACCTTGCGCGGTGTTGCGCCTGAGGTCTGTGTGTCTTCACCCGGACCGATCTGTTTGATGCCCTGCGTTTTGTTTTGTTGGGCTTAGCCGGAACAGGCGATCGGCTTCTGGGATTCGGAACGTTTCCAGCAGGCCAAGGCCCCAGTGGGGCGGACTCCCGCAGCTCTCACCCGAACAGGTTTGTTTGGCAGTGGGTAGGATTTGAAACCCGCGCATTTTGCGCGGGTGAATGCACTTTGCGCGAGCCATTTGCATGCGAGCTCGCCCAATGCGCCGGCGGTTTTTCCGGTCCGGCAGACAGTTTTCTATGAGCAGGAGTGACATGTCGACCTTTGTTCCTAGCGGCAAGGAGATCAGCCGCAAGTGGTTTGTCGTGGATGCCAGCGGGCAGACTCTGGGGCGCCTGGCGACCAAGGCCGCGAGCGTGCTGAGCGGCAAGCTCAATCCCCAGTATGTGCCGTACATCGATATGGGTGACCACGTCATCGTCATCAATGCCGAGAAGGTCCGCCTTACCGGTTTGAAAGATCAGAAGAAGGTTTACCGCCGCTACACCGGTTTTCCGGGCGGATTGCGCGAAGAGTCATTCAAGCGCCTCAACGTCCGCAGGCCGGAAAAGGTGCTCGAAGAAGCCATCAAGGGAATGCTGCCCAAGACCAAGCTGGGCCGCGCCATGGGTTTGAAGTTGAAGGTCTATCGCGGTGACAAGCACCCCCACTCGGCACAAAACCCGGTGGAACTGAAGATTGCGTAAAGGCAGCCGATGGCTCGCAGCCGGTAGCCTGCCGCTCGATTGGCGACGGTGCGAACGGCTGGGGGACTGAGCAAGGAACCGATTTTGAGGCAAGGGATGGCTACTAGCTACAAGCTACGGGCTACCAGCTAAGAGGAAACGAATGGCAGAGGATCTGGTTCAGTATTACGGCACGGGGCGGCGCAAGTCGGCCATCGCGCGCGTTTTCCTTCGCCCCGGCACGGGTGAGTGGAAGGTCAACGGCAAAAAGTTTGACGAGCACTTTGTCACCGAGCAGCAGCGCGCGGCCGCCAAGCGGACGCTCGCCGTAGCCGAACTCGCTGCCAGTTTCGATGTCCTGGCCAACGTCAGTGGCGGCGGCGTCACCGCGCAGGCTGATGCCGTCAAGATGGGCGTGGCCCGGGCGCTGATCGCGTTCAACCCCGAGCTCCGCAAGGCCCTTAAGGTTGAAGGCTTGCTCACACGCGACGCACGCGTGAAAGAGCGCAAGAAGTACGGCCAGAAGGGCGCGAGGAAGCGGTTCCAGTTCAGCAAGCGCTAGCGCGCTTGCAGTGGTCAGTGCTCAGTTGTCAGTGATCAGGAACTAGGGCCGGCTCGAGGAAACCTTCTGATCACTGAACACCGATCACTGTTCACTGGTTTTTACAAATCTCCCGCGCAAGCGGGATAAATCCGGGCCAATCCAAGGGCATGCCCGGATGCAGTCCACGAAGGAGGACAATTGGCAACCATCACCATGAAGGAACTGCTCGAAGCAGGTGTTCACTTCGGGCATCAGACCAAGCGCTGGAATCCGCGGATGAAGGAATACATCTTCGGCGAGCGCAACGGGATCTATATCATCGACCTGCAGAAGACGCTCAAGCTTTTCAAGGACGCGTCGAAATTCGTCACCGATCTGTGCGCCGGCGGCAAGACGATTCTCTTTGTCGGCACCAAGCGCCAGGCCCAGGATGCCGTCGCCGAAGAGGCCACGCGCGCGGGCATGCCCTACGTCAACCAGCGCTGGCTGGGTGGCCTGCTCACCAACTGGATCACGGTGCAGAAGTCAGTCAAGCGCCTGCAGGAACTGGACGAGATGGCCGTGGACGGCCGTTATGATCTGCTGACCAAGAAGGAAGTCATTCGCCTGGAGCGCGAACGCAAGCACCTGCAGGCCAACCTCGCCGGCATCAAGAATATGAAGCGGCTGCCTGACGCGATCTTCGTCGTCGATTCGAACAACGAGGCGATCGCGGTAAAAGAAGCGCGCAAGCTCGGCATCCCCGTGGTCGCGGTGGTCGATACCAATTGCGACCCCACCGTGGTCGATTACGTCATTCCCGGCAACGACGATGCGCTGCGCGCCATTCGCCTGTTTACGTCGAAGATTGCCGATTCTGCCGCCGAAGGCGTGAACCTGCTGGGCGACAAAGCCCTGCAGGAAGAGGTTCCCGAGGAAGTTGCGGCCACAGACGGAGAGGCCCTGGCGGAGCCGGCTGAAGCCCCCACTGGCGACGATGAGGAGCTTTTGCAAGCGGCTTTAGGCAGCGGCATCCGCAAGGCGCCGGCAGCGGTTGCGGCCCTGCTGGAAGAGGCTGACGTGGCCGAAGGCGGCAAGTAATCGCCCCGGCGCGGAACCATGCACTGTTTCTTGAAAAGCGTGGCCGCTTCAAATGGGCGCCACGCTTTTCTTATGCCGGAAACATTCCGCGCATAGATTTTGACAGGGAATTTATAACCGCGATTGATTCGCCAGGCCGCGAGGCCGGGAAATTGAGAGATGACGACAGTGAGTGAGAAGATTGACGCCAAATTGGTAAAGGAACTCCGCGAGAAATCCGGCGCGCCCATGGGCGACTGCCTCAAGGCTCTGCAGGAATCCAAGGGCAATATTGAAGATGCCTTCGTCGTGCTCCGCAAGCGCGGCATGGCCTCCGCGCAGAAAAAAGCCTCGCGCACCACCAACGAGGGCGCGGTGACCGCCTACATTCACGCCGGCGGCAAAATCGGCGTCCTCCTCGAAGTGAACTGCGAAAGCGATTTCGTGGCCCGCACCGAGGACTTCCAGGAACTGCTCAAAGACATCGCCATGCACGTCGCCGCCAGCGATCCGCGCTATATCAAGCCTGAAGACGTAAGCCCCGAGGATCTCGAGCGCGAGAAGGAGATCTATCGCGCGCAGGCCGCTGCCAGCGGCAGGCCCGAGAAGGTGGTTCCGCAAATCGTCGATGGCAAGATGGCCAAGTTCTACGAAGAGTTCTGCCTGCTGGAGCAGCCCTTCATCAAGGATCAGGCCATCAGCATCAAGGAACTCATTGCGCAGAAGGTCGGCAAGCTCGGCGAGAACATCACCGTGCGCCGCTTCGCCCGCTTCAAAGTGGGCGCGCCCGAATGGACCGTCGCCCAGACCAAGGCAGTCGAGGCAGCGGAATAGCGAGCCGGCGGGCGAGCGAAAGACGAAAGGGCGGTGCCGCATGGGCCGCCCTTTTATTTTGGGCAGTGACTCGCCTGAGCTTCAGTGCTTTGCGCTGGCGGGAGGAACGATCCCGTTCATTCTCAGGTATTCCACCATTTGGCCGTAGTGATCATTGGCGTGAGCAATGCCAAATGCCGCAAGGGAGGCCCTGGTCTGCAAGCCCGGCTCGGGAATCGTGACTACCTCAAATGCATTCGCGGGCGTCAGCGTGGCAATCGCTTTATGGGCGAAAGCGAATGATCCGGCCAGCGCCGCCACCACGTCTTCCTTGCTGGTCAGTTTTCCCATGTCCCTCGCATTCGCGTCGATCTTCAGCCCGCTCACGGCGCTATAGAAAAAGTAGTTTGCCTGGGCCACATGGGTCGCCTGCTGGGCGAAGGTCCGCACGCCCTCGAACTCCGTTTGCTGCAACGGAACGAAGATCGCCGGACTGGGCGCGAACGAGAACTTATCCGCCGGCATCGCCTTCACCGCGCCCATCATCTCCCGTTCGATCAGGCTGAGTTCCGAATCCAATGCCTGTGAAGGCGTCACTATAGTTCCCGCCGCAGGCTGCTGCCCATTGCCGGCCGATCCCGCCGGCGCCGCCACGGCAAGTGAACCAACTCCGAGCAGCGCATAAATTGCCAGAATCCCTACGCGCATAGACCTCCTCCATGCTTTGGAAAGCGCATTCAGATTAACAGAGTGAAATGATCCATACCCCGTGCGCCAGCAATCCGAAATGAGCATGCGGTGTTTCCTGCCACCTCATTGCGGGATGCACCCCCCGATCGGTCAAGGCCCTCGCCGGTTCTGATGGCGCCTAAACTGCTGAAAACTCGGCGCAAATATTTCGCGTAAGAGCCGATTCGATGGCGGGCCATCGGTTCGACGATGCACCCCCGAAAGGCTCGAGCCGGCTGGCGGCCGAACGCGCTCCCGAGCCCGCGAAAAAAGTTGATCCGGCTGCGCGAGACGGTCTTACACTGTCCGTGACTAATCCTGACCGATATGCCGGTTGCGCAACTGACTCTCGAACTTCGCATCGAGCACGCCCAGTCCCTCAAAGACAGGCGGCAGGTGGTTCGCTCGATGAAGGACCAGTTGCGGCAGAGCTTCAACGTGTCAGTGGCTGAGTTGGACGAGGCCGTGACCTGGCAGTCTGCGACGCTGGGCGTGGCCGCCGTTTCGCGGTCGCGCGATTACCTGCACGGGCTGATGGAAGAGGTGGAGCGCGCCGCGCGGCGCATGAGCAACGAATTAGGGGCCGACCTGGCCGATTCGTTCTGGGAATACATCGAGAACTGAAGCACCTGGGTCACGCCCCGGACTCCCTCGCGATCCCGCTATGCTACGCTGAATTTTCGTGTTCTTCGGAGAGATGGCTTGCCTTCTACCGCCTTCATTGTTGGCATCTTTGAGTTTGTTCTGCTGCTTTTCTCGCTCAGTTTTCACGAGTGCGCGCACGCGTGGATGGCGTCGCGGCTGGGCGACCAGACAGCGCGCCTGGAAGGGCGAATCACGCTCAATCCGATGTACCATATCGACCCGATCGGCACGCTGCTGATTCCCGCGCTTGCCATCTTTGGGCCATTTATCGGCTTCACTTTTTTTAGCGGATTTCTCATCGGCTGGGCGAAGCCGACGCCGGTGATCACGCGCAATTTTCAGAAGATCGTCCGCGACGATAACCTGACCACGTTGGCCGGCCCGGCATCGAATCTTGTCCTGGCAGCAGCCGCGTTTGCCGCGTTGGCGACCATTTGTGTCGCCGTCCCCGGGGGGCGCGAACTGGTGCATGCAAACCTGAGCGGCGGGCTGGCGATGGGCAGCGGATTACAGCCCGTGGTCCTGCTGGCTCTGCTGGCGATTGAGGTGAACCTGTCGTTGTTCTTCTTCAATTTGCTGCCGTTTCCGCCCCTCGACGGCAGCCGCGTGCTCAGGAACATCCTGCCCTACAATGCTGTGCAGGCGTTCGACCGCATCAACATCTGGATCAGTTATCTTCTGATGATCGTGGTGGGAGGCTTTATCCTCAGGCTGCTGATTGGTCCTTCGCTGGGTCTGATTTTCAGTGCCCTGATGAGCATTTAGAACCTCCGCGAGGTCCGACCCCTCCCGATACAATGGAATGAGATTTTTTGCACGATTTTGACGAGAGACCGGCCCTGTTTTTTACGGCGCCGCGAGAGACCGACACGCCCTATGCCTGAACCCGCAAACCAATCGCAACGCCCGCGCGTGCTGAGCGGCATGCGCCCTACGGGAAAGTTGCACCTGGGCAATTACATGGGCGCGCTGAAAAACTGGGTGGAGTTGCAGGACCGCTACGAATGCTACTTTTTCATCGCCGACTGGCACGCACTGACCACCGATTACGCCGATCCCAGCCAGATCGCGCCCAATACGGTGGAAGTGATGTTGGACTACCTGGCGGCCGGCCTCGATCCCGCGCGCAGTGTGCTTTTCCTGCAGAGTCGCGTACCCCAGCACGCCGAGCTGGCGCTGCTGCTTGGCATGAGCACTCCGCTCGGCTGGCTGGAGCGCGTGCCCAGCTACAAGGAGATGCAGGAAAACCTGACCAACCGCGACCTGACAACCTACGGGTTTCTCGGTTACCCGGTATTGATGGCCGCGGACATCCTGGTTTACCAGGCGGATTTTGTACCGGTGGGCCAGGATCAGCAGGCTCACGTGGAACTGACGCGCGAAGTGGCGCGGCGATTCAACCAGTTTTACAAGCTGGATGGGCGCGAGGTGTTGCCTGAGCCGCAGGCGCTGCTGACGCCGTCACCCAAGCTGCCGGGCACCGACGGCCGCAAGATGTCGAAGAGCTATGGCAACACGATTCTGCTGAGCGATCCCGAGCTGGAGGTGCGGCAGAAGCTGAAGACCATGGTGACCGATCCGGCGCGCATACGCCGCTCGGACCCGGGCGATCCCGACAAGTGCCCGGTGGGCGACCTGCACAAGCTGTTGTCGCCGCCCGAAACCATGGCGAAGGTATACGAAGGCTGCCGGTCGGCGGGGATCGGATGCATTGAATGCAAGGGGTGGGCGGCTGACGGGCTGATGAAGGTGCTGAGGCCGATTCAGGAACGGCGTGCAGGGCTGACGAAGGCGAAGGCGATCGCGGTGTTGGACGAAGGTTCGCGGAAAGCTGCCGTTCGCGCCGAGCAGACCATGGTTGAAGTGCGCGAGGCGATGCAGATGCCGCTGACAACGGTGCACGAAGCGTGACGCGAGAATTGGTTCGCGGTTGCGCGGCGAGGCGGAAGCAGAGACAGCATTGACAAACGATTCAAACCAACCCGAAGAGAATGCAGGCGAGGCGAAAGCTGCGCAGGGCGCGGTAGATGCAACTGCGCCTCAGGGGGAAGGCGCAACACCGGCCGACGCGGCGCGCGTGGGCGAGCGAACCACTGCGGAAAAAGTGGCTGCAGCGCTGAAAGCGCGGGGCGAGGAAGCCGAGCAATCGCCGTTTTCCGTGATGGTGGGCCAGGTCTACGACGGTCCGCTTGACCTGCTGCTCGACCTGATTCGCAAACAGGACATCGACATTTACGACATCCCCATCGCGAAAATTACGGCGCAGTTTCTGGCCTACGTGGAGCACTTGCGGGCCGGCGATATGGATGTGGCAGGGGAATTCATTTATACGGCAGCCTTGCTGATTCACATCAAGAGCAAGATGCTGCTGCCGCGAGCGCCGGCGGGGCCCGATGATGCAGGCGAGGATCCGAGGCGCGAGCTCGTGGAGCGGCTGCTGGAGCATGAGCGCTTCAAGAATGCGGCGCAGATGCTGCACGAACGGCAGATGCTGGAAGCGGCCACCTGGACGAATCCCGGCGTGCGCGAGTTCCGCGAAGACTCCGAGGCCGAGCCGGAAGTTGCCGCGGACACCACCGACCTAGTGCGCGTCTTCCGCGACATCCTGGAGCGCGCGCGCAATCGGCCGATCCTCGACGTGGCAGAGGAAACGGTGACGGTGGGGCAGATGATCCAGTTCCTGACGCGGCGGCTGACGATGGAAGAAAAGCCGGTGGCGCTGCGCCGGCTGCTGAGCCACACACGCTCTGAGAAGGCGCTGATCGCGATGTTTCTGGCACTGCTGGAGCTGGTGCGGCTACAGGCGATTCTGCTGCGGCAGGACCGGCACTTCAGCGAAATCTTCATCAAAAAACACTCCGGCTTTGAGGCAGCCATGAACCATGGGCTGGCCGACGTGCACGACGATTGGAGATAACGCAGGAACGCCGAGGCCATCCCCGCGAGAATCGCTGGATCCGCACAGATACACGGACTGTTTCGGTTGCCGGATTGTACACTGACGGTCATGGGTTTCTTTCCCCGAAAATTGCATACGATCGCTGCGGGTACTTCGATCATCGGCCTGCTGGTGTGCGCAGGCTCTGCGTTGCCGGGCGCCCAGCAAGCTTCACCGACGCCGCCAGCCAGCGAACTGAACGAAGTTCCCTTGCCCGAGCCCACGGCCAATGGCTTGCCTCTGCCTGAGGATCGTGGAGCGGCAGACCTGGAGCAGACGCTGAAGCGGCTAGGCACCACGGCCAGCATGCTGGTGATCGTGGCGCACCCCGACGATGAAGACGGCGCGCTGATGACCTACCTGTCGCGCGGGCTTGGGGCGCGCGTGACGCTGCTGACGCTGACGCGCGGCGAAGGCGGACAGAATGCGATGTCGGCCGCGAGCTACGATGCGCTGGGATTGATCCGCACGAATGAGCTTCTCAAGGCCGACGAATACTACGGCGCGAAGCAACTGTGGGGCACGGAGGTGGACTTCGGGTTTTCGAAGACACAGGAGGAGGCGTTTGCGAAGTGGGGCCATGAGCGCGTGCTTTACGACGCCGTGCTGGCAGTGCGCAAGGTGCGGCCGCAGATCATCACGTCCACTTTTGTGGGTGGCGTGACCGACGGCCACGGGCACCACCAGGTTTCGGGAGAAATTGCGCAGGAGGCGTTCAAGGTCGCGGGCGATCCGAAGGTGTTTCCCGACCAGTTGCGTCCGGTGAAAGACGGTGGCGCGGGATTGCAGCCATGGCAGCCGCTGGCGGTGTACTCGCGCGCACCGTTTGCGCCGATCACGAACGGGCAGATGTTCGATTACGCGACGGGGAAGTGGGCGCCGGCAAAATTTCATAACTACGTGACCGGCGAGTGGATGGAGGGCGCGCTGAAAGCGGACGTAACCATTCCGGTGGGCACATGGGATGCCACGCTGGGGCGGACCTATGTGCAGATTGCGCGGCAGGGGTGGGGCGAGCAGAAATCGCAGTATGGCGGAGCGAATCCGGCATTGAGCGAGCCGGATGATTCCCACTATCACCTATGGGCTGTGGCGCCGGAGGCCGCGGCTAAAAACAACAACGCAGGCGATGCCAGCCTGTTTCAGAATCGCAAAGTCAATATTGATACCAGCATCGAAGGTCTGGCGCGCCTGGCCGGAAACGATCCGCCCGCGTGGCTAAACGATGCGCTGCAATCCATTCAAACTGAGCTGAACACGGTCGAGGGCGATTGCAGGAACCAGAGCGGCGTAGAAGGCGCGCATAAGCTCGCGCCGATTTACGGGCACACGCTCGACCTTTACGCACGGGTGAAGGCGAGCGATCTGGACGGCGAAGCGAAAGCGGGGCTTGAGCTGGAGCTGGGCGCGAAGATCGGGCAATTTCAGGAGGCGCTAAAAGATCTGCTGGGGCTGGACCTGATTGCTTTCACGACGGGGCGCGAAGGCGCGCCGGGAGGGCCGCAACGCGGCGGATCGGCCGATGAGACCGCGCGCAGCGTTTGGCCGGGCGAGGAATTCGGCGTGCGCGTGCATCTGGCGCAGGGGCTGGGCGCGGCGCGGCTGAGCCGGGTGTGGCTCGAAAGCCGCGATGGCGAAGCGTGGAAGATCGACGATTCGGCTGGCGGGATCGATGAGAAAGCCGCAGCCGCACCGGTTGTGGACCGGACGTTCCACGTGGACGTGCCGGAGGACGCGCGGCCGACGGAACCCTACTTCACACGGCCGAACACGGAGCAGCCTTATTACGATATCTCGAATCCGGCATGGCGGGAGCGCTCTTTCGCGCCCTATCCCCTCAGCGCCTGGGCGGAGTTCACGTTTGACGGCGTTCCCATCCGGCTTGGCAAGGTGGTGCAGACGCTGGCCCACGTTGAGGGAGTGGGCGGAGTGTACGAGCCGCTGGTGGTGACACCCGCAATCGGTGTGAGCGTGGAACCGGAGGCGCGGATTCTGCCGCTCAACGGCTCGCCCCTTCAGGTGAGCGTGACGGTGCTGGCAGAGCGAGCCGCCGAAGGGAGCGTGGATTTGAAGCTGCCCGAAGGCTGGCATTGCGATCCCGCAGAGAGGACGTTCCACTCCAACGGTTCAGGCGAGACTGAGCCGCTTTTGTTTTCGGTCTCGCCCTCGGGGAATGTGGCGGCGCGGGCGTACACCGTTCAAGCTGAGGCGCACACGGGCGGACAGGTCTATACGACGGGATGGCACAGCGACGGATACACCGGCCTGCGCCCGTACAATCAGTACCGCCCGGCCGATCTCGAAACACGCAAAGTGGATGTGAAGGTTGCACCGGGTTTGCGTGTAGGGTACGTGATGGGGACGGGAGACGCGGTGCCGGACGCGATTGAGGCGCTGGGCGTGCCGACGCACGTGCTGAGCGCAGACGAGCTGGCGACAGGAAGTCTTTCGCAGTGGAATGTGCTGGTGATTGGCATCCGGGCGTATTCGGCAGTGCCGGAGCTGGCGGCGATGCAGCCGCGTCTGGATGAATTCGTCGAGCGCGGAGGAACGCTGATTGTCCAGTACCAGGGAGGCACGTTCCCTGCTCCTCTGCCGCTGACCATGGGCCGGCTCCCCGAGCGGGTTGTCGACGAGCAGGCGCCGGTGAAGCTGCTGGACCCCACAAACCCGCTGCTCACCTGGCCGAACAAGATCACCGAGGCCGATTTCGACGGCTGGTATGAGGAGCGCGGCCACGGCTTCCTGGAGCATTGGGACGCGGGATACACGGCGCTGACCGAGACGGCAGACCCTGGACAGGATCCGCAGAGGGGCGGGTTGCTCGTGCTGCGCCGCGGGAAGGGCACGTATATTTATGTCGCGTACGCGCTGTACCGGCAGTTCCCGGAGCTTGTACCCGGCCCTTACCGACTGCTGGCCAATCTATTGAGCGCGGGCAAAGAAGGCGCCGAAGCGGCAGGCCTGTAAAGCCGCGCACAGTCGCTCGAGTGCGCGCGCCGGATCTGCGGCTTCTTGCGGTATTAATACCGCATTAATTTTTCTAATCTTTCCTCTGCACTCGAATGCATTACGTTGAAGTGTGAATTCTGCGTGAATTCGTCAAATCTTAATCTGGCTCTGCGAGTCTGAGAGGCGGCAAGAGCAGAAGAGTTTTCGCCGGCGCGAATCTCTTCTGGTTATTACTCCCCTGATTTGTGCGCCGATGGGGACACCGCAGAATTTCCTATTCATCCATGCGTCCGGAATGCAGGAGAAAACTGCGTTCGCCGAGTACGAGGACGCTGCCAACTTGCAACCCGATTCCAAAGGGAAAGAGAGGCCCGAATGAAATTCCGATCGAATGCGGCTGGTGCAGTGATTTTGGCGGCCAGTCTGGTTTTTTCGTGCAGCAACGCCAGCGGACAAGCGACGCAGGCGACGAAACACACGGTAAGGAGAGCGAAGGCGCCGGCAGGACCGTCGGTTGAGGATCAGATCAACTCCTTGCGGCAGGAGTTGCAGAGCCAGATCGACAGCCTGAAGGCCGACCTGGCTACCAAGGACGAGCAACTGAAGCAGGCGCAGCGGCAGGCGGCAGACGCGCAGGCTGCGGCGGCCAAGGCGGAAGCCGATGCAACGGCACAGCAGCAGTCGTATACAGAGAACCAGTCTGCGGTCTCGACCCTGCAAAGCACGGTCAACGATTTGAAAGCCAACCAGGCATCACTGGCCGACACGGTTTCAACCGAGACGACGAGCATTAAAAAGGAGATCGAGAGCCCGGATGCCATCCATTTCAAGGGCGCGACGATCTCGTTTACGGGCAGCTTCCTTGCGGGTGAAACGGTGTGGCGGAGCGGCGCTACCGGCGGCGACATCAACACACCATTCACCGGCGTTCCGCTCGAGAATGCGCAGGCCTACGAGTTGAGCGAGTTCTTCGCTTCCGGCCGCCAGTCGCGGCTGGCGATCAAAGCCGCGGGCAAGATGCCCACGTTTACCTTGACCGGCTACTACGAGGCTGACTGGCTGAGCGCCGGCACGACCTCGAACAACAACCAGTCGAACAGCTACACGATGCGCCAGCGGCAGTTGTGGGGCGATGCCAAGACGAACAGCGGCTGGGACTTCTCCGCCGGCCAGGGATGGTCGCTCGTCGCGGAAACCACGCAGGGCCTGACGCGCGGGACCGAGATTCTGCCGGGGACGATCGATGCACAGTACGAACCGGGCTTCATGTGGACGCGCCAGGAAAGCTTCCGCATGTCAAAGGACGTCGCCAACAAGTTCTTCCTGGGCGCATCGATTGAAAACGCCGAGATGCTGAACCCATCGGGCCAGAACACGCCGACCAATTACATCTTTGGCTCGACGGGAACCGGGGGGGGACTCTACAACCTGAACGCCAACTATTCGTTCAACTACACGCCTGACTTTGTGGTGAAGATGGCTTTGCAGCCGGGCTGGGGCCACTGGGAGCTGTTCGGCATCGAGCGCAACTTCCGCGACCGCATTTATCCCTGCGCGACCGTATCAGCGACATGCACAGTGCCGACGACGGCCACCCCGGCAAACAGCACTGCGATCGCCGGCGGCATCGGCGGCGGCTTCCGCGGTTCGCTGGTTGGAGCGAACAAATTCGTGGTCGGCCTGAAAGGCCTGTGGGGCCAGGGCGTTGGGCGGTACGGATCGTCGACCATTGCCGACGTGACTCTGCGGCCAAATGCAACGATTTCGCCGATCCATGGATTCTCCGCGCTCAGCACGGTGGAGTTGAATCCGACCCCGAATTTCAACCTGTACTTCAACTACGGCGGCGACTACCTGGACCGCGACTATGTGCTGAGCGGGACGACGCAGGTGGGCTATGGCACGCGTAGCGCGAACATGTCTGGCTGCCTGGTTGAGCCGACCACCGTGAGCTCAGCTGGCGCCACAGGCAGTGCATCTGCTGCCCCAGCGAATTGCGGCGGCAGCACGAAGGACGTGGATGAGTTCACGGCCGGGTGGTGGTGGAACGTGGTCAATGCCGGACCGAAGGGGCGGCTGCGCCAGGGCTTCCAGTACAGCCTGATCCGCCGCGACCTGTGGTCGGGCGCGGGCGGTACAGCGAACCCAGGCAATGGCGCGCATGGCGACGACAGCATGGTCTTCACGTCGCTGCGCTACTATCTGCCGTAAACAAACAGCGGAGCTAGCGGCGTTAGCAGAGCTAGCCGAGTTGGAGAGCCAAAAGGGCAGCTCGCATTGCGGGCTGCCTTTTCCATGCGCGGATTTCATTGGTGGGCGAAGGGCGGCCCGGCGTTGGACGCGGCGATTGTTGCGGGGGAAGAAACCCGCAGCAGGATCCCGGCCCCGCTGCCGAGGTTCAACTTTCCGCCGGTCGAGGTGAGGGTGATAATTCCCACCGGATTGCTGCGGCCGTCGTGCTCGATGCGAAGATTGTCGAACCCATACAGGCCGCACGCGTCGCTCGAAAAGAGCCACATGGACTGCGGACCGTGATTCCCTCCGATGGCGCCGCGGCAGGGCATTCCAGGCTGGGTACGGGCCAGGTCCAGGGCGCCCCATTGCGTCGTCTGCCCGACTTTGGCGAAGCCGTGGGCAACGAAGCTACCTCTGTAGAACTGGTCACCGCCGATTTGCTGAGTCGTCCAATTCGCCGGGGTCATGCCCCGGGAGGACATCTCTTCGGGGATCTGCGCTTCCTCGACAGCGACGAAGGAGGCCAGAGCGCGAAGATTTGTCTTCATCGGTATCATGCGGTGGTTGATTTCGACGGAATCGAACTGGAGCTGCAATTCGGCCCGGCCGTTTTTTGAAAGACCCGCCTGCACGACGCGGCCGAGGACGCGGGCGCGGCGGCGAATCGCGGTTCCCGGAACAGCTTGCATGACAGTCGCACGAATCTGCTGGCCGGGACGGACCTTTGCGGCATTCAAGCCGGTGTCGAGAGTGAGGGGAAGGATGGTTCCGGATGGAATTGCGCTCTGGGCCAGAAC
>Ga0335074_10006161_pt1 | contig 16633 bp, 19 predicted proteins | sample Lox_Sample_23_FD_206715 | JGI IMG/M metagenome (GOLD analysis project Ga0335074, IMG submission 206715) | Soil microbial communities from Loxahatchee National Wildlife Refuge, Florida, United States - Lox_Sample_2.3 | ecosystem: Environmental > Terrestrial > Soil > Wetlands | place: USA...
AGCATGACGAAATCGCCGGGGCCGAATGCATGCACATCGATTCCGGAGCCTATTCTCATCAGCAAGTTTCCTTAAGCAGTGCCGCCGCGATCGCCAGATCTGCGGCGCTGGTGATCTTGAGATTCGCGGCCGCGCCCTCGACGACCCTGGGGCGATCGCCCAGCCACTCGATCGCCTGCGCTTCGTCCGTCGGGATACGGCCTGCCGCATGAGCGCGATCGAGCGCCTCGCAGAGACGCCCATAGCGGAACATCTGGGGCGTCAGCGCCCGCCAGAGGCTGGCGCGGTCCACAGTCTGCTGCACATCTCCTGAGCCATCAGCGCGCTTCAAAGTGTCGGCGGCAGGTGTAGCCAGCAGGCCACCGACCGGATGGGTGTCGAGTACAGAGAGCAAACGGTCCAGATCCTGGCGAGGCAGGCAAGGTCTCGCGGCGTCATGAACGAGAACCCAATCATCTCGATCCGCGCGGTCCACGAGCGCCGCGAGACCGCTGCGAACGGATTGGCTGCGCTCCTGGCCGCCCGCGGCCGTGAGGACGGTGGCGGGTGCGACGGCCGCCCAGTAAGGGTCAGCCTGGGCCAGCGCCACGACGGCGCCAGCACAGCGCGAGTCCGCAAGGAAGAGAGCCAGCGCCCATTCGATTACCGTCCGTCCGCAGAGGGGCGCGTACTGCTTCGGACGCTCGGTGCCGAAGCGGCGCCCTATCCCCGCGGCAGGCATTACCAGCCAATATCTCATCTCGGCAGTTTATACGATGCAAGGTCGAGGCCATCGGAGGAGCGATTGCAGTCGCCGACTCCAAGTGCCAGTCGGATTGCACGGAGTCTCGAGGATGCCCAAGCACCTTACCGCCCCCGCCGAGGCCTTCGGCGCACGGCTCGCCAGCCTGCGCAAGGCCGCCGGCTTCACCCAACTGGAGCTCGCAGCCGAGCTCGGCATCAGCCAGCGCATGGTCGCCTATTACGAGGGACCGGATGCCCACCCGCCGGCGAACCTGCTGCCCACAATCGCCCAGGTGCTCAACGTCAGCCTCGATCAGCTCCTCGGGGTCGCGCCGGTCAAGAAGACCGCCGCAGTCGGCAGCACGCGGCTGGTGCGCCGCTTACAGGAACTTGAGAAGCTCGATCCGAAGGACAAGCGCCAGGTGCTGCAACTGCTCGATGCGTTTCTCGAGCGCGAGCGATTGAAGCGTAAAACGCAGACTTGGCCGACAACCTGAACGCGGCCGGCGGAGATCTCCCATGAGCGCACAGGCTGAACAGCTCCTGCTCGAGAAGCTGCGAGCCCTCCCCCCGGAGCGGCGCGCCGAGGTCGAGGACTTCATCGATTTCATGCAAAACCGGGAAGCCGGCCAGCACCTCGTCCGTGGCATCGCACGGGCTTCCGAGCCCGCCTTCACGGCAGTCTGGGATAACCCGGACAATGCCGCCCACGACCGGCTGTAATTACCATCGACTACGCTCGGGGGCTCGCGCATGGCCTATCAGTTCGGGGATGTCGTGCTGGTCCCATTTCCGTTCACCGACCAGTCCGCCACCAAGCAGCGCCCCGGCGTCATCGTCTCCAGCCTCACCTGCCACCGTACCCGGCGCGATCTGATCCTCATGCCGATCACGAGCCAAGTGCGTGGCAGCAGTGAGTTCGGCGAGGTCATCCTCGAGGACTGGCAGAGCGCAGGGCTGCTCAAGCCCTCCGCCGTCAAGCTGGTGCTCGCCACCTTCGAGCGCGCCCTCGGCCGCCTCTCCACCCGCGATCAACAGCACCTACCAGAGAGCCTCGAGTCGCTCTTCGGGTAAGCACCCCTCACTCGCGAGCTGATGCAAACCGTCGACAAAACTCGCTCCACGCCTATCCTGTATGCATTTCATGGGGCACACAGTCGCGCATGTAGAGCAGATCTCCGATAGCGGGAAATGCTTCTTTGAGATCAGGGACGAGGCGTGACACGAGCCAGTCTCTCCAGAATTTCGCTGTCTTCTGACCTCTCAGCTGCATTTGCAGCTCTGAATCAGGACCCACAGCAATCGCCGGTGCTGCCGTAAATTCATCCCCGTAGTGCAGTATCTGCCTCGTCGAATTCTCCAGCTTCGAACCTGATTTCCATTCACGCGTCCAGGTCTCATTCCGCGGCATCCACACCTCATTGAGCCACTCTTGCACGCGCGTCGCGACTTCCGTCGGCAGGCCACCCGCCACCCGAATACCGACCTCAACGCAGAACGATCCATCAGACATTCTTGCTGGAAACTTTGCAGGGCTCATATCACTTCACCAATGAAAAAGTCGCGCTGTTGTTCAAAACATCTACAGCACCAGGTTGAAAAGTCTAAACACTCCCTTCGACGTTGAGGAGGTCTGAAGACGACAGGGTTTTCAATCACGGAGTTTGGAATTGTAATACTGAGCGTCGCCGCTGGTCCTCCAGCAGGGTTTGAAGCTGCGAACCACCCGGCATCGGAGGAAGACGTAGTTGTCCAAAATAAATCTCCACCGCCGAGTTCCGTCGCGGGACCCAGATTAATTCCGTTCGCAAGTATATCCGCCGCACTTGCAGCATCCGTTCCATGGAGCAGGATTGTGCTGCCCTCTGCGGCCTCTTCGACTACATTTACCTCGCCAACAGGAGCGGCTATAGGCCCCAATGCAGCGAGCTGTGCACCCAGGCTTCCATCACCAGGTCCACTACACTCAAACAGACACACTACATCCGACTTAAATCCCTGCCATCCGCCCCACGGAGCCAACAGATCATTGCCTACCGTTTCAAAAAATTCGCTGGTGGCGGCGATTGCTACACTGAGCCCCGGTATCGTCACCGTCGGCGGATTACTTTGCTGCAGGTTACGTTGTTGCAACTATGCGTCAATCGCTCTTCACGACAAGCGCGATCAGTTTGGCAAACAAACACGCCAACCATAAACAGATGGGCAGAAGATAGAAAGCAAACCATCCGAAGCACAGCCACCTCGAATGCCGCCCGGACGGCGAGCATGCAAACCACACCGCTATCAGCGTACACATAGCCCACATCGGCAATCCAAATCCACTTATTTGATATCTATACCACGGACGTGCCTCAGCAATTTTCAATACCCCATAGATAGTCAACACGGTGAATACAAGATAGATCAATAGAAATGCTATCTTCACAATTACATTCTTCCAGGAAAACCCGCGCCTTTGATTGAGCGATCGTCACCCGACGAACACCAGCCCTCCTGTGTCATTAAGTGGTCAGTGGTAATAAAATAAGTCTCATACGCATAAATACCACCGGCAATCGCAACCCCGGCGATTGCTCCAACTCCCAGACCAAGAGTCCCTCCCAGGGCGCCACCTTCCAAAAGTGCGCCACCGAGTGACATAGTCGCAGCGAGGGTTTCTGTCGAAGTCTCCGCTGCGGCTAATTCAGAAAGCGCATAACCAAAATCAGTTACGGCGCCAGCGGCCGCACCTAAGGCGCCGGTTCCTATAGCTGTATAAGGGAATTGAGTCCACGGATTGATGGAGGATCCGGTCGGCTGCGACGGGTAAACCAACTTAAGAACGAGCTTTGGAGGAAGTGCAGCCCGCTGGAGAGCTGCGCCTATCGCCTGCTGCCCGGTCGGCAACCACTGCATCTAGCCGTTGAACCATGTGTTATAGGCATTCGAAAAGCTGTTTTGATCCTCGAACGCGGGCTCCGCTGTGCTACTGATTGAGACCTGCAGCCCTGGTATCGTCACCGTCGGTGGAGCACTTTGCGGCAACAAGTGACTCCGACGTGCCGTCGTAGGCGAGCGGGGAGTTTTCCCTGATGCGATCAGGGCTTGCGAGCAGGGTTTCCCCGACGCCGGTCTTCGGCAGGCCGCGAGACCCCGATGTGCGTTTTTGCGCCCCGACGGCCGCGAGCGCCGAGACGCGACCGGCGCCGAGGCGTATCTATCGGGACCCGCGGGTGCGGCAGCGGCGGACATGGAGCGAGAGTCTGCGGCGGGCTGACTGCAGCGGCAGGGGCTTTACCTTTGGCCGCGGGCTGCTGGCCGGAGTGTGTGACAAGAGCCGCTCCGAGGCTATCCTGCCCCCACCATTTGCCCCGCACTGGGCGTTTACGGCCACCGCCGGGCGGGGGCGGCGGCAAGAAGGAGGCAGCTAAGGGAGGAAGCGCCGCCAGGGCGCTCCGGAGCGTGGCGTGGCGGCCCGTTGTGCCCCGCCTCAGAGCGCCTCCATCTGGCGGCGCAGGGCGTCCTTGTGACCCTCCAGGGCGCGTACCAGGCGCCAGGCATCGAGCCGGCGGGCGAGCTCGAGCATGCCGCCGATCTCGCGCCAGCGGCGCTCGAGGGCGGTGTAGTGTGCATCGGGCTCGCCGGCGATCCGCCGCGCCGTGGTGGCGGTGATGGCGTCCATGAGCTCAGCGACGGCGGCTTCGGTCAGGGCGGACCGGATCGCAGCGGGAGTCATCTTCTGTTCTCCGACGGCTGCTCTATCGGGGCGCATAACCAGCCTCCGCCAGCGCCTCGCGGATACGCTCGCCGGCCTCGACCATCCGGTAGGCTTCGGCCTCCGAGGTGGCGTGTGCGCGGTAGTCGCTGTAGCAGACGCGCTTCAAGAACTGGGCAAATTCCCACGCCTCAGCATCGGTGAGAGTGGCTTTGATCTCGACGGTTTGCATCTTCGTTCTCCGGTGGATGGGGGGCTCGCCCGCTCTGGCCCCCCATCCGCCGGAGAACGCCGACACGAGAAGCGTCCGAGGATGAGTGCTCGGGATTGCAACGCACGTGACCGGCGCCGTCTTCGGCGACGGGCGCGGGCGTTGCTCTTTCGGCAGCACGCTCACGCAGCGCGAGCCCAAGAGGTGATGCGAGAGGATCGGGAGACGAGCGGTCAGACGATGCGGCGCCAGCCGCACCTTTCAGCGTGCCGGGCCGACTGTCGAGCGGTCCGACTCAGTCAACTTCGAGTCAACAGTCGACGCACGGCAAACGCGCTCCGCACGCTGCGGCGGGCACTTGAACATAGCGCAGATTATGCGGGGCCAGCGGCCGTCAGGCCGCGGGCCCGGACAGTCGGCGATCGGCATGCACGCGAGCCTCGATCCATCACACAGTCCCGCGTGTACGCTGGCGCCTCGTCACGAGACCGACTGCGCATAATTTCTCAGCGTTATGTTTAGGTGCCCACCCAAAGCCCCCTTCCAGGGGGATGGGGGGCTCTTCAGCACCGAGGCCGAGGACGTTCCGTTTACCAGGAACCAACATCATTCCATGACCTCGTCCCGCTCCTCCTCCTGCGCCTCAGCATCCAAGGTGGCGAGCAGCGCCTCGGCGCTCGCAGGTTCGGACGGTTCCTCCGCCGCATCGGGAGCGGTCGCGCGCACCGACCGCGACTTGCCGTGCGCACGCACCTTTCCGGGATGCGTGGCGGTGTGGATCTCCTTCAAGCGACGGATCGAGACCTGCGTGTAGATCTGCGTGGTGGAGAGCTCGGCGTGCCCGAGCATCGCCTGGATGTAGCGGATGTCGGCGCCGTTCTCGAGCATGAGAGTCGCCATGGTGTGGCGGAAGAGATGGCAGGAGCCGCTTTTACCCAAGCGGGCCGCCTCGACGTACCCGCGCACGAGCTGGGTGAGCCGGTTCGGCGTGAAGGGCTCCCCGGTCTGCGTGAGGAAGAGCGTGGCGAGGTGCGTCGGATCGCGCCCGACGACAAGATCAGGACGGACCTCCGCCTAGTAGCGATCGATCCACGCGACGGCACGCTCGCCGACCGGGATCATTCGGTCCTTCTTGCCCTTGCCCTGACGGATCATTACCGTGCCGCGCTCGCGATCGATGTCATAGAACGCAAGGCCGATCAACTCCCGCCGGCGCATGCCAGTCGAGTACAGCGTCTCGAGGATTGCCCGGTCGCGGATGCCGCGCGGCTCATCGGGCTTCGGGATTCGCATCACCTGCTCGACCTCGGCGATGGTCAGTACGTGTTTCGGGAGCCTGCGCTCGCCACCGACGCATGGCGATCTCGGCGCTGCCTCGCCTGGCGAGGCTCCTCGGGGTATCGATCGAAGAGCTCTTCGGCGAGCCCGCACGCGCCAGCAAGCGCGGACCTACCCCGCAGCTGCAACAGAAGATCGAGCGCCTGAGCCGCCTGCCAAAGTCCCAGCAGAAGATGCTCTTGCAGATGCTCGATGGCATGCTCAGCCAGGCCGGACGCTGAGCCGCCGCGCGGCTAAAAAGGGAGCTCACCCATGGCCTCATCCCGCAGCGCGGGCCTCGCGCCCGTCGAGCACATCGGCCGCTCGATCCTCCTCCTGCGCGGCCAGCGCGTCATCCTCGATGCGGATCTCGCCGCCCTCTACGGCGTGCCGACCAAGGCACTGAACCAGGCGGTCAAGCGCAACGCCGAGCGCTTCCCAGAAGACCTCATGTTCCGCCTCTCGCGCGCCGAGACCGAGGCCCTGAACCGGTCACAGATCGTGACCGGTCACCAGAAGCATCGCGATCCGCGATTTCCGCCTTACGCCTTCACCGAGCATGGCGCCATCATGGCCGCCACGATCCTCAGCAGCCCCCGCGCGGTCGAGATGAGCCTCTACGTCATACGCGCCTTCGTGCGGCTGCGGGAACTGCTCGCCTCCAACACCGCGCTCGCCCGCAAGCTCAATGAGCTCGAGCGCAAGTACCAGCACCATGACGATGCGATCAAGGCCATCCTCTCGGCCATCCGCGAGCTGATGAACCCACCGCAACCCAAGCGCCGACCCATCGGCTTTACCGCCGATCTCAGCGAGAAGAGCTGATACCGCCCGGCCTTCCCTGTCTCACAACCGTTAACAAAACTCGCTCCTCGACTACCCTGCGTCCACTCTAGGGCCACTCGATTCTCAACAAAAACTCCGCAGCCAAGCCGTACACCGCGGTCTGTCCCAGCGCGTACCAAAATATCGACGCGGCACTCATGTGTATATCGAACACGCCGGTAATCACCAGATTCGCCACCACCGTTCCAATGACAGTTGCCGCCAAGAAGAGATATAGTCCCAATCTCCTTTCCGAAATTAACTGCCAAGCATAGGCCCCGGACAGGACGTAAGGAAGTATCGCTGGAAGGGCAATAAGAACCACACCCAACCCGGACCGCGAACCAGCAATCATGACGAAAGAGACATTTACCTGACTCAGGTAAACGAACGTAGAGAGAAGCCCAAGTCCCAGATATACGCCAAGTAAAAGCCGTCGATTGGCCGTCAATCGATTGTTCACAGTTGCCTGGAGATTCATGATTGAATCGGCTAATTCCGACCTGTCAACGAATCAAATACAGGCGGTCTCGTCATCCATGGTTGGAACACGAGGACCCTGCATGAGAAGGGATTTTTCCAAAATGCAGCAGCATACCGCATGAATGCGATCGGCGTCAGAAGATATCCGAGCAATCGCCTAATCCAGCCAAATTGTCCAGAACGATTTAACCTGCACCTCCACACCAAGGCCGCCTTATGACGCTCGGCGTGCTTCAACAGGTCGTAGGCGACACGTCGATTGCGGTTCGTAGGATCCCGCCCGTTCCAAACGAACGTGACAAGATCCAACTTCGCTGGCAGGAAGCCGGCCAAGGCAGCTCTCTTCATCATATCGACCGCTTCAGTGCTCTGATTAGCCAGCACCAATGCCCACGCAAGAACATAGCTCGCATAGGGATCGCCCTTTGCAGCCGGGTCTCTGCAAAACTTGATGGCGCGATGAGGATCACGCGTCCCGTCTCTCCCCTTGCAGATACATAGCCAACCTAATGCGGACGAGGCCCACATTGAACCTAAACTTGAAAGACGCTCGAGTTCCGTCTTTACTTGGACCAATCCATTTTCATCTGGCGAACTAAAGATGTAACGCCCCTCCTTCGGGACGTGCAGCGGCATCGCGCCACCGCCGCGGCGCCACATCTTTGCTCCATAATTCTCGCTATTGCACATCTATGTCGGTTTACTGCCCTCCTTGCGTGGCAGCCTCTTCAACAACGTTAGTTTCACTCATCAATTCCTCTGCTGTTTGCAATTCCATGGCTTGCTCGACTTGCTCGGCTCCTTGCACATTCAATGCGTTCGCAAGACCCACTGTGGCTTCTGGGGACAGTTGCATCAACAAAGCCAGAGCAGCCACAGGTCCGGTCTGCGCTTCCGCATTGGCTAGCGCCGTCCCCGCTGCGGACGCAACAGGCGCAAGTAGTTTCCCTCCAACTACGCCGCCCGCCATACTCAACGGCCCTCGCGCAAACCTGAAGGCCAATTGTCCGTTTGAGCATGCCCCACCAAAGCAATTTGCCCATCCGAACCATGGGTCCACGCCCCAGTTATAAATTTCGTTGCTTGCAAAGGTGTACGCAGAGTCAGGTAATTCGTTCGTGGCTGAGATTGTTACCTGTAGTCCCGGGATAGTCACCGTTGGCGGATTACTTTGCTGCGGGCTCGAAGGCTGTGTCGGGCTTGAAGGGCTTGCCGGATGAGCTCCGGACATTGGGGGCACTCCTGGAGCACCAAGGCCGTTCATTGAGGCAAGGAAGTTCCAGAATTGTTGAAGCGCACCATCGTCCCCCGACTGACATATGCAGACTGGCGGCAAGGTCTGCAACGGCGCTCCGTCGCCACCGCCACCGCCACCGCCACCATCATCATCCACCTCGTAATCGAACCCCGTCGGGTCCGTATATGTCAGCGGATTGTTGATAGTGTAGCTGTATCGATTGTAGCTTTGCGGATCAGTAGGGTCAGTGATGTCCGGGTCCGCCGAAAGGAATCGTCCCGTGACAGAGTCTTCAATTCTGCCTCCGAGATCGATGAGATTCATATACTGAAGCGTTTCCTTGAAAGTGTATCCGCGTGGCGTTATGCCGGCGATGGTGTTGAGGTCCGAGGTCGAAATGGGATCCGTCCAGGTGGTGGGGTTGCGTCTCGCTCCATAGGGATGGAAGCTCTCGCCCACCACCAATTGTCCGCTGGAATTGGTGATGCCGGAGATGCTCCCCTGGTGGTCCGTAAGCAGGTAGTAAAAGGTGTTGCTCGAGCTCGTGCGCTCGTCGATCGCCACCGGCTCGCTGCCCCCATAAATGTAGTTCCGATCCGTAGTGCCGCTGCTGCCCCTCACAATGCTCATCAGCGGGGACCCTAAACGGTAAGTGGTATCCCCCGTACCCCCTGTTTCTGTTTCGAGCCAGACCGAGCGATCCGGCGCATAGGAGAAGGTAAAGGTAGAGGATGCACCGACGATTTTGGTCGGGTAGTTGTAGCTGCTCCAGGTGACCGGTTCGCCGGCCCAGGACGTCATGTTTCCGTTTGCGTCGTAGGCGTACTTGTACGCCGTACCCCCTGCCTCGGTCACTTGGTGCAGGTGAACAGAGCTGTAAGTCCATGTGGCGCCATTTTCCACATTGGTGTTACTCGTGATGTTCCCCATGGAGTCGTAGGTCTGGGAGAGATTCTGCGTGCCGTTGAGGGTGGAGTAGCTCAGGCGATAGTCGTTGTCGTAGTAGAAATTTTCCGAGAGATCATGAATACCGTCCTGGCGCTGGGTGACATCGCCCACCTCATCGTAAAGAAAGCTCAGGTTCTGGATCGACGCACCACCGCCAGGCCCTGACTGCACGGAAGAGAGCCATTGCGTCACGCTATCATAGGCGCGGTTCGTCTCGAGCCCATTGCCCAAGGTCTCCTCGGTGATCTGTCCGGCCGGGTTTTGGGCGTCCGCCTGCCAGATCGTCACGTTCGGGGAATCGAGGATATCCGTGATCGACTGCAGGATGCCGTTCTGATAGGCGTACTGGAGCTCGAGCGCCTTGCCCGAGCTACCGGTCGGGTAGGTGAGAGTGCTGAGGAGTCCTGTCGTCGCGCTGTACTGCCAGGTATAGGTGTACGTCCCCATCGAAGGGATATCAATCGAGCGCTGGTAGGGGCGGCCCAGGCTGTCGTAAGCCTCGCTCTCGGAGTAGTCCAAAGACGAGCAGGCACTTCCCGTTCCGGTACAGACGCCCGCAAGCTTGCCGATATTGTGGCTTGCGGCACTCGATCCCCAGGTCCACTGCGTGAAAAGATCCGGCTCCGTCCGGGTGAGCGGGCGGGAGAGTGCGTCGTAGCTCGCGTAGAACTGCTGTCCTTTGGCGTCGGTCCAGGCCGTGCGCTCTCCGAGAGCATCCACCGTATAGCCCCAGGTACCCCGATCCATGTCACTCTCCCCCACGAGGAAGGGAGCAATTCCATAGGCGTAGGTTCCTGTCCAAAGGGTATTTCCGAGGCTATCGGTCACGGACGTCTTGGTCCCGGCCGCATCGTAGTCCAGGGTAACTGCGTACCCTATGGCATCCTTGGTCTGCCTCAGCCAACCATTGACGTCCTTGATCAGGGTTCTGATATTGGAATTCGGGTCCGTGATCGTAATGGTGTCCCCGGCATAGGCATAGCTCGTCGTCTGAAGAGTGCTGTCACTCTGATTGATCGGGCGCTGCATTTGAGTCGCCCGATTCAAGATGTCGTACGTATAGGTCGTGCACCCCGCCGATGAGGAACCCACAAGGTACGGCGGACAAGTACTCGCGATGCGCCCAAGAGAATCGTAAAATTGCAGCGTCGTCCACGCTTGCGTACCATTCAACAGAGTATCGATCCGGCCCATGGGCCGATCGAGCATGTCGGAATATAATTCGGTCGTGGTAATTACGTTGTCGCCGCTATCGCGCGGTTGTTCCGTGACAACCAGGCGCGCCGCCAGCGGGCCCGTGCTATTGAGACTATAAGCATACGTCGTGGAAGTACTATCTGGCCGGATCTCCTCAGTGACCCTGCCGAACCCATCACCGTACTGCCAGGAAGTCGTCAGTCCATTGGGATCGGTTTCGCTGCTGACGAGTCCGTAGCTGAAATCGTAGTTGAACTGCGTCTCAGCTCCCGATGCATCAGTGACAGACATCGGAAACTGGCCCGTTGTTCCCCAGTTGGCGGATGTCACTCGGGCAGTCATGCCCGTGCCTGTCACCGAATCACTATCGATATTCCCAAAGTCGTCGTAGCCGAGCGCCTCCGTCACTTCGTAACTGCTGTTCGGCGCGGTCTCGATCTGCGTGTAGCGGCATTGGGTCGTATCGGGGGTGTAGTCCCGAATACGCGTCACCGAGGGGCTGCCGTTCGATGCGGTGTAGGAGATCTGCGACTCGCTCAAGAGCCTGAGGCACCACGTATCCTCATCCGCGTCCGGGGTAGTGGTAATCGTCGTCGTCCAGGAGTCCCCGTCGTATGGCGACCCACTGTCGTTATCCGTGACCGTCCGGCTCGCGGAGGTCACGTTTCCGTAGTTGTCGTAGGAGTAACTCGCGGCTTTCGTTGTGACGAGCTCCCCATCTTCCGTCCCGCCAACCTCATAATCGTATTCCGTGGAGCTTGACACGTACGGGAAGTACCGCTCCTCGTACTCCGTACTGTCGAGCTCCGTATCGGAAAGCGTATAACTTCGATTGAAGATCGGCTCACTGCTCGAGTTAGTCTGCGTGTCCACATCAGAGACAAGCATGCCTGTATATGGAAACGCCTGATTATAATCAAAGGTTTCCCAGGTGCCGTTTCTCGAATCCGCAACTTGATGGGCGCCGAAACCGGCAAACCCCCTGCCCTGAAGATTCATCCATGCGCCAGCGTAGTAATCCGACTGCCAATAGCTCCCGTTCGGCGGATTGCTTGGATCGTTGAAGTACGTAACGCTTACGATGTAAAGAGCTCCGAGATAGTTCTCATAGGGGAACTGTGCGTCGTTCGACTCGAAATAGGTCGAGTTCACAGACTGCGCCAGCGAGACGTACGTAGGCTTCGCGAAATTCCCATACCCGTCCGTGACCGATGTTAAGAGATCCGGCAGCTCGCCGACGCCGTTATGGGGATAGTACGTTACGGCGTATGGCGATGAAGACGCCGCCCAGGCCCCGAGAGCGTCCAAGCCGTCACCGTAAGGATTGAAGGCGAAGTATTGGTCAGAAGCGCTACATGGTACAGAGGTTGAGATGAGGCTCGTGAGGCCTGTACCGGTGGACTCGTAGACACCGATTGTTCCGCCGTTGTTGACGAGAATGTCGTCCAGGTTGTCGCCGTTCCAATCCATGACGCCGACGATAGCCGAAGACGGTACCGTTACGGTGGTCGCCGCTGTCCCGTCGCAGCCCGAGATGTAGATTACGCTGTTGTATAGGTAATCAGTACAGTCGTCCGAGTTGAAATTCAGAAAGTCCACGATCGGCCACGCCGCGCTCGACCCCTCTAGATACGCGATCTGCGTGTCAGTGAAACTACTACCCGTCGAAATGAGCTCATTGGCGCTCTCCGTGTAATGGCAAACTTCTTCGGGCTTTCCTCCTGGCCCGTTCTCCTCTGTGCATATTTCCACTTGATCCTGCATCGCCAGGTCTTCGCGGCCGTCTCCGGTGAAGTGAAGATGCCGAACGTTCCCAGCCTGCCCGTCCGAGGTACTTTCCAGCTGCACGAGTTCGTAGGTAGCTGTACCGCTCCACGTCGTGCTCCACCACTCCGCGTTGGTTGAGGAGAAGGAGACAGTAGACCCCGAACTCGTGTTGAGCCGCACGTAAATGGTTGCCCCCGTACTGGTGGCCTGCGACTCAACCAGTGCAGGCAGTCCATCTCCAGTGACGTCGGCAAGCACGTACTGTGTTGCGGCCTGATAGGCGAGTCCCGTCGATTGGCCGACGAAGGAGCTGCCGTTCCACTGATAATAATACCAAGTGCCACCGTTGTCCGCGAGGATGCCATCCTTGCCGCTTCCGAGAAGGTCACCGTATAGCACGTAGCCGGTGCATGCTATTCCCGTGTTGACAGGGGTGCCGTAGCCGCTCCTGGAGGCGAAGGCGACCTCGACTTGCGCGCTCGAATTGCAGTAAGCGAGATCATCGAAGCCGTCACCGCTGAAATCATAGTGCCAGTCAAGCTGAGTCTGCGCACCCGATAGTGCGGTCGTTGCACTCGTTGCGGTGCCAGCCGATGGATCCTGATATGCGAAGGTAGTTGGCGCAAGGCAGTTGGTCTCACCGCTGTTTGTGCACTCCTCGACGTTGGTTAGCTCATCGCGTCCGGTTGTTGGCGATTGCGTGTAAGTCAGCGCGTAATACTTGACCGCGCTCCCCGAATAATTAATCGTGATCGATTGCAGAAGATTGGTATTCTGGATGGTTGTGCCCGCGATATAGCCGTTGATGGAGCTCGAATCGGCATTCGTCCCATAAGCGAAGCTCATCGTGTAGTTGTAGGTCGTCGCGTCGTAGCTCGTTGGCGTCCAGGAGATGGTCGCCGGGACCACGGCCCCCGTCGCGATATTGTAGGAGAACGTCATCGTGTTGCCGGCCGTATCGGTTACCTTATCGAGGTACCATTGGAAGGCCGTAGTCGTGCCGTTCGCCAGCACCTGCGAGCTCGCGGTGTTACCGTATTCGTATTGCGTACCGTTCGGGGCCCGGACGACGAAATATGCCGGCCCGTTGCCCGCGGTCCCGTAGGCCGCGACATTCTCGAAGTTCGCGACTTCCGTCTGATAAGTCGACCCGGCCTCGCCCTGCGTGCCCGAGGTGAGACGCAGTCGCTGCCCGTCGAGGCAGAGGCCGTCACCCGTGTCCAGGGCCACGGGTGCTGGACTGCCATCCTGGGCGTAAGTGAGATCGCAGCGATAGATGGAGCTGATGCCGCCTACCGACCAGCCGATTCCGACGTAGCCGCTCCCCTGCTGGCTGGTATAGACGAGGGATATGTTCGGCTGCAGGCCGTTCGGGCCCCGCGGCGCCCAGATGGGAATCGTGTATGTCGCGGCCCCGGTGGGAGACACCTGGTACGTCCCGACCGTTCGCCCCGCGGCTGCGAAAACTGCCGAGGATTGCCCGAACAGAACGAGCGCAAAGATGCCGGCCGCAAGGCGGCTACCGCTGACGCAGCTCTTCATGAGACCCTCTCCGATGAAACTACATCAGTCGTTATTGACGATCCGGCTCGACGTCTACCTTCGAGCCTTCGATTTGAAGCTTCAGTACCCCCGGTTTCGGCGCTTGCGCTGCTTCGCGAAGCGCCCGGAATGCATTCTGGGATTCGTTGCCGCTCTCGCGCGACTCGTCATTCGCCGGCACAGCGCTCGGCGGCTCATAGAGCGCGGCGGGCTCGCCGGGCGAATAAGCGACGGCGCGAAATGCAAGCAGGACGTGGTGTACAAAGACAGCCGGGTCGGAGGGCGCCGGCAACGGAGAAGCCGCTTCGATCGCACGCACCAGCGAAAGCTGCCACGGTGCGTCCCCATTGCAATCGAGCAGCGTCACTTCCTGGACCCTACCCAAGCTGTCCTGATCCACCTGTACCTGGCACTGGAAAATCGGCGCACCGATTGCAGTCCGCGGGCGCTGCCAGGCGCGGTCGATCCGGGCCCGTATCTGGCCGAGGTAGCGACCATACTTCTCCCCGAAGCCCGTCTGACCATCGGGTTGCGCGCTACTGGAGTCTGAAACCTCTGCAGGGAGCGCGGCCATAGGATGCGTCATTAGCGCATCAGTCACGCCGATCGCCCTCAACGTCGGGAGCGATCGCTGCGTGATAGCCCCGGACCTACCCGCTGAATCCTCGAGGACCACCACCTGCATGGCCGAGTCGCCCTGATATTTCCGCTCCAGCGGCTGCCGTGAACCACCGCCTGCCCAGATGGCAGGCACAACGACGAGGGCATGCAGTGCGACAACTACGACGGCAGCCGCACAACTCGTCAACGTCCGGTGCTCCAGACGGAGCCGGCTCAAGAGGTCTTCAGAAATAAAGGCGCGACCTGCGGGGATCGCCTCGGACGAAGCCGGGCGCGCTACATACTCGATAACTTCGAGCGATCCTCTGGGCACGGTGTTACTCCGCCGACCTCGCGATCCCCATCCCGTTTACACGCGCATACGACACCATCGCGGCACCGCGAAAGATGCCACGCCGGCGTCAGTTGCACTGCGCCGTCAATCAAGTCGTCGGGCTAAACGAATGCCGTACGGGATCACTTCGGGAGGCACTGCGCAAACTTCAAGCGCGGCCTGCATACCTTCGCCCCCGCCGGCGCGCGAAGTTGCCCTCGCGTTGCCGCTGCCCTCACCTGTTGCTGATTGGATCTGTCGCTAGACCAATCTCCCTCGGCTTCTTCTTGGGGCGCCGGCATTTTGTTGCCGGGGGCGCCCATAGGTTAAGTTGAGTCTATATCCCGCCGGGGCAGAGCACAAGTCCGCGTTCGACGAGTCCCTCCCCAACTCGGTGACTTACGCCTGTCAGTTGCCGCCGTGGCTTTCCTTAGCGACCTTGGAGGTCGGGGAAGTAGAAGAAGGCGCGGGCGCGGCTTCCGACCTGAGTTCAACGAGATTACTCGTTCGTGAGCATATGTTGTTGAAAGAACGCCCACATCTGCCGAGTCGCCTCTATGCTGCGGTTGTAGGGCCCGACCATCCATTCCGCCGCGATCCGCCTACCCCGGGCCACTGATGGCCTTCTCCCTTGATCGTATAGAACGACACATCGGCGTCGTTTGCGCAGCCCGTGTATTGCAGGCGTGTGACATCCGCGGCAATTACCGAGGTAATTCCATTCGGTCCGCACTGATTGCGCCGGGACCACTTGGCGTAAAATTCCGGGACGTTGGGCAACGTGCCGCCGGCGAGCTTGGACGGGCCGCCGTTATAAGGACAGACCGGATCGGCGGTTCCGTGAAAAGCGATCACCGGCACCGGCTTCTTGTCCGTGCACCAGCTCCAGTCCGGATCGAGCCCGGCCGAGACCATCCCGACCGCCGCGATCCGGCTCGATAGCGTGCACGACAGGACGAACGCCATGCCGCCTCCGTTTGACATGCCATTGGCGTAGATCTGTCGCTTGTCGATGTTGTACGACGCCTCCAGCTTGTCGATCAACCCTGAGATGAAAAGGACATCCGGCATGCGCGACGGCGTTTCTTCCCCCTCCATCTCCCAAGACTTGGGACCAAACCCAGATAGACGACGAGGAATCCATTCTGGTCCGCCACGGAATTCCACCCGCTGATGGCCATCGCGGCGCTGTCCCAGGACATCGAGGTGTGTAGCGTAATGACTAGGGGCGTCGGCTTGGACGGGTCGTAGCTCTCTGGAACGTACAGCAGATAGTCGCGCTTCTGGCCAGAAGAAACGATGGTTCCCGGGATGGCGCTGCTGTGATTGGGGAAGTAGAAGACGGAATAGAAGAATCCGAAAAGCAGCAGGACCAGCACGATGGGCACGCCAATGAGCAGCAGCATCGCGCGGATGACGATTTTCTTGATGTTCATGGCGGCGCCTCTCCCTCCTATCGTCTACCGCTGCGGGCCTTCCTTCACTTGGAGGGTGCGGGAGACAATGACGTCGCGGCCGGAGGCGGCTCGACGACCTGGTAGAAAGTCTCGTTGGGACCGATCATGCCCAGGTCGCTGCGGGCGCGCTCTTCGATGGCCGCGGTGCCGGACTTCAGGTCCTCAACTTCGGCGGCGAGGCGGCTGTTGCGCTCAGTCAGGGTGGCATTCTGCTTCTGCTGCGCGGAGACGGCATGCTGCAGACGCTCGACGCCGCGCATGCCATCGTCGGAGACCCAGATCCGGTATTGGAGCA
>Ga0335074_10006162_pt1 | contig 16631 bp, 9 predicted proteins | sample Lox_Sample_23_FD_206715 | JGI IMG/M metagenome (GOLD analysis project Ga0335074, IMG submission 206715) | Soil microbial communities from Loxahatchee National Wildlife Refuge, Florida, United States - Lox_Sample_2.3 | ecosystem: Environmental > Terrestrial > Soil > Wetlands | place: USA: Florida...
TCGCTCGGCATCAGCATCAGGTCGGCCAGCGGCAGAATATCGCTTACGCCCGGCAGCTTGCCCAGAAAGTGAATCCGGTCCTGGATACCCTTGCGCCGCGCAATCCATTCCGCCTGCGACCTGTCGGGTCCATCGCCGATCAGCAACAGCCGCGCCGGAATCTCGTCCGCCACCCGCGCAAAGACCTCCACCGCATCTACCGCTCGCTTCACGGGCCTGAAGTTCGACAGATGCACCAGAATCTTCTCGCCCGTCTCCGCAAACTGCGCCCGTCCTGCCTCGCGAACTTCAGGATCCAGAGGCGTGTAGACATCGCAGTTCACAAAGTTCGGAACCACCTCGATCTCCCGCTTCACCCGAAACTCCTGCACCGTCTTCTCGCGCAGGTAATTCGAGATCGCCGTCACCCCGTCGCTCTGGTCGATCCCAAACCGCGTGATTGGCAGATACGAATGATCCAGCCCCACCAGCGTAATGTCCGTCCCGTGCAGCGTCGTCACAAAGGGCAGCCGGTGATGCTTCTCCGCCAGCATCTGCCGCGCCAGGTACGCCGAAATCGAATGCGGAATCGCGTAGTGCACATGCAGCAGGTCGAGCTGGTAATACGCCGCGACCTCCGACATTCGCGTGGCCAGCGCCAGATCATACGGCGGATATTCAAACAGCGGATAATTCGAGACCGGAACCTCGTGATAAAAGATCCCGTGCTCCCGCCCGGTCAGCCGGAACGGCTGCGAATAGGTGATGAAATGCACTTCATGCCCGATCGCAGCCAGCTCGATCCCGAGTTCCGTGGCCACAACGCCGCTCCCGCCATATGTCGGATAGCACGTAATGCCGATCTTCATAGGCTCACCCGCATTCCTGCTCGGTCTCCCGCTCTTGCGCTCCTGTTGGACGAGCCGGATATCTCAAAGGATTCAGTCAAACGCCGGAAGCCTTCTCACTGCATCGCGTTAAGTCGCCCGAAATGCGTCAGCCTCATCTCCGGATGCCCGCTTAGATAAGCAGGAACCACATCCAGTAGCGCTGCGTGTTCGATCGCCCGCGACTCGAGCAGCCGGGTTCGCACCCCGTCGAGGCTGGCGTCGATATAGCCCGGATGGCACACCAGCTCCCATGTCCCTTCCGGCATTCGCTCCAACAGCTCCCGCAGAGTCGTCGACTCGAGCGTCCCGGTCGCCAGGACGCCGACCGCTCCATCCGTCGTCGCCAGTCCGGCCTCGCGTACCAGCCGCAGAAACGCCCCAAGCCTCGCCCTTAGCAACCTCACCTGCCACAGGCGCTTTGACGGAGCTCTGGGAGTCGCCGCCAGCGCCCATTCCGGCTCGAAAGGATTACGAATCGCGCTCACTCCGCACGACTGTGCTGCCCGCAACAATGGCCGCAGCACGCGGACAAACATGTGCGTGTGCTTATGCGTATCCACATGAGTTACATAAATCCCCGCCGCCTGCAAACGTCGGATTTGCGCCGTCGCCTCGGCTTCAATCTCGTCCTCGGGAACCTTCCCCCGCATCAGGTCCCGGACCAGCGCTCCCAGCGTGCGCCGAAATTCGCCCGACGTCCCCGCCAGCCCGCGAATCTCGGTCCACGGCAGCGCAGGCCGGCCATCCACCAGCACCACATGGCACCCCACACCCAGGTCCGTGTGCGCCGCCGCTTCCTCTGCTGCCGCCCTGAACCCGGCGCCGGTGGCCATGAGCGTTGCCGACGTCAGCGCACCCGCCTCCTGCAGCTCCACGACCGACCGGTTCACGCCGGGCGTCAGCCCGAAGTCGTCAGCATTCAGAATGAGGGAGGGCACGCCACTCACGATAACACCGAGGTGCTATGGCAATTTCTTGCAGCGTTTTCTTACACTTCAGGTGGCTAGTTCTCAAGACCTGTCATCAGTTGCGGACACTCGGAAAGGATGGTGCCAATGGCAGGAGCCGGTTGAGGTTGTGCCTGGGTTCTGCTTGTATATGGTTTCGCTCTCAAGCCTGTCTGATTCTGAACCCGGTTGCTTTGGCATTTGCGGAAGTGCTGTAACTGAAAGAGTTAACGCAGGAACGGCACAGATGTTCCGGAAAATGTCGTAGAATCTGGAAAGTGACCTGCCCCGCCTCTGAAACCACTAAGGCGGAGTCATTCTTTCGGTTCGATCCGGGCGGTTAGCTCAGCTGGTTAGAGCGCCTGCCTTACAAGCAGGAAGTCGGGGGTTCGAGTCCCTCACTGCCCACCATGCATCTCCTCGCATAATTTACATCAGGCTGTTTTTCTAAGAGCAACACCTGAAGAACACAAGCAGAAGACATCCAACGGTTTGTGACTCCGGTGTTCGGCTTTTCAGCTCTTGCTGAACGTTGAAACGAGATGCAATTTTTGCCGATAACACTCTTGGTTGTGCATGCAAAATACTCTGCTTGACATTCTTATCCTCGGCCTGCTTGTGTTGCTGTTCGGGTCGATCTATCGTACCCGTCCCAGTGCACGCCTGCGCTACTGGATAGTCGGCTGGCTCTTCGTAATCGCGCACTTCGCTATTCTGCTCATCAACCCGGCAACCGATAGCGGAGTAGCCCTCGCCGCCTCCGTCGGACTAAGCGCCCTGATTCTTAGCGCCGTCGCTTTCATGCTCGCGGCGCATCGGGTGCGCCTCGGTCCCAAAATCGGGCTGCTCCACGTCGCGCTGCTCTCGCTTCCCGCGATCTTTTACATCTTTGCCGCAGTCTTTGATGTCGCCCGGACACCGGTACTCATCCTCCTCGCATTAGTCGCTGAAGCCGGCGTCATTGTTGTCTTCCGGCGTCTCTGGCTGCGCCACCGCATTGTTCAGCGGCTGACCCTCGTCTCCGCCGTCGCCGCCATCTGCTGGATCGTCTACGTTGCCATTCGCGGTCAGGCATGGATCGGCGCCTATGCCTTTCTCACCCAGTTCTTCCTCATCAATGCCGTCCTCTATCGCCACGACTTCCGCCGCTGGTCCATGGGCGTCATCACCGCAGTCGCCGGCCTGGTTGCCTGGGCCGCGGTCTTTCCCATTGCACTCGCGCTGGCCGCATTCTTCCCCGGTCACCCCGTCTCCGGCGAGTTGTGGAACATCCCCAAATTCTTCGTCGAATTCGGCATGATCCTCACCCTGCTCGAAAGCGAGATTATCGCCACCAGCAAGCAGCGCGAGGAATATCGCGTGCTGTTCGACGGCAATCCGCTCCCCATGTGGATCACCGACCTGCACAGTCACAACTTTCTCAAGGTGAACCGCTCGGCGGTCCTCCACTACGGCTTCTCGGAGGAAGAATTTCTCTCCATGTCGCTGGTCGATATCTGTCCTCCCGAAGATGCGCCCGAGCTTGACAGCCGACTGAAGAGCGAGAGCGAAGCCACCTTCATCTCCGGTCCCTGGACCCACATGAAGAAGGACGGCGCCCGGATTCAGGTGGACACCGCCTCGCACCGGATTCTCTTTGAGGGCGGCAAGGCCCGCTTTACGCTCGCCCAGGATGTCACCGAGCGCCAGCAACTGCATGACCGGCTCCTGCATCAGGCCAATCACGACGCTCTCACCGGCCTGCCCAACCGCCTGCTCCTCACCGATCGCATGGAGCAGACCCTGGCCTCTGCCGCGCGCTACGGCAACCTGGCCGCCGTTATCTGCCTCGATCTCGACCGCTTCAAGCAGATCAACGATACCTACGGCCACGCGGTCGGCGATCTGTGTCTCAGGAAGCTCGCCGAACGCCTCTGCGCCCGCCTTCGCGCCTCTGATACCGTCGCCCGCTCCGGCGGCGAGGAGTTCACTGTACTGCTCGGCGGTCTCCTGACCGCGGCGGACGCCGAAGTAGTCGTCGCCGAGCTCCTTTCCGGCATCCGTCTGCCGTTTCTCGTAGATGGCTACAACCTCGATATCTCCGCCAGCATCGGAATTGCGCTCTACCCCAACGACGGCACGGACGCGCAGGCCCTCTGGCGCTCGGCGGACACCGCCATGTACCGCGCCAAGCACTCCGGCGGCAACCAGTACGTCTTCGTCTCGAATGAGATCTCCGCCTCTGCCACCGAGGCCAACGAAATTGAGCTCCGCCTCCGTCACGCGCTGAGAGAAGACGGCTTCGAGATGTACTACCAGCCCCAGTTCACAATCGACGGATCCCTCTGCGGACTCGAAGCCTTGCTTCGCCTGCGTCATCCCGTCGACGGCATGATTCCGCCGCGCCGCTTCATCCCGATCGCTGAAGACACCGGCCTCATCGTGCCCATCGGCAACTGGGTTCTCGAAGAGGTCTGCCGCCAGATCACTGAATGGCAGCGCCAGGGCCTGCCCCCGGTTCGCATCGCGCTCAATGTCTCGCCGCTGCAATTCATGCGCGCTGACTTCTCCGTCCAGGTCCGCGCCGTTCTGTCTGCCTTCCAGATCGATCCCGGACTTATCGAACTCGAACTGACCGAAACCACCGTGATGCGCAAGCTCGACGAAATCGCCCGCCAGATGCTCGACCTTTCCAGCATCGGCGTGCACTTCTCCGTCGACGATTTCGGAACCGGCTACTCCTCCCTGCGTCACCTCCACCAGCTTCCCATTCAAACCCTCAAGATCGACCGCTCCTTCATCGAGCGGATCGCCGATCCGAACGGCACTTATGCCATCGTGCAGGCCATCCTGTCGCTGGCCCACAGCCTGCAGATGAACGTCGTTGCCGAGGGCGTCGAGCGCAACGACCAGATCGAAATCCTTCGCAATCTGAGATGCGATGTAATTCAAGGATTCCTGTGGGGACGTCCGCAGCCTGCCGCTTTCATCCCCGAGCTGATCGCCTCCGGAGTTGCCGACTCCTGCAGCCCCGTAGTCTCAACCAACCCATCGCAGGCGACGCACGGTCAGCGCCCCCCGCTCAGTTGACCGCAAGCGATTAGCCATTCGGCATTCCAACGTTCGCCATCGCATCGTCCCGCAGTCGCGAATCCCTGCTCGCCATCGAACCTGCCTGATTCCAGCCTCCCGATCAGCTATAATCCGCGAGGTTGCACTTGATGATTCCCGGTGCGTTTTGCGATCAGATGTACCCGGATACATTCCTGGCGCATCAGCACTTGAACCTGGAGGATCAGCACTTGAAGTTCGCCTCTCTTCTCCCTCGCCGTGCTCTCTTTAGCCATGCTGCCTTTTTCTTCTTCCTCACCCTCTTCCCGGCCGGCATCCTGCACGCCCAGGCCTCCTTTGAGTCGTCCGCTGACGTCATCAAAGCGCTTCCGCCCGATGCCGCCAGGGTAGTCACGCGCCTCGGTGAGCTCAGCAACCTCCCTTCGGGAGAGTGGCGTTACCATGAGGGCGACATTCCCCACGGCGAAAGCACCTCCCTCGATGATTCCTCCTGGCCTGCCGTAAAAGCGCCTTCCGACAGCTCCACCGAAGCCGTCTGGTATCGCCAGTGGATCGAGGTTCCGAAGACGCTTTCCGGATACGACCTTACAGGCGCCCGCATCTGGTTCCAGTTCCGCGCCGAGGCCAATGGGCCCATGCCCGAAATCATCTACTTCAACGGCCGCCGCGTCGCACTCGGCGACGACCTTGAGCCCATCGTCCTCTTTGATAATGCGAAGCCCGGCGATCGCGTGCTCGTGGCCGTCAAGCTGCTCGCCACCGTGGACAAAAAGCATTTCCGTGGCGCGCCCATGAAGATCGACTTCTCCGAGAGCCGCCCCAATCCCGACGACGAACGTAAGGAATTCATCTCCGCCGCCATGCTCGTCCCCAGCCTTTCAAAGGATCCGGCAGCCGATCACGCCACTCTTCTCAAGGCCATCACTTCCGTCGATCTGAGCGCCCTCGACGCCGCAAACCAGGAAAAGTTCGACGCCTCACTCAGGCAGGCGCAGTCCACGCTCGAAGCTCTCCGCCCGATGATGCGGGAAGCCACGCTGCATCTCACCGGCAACTCCCATATCGACGCCGCGTGGCTCTGGCCGTGGACGGAGACCGTCGACGTTGTGAAGCGGACCTTCTCGACTGCGCTGCAATTGATGAACGAATATCCCGACTACACCTTCACCCAGTCGGCCGCGCAATACAACGAGTGGATGGCGGAGAAATATCCGGAGATCAACGATCAGATCAAGCGCCGCATCAAGGAAGGGCGCTGGGAAATCGTCGGCGGCATGTGGGTCGAGCCCGATCTGAACATGCCCGACGGCGAATCCACTGCCCGCTCCCTGCTCGTCGGCAAGCGCTGGTATCAGCACGAATACGGCGTCGACGTCCGCATCGGCTGGAATCCCGACTCCTTCGGTTACAACTGGCAGTTGCCCCAGATCTATAAGAAGTCCGGCGTCGACTATTTCGTCACTCAGAAAATGGAGTGGAACGACACCGACAAGCTGCCTCACTATTTCAAGCTCTTCTGGTGGGAATCGCCCGACGGCAGCAAGGTCCTGACTTACTTCCCGCACGACTACGCCAATAACAACCTCGACATCGTGCGTCTCTCCGCCGATCTCGCCCAGGCCCGCAAAATCACTCCCGGCATGAACGAAATGATGGACCTCTACGGCATCGGCGATCACGGCGGAGGTCCCACCCGCGCGATCCTCGACGAAGGCGACCACTGGGCCACCGGAGACAAAGTCGTTCCCAAGATGCAGTACGGTACCGCGCAGACCTACTTCTCGACCGTCGAAAAGGAGCTCGCGCCATCCTCTCCTGAATGGGACTACAAGACCATCGCGCAGGGCTATCACGTTCCCACCCCGGTTCCCGGCGAAATCGCCATTCCCACTTGGAAAGACGAAATGTACTTCGAGTACCACCGCGGAGTCATGACCACCCAGGCCAATCACAAGCGCAACATGCGCGAGAGTTCGGAATGGGCGCTCGACGCCGAGAAGTACGCGTCGCTCGCATGGCTCGACGGTAAAAAGTATCCCGGCGACGAGTTGACCGAGGCCTGGAAGAAGATCACCTTCAACCAGTTCCATGACCTCGCGGCCGGCTCCGGCATCGGCATCATCTACAAGGACGCGCAGCGTGACTACGATCAGGTCCGCTGGGCGACGAACGAGATCTCAGCGGCCGCAATGAAAACGATCGTCGCCCGCATCAACACCAGCGGCGCTCAGGGAGTTCCTGTCCTCGTCTTCAATTCGCTGGCCTGGGAGCGCTCCGGACTCGTCACCGTCAGCGTGCAACTCCCCGACCCTGCCTCCAGCGTCTCGGTGCTTGACTCTGAAGGCCACGTCCTGCCGTCGCAGGTCCTTTCGAGTGACTCCGGCACCCACACCTTCAAGCTCCTCATCCAGGCTCATAATGTTCCGTCTCTGGGATACGAAGTACTTCACGTCGTGCCCGCCGCCAGGCCTTTCCCAAGCGACCTCAAAGCCGACGGCCTCACCCTCGAAAACTCTCTCTTGCGCGTTACCGTCGACAAAACCACCGGCTGTATCACCAGCCTCTACGACAAGAAGAGCAGCTTCGAATCTATCGCCTCCGGCGGCTGCGGCAACCAGCTCCAGCTCTTCCGCGACACCCCGAAAGACTACGATGCCTGGAATATCGATCCCGGCACTCTTGACCGCCCGCCCGCGATTCCTGGAGCAGATTCTGTCGAGCTGATAGAGCACGGCCCGCTCACTGCATCCATCCGGGTCACACGCCACACGCAGAATTCAAAATTCGTCCAGGACATCGTCCTCCATGCCGATTCCGATCAGGTTGACGTCGTGAATGACATCGACTGGCACGAAACCCACGAGCTCCTGAAGGCTGCATTTCCCCTCGCCGCATCCAGTCCGATGGCCACTTACGAAATCCCCTACGGCACCATCGATCGTCCCACCACTCGCAACAACAGCTGGCAGAAAGCGCAGTTCGAAGTCCCCGCTCTCCGCTGGGCCGATCTCGGCGACGGCAAGCATGGCTTCAGCCTCATCAACGAATCCAAATACGGATACGACGCGCGCGATAACGTGTTGCGACTCTCGCTTTTGCGGGCTCCGGTATGGCCCGATCCGCAAGCCGACCGCGGCCACCATCACTTCAGCTTTGCGCTCTATCCGCACGCCGGCGACTGGAAGCAGGCATTAACCGTCCGTCACGGATACGAATTCAACTACCACATGGATGCCATGCAGGTCGGTTCGCACACCGGTGCCATGCCGGCTCGTCACTCCTTCGTCGCCGCGTCACCCGACAACGTCGTTCTCACTGCCATGAAGAAGGCCGAGGACAGCAACAGCCTTATCTTCCATCTCTATGAGTGGGCAGGGAAGTCCGGCGCCGTCGAACTCTCCGTGCCGCCCGGCGCCTCCGGTGCTACCGAGACGAATCTGCTCGAGCAGCCCCAGGGCTCCCCGCTCGCGGTGTCGGGAGACAAGGTAAGCATTCCCGTTAAGCCTTATGAAATCGTAGCTGTACGTGTAGATTATTCGCCGCACGGACAAAAATGAGCACCGACCGCGCCCGTCCTTGCCGGCGAGTTTCGCTCCGAGGGCGGGCGGGTTATGTTTGACCTGAAGTCCCGCCTTCGTTAAACTCTAACTACGCTGTTACTTTCCAGAGAAGAGCCCTGTTCGCAGAGTCGTGCCATCCATAGTCCGGATGAATGTGCAGGAGACGCTTACTTGGTTTTGTCCCCGCCACAGCATCAGCAGTTGTGCAGTCCCCGTACGATCCGGCGTAACTTCCAGATGAGAGCGAGTTGTCACCTGAGCACCAGAAGCCCAATTAACCGCGGTAGCTTGTCGATACAGCCGACGCATCTGTTTCCACTCTTTGCGTTGCATTCGGTGTCGCGTTTTTAAGGTTAGTTTCTGGGCAATACCCGTGCAATAAGAGCGTTGGGGAGCTGCCTCAGGAGGATTGCAGTTCAAATTAAGAATGCCCCGGACGATACGAATGGAATGATCGGTGGATTGGCTGCGGCATAAGGCAAAAGTCACTGTTACAGATGGACTCCACGAGATCGCTTCGATTTAGCGGAGTTATTTGCAAGTTTTTCATGCGTTCCTCCTGGTGAGGACGCAGATCGCCTGAATTCAGGCCGACCAAAGGAGCGCACACGGATGCAAGGCTGGGCAGTTCCCCCCCAGGGACAACAGCAAGGTGTAACCGGCAGCACGACACCGAACATCGATCATTCTGTTATCACGCCCGCCGACTTCCGCAAGATTCTCATCAAGCGCAAGTGGGTCATCCTCATCGGGCTTGCCGTCGGCATTGCCTACGCCACGTTCTACATTCTCACCACCGTGCCTCAGTATGAAGCTACGGCCCGCGTTCACATAGATCTGAGCCGATCCACCAACATCGGTATCGAGGATCTGATTGAGCAGAAGCTCAGCGGCGGCGAGAACAGCTCTGAAAAGCTGCAGACGGAAATCCGCATCATGCAGAGCGAGTCGGTGGTCATGGAAGTGATCAATTCGCTCGATCTCTATCACAAGCCCCCGTTCTCCGCTTTATTCAAGCAGCATCCCTATGACGGCACACTTACTCCCGCCCAGCGCTACAGGCTCATAAGCGCCTTCCAGGGCGCAACCAAGGTGGAGGTCCTGCCCAACACGGAAATCGTGGAAGTCCACTTCGAGAATTCCGACCCCGCGGTGGCCGCAAACGTCGCCAACTCTATCGTCGATTCCTACCTCGACCGGGATTTGCGGTCGAGATTTGAAGGCACTACGCGCGTGTCAGCCTGGCTCACCAACCAGTTGACGACTGTCAAGAAGCAGGTCGAGAATTCGCAGAAATCTTTGACCGACTATCAGCGCCAGAACAACCTCCTCACCCTGGACGCTCAAGGCGGAAACCTGCTTACCGACAGCCTGCGCACGGTAAATCAGCAGCTCGCCGAAGCTGAAGCCGACCGGATTGTGAAGGAAGCGCGCTACAAGATGGCGCAAACCCGCAATCCCGACCTGCTCATCTCGGTCGCGCCCGGCACCGTGCTTGGCGGCCTTCGCGCGCAGCAGGCCGACCTCCTGGTGCAGGCTGCACAATTGAAATCCAAGTTCGGTCCCGATTATCCCAAGGTGCGCGAACTCGACAAGCAGTTAAAAAGCGTGCAAGCCGACATCGACTCGGAAATCAACGACCTTACCAAGCGCTTCCAGGAGGAATACAACGCCGCTGTTAAGACTGAGTCGCTGCTGCAGGACCGCCTGAACACCACCAAGCAGGAGGCCTTCAAGGAGAACGAGTCGGCCGCTCAATTCGAGATCCTGAAGCACGGCGCTGAATCTGCCTCCGAACTCTATGACGGCCTGCAGATGAAGCTGAAGGAAGCCGGCATCACTGCCGGACTGAACTCCAACAACGTCGATATCATTGACCGGGCAAGCATTCCTCCTTATCCCGTCCTTCCCAAAAAGCGCTCCGCTCTCATTTTCGGGTTCCTGGGGGGACTTGTCGGCGGCATTGCCCTGGCTTTCCTATTCGAAAGTCTCGACGACACCCTCCGCACCTCGGATGACGCCGAGGCGATATCTCAACTGCCCACCCTTGCCGTTATCCCGCATTTTGTCGTAACCGGACGCAAGGGCGCTCCCACCACACCGAGCGCCAAGGCCGAACAGCAACGTCTCCTCAAGGTGTCGCCTGATCTGGTTTCCTACGTCGATCCGCAGTCGATCGCCGCTGAGGGTTTTCGCACCTTCCGGTCTTCGATCCTGCTGTCTGCCGTCGATCACGAGCCCAGGCTTTTGTTGATCACCAGTAGCTTCGCGGCTGAGGGCAAATCCACCTGTGCGGCTAACCTCGCAATTTCCTTTGCTCAGCGGTCGGCGCGTGTCCTCCTGGTTGACACCGATCTGCGCAAAGGCACCCTGCACATGAAATTCCGGCTCTCAAACCGTGCCGGCCTCTCCACGCTTCTGTCTCGCGAGTCTGGAGCAGAGGCCTACGAGCATCCCCTGCCCGAGCTTCCCAACCTTACCGTGCTCTCCCGCGGTCCGATCGCACCGAATCCCGGCGAGATGCTGGCCTCGCGAGCTATGGAAGAGTTGATGATGCAATGGCGCTCGGAATATGAACACATCATTCTGGATTCTTCGCCGATCCTCGCCGTAGCCGACACCTTGAGCCTGGCGCCTCAGGTCGATGCCGCCTTCATCTTGGTGCGTTCCGGCGTGACACGCAAACGAGCCCTGATCCGAGTCCGTGAACAATTGCGCCGAGCCAGCGCGCGCGTGCTCGGCACGGTGATCAACGATGTCGACCTGCGCATGGAGAACTACTACACCTACTCGAAGCGCTACGATTACGGATACAAGAGCACTTACGGAGCCGGATATGGAGTCACCGATGACGAAAAATAATCCGGCGGGAAATAATTATCGGAGCAACGGCATCCGTGACCTTCTGGTCTTCTTTCTCTGCATCGGCATTGCCCTTGCGGGATGGGGCCAGAGCGATCCCGCTGCTTCCGCGTCGGCACAACCTGATTCTTCCCGGATCGGTGTTGCTCAGGCCGCCAGCCCGGATCAGCAGAGCAGCCGTCCGCCGACCATCACCATCGGCGCGGGCGATCAGTTGGATGTCGAGGTATTCGATACGCCGGAACTTTCTGGAACCACGCGGGTCAGCCAGTCAGGCGAGATCAACATCACGGTGTTGGGCAACGTTCGTGTTGCTGGCCTTACCGCCAATGAGGCTGCCCGCAAGATCGAAGCCGAGTTGAAGTCCCACGGTATTTTGCTCGATCCGCATGTCACCGTAACCATATCCGAGTACGCTTCCCAGGGAGCTACTGTGACCGGCGAAGTGCACGCTCCGGGTGTGTATCCAACCCTCGGAAACCGCAGGCTTCTCGACATGATCGCTCTCGCCGGTGGAGTAGCCCCTTCCGCAGGCCGCACCGCAACGATCATCCACAGGGATGACCCGCAGCATCCCCACGATGTCCTCCTGGTTGCCAACAACAACAGGCTGAGTGCCCAGGAAAACCCCGTCATTTATCCGGGCGACACAGTGGTAATCGACAAAGCGGGAATCATCTACATCATGGGCGACGTCGGCAAAGCGGGCGGATACCTGATCGACAACAATGAGCATCTTTCGCTCCTCCAGGCGCTCACTCTTGCCGGCGGCTGGACAAGAACGTCAGCTCAGAGCAAGGTCATCCTGATTCGCAAAGTCCCGCAGGGCAGGGAAGAAATCAAGCTCGATCTCGCCCACGTGGTCCGTGGGCAGCAGGCGGACATTAAAGTCGCCAACGGCGATATCCTTTACGTGCCCTCCAGTATCGGCAAGCTCTTTGCCTATCAGGGAATCACTGCAGTCATCCAGGGAGCCGAGCAGGCCGTCGTGTACGGTGCAGTTTATAAGTAGTAGGCCGCGCGCTTCTTTGCATTGATGGGATCCGCGCGTATTTCGGGAGAGAAAGCGCAGCATTGAACGCAATAGGAACAGCGTCGCCGGCGATGTATGACTCGCCCTCTTCCCGTCGGCTGGGCGACGACAATGTACTCCCTCGCACGCTTTATCTTATTCACATTCCGGCGATTCTCACTTTTACGGCGCTTGTCAGTTGGATTGCGAGTACGGAACTTGCCATGGTTGCTGCCTCTGCCGTGGCATCTGTCGCTGCGCTCTACATGCTTTGGGACTGGTTGGTGCGCGAAGGCCCTACGCGTTTTTCCACTCTTCTGGCGATCACGCTTCTTCTTGGTTATGGGCTCGGAGCCCTGAATACATGGCTGACGCTCCCCAGAGGTAACCTGTCTTTAGCCGACTTTCTGGGCACCGATGAGGGCGTGCTCGCCCGGGGCATGGCTGGAGTGCTCCTTTCAACCGTGCCACTCTGCTTTTTCGGTGAATTGTACGAGCGTCCGCTCTTTGGTCGCGGATTTCGACTCCCGCTCGACCAGCACACCTACGTCCTTATTGGATTGGGTACTTTGGCGACCGGCATTGGATTTATGACCGGTTCGCTGGGCTACATGGGCGCGCAGGGTGTCTATGGACAACAGTTGAGCGTCTCGGCTGCCCTCCTGTCCTGGCTTTTTCCTCCTTTCACCGCGCTCACGATAGCGATCTTTATCGCCACCCCGCGTGGCCCGGCTAAGCTGTTTAGCGGGGCCTGCATGCTGGTCCTGCTGGTTTTCGTAATGGCGATAGGCAGGAGGAATGTGATCTATACCGCCATGGTGGCGCTATTCTCTCTGCGCCTTGCCGGGTATCGGATAAAGGGGACATTCTTCAAGAAAGCTCTCATTTTGTTGATGTTGACTGGATTTGTTGCGGTTGGAGTAACGGTATTCATGCTGGTTCGTCTGGCGGGTTACGAAAACCCCAATGACCCCAGCACGCTGTCACTTCCTCATCGCGCGGAAACAGCATGGAACTGGGTCAAAGACGGCAGTGCTTTGTCTCGGGCGACCGAAGCCAATGAAAGGAATGCCGAAAAGAGAACCTTCGTGCTGGGCTTCTTCGCCGACGTTCTGGAGGGAAGCTCACGGCGGACGCCGGCTCTCGGGCGTGATCTCGCAGGATATACCTCAGAGGCCATTCCCAGAGTTTTCAATCCCGACAAGGATCTCACCTTCGGTGAAGAAGCAGTCGCTGACGAACAGTTTGGTCTGACCTACGCCGATGCGGCGAATTCCATTATCACCAACGGTGCCGTTGATTTCGGTCTCCTCGGAGTGATTATCTACCCGCTGCTCATTGTGGCGATCATGCGAATTTGCATTAAGGCATTCTCCGGCTTTCTGCCGGCACTCCCCATGTCGATCATCACGCTGGGTGCAATTTTCACCATGTTACAGACCGAAACCTCCACCTCCAATTACTTGGTTTCGATCAGGAACGAGATCATTTTCGCGGTCATCCTTTTTATCTACACACGCTTGCCGAAGTTCGCGCTTCAGAAAAATTAGATCTCCGATGACCGCGATAAAATAAGCTATGGGTCCGAAACTCACTTTAGCCGTACGGATCGCGCTAGGCTCGGTTTTGACCTGCGCCGGGATCGCCTCTGGTCAGAATGGTTCTGCTTCTCTTCCAGGTGGAGCTGCTTCCACATCTTCTGCGGCGGGTTCAGGCGGGTTCGGTGCCGTGAACTATTCGGTTTCAGGCAGCCTGCCGGACGTCAGCGCCGGCTCCTCTGTTCAAAACGTCGTCGTGAATGCGACCCCGCTCGCTGTCCTCACGAGCGATTTGTCCGGTAGTAAGGGCGGAGGGAGGTCTGCGGCTTCTTATGGATCTGCCAGTCGCATGGGTATGTCCCTGAATGGTGGGAATCCATCTTCGTCGACATCCGCAAGCGGCTCTTCGCGATCTGCGGCCTCACGCAGCACTTCGATGAATACCCTGCATGCATCCGCTTCATTGAGCGCGTCAGGCGCAAGCCGGTCACTGCACAGCGGCCGGAATATTGCTGCGATGGAATCGAGCCTGACCGGGCACGCCTTGGAATCCTCGCTGGCTGAAGCGGGGCTGTCCACTGCACAGGAAAAGGCTCAATCAAATCAGGACGACGCTGCATCCTCCGGTTCGGGATCAGGATCAGGATCGAGAGGCGGCAGGTACACCAGCGATTTCCCCGATAGCACCAGGAATACAGCCGTAATCAGTCCGCCGAGCATAGGGAACAATGACCCTTTTCCTTTCGATCCCTCCCTTTCTGATGAATTCCCGGATCTGGCCGACTATCAGTTTCTCCGGCCAACCCTTCACGTAGGTCCCGGTGCTGCTCGCGGCAGACAGCAAAAGGAAGACCTGTATCGGCAGATCCAGCGCCGTCTGACCGAGTACCGGGAAGCAGAAACCCCGAAGAAAAGCTTCACGACAGAGAAGAGTCGCACTCCGAGTGCCTTCGGCAATCCGTTTGGAAGCAAACCCAGCGCCGAGGACAAGCTGAATCAGCTGTCGAATCCCGGCTCCAGCTTCTAGTAATCGCCTCAACGCGAAAAGGCCGGCTGTCAAGCGGGCCTTTTTTCGTTTTTCAAACTCAGCGAAGCTACACCACTCTCTCGATCGTCAGCGACTCGATCACCACCGGCTTATTTGGCTTATCCTGGGAATTCCGCGGCACCCGCGAGATCTTTTCCACCACATCCTGGCCTTCCGCCACTTCGCCGAAGATGGTGTGCTTGCCGGTCAGCCAGTCCGTGGGCGCGACCGTGATAAAGAACTGCGAGCCATTCGTGTTTGGTCCGGCATTCGCCATCGCCAGCTTGCCCGGCACGTTGAACTTGTGCGGCGATCCCTTCGTTTCGTCCGCAAACTTATAACCAGGTCCGCCCATCCCGTTTCCCGCCGGATCGCCGCCCTGAATCATGAAGTCGGGGATCACGCGGTGAAAGACCGTTCCATCGTAGAGCCTTTCTTTGCCCTTTTTGGTCGTCACCGGATGCGTCCACTCTCGTGTTCCCTCGGCGAGTTCTATAAAGTTGGCGACCGTATTCGGCGCTTGCTCTGGAAACAACTGGCATACGATCTGCCCTTCGCTGGTCTTGAACACGGCATAGGTTCCGGGTTTACGCGACATGATGAACTCCTTCAGTGGGGTTGAACTTATTGAGGTTTCGCCGCCTGCGCAGCGCCGTTCGCAGATGAAGAGGTGCTGCTGGCAGATGAAGGCGAGGCGCCTTGTGAGGCCGAAGCAGCGGAAACAGGCGGTGGCATAGGCTGACCTTCGCGCACGATGGTTATCTTCTTCAGAATGACCGGGTCGATCGGCTTGTCCTGCCCGTCGCGCTCCACCCGCGCAATCGACTTCACCACCAGCACGCTCGACTCGTCGCACTGCCCGAAGATCGTGTGCTTCTGGTTCAGATACTCCGTCGGCACTTCGGTGATAAAGAACTGCGATCCGTTTGTATTCGGACCCGAGTTCGCCATGGCCAGCCGTCCCGGCACATCAAAATTCAGGTTCGGATCGAACTCGTCCTTGAAGTAATACCCCGGATCGCCCATCCCCGTTCCCAGAGGATCTCCGCCCTGGATCATGAACTCCGGAATCACGCGGTGGAAGGTCGTTCCGTTGTACAGTGACTTCCCATGCATCTTCTGCTTGGTCTCAGGATTGGTCCAGTCCTTTGTGCCCTCAGCCAGCCCGATAAAATTTGCCACCGTCTCCGGCGCTTCCTTCGCGAACAGCTTGCAGGTGATCCGCCCCATCGATGTATCGAGCACCGCTGTCGGCCCGGTCGGCTGCGGACTGACCTGCGCGTGCATGTCCGGCGAGTCGGGCAGCTCCTGACTTGCGGCAGGGCTGGAAGCGGGAGGGCTGGAAGCTGGAGGGGTGGCCTGCTGCGCGAAGCCGGCTTGAACAACGGCGAGCAGAAACATCAGAACGGAGGCGAAACGGACCGGCGTTTTCATGCAAAATTCCCAAGTTCACAGACTACCGCGCTGCGCTCTCCTTCGCAAACGCGGACCTTGCCTGGTGCAGGCGCCGGAAGATCCGGTCCTCCCCAATCTCCTCCGTAAGATGATGCCGGTCCATATCCGCCTTCAGCTCTGACTGAACCCGCGCAAATGCCATCACCACGCCGCGAGAGGAAAGTTCGCGGCACACGTCTCGAACCACGCGCGAAGCGCTGTAGTCAACGTGCGTAATCGCCTCGGCGTCGATCACCACCCATCGCACATCCGACGTGGCCAGCTCTCGCACCTCTTGTGCGAACCGAGCTGCATTCGCATAGAAGAGTGC
>Ga0335074_10006163_pt1 | contig 16630 bp, 17 predicted proteins | sample Lox_Sample_23_FD_206715 | JGI IMG/M metagenome (GOLD analysis project Ga0335074, IMG submission 206715) | Soil microbial communities from Loxahatchee National Wildlife Refuge, Florida, United States - Lox_Sample_2.3 | ecosystem: Environmental > Terrestrial > Soil > Wetlands | place: USA...
TGATTGCCAAATCTACTGTACGGTCACTGTACGGTCATTTCCGAAAATGCCCACATCTCCCAAACTCCACCTTCGGACGGCCCTTTTTGGCGAAAAGAGCATTCTGAAGTGCCCCTTCAGTATTTCATAGGTCCAGCGCACGATGAGGTGTAATGTTTTCGCCAGTCGCCCCCGTCCAGTCGAGAACCCGGAGCCCCAGGATTCGCTAAAGCCCCCTCCATGGGCTCATCTCCGGTTGAATACCTCGAATGCGATAACTGAGTCTCGACGGTTGAACACCTCGAATGCGATAACTGAGTCTCGATGAGCACCAAGTACCCGGCCAATCGAGAACGCAAGAGCAGGTGTCCGAGATGCCGACTTTGTCTAAGTGGAAAGTTCCCCACGCATTTCCAGCAGTCGGGACTCGACTGCCGGCTACCTAATTTGGATAAATTGTCGGCAAACCTTCCTTACTGGATCACGGACGAATCCACCCGTGACTCACCCCTGATCCGGTTGCAATGGCGAATCCGGCGTCTGATGTGTGGTCGTTAGAGCCGTTCCGCGGATACGGAGCGAAGGCAGGAGCATTCCGGTCCGATCTTTATAGGCGGCGAACTCAGGATGGCGTGACATCGCCCTGTCTTTCCGGCGCATATTGCGGACGAAGTACAGGAACCATCCGGCGAGCACGAGGGCTGGCTGCCAATGCCAGGAGGCGAGCGCAAAACTGCCGTAAATCAGCACTTCGCCCAGGTAGTTGGGATTCCGCGTTCTGGCAAACAGGCCATCTTCAATGAGCCCTTTGTGCAGTTGCAATACAAAGAACTTTTGCGCATCGCTAACGTAGTGCAGGAAAACGCCTGCGAGGCAGAGAAACGGCGCCACAGCGAAGACCCAGTTGGGCGGCACTGTGTGTTCCGAAATCAGCAGGTACGGCCCGATCATGTAGGCCATCAGCGGCAGAAAGGGCGTGAATACAGCAATCCGCAGGGGTATGGGCTGTGCGAAACGCTTGTCCGCGAACACGGATTGCTTGACCAGCCAAAGCACGGTGTAGGTGCCGTGCAAGCCAAGGTAGAGAAAAGCCGCAGTATTCCAATCGTGGAAATACCACATCAGGGCGAGAACGATCGGGGTGACGAGAATCTTGTGCGCGTTGATGATCCAGTTGACAGTGACCATGATTTCCTCCTGTCGATCTGATGTAGACAATGTCTATATGATGCAAGATATTTTATTCTTTTAGAAGCCATGGCTCGAAGTTCCGGACAGAAACGACCGGCAACGCGCAAAGGTGACGGATATCACCATGGAGACCTTCGCGCCGCCTTGCTGAAATCCGCGGAGGAGATCATACGGGACTCCGGCGTGGAGGCTCTGACGCTGCGCGCCTGTGCGCGTAAGGCGGGCGTATCCCATGGTGCCCCGGCTAACCATTTTGGTAACCTCGCGGGTTTGCTGACCGAACTCGCAGCTGAGGGCTTCGAGCGACTTGCCGAAGCCATGGATCCGAAGCAGGTGAAGAATGCGGACAATGACCTCGAAGCGGCTGGACTGGGGTACATACAGTTTGCGATGCATTGGCCGGAACACTTCCGTGTGATGTGGCGGAGCGAGTTGCTCGACGAGAACTCGCCACACCTTCGGCTTGCGCGCGAACACGCCGCGAAACGACTGCGTGATGCCTTGATCCGTGCGAATAGTCAGTGGTCTGCAATGCCGTCGGAGGATGAACTCGCAGCGCGATTCGAGGCGGCTAGATGCTGCGTTCATGGTTACGCCTCCTTGTGGGTGGAAGGGCCACGAAAATCGCGGTCCCTCGACGAGGCACGACGTATACTCCGCGTGCTGGTACCATCCTTCGTGCGGGAGTAGCAGTACCTGGCCTGTCTCTGAATGTGCTGCTTGGGATTTTGCGGACGCATTGTCGTCAACCGGAAGCTATCTGACGGCGGGATCAGTTCTGGTATCGTCCAAGTGCTTACAAACCCAGTCAAGCTGGACGTAAAACCGGCTAACGGGACAACTGGCCTTTCATCTATTCGGGATAGGATCTGCCGTAGGACAGGTGTACGAGATGCCGACCACACTGCCATGTGGCTAGCGTTCCATGGTGGGTGACTTGGCGATTGGAGGCTCGTCGACGAGCTGAGGGAGATCGCGGGACGGAAGCTCGTTTACCGGGACTGATCGTGGTGTGCTTCGATCGTTTTTTGGTCCGTGGCCTCCCGTTCCCAAATGCGATGCACCTGGGGGCCCATTTCAGTGGAAGAACACACTTCCATGGCGCCTTGGCCCCGCCGCCAAAGTCAGAATCCTCCGCTTCAAAAATCTTCCGCCATTCCGGCATTACCGTGGCCTTCAAAACCACGTTTGAGGTATTCACCCGGGTTGGCCCCGACAACTCGCTTAAACGCCTTACTGAACGCAGCGTCGGACTCGTAACCGACCGACCGAGCGACGTCTATGAGCTTCTTGTCGCGCTGCTGGAGTATCTGCATCGCTTTCTGCATCCGCCACTCGGTTACATATTCCAGCGGTGTTTGTCCGAGTAGCTCTTTGAAACGCGCTGCGAATGCGGAGCGAGACATGCCCGCCGCTTCGGCCAGGGATTCGACCGTCCAAGGTGCATTCACTCTGTCGTGAATGGCACTCATCGCAGTACCCACTTGAGGATCGAAAATCGCACGAAGCCATCCTTTGTCGCGTTCCGGTCCCGACGCGATATGCGCCCGGAGCACTTGGATAAACAGAACCTCGGCTAGCCGAGTCGCGACAACTTCAGATCCCGGCGCATGTTCTGCCATTTCCGAAGCAAGCGCCTGCACTGTGACGTGAAGAGCAAGCGTGCGTGCCTGATCGGCCTTCATCAGAATGAAGCTCGGCAATAACTGAGTGATCGGCTTGAGGCTGGCGCGATCAAAACTCAAGGACCCACAGACAATTGTCGTCGGTGCGCCTCCACCTCCACAAAGAGCGACATTGCTATTGGCCTTGGCCCCGATCTCGCTGAAACTCCACTTCGGACGTGTTCGCGGGCTGTCGCGCAAAACAATCGAAGTCCCCTTAGCCAGCAAAAAGCAATCACCACCGGTGAGGGGAATCGGCTCCGGAATCCCTTCAACACTCAGCCAGCAGTTGCCGCGCGAAAGCATGGCGAAGTGCGCCAAATCTGTTGGGGCAGTCTTTTTGCCGGAAGGCGCGACTTTTTCTTCGGCCTGATTTTCCTGTTTCACGCCCCACGGGGCTGTGGCTTCGAGCCTGTGCAGACCGAAAGCGGTTACGTGCATCGTTCTGAAGATGTCTGTTATTGGGTCCAACGTATCCTCCATTTTTTGGACGACTAGACAAACAATTAGGACCCTTGGGCAGTTCTCGTCCACCGCTAAAGAACTCTACTCTTCTGTACAGAATGCTACACACATCTACCGAAAGGAAGTAATTATGGGGAAACTTGAAGGAAAAGTTGCAGTCATCACGGGTGGATCGAGCGGCCTGGCACTGGCCAGCGCCAAGCGGTTCGTTGAAGAGGGTGCCTACGTTTTCATCACGGGCAGGAGGCAGGAGCAGCTCGATGAGGCCGTCAAGTTGATTGGCCGGAATGTGACCGGTGTGCGCGGTGACGCGGCAAATCTCGACGACCTCGACCGCCTGTTCGATACAGTCAAGCGAAAAAAGGGCAAGATCGACGTCCTATACCCGAGCGCCGGCTGGGGCGAATCCGTACCACTGGGCGAGATTACCGAGCAGCACTTCGATAAGGTCTTCGGCCTGAATACGCGCGGAACGCTGTTTACGGTTCAGAAGGCGTTGCCGCTGTTCAACGATGGTGGATCGATCATCATGACCGGATCAGTTGCTTCTGTGAAGGGCTTTCCCGGTTTCGGCGTGTATTCGGCGAGCAAGGCGGCATTGCGCTCCTTCGCACGCACGTGGCTCAACGAACTGAAAGGCAGGAGGATCCGGGTGAACGTGCTGAGCCCGGGGCCGATTGCCACACCGATGCAGGAAGAAGTTCTCACCAAAGAAGCGAAGGAGATGTTCGAATCGCTGATCCCGCGGGGAACGATGGGTCAATCTGAGGAAATCGCGACGGTCGCGCTGTTTCTTGCTTCAGACGATTCGAGCTTCGTGAACGGGGTGGAGTTGAACGTCGACGGCGGTTTGTCGGCCATCTGAAATCGGCGGATCTTGGTGGTCCCGGTAGGGACGCTCATCACTGAGCGCCCCCGGGTCGATTGGAATATAGATCCCGGTGGAAGACCTCGGCCAAGCATCGGCCGATTCTGATGCCGCCGCCGGTAATGAGAACGGTGTTGCCTATCGGGTTTATGTCACTCTCCTGTGTGCGTTGTCCACAACAATTCATGCAGACGGCGACGTGAAGTGTGCAATCAGTGCACTGCCAATACAAGGATGGTGGTATCGTCGAATTGCTCCGCACCCGCTGACCATTCTGCAACGTTTTGCGTCAAGGATCGGCAGATCGATTCGGCCGTTGCTCCCCTGGGCAACAGCCTGCAGCAACTCAAGAGTCTTTCTTCACCAAATTCCTTACCTTCCAAATTCAACGCGTCAATCAGTCCATCGCTGTATACGATGATGGCACAACCGTCCGAAAGCCCTATTCGCAGTTCCGGATGGACCGCTTCAGAGAATAATCCTATGGGCAAATTACCATCTCGAAGCACAGTCACTTCACCAGCAGCGGAGATCAAGATGGGTGGACAATGCCCAGCATTGATGTACCGGAGCGAGCGCGTGTTCGAGTCATACTCTCCGTAGAACATCGTGGCATATCTACTGTCTCCAAAGCGGCCGCAGAGGTCGCGATTAAGCATCGCAGCAAACTCTGAAGGTGACGGCCTCGCGTCAGTTTGTTCCAGGCCCAGCATCCTGCCGTGTGCAACTGCCTGAAGACGCGCCATCATCAGAGCAGCTGACATTCCCTTGCCGCTCACGTCGGCGCAGAACAAGCCCACAGCGTTGTTACAGAACGGAAAGAAATCGTACAGATCCCCGCTCACGCTACGGGCAGGCGCTGTCATGCCCCACACCTGTGCCCCGGACAAAAGAGGTGCAAACCGCGGATAAAGGTATTGCTGGGCTTCGCGAGCCAGGGTGATGTCACGCTCGAGGATAATCCGTTGCTTCTCCTGTTTGCGCAGCTCTCTAAGATGAGCCGTCATGGAATTGAATGACTTGACCAGGAGCCCGAGCTGATCCTGTTCGCCAACCGGAATGGTCACCGACAAGTCACCTTGTCCCACCTGGAACGCAGCATGACTCAGCCTGTCGATGACCGTGACAATGCGCTCGCTCAAACGAACAGAGAGATACACCCCAGATGCATACGCCAAACCGAGGCCAGACCCGAAGCTGATCAACGGAAAGATCCAGGAAGCCCTGCGCAATCCCATCCGTGAAAGGTCCTCAATCGTCCGCGAATAGCTGGGCCGGATCTGGTAGACTACCCAGCTTTCAAGTAACCCGGATTGCCAACCTCGCGCGACCACGACAACTGGAACGGGGCGCCGCGATCCCGGGACAAAGTTAGCCTGAATCTCGCCGAACACGCCTTCTTGTTGCCTGTAGGATGGAAGCATCACTGGTTGACTGTTGACCACCTCCAGTTCCGAAGCAGTTGACAGTTGGCTCAGAAATGCCTCGCCAAGAGGTATTCTGACAATAACCCGTAAATAACATCCGTTCCGTTTCACCATCCGAAGAAAGCGGATTTCCAGCTTGCCTCGATCTTCAACGATGCTGGCAAATGCCGCCGTGCCAAGCCACGGCGGATTCGCGCTATGCGCCATTTTCGGCGATAAGACGCTTACTTCACTTCGACTTCCCGGCCACGAGGCGTTCAGGTTCTCTGTGAGGAACCCAAATTGGGTTGCGATGGATGCATAGTCACATCCTTCAGTCCTGTCCAGAACTGGATCCATCATTCCCTTGCGGCTCTCGACAATTGTCTTGATCCGTTCCTCAATCATGTAGGCGCCTTCGCGTCGTATGACGACATTCAGCAGCGCAATTGAGAAACACGCGATCATGGTCACAGAGACAATGTTAAAGAACGAGAAGATGATCATCATCTTCCACCGAATCGCCCCCCAGTTTTTTCCTAGCTGCATCAGCATCTGCAGTTCCTGCTCCTTTAAGCTATTCTCAAGCCCTCTGCGAAAGCCGAACGTCCGCGGATGAAGTTGTTACCTCCGGTCATCTGTCTTTCGAGCCGGCTTTGGTGCGCGCTTGCTTCAAATGCATTGACAAACGTCCGAACAGTTTGGACAACTTCAGAGCGGTCGACGGCGCCGGTTTCCAGTTGCGCTTTAGGCCACGCTGGGAAAAGGAACGCTACCATTGCGATGAAGCGGAGAACAATTCGAAGTGGCATGGAAGCCTGTTTTTGCCCCTGGGCACGGCGGATACGTTAACGGCACGGAGCAGACAGAATGCAAGCGATACAGCGCTTCAGGAACCCTTCACTGTGATTGCGTATGCGGCCACTGATACGTTACTGCGAAGAACGCCACAGTTCCGAAAATTCTCATCCCTTCAAAAAGCTCAATAGGGCTGTGAAGTAGTTGTGCTGATCGTCATACATTGCAAAATGGCTCCCTGTTTTTGAAATCCACGCTTCTCCGCGAGGCAAAAGGGCAGCCATTCTGCGCATGTCCTCCGGATCCATCTCGTCGTATCGCCCACCCATGGTCAGCGTTCTGACTTTGATCTTCGGCAAATCGGCCCAGCGGTCCCACCCCCTCATGCGGCCAGTCGCTTCGAATTCACTTCGTCCTTGTAAAACGTGATAGACATGTTGGTTCCAGCCTTCCAGGCTTCGCAAGACGGGATCAGGCCACGGATCCAGTCGGCAGATAAAGACCTTGTAGAGCTTGTCAAATAACAACGCTTGATAGGCTGGGTCATCTGTCTTGTCGAGGTTCTCGAAGTGCTCCAGTTGTGCGCGAATATCGGCAGGAAACTGAGACCGGATCTTCGATACATGTTTTAGAAATGACTCGGCGCTGGCGGCCATATTAGAGATCACCAATCCCTTTAAGTGCTGCTGGTATTTCAAGGCATATTCGATGGCCAGCAGTCCGCCCCATGAATGCCCCAGTAGATAGAACTGATCCAGGCCGAGACCTTTGCGAACCGCTTCCACTTCATCGGTATAACGCTCGATCGTCCACAAGGCCGGATCATCGGGTTTATCGGAATTTGTTGAGTCCAGTTGATCGTAGTAATAGAACTCGATTCCATTTAGCGGCAGAAAGTCTTCAAACCCCTCGAAATACCTGTGATCCGCGCCGGGGCCGCCGTGTAAGAGGAGAACCCTAATGTCTCCATCGCCAACTTTCTTGGTCCAGACCCAATGCCCTCCCCCTATTTCGATTCGTTTCGAACCGCCCACATGCACAGTATTGGCCGAAGGCAGCTTAATGCTCTTGACAGCCGCATGCAGCGGCCTCCGCTCGCTTACTGCTGCTGCAGCCATGGCGCCAGAAATTAGAAACGTCCTGCGCTCCACTGAATCACCGCTCCTTTCCAAGCAATACTTCTTGCCAAAGCCATTCAATTTGATGGCGCACGATGTACTTCATCTTCGATCGAAACCAGAATTCCGGCTTCGATGAGCCGCGCCTTCAGTTCATCGCGGAGCGCTGCACGAAATTCCCGCGAACTGAAAATCTGACCTTCCGCGTCCAGGCCCCCGATGGAAACCGTTCTCCAGGAGGCTTGCGGTCCCACCGGACTTGGCGATGACACTGACGTCGTCGGGATTTACGAAATCTGGACCTGTCCAGCCATCAAGGTCGTACTCTTCAAGGCACTCTTCTGCAAAGTGTCGGTAGGCTACGGTTAACCCGGCGGCTTCCTGTGCATCGACAATCTGGGTACTCGCCACATATTCTTCTCCCGTCATCGGACGTGCCAACGACTCAGGCTGGTCGTGGGAAGCCACCTCAGTTGAAGCTTCATTCATCGCAATCCCCCGTCGTATCCATGCTTCGTTCCGTTGTGCCACGTTGAGTCCCGATGGTCTGGTCATCCGTGCACGAGCCAGATATAAGTCGGTCCACAAGACTACGATTTAGCCCATCGTCTGGACGCGCACACCATTTGAGAAACCACTCGATCATTTCTGGTCCGAAGAATGGAATCACTCTAGCGCCTCGTTGCCTTGATTTAATCGAGAACAGGCATAAACGTGTTGTCTTGAATCATCACGTTTTTATCGAAACTGCTATGACTTCCAAAGGAGTGCGGTAGGATCCTCGGGTACTTACGCTTGGACGTCAGACAGGATGTAGGTCAGCATTCGAACAGGTGGGTTCGCATGCTCAGAGCGACTCGGACGACGAGCGCGAGTTCGCGCCTTTCAGGCGCTATCCCAGCAAATACCGTCACTTAAGGCGTTTCGTCCGCGGTCGGGGTTGCCCCCCCGGCATAAAAATATGCCGTGGTAGATCCCACGATGCTATGCACCACAATTGCAATCCGCGTAAGCCGACTTCCCGTCCCTTTTTGCCGCCCGGGAAGATGGCTGTAAGCAAAGTCGGCTGCAGAGATTTGCACTTCCACGCCCCGGGCGGACCGTTCAGGGAAGATCGGCAGGGGATTTGAGCTGACCGGTCGTGCTGGCTCGGCACGATCGCCACATAGGCCATCGACAAATCGAATGCCCCCAAACTCCTTCCCCTAGCTACTTACGGATTTAATCGACTTTGCATGAACGGTTGCTGTTCGGAATCATCGCGCATTTCACGAAAAGGCTGCGACTTCCAGAGCATTAGCGGGCGCCGGAGTTTTCTTCTCACACTGCCTTTCGCAGCCAAAGCCCGGGAGTTGTTCCTGTCACACGACGAAAAGCTTTCGTGAAATGGCTCTGGCTAGCAAAACCGGCTAGATTGGCAGCCACTGAAATTGGTTTTCTGTTGTTAACCATTAACCGTTTGGCTCGGTGAATGCGCTGCTCCACCAACCACCGATGGGGAGTCAGACCCATTGAAGTCTTGAAGGCTCGGGCAAAGCGCGACGAAGATAGACCAGCTATTTTCGCGAGGTCGCCAAGCCGAATATCCTCTAAAAGGTTCGCCTCCATATACTCTACGGTTTTTCGAATCTGCCATCGCGCGAGGCCGCTCTGTGCGGCCTTCACCCGCGTTTGTGGTGAGGTAAAGAGTGCTGCCAGCAATGCTGTCACCAGGCTCTCGCCATAAAGCGGCGACTCTCCATCGGCCTCACAATCCATTGCCAAGAGTTGCGCACACTGAGTGATACGGTTGTCATAAAGCAAGAGAAGAGGCTCACTCCACTTCTTCGGGTCGAAATCCTCTGAGAGGACACGCTCTATGACGTGGTAATCAAAACGCATCCTGAAATCTCGAACGGCACTGGTCGAAGCTTCCGCATAACCCCAAACGTCGATATCGGGGGGGATGAACATTGAATGACCTGCATCGTAGCGGTCCCGGGGAGTGGGAATGTTAACTCGCGTGCGGGGCTCGCAGTATCCGTTCACTTGCTCAAGAATAACTGCAACAGTCGCCTGATTAGTAGATAGATTCTGCCAGCACCCTCCTGTGGCAAGATGCTGCGTAACATGGTACGCAATCACACCGTTCCACTCACGAGACAAGTAGGAAAACTCTGTTATGCCATAAGGCGAGCGGATTTCCAAGGGAGGCACTTTGGAGATTGGCAACGATTACCTCGGGGTGTTGGAGCTGACGCGATTGCCTTGATTGGAATGACGATAACAGCAATGCAGAAAAGAGATATGCTAAGAAAATGCTTTGCTTCTGGATTCGTGTCAGGAGCCACGGCAAAAAACCATAAGGGCTATAGCGGCCTCACAATCGTGCTCCTGGCTATATTTCGGCCGAGGTTCAGGATCACAAAACGACAAAACCCGGATCATATTATGATGTTATAATGTTGTGAACCATTGGAGGATTCTATAACCAATGAGCAGTTCCGCGTCGTTAGCTTTATCAGGCCCTACCTCTGCTTCTGAACCCGTCATAACGAACGCATTCCGGAATGCATTCCTCCCCGGACAGAGATTTCAGATCGAGAGGTATCAGGCCTATGCTGGAGAATATCTGAAAGAGCCAAATGAAAGGCACGTCATAGTGCAAATGCGCGACTCCCCGTGGGCTGAACGTCGCGGCACGAACGGAAGCTGGGTCGAATTCTCGCTAGAGCGTGGATCGCTGGCAATTGTGCCGTCAGGACCGGTTCCCGAGGTACGCCTTCTGACTCCTTCGAGCATGATTATCTGCGCGTTAGAGGAGAACTTTACTCGTGAGATCGCTCTGGAGATTGATCGGCAACCCGCCAACCGTACCGAATTTCACGTGCGTGATAGCTCCATCGGGGGGCTCGTTGATCTGATGATCAAGGAGTCCGAAGCGTCCCGCCCCTGTACGCTGTACTCTGAGACGCTGGCACATGCATTGGCAATGCGGTTTCTGCTTCATGGGACTTCCCCTGAGCATACGCTGAATTCTTCGGTCGAGCCCTTGCCATCGAGGATTCTGCGCAGAATTCGAGATCGGATCGAGGCCGAATTGGATACAGACCTCTCGCTTGCGTCCCTCTCGAAAGAGAGCGGTTACAGCCGAGCGCACTTTCTGCGAATGTTTCGTGCAGCCACTGGGCTGACGCCTCACCAATATGTGCTGGAGAGGCGGCTCAGCACCGCGCAGCAGTTGCTTCGACAGTCCAGGATGTTGCTGGCTGATATCGCCCTAAAGTGTGGCTTCTCAAGCCAGACACACATGAACGATGTCTTCCGGAAGCGAATTGGTATTACACCACTTCAGTATCGCCGCAACATCTAGCACGATCTCCGAAGTATCGCACTCTTCGAAAGACAAGTGCCGTTTGCGCCGTACCTTTCAGCCTGGGATCGGTGTACACCTTGCGCAATTGCGGCCGCGATTGGTTTTAGCCAGGGCCGAGAACACGGGAGTAATCCTCTTGCGTGGTTGAATGGAGCGGTGTTTCGGGTAGCCGCGACTGTAGAGACCGACACTAAACTCGACATGCAGCCTTAGTGTTGGCGGCGCATTACCAGAGTTGCGACGACCACGCCCTGTGGAGTCGTCGAACGATCTTGAATCGTCATCCTCTCGCCATCCCGAGAAATCGTCACAGTGTCGCGTTTTGTCTCCCCATGGCCAAGATCGCTCAGTCGGATCAAGGCACTCTTGCACCACCGGTAGGCATCTGATCCTTCCGTCCCGATTAGCGGCTTTGGAGAACCGTCGACCGGGCCTCTCCATGAAAATGTTATCGTCTTGCCGTGAATTGTGGCGTTCGAAGTCCACGCCAGAGTCGTGGTTGTGGCTCTGATAAATGTAAGAGTCCAAGCGTCAAACTGTTCATAAGGATCGGACCCGAGGGTCGATTGATTCAGGTCCAACACCCACTTACCTACAAGAATTTCCGGATGATCTGCACCTAACTCTGGCTTACCGGCCGCCAAAGCCGTCCTTTGAAAGAAAGATGGAGTTAACAAGCACGCTACAACGCCCATGGCGCATAGTCCGAGAGAAGTGTTCATCGCTACCAGCCACTCCAGGTATAGATTTCGCTTGCATGTCTTCAGAGTCGTGCTCGCTCGCGGTGTTTTCCGGCAGCGCCCACGTGAGCGATCTGCTAAGTTTCTGCGTGATAAATCCGCGCGCCCAGTGGCGCAGTCGTAGCTCCACCGTCTACTACGATCTCTCCGCCTTGAATGAAGGATGATTCATCCGTCGCCAGGAAGAGTACGGCGTTGGCAACTTCCATAGGGTTACCTATCCGGCCCAACGGAATTGTTTGTTTCAACCTGTCAAAAAATAGCTTTCGCTCTTCATGATTGCCAACTGCGTCCCATATCGGAGTATCAACTGACCCCGGGGTGACGACATTCACTCGGATCGATCGCGATGAGAGCTCTGATGCCATGACTCTCGCCATGGTGCGTACAGCTGCCTTGCTTGCAGCATATGCAGACAGTCCCGGTCTGCCATTGACGCTCTGGACCGAGCTATTGAAGATGATTGACGCCCCGTCGGGCAGATACGGCATACATGCCTGGATAAGGAAAAAGATAGAAGTAACATTGACTCGCATAATATGTTCAAACGTATCAACCGATGCCGACCCGAGCGGTGTGTACGGTCCAATCCCGGCGTTTGCAAATACTATGTCAATTTGTCCGAATCGTTCCACGACGGCGGCGATCACTCTCTCCATCTCTGGCAGGTCTGCCACGTCGGCCCGCATGGCGAGAGCATTACTTCCCAACTCCACCTGGGCAGCTTCAAGAGTTTCCCGATTTCTTCCGGTGATCGCCACGCCTGCCCCCTCTGCAATGAACAGCCGGGCCGTTGCGAGACCAATTCCGCTGTTTCCTCCGGTAATCAAAGCGGCTTTTCCCTTTAGCCTCATCTCGGTCTTCATCTCATCCTATGGATCGAATAGTGCGACGGAAAACACGCAGGAAGAAGTGGGCAAGCCGATGCGATCGACCTTCCTTGCAACGATGTCTCATTCTGACCATATTCCATGAGCGTTTTGTTCTGACTCGAATGACGATAACAGCAATGGTGACAAGACATATACCGGGAAAGTGCTTGACTTCTGAATTCGTGCTAAGAATTGCGGCGATCAAATCATAGGGACAATAGTCGCAACATTTATCACACCCACCGAAATATCGCACTTCTTCAGAGGACGCTCTTCGCGACAAGCGCTAGTCTCGAAGCATGGCGAACAGCAAAGGTGATAGCTCTTTCCATCATTTCACTAAGGGCTCTCGGACGGTCTTCGCGGAGCCAGGGCAATTCGATCAGCAAAAGCTGACCTTTGATGCCAGATTCTGGCGCTGCCACCGTATGCTTCACTTCATTGCATGTCGTGTCCTTGGGGGCTCTGAGCGCGCGGAAGAAGCCATAGAAAGTTGCTGGCGCACAGCTTCTCGTCATACAGAGCTGTTTGAACATGAAGGTGAGCTCCGCAGTTGGCTGCTCCGGGTTCTGATCGATGAGGCTTTGGGGCTCCTCCACGAAAGTGTGCCAACGCCCACGCCAAAAGCGTTGCGCGAACCAGTTCCTGCGCGGGTTTTCCGGAACAACGACGTACGCGTCGGCAAGAGCGACATTCTCACTGGCGACCAGGATCGGTTCTCTCAAAATTGTTCTATGGCTCTGGAGTAGTGGACAAACGCATCTTCTCGAAGAAGGGACAAATCTCACAATGAGCGAAGCCAATAAACGTGAAGCTAGCTATATCCTTGGCCATTCGGAAGCTGAAATTCTTCGGCTGCAAACGCAGGCCAAGATTTTGCGGCCGATCACGGAACGTCTTCTCCGAAGCGCCGGAATCCGGCCCGGCATGCGCATTCTGGATCTGGGCAGCGGAGCGGGAGATGTTGCCATACTGGCGGCTGAACTGGTGGCTCCCTCTGGCAGGGTGGTTGGAATTGACAGGAATTCGCAGGTTTTATCGATAGCTGCGGAGCGTGCTAAACGCGCCGGCTTTAAGCATTTGTCTTTTTACGAAGCGGCGGTTGAAACTTTCGCGGACGACGCAGGATTTGACCTTGTGATCGGCCGCTACGTTTTGATGCACCAGCCTGATCCGGTCGCTTTTTTGCGTGCAGCTGCACGTTTGGCCAGACCAAGCGGCTCAATTGCCTTTCATGAACTTCGGTTGCGCGATACGTCCCATTCTGTTCCAAACGTGCCGCTGTGGGATATGATCCTCAGATTAATTCGCGTAGCTCTTACCAGCGCGTTGCCGCACTACGACGCGGGAGACAGGCTGATAGAGCACTTTGGTCATGCAGGATTGCCTGAACCCAACTTGTTCAGCGAAACCTATGTTTCCGGAGCCGCAGACGCGCCTCACTTTGCGTGGGCGGTGGACACATTACGCGCCCTTCTACCTCAACTCCAGCGCTTAGGGATCATAGCCGCCGACTTCATGGGGATAGAAACGCTGGAAATGCGGGTGAGGGATGCGGTGCGCCAAGCTCAGAGCCAGGTCGCAGGTCCGCCGCAAATCTGTGCCTGGACCAGAACGTAACGATCCGCTTGATTTTTGCCAATCGTCAAAAAAGCCCACGATAAGCGTCGACAGAATCTTTCGATCTTGAGTCTACGACTTGCCGCCTCAACGGTTGGTGACGTTATATTGTCATCATGCCAGCATCGACGCTGTATGCGAGGATCGAGGAAACCATTGCCACTGAAATCGCTCAGGGCGAGTATCGCCCCGGAGATCAATTACCTACCGAAGATGAATTGCTTCAGCGATTTCAGGTGAGCCGCATCACCGTTCGTCGTGCGATCCAGAACTTGGTTAGTCGAGGCTTGCTCGAGATTCGTCGTGGACTTGGAACCTTTGTTCTGTCGCCGCGGATCGAAGCAGAGCTCACAAAGCTAACGGGATTCGTCGAGGACATGAATGCGGTCGGGCGAAAGGCCACTGCGCGTGTGGTAATTCAGGGTGTCATTGCCGCCTCGGCACGTGTTGCTGAACGCCTTCAATTGGCGAAAGGGACAAAGGTGATGCAGATCAAGCGGGTGCGGCTCGCCGATGACATGCCGATCTCTTTTGATGAGACCTATCTGCCCCTTTCCCTCGGAAAGAAGATCGTGCGCAACGATCTACGGCTGCATCCGATCTTCACTCTTCTCGAAGAAGAATATGGAGTCCCTCTAGTCGAGGCAGGCTATGAATTGGAGGCGGTGATCGCAACCAAAGCTGTCGCCGACGCCCTTCAGGTAAAGGTTGGTTCTCCCATTTTTCAGATCGAGCGAACCTCGCTGACAACCGGCAATCAGCCGGTAGACTACGAGGTACTGTCTTATCGAGGTGATATCGTCCGCTTCGTCACGAAGCTTCTTCGTCATCCGGAGAACTCGGCAAGATCGCAGGTGTTGCACCTCCGCAAGCGATAGTTATCGATGGACCATGGGCTTGGGCGGAGGAACACGAGAGCCAGGATGCACGCGATATAGAGCAGGTCGCATTCGTAGCCCGGAGGTCCGAATTGCGCCCGCCCATCCACGATCGCTTTGATCTTGATGGAACTGAAGCCGTAAGGGAGATGGACCGTAAACATTGCGGTTAGCAGGACCACGATCGTCGGCACGCTTGCCCAGGCAATAAAGGCGCCGGAAAGAAGCGCTGCTCCTCCCACCAACTCTACCGAAATCGTGAGGTACGCCGACAGATGCGGGAAGGGAACGTGCAGAGCTTGCAGAATCGCCGCGAAAGCATCCGGGCCCTTGGCGATCTTAGCCCAACCGTGTTGGATAAAGCCTACGCCGACGATTGCGCGTAATGGCAGCGCGGCGTAACGCTGCATGGCTGAAGAGATGCGAGTTGCTGCGACAGGTTTGGATTGCGTTGGCATGAATTCCTCCTTCTGAGTCGAACCTTGAGAAGTTCCAATGTCATTATGATGTTATAATGTCACCGAGGTTACAGAATTTCCATGCTTGAGAATCGACCGGAGGGCAAGTCCCATCCGTCCTTACGCAAGGCGCTCGGATTCTGGTGGAAACTAGGCTGGATCAGCTTCGGAGGCACAGCAGCTCATCTCGCGATCATGCATTCCGAACTGGTTGAGAAGCGGCGTTGGATCGATTCCGACCATTTCTTCAACGCACTGAGTCACTGCATGCTGTTGCCGGGACCTGAAGCACAGCAGCTCGCCATCTACATTGGTTGGAAGTTGCACGGAAAAATAGGCGGGTTTTTGGCTGGTACCCTGTTTGTTCTTCCCTCGACGGCCATCCTCCTGGGCCTCAGTTTGTTTTATGCCAAATACGGAACTGTCTGGTGGGTGAGCCTCCTATTTCGCATGTTGAAGCCGATTGTCGTCGCTTTGGTCTTGCGCGCACTCTTTCAAATCGGTCGTCGCGCTCTCAGGTCCCGTCTGCAATGGTTTACTGCAATTGCATCGTTCATCGCTCTCAGCCTCTTGCATATTCCGCTGCCCTGGATTATGGGAATGATTGTTGCGATCGGTGTCATCCTGGGGCTTATCGAGCGCCTGAAAGGGATCGACCGCTCCTCATCTGAGGAGAGAGCGGCAGCTAATGCACCTGGCGCCTTGCGTTGGAGGACCATCCGCGTCGTCGGCGGATGTGCCGCCTTCGGAAGCCTTCCGTTGCTTCTGTTACGGCTCTTCGGGAGCGATTTTCCGTTTTGGGTAAGGCTTTCCGGCTTTTTCACTCAAACAGCCTTTGTGACCATCGGCGGCTCATACACCGTAATCCCATACGTGGCGCAGCTAGCCGTAATGAAATTCTCCTGGTTAACCCATGCGCAAATGCTGGACGGATTTGCGTTGGCGGAAACAACGCCCGGACCGCTGATTATTGTCGTCGGATTCGTCGGGTTTATGGGTGGATTTCATCATTTTCACGGGTCACTTCTCATGGGAGCGATCGCCTTGCTGGTGACGATCTTCTATACTTTCCTGCCTTGTTTCTTTTTTGTTTTCATGGGGGCACCGTGGATTGCAAAATCTGGTGCAAGCCGGTTGCTCCGACCTGCGCTAAAGCTCATCCCGTCCGCGGTTGTTGCAGCCATCCTGCGGCTTACTGTCTTCCTGGTTCGCGGAGTG
>Ga0335074_10006165_pt1 | contig 16627 bp, 11 predicted proteins | sample Lox_Sample_23_FD_206715 | JGI IMG/M metagenome (GOLD analysis project Ga0335074, IMG submission 206715) | Soil microbial communities from Loxahatchee National Wildlife Refuge, Florida, United States - Lox_Sample_2.3 | ecosystem: Environmental > Terrestrial > Soil > Wetlands | place: USA...
CGAGACCGCAGTGCTCGACGGCGAGCGGCTCGCGACGCTTGCCTGGCTGACCGGTACGCCGTATCCAGCGGCCAGCCTCGACAAGGCATGGCGGCAACTGGCGTTCGGCGCCCATCACGACGCCATCACGGGCTCCGAAGGCGATCAGACGTATCTCGACTTGCTGGGCGGCTGGCGCGAAGCGTGGGAACGGGGTGACGACGCCCGCGCGGCCGCCGTCCGGCAGCTGTCGGGCCTGGCTGATACCGCGAGTGCCGCTCCGCCGGACGCGCCGGCGCGGTCGATGGCGGTTGTCGTGGTCAACTCCCTCTCGCTGGACCGCTCCGGCATGGCGACCGTCGAGCTCGCGGTGCCCGCGGGCTGGCCGGCCTGGCTTCGGCTGCTCGATGACGCAGGCGCCGACGTGCCGTTTCTTGCCGAAGGCGTGCACCGAGCGCCCGACGGCACGCTCACCCAGGTCACGCTGACCTTCAGGGCCGCGGGCGTGCCCGGCGTCGGTTACCGCACGTTCCTGGCAGTGCCAGCGGACGAGGCGCTGGAAGCGGGCTGGCAGGCGGTCGCGGCGGACGTGCCTCCGTCCCACATCGAGAACGATCATCTCCTTGTCCAGGCCGACCCCGCCCGAGGCGGCACCCTGGCCCGGGTGCTGAACAAGCACTCCGGCACGGACCTGCTCCAGCCAGGCGGTGGCGGCAACGAGCTTGTGCTTCAGCCGGAGCATCCGCAGCATCCGCGCTGGGGTGAGGGCCCGTGGCTGCTGTGCCCAGCCGGACCGGGCACCGGCACGACTGCCGGGCCCGCGCGGGTACGGGCCGAGCGCTGTCCGGTCGGGAGCAGGCTGGTCACCAGAGTCGATCTCGGTGGCTTGCACGTGACCCAGGAGACGCTGCTCTGGGATGACGCTCACCGGGTGGAGTTCCGGACTCACGTGGACGGATCGATCGGTCAGGACCACCTGCTGCGGGTCGTCTTCCCGGCGAACGTGCCCGGCGGTCTGCCCGTCTACCAGACCGCGGTCGCCGTGATCGGCAGGCCGCCCGGGCCGGCCGACAGTGACGTGGCTGAGCACTGGTACACGCTGGACAGCCCGGCGAACGAGTGGTTCGCCGTCGGCTCGACTGCCAGGGTCGCGCTCAGCGGCGCGGACGGCGAGCGCGAGGTGCAGGCAATCGGCGTAGCCGAGGTGGTCACGCCGGCGTCGCCACCACTGCGCGCGGCTGCGCGTGAGCTGATCGCCGCGCTGGCAGGTCAGGGTGTCACGGCGACCTGCTCGCGCCCGGACGGGCCACGCTATGGCTATCAGCAACTCGACTCGAACCTGCCCGACGTCCGCATCTGCCTCGGCGGGCCGGCCGAGAACGCGTTCACCGCCGACGTCCTCGCGGCGGCGGGCCCCGCCGCGGAGCGCGAGCTCAAGGGGCTGCTTTCCGCATCTGGCATAGCCCGGCTCTGGTTGCCTGCCAGCAGAAGCCGCGCTGAGGCGTTCGCGGCCGGCGCGGACGTGCGCGGCCCGCTCGACCTGCCGGTGCTGATCGTGGCCGGCCCGGATCTGCCTGCCGCCATCCGGGCGCTGACAGCAGACCTCGCGGATGCCGTCATCGAGGCGACTCCCGGCGCCGGGGCTGTCGCCGGCGAGGAAATTCCGGACGTCGCGGGCGGACCGTCGACCGCGCTGGCCCCGGGCAGCGTCGCCCTGCTCAACCGCGGCACTCCGAGCGGCCTGGTCACGCCGGACGGGCAGCTGACGATGGCGCTGATGCGCGCCTGCAGCACCTGGCCGTGCGGCGTGTGGATCGACGGCAAGAAGCGCACCACCCCCGACGGCTCCAGCTTCGCCTGGCAGCGCTGGAGTCACACGTTCGAGTACGCGCTGGCGGCCGGACCAGGCGACTGGCGGACGGCCGGGTTCGCTGCCGCCGGACAGGACTACAACCACGACCTGCTTACCGTCGTGACCGACCTGCACCCAGGACCGCTCGCGGCCACGGCGCGCCTGCTCACCGTCGAGCCGCGCGGTGCACTGCTGTCGACGCTGAAGCCGCACGGGAACCCGCTGTCGCCGGCCGGCCAGCCGGATCCGGCCGCCGGGATCACCGCGCGGCTCCGCGAGATCGGCGGATCCGGCCCGGTCCAGGCGCGCGTCAGCCTGTTCACCGGAGCGTCACGCGCCGCCGTGACCAGCATCTGCGAGGACCGCGCTGGGTCCGAGCTCCCGATCGCGGCCGAGGCGGCCGAGGTCACGGTCCCGCGGTCTGGCCTCGCCACGATCGTCGTGCATCCGCATCCCTGGCCCGCCAGCCAGGAACTGGTGCCGCCGGATTCTGAGCCCCCGGATTCTGAGCCGCCCGAGCCCGCGCAGCCCGTGTACGCGCGCTACTGGCTGCACGGCAAGGGGCCGGCGCCAGCCGGCAACATGCCGGTCGCCGTGCACCTGTCCCCGGCCTCGCTGGCGCTGCGAGCCGGTGAGCCGGGAAGGCTGCGGCTGACTGTCGCCTGCGGGCCGGAGGCTGCGGCCGGCAGCATCTGGCTGGACCCGCCGGACGGCGTCGTCACTCTGACCCCGGCCGGGCCACTGACCTACGACCTCGAGCCTCGCGGGCACCACGGCTTCGACCTGACCGTAGCAGCCGGTCCAGGCTGCGCTTCGGGCTCAGGCTTCCTGACTGCCCAGATCCGGGACGCAGCGGGGCAGGTGATCGAGGACGCCACCCTGCTCGTCGTCGGCCCGGCCGAGTCGGACGAGGGACTTCTCGACCAGGTGGCCGACGTTTCCCTGCTGAACCGTGACGTCACTGTGCGGCCCGGCTGCAGCGCGCCGATCGAGGTGCTGGTGCGGAACCGGACCGGCGGCCCGCTTCGCGGCGAGGCACAGCTCCTCTCGCCGTACGGAAGCTGGCACCAGGCCGGGCCGTGGACTGCGGGCTTCGCCCTGGCGGCCGGGGCTGAGCGGACCCTGCGTTTCGCCGTCACCGCGCCAGTGACGGCCCGGCCAGGCGAGCAATGGTGGGCGATCGTGAAGGTGATGGCCTTCGGCAGGCTCCACTACACCGAGCCAGCCGAGGTGACGATCGAGCTCGCATAGCCGCCATCTGCGGCTTTTGGTGTCACACTAGATCCGTTCGGCTAAACGGACCGAGGTGGCAATGACGGCTGAGACCATACACCGTCTCGGCAACCTGCCCGCCGAACCCAACAGCTTCGTGGGCCGCGAGCGTGACCTCGGTGACCTGGTACTGCTGCTGCGCAATGTCCGCGCGCTGACCCTGAGCGGACCCGGCGGGATCGGCAAGTCCAGGCTCGCGACCCGGCTCGGCTGGCAGCTGGCCGGCGAGTTCCCTGATGGCGTCTGGCTCGTCGAGCTGGCTGACAACGCCGACCCGGCGCTGGTGACCAGGCAGGTGGCGAACGCGCTCGGCATCGTCGACGAGCCTGACCGGCCGGCCACGGACACGCTCGTCGATGCGCTGCAGGGGCGCCAGCTGCTGCTGATCCTGGACACCTGTGAGCATGTGGTGGACGCCGTCGCCAGCCTGGTCAGGTCCCTGATCGCCGGCTGCCCGCAGCTACGGCTAGTGGCGACCAGCAGGGAGCCGTTGCGTGTCCGCGGCGAGACCGTGTGGCGCGTGCCGCCGCTCTCCCTGCCGGGGCCTGCGCCCCGCACGCCCTGGGCCTCCCTGCCGCGATCACCCTCCTGGGCGCTGCTGGCTGGCATCACCCCGGCCGAGGCGGCCAGGCACGAGGCCGTCAGGCTGTTCGTGGACAGAGCCGCCGCGGTGCGGCCAGGCTTCGCCCTGACCAGCGACAACGCGGCTCAGGTTGTGCAGCTGTGCCGGACGCTCGATGGCGTGCCGCTGGCAATCGAGCTTGCCGCCGCTCGCATCCGGGCGCTGGCCGTCGAGCAGATCGCCGCCAGGATCGATAACAGGTTCCGGCTGCTGGCCTCAGGCGACCGCACCGCTCCGGCCCGCCAGCAGACGCTGCAGGCGACCGTCGACTGGAGCTTCGAGCTGCTGACCGCGGACGAGCAGACGCTGCTGCGGCGGCTGTCGGTATTCGCCGGCTGGAGCCTGGACATGGCCGAGCAGGTCTGCGTGGACGACGTCATCGCCGAAGATCGGGTGCTCGACCTGCTCGCCGCGCTGATCGACAAGTCCCTGGTCGCACTCGAAGACGAGGTGGGCGGCAACGCCCGGTACCGGCTACTGGACACCATCAGGGAATATGCGTCGACCCGGCTGGCTGCGGCGGGTGAGGAGCACGAGTTCCGGCGCCGCCACTGCGCTTACATGCTGGCGCTGGCCGAGGGCATCGTCGGTCCGGCGTTCGTCCGCGACGCGATGCCATGGCCGGAGCAAGTGCGCAACTTCCACCTCATCGGCTCCGAGCAGGCGAACCTGCGCCTCGCGCTGGCATTCTGCCGTGACGCCGCGGACCCAGAGACGGGTCTGCGGCTGTGCTCGTCGCTGCGTTCGCCGTGGGTCGTGCAGGGTGATGTCACGGAGGGACTCGGCTGGTTCAGCCTGTTCCTCGGGCTTCCCGCCCGAGTCGCGGCCGCGGTCCGCGCTCAGGCGCTCATGCACGGCGCGGAGCTGGCGTTCGAGCACCAGGATTACCGGGAGGCCAACCTCTGGGCTTCCGCCGCTGTCGCGATGCACGCTGCCTACCCGGCAGCCTGCCCGGCCGGCGGCCTGCGGATCCAGGCGCTGATCAGTCTCCGGGCCGGCGCGGCCGGCGAGGCGCTGGCCAGGGCGGACGCCGCGCTAGCGGCGGCACGCGAGCAGCACGACGAGTGGGAGGAAGGGCTGGCCTTCGCGGCGAGGGCTGCGATCCTCGCCCGCGGCGGCGACCTGGCCGGCGCACAGGAGTCGTATCAGGCGGCTCTTGCCCTGCTGGAAGGGAACAATGGCTGGGGCGTCGCGCACACCCTGTACGGGTTCGGCAGCCTGGCCAGAGCACGGGGCGACAATGCCGCCGCGATCGAGCACTTCCGCAGCGCAATCGAGCTGTTCTCGCAGATCGACGCCTGGACCGAGATCGCGCGGTGCCTAGCGGGCATCGGTCTCGTCTCGCTAGCCAGCCTCGACTTGCAGACGGCCGCAACGAGCCTTGGCGAGAGCATGCGGCTCAGCCTGGTGACCGGCCAGCGTCTGGGTGTCGTCCGCGGGCTCGATGCCTTCGCGGCGCTTGCTGTCGCCTATGGCGACGACGCTGCCGCGGTCCGGCTGCAAGGCGCCGCCGCCGCTTTGCGCGAGGCTCTCGGCCCGGTCCGCTCAGCCGCCGGGCGCGGGCGCCTCGGCCAGCTGCTGGAGGCGGCACATCAGCGGCTCGGCCCGGACAGGGTGAGCAGCCTCCTCGCCGAGGGCAGGCGGCTCAGCCTGCACCAGGCGGTCACGTACGCACTCGGATCGGCAAGCGCCGGCGACGGCGATGAGGCTGCCGCGCGGAACGGTCTTGCTGCAGGCGCACCCAGCCGGACCAGCACGGTTCAGCCGCCCACTTCAGCTCAACCGCCGGGCAGGTCACAGCCGCTGAGCACGCTACCGCAGGCCGGGAACGCGCCGCCAGGTAGCGCAGGGCACTCGAACGGTGCCGTGCCGCCAGCCGGCCTCCGCCCAGCCGATGGCGGCCGGGCGGAGATCCTGGCCGGCAGCGGCGCCCAGCTCATCCCGCTCTCAGTTCTGACGGCGAGAGAGATCGAGATAGCGCTGCTCATCGCGCGCGGGCTGTCCAATCGTGGCATCGCCGACGAGCTCTACATCTCGCCTGCCACCGCGGCCCGGCACGTGGCGAACATCCTGGCCAAGCTCGGACTCGGCTCGCGCGCTCAGGTCGCGGCCTGGGTGGCCGACCATCGCGTGGCCGGGCACCTCCAGCAGGGCTGATCGCCGCCGGACTGGGTGCAGCGGGGGTCTCCTACACAGCGCAGGACTGTGTACGGCTGCCCTACATACCCGGCAGGCCAGTCTCCCGCTTTCGCACGGCCGCCTACATAGTCAGCGCTCTCCGTCTGCATACCGGAATGGACAATTCAGCCGATGTGGCAGACCTGTCGTTTCCCTACCGTTGGAACCCTGAGTCGCCGGCGACCCGGCCATCGGAGGGGGATGGCCGGTTCGCCGGTCGGCCGGACATGCGACTACATACCGTGGCTACACATTCCTGACGATGCGCTCCGCCGGCTGACCACGTACGGTCCGGAGGGTGGGGCAGCCAGCTGGCAGGCAGTGGCGGAGGCGATGACGTGACCGGCTCGGGTCCGACCCGCGAGATGACGGTAACGCAGCAACTGCTCGAGGTCGCTGCGACCTACGGTCCGCGTCCCGCGCTAGCGGGCAAGCGGCCAGACCAGGACTACACCTTCGGCGACCTTGCGAGCACGATCCAGCGCGCCGCAGCCGGCCTCGCCTGGCGCGGGCTTCGCGCGCGCGACGTCGTCGGCGTGTATGTGCCGGACGCCGTCGCGTACGTCCTGGCGTGCCATTCGATCAGCGCGGCCGGCGGCATCCCGTGCCCGGTCAGCGCTGAGCTGTCAATCGCCGAGGCAGCCGGGCAGCTGGCCGACTGCGGCGCTCGCATGCTGCTGACCGCCCAGCCACTCGCCGCAGCCGGCCTGGCCGCCGCCGACCGGTCCTGGGTGCGCCAGGTGATCTCGTTCGGGGAAGCGCCCGCCGCGACACCGTTCACATCGCTGCTCGGCATGGGCTCGCTGCACCCGCCGTCGGCTCGACCGCACGACCTCGCGCTTCTGCCCTACGTCCGCCATTCCGACGGCGCGCTTCATCCGGCCGGACTCACCCACCTCGACATGGTCGCCGAGCTCGCCGCACTGAGCTCGGCCGCCGAGATCAGCGCGGATGACGTGGTGCTGGCGGCACCGCCCGCAGGCGATGGCCGGTCCTACACCGCGTTCGTCGACCACGCGCTGATCAACGGCGCTACCGTTGTGGCAGCCTGCACGGATGACCTGGCGGCGGCTGCGACCGAGCACCACGGCACCGCCGCGATCGTGCCGCTTGGCGTTGAGGTGAACGCAGCCGAGCCGATCCGGCTGTTCGCGGTCGCCTCCTAGGCCGGCATCAAGCGGCCTGGACCTGCTCGCTCTCTGTGACGATCGATGCCGCCAGTTGCGACAGCGGCGTGTCGAGCACAGAGCCGCCAGTGAGGAGCCTGTTCACCTCATCGAGCAGCCCGGGCCGGTATGCGTTGTCCCGCGCCAGGCCGTCAGCCTTTGCCCGTACTGCGTTGGCTTCAGACCAGATCTGCCCGTCCGCTTCGACGATTCCGGTCCGGTCCGCCTCCCGCCACTGCTGCAGCAGTGCCTTGTCTAGCTGGATGTACTCCATGATCGGAACTGAGTCCCGGACCTTCGCGGCCTTCTGCGTGTAGTGCTGGACCAGCTCACAGTCATCAGTCACCTTCGCCAGCTGCTCGAGCTCAGCCAGGTACAACGTCCGGTCGGCGAGCTCCGCGGCCGTCATCGGCACTGCCATGTTGTCCTGCTCCCATTCCTCGCGGATCCCTGTGACTGTCTGTATCTAGCCAGCTGCGCCAATCTCATGCCAGGCATCCGCGCGGTTTGTTGCGCGGGCCGGGCCGCAGCGGAGGTCCGGCCGGGCCAGCCCGAGCCTTTTGCCGGGATTGCACTCGGGAGCGGAGTTTGTGATCGGTGCTGTCGATCGGGGCGTAGCGGCCACAGCTGCCATCAGGTCGGTCTGGTCAACGCGGCGTGCTCAGCAGATAGTGCCGATAACCGTCGTCTGTGATCGCGTCGGCTACTAGCAGGCCGGTGGCACTGATCCAGTCGCTGATCTGGGACGGATCGGGATAGTAGTGGTAACCGCCGTCATTCAGGTACTCGCCGGCGACGACGGGCAGTCCGGCAGCGAGTGCGGCAGCGTACGTCTCCGCCAGGTCCTCCTCGGGCAGCTCGACAGTCAGGTACAACGGGCCGCCGGGGTTGACGGCCTTCTTCAGCCTCGCGAGGACCGCAGGCCAGTGCTCAGGGAAGACGTTCTCCATCGCGTCCACGCATATCGCGCCGTCGAACTCAGCCGTGAAGCTCAGTTCCTGCAGACCAGCCTTCACCACCGGAACTTCAGGGTGCTTCGCCCGCGCCTGGCGGAGCATGCCGCCCGACTGGTCAGTCCCGACAATCCTGGCTCCGTGCTCAAGTAGCAGCGGCCAGTACTTGCCTGTGCCGCAGGCGGCATCGAGGATCCGCGGGCCGGACGGGCACATGTCGAGCAGTCTCGCGAGCATGGTCCGGTGTGACAGGTTGATGCGTCCCCAGTGGTCGTCGTAGCCCGGCGCGAAGAGCGAGTCCATTCGCAGTTCGTTGATGCGGCGCCGTTCCGCGATCCACTCTGCTCTGTCAGCCAACTCAGGCTCCGTCTCCCCGCACGCTCGCTCCGCACAGGAGTGTAGGCGCGACTGGCCCGGGTAGCCGCGCCAGCACGGAGGACAGTGCCGGACCTGATGGGAGGACGACGTGATGGCTTCGCCCGATTCCGAGATCAGAGCGCTCCTGGACAGCCGAGTCGATGCCTGCCAGGCAAAGGACATCGGCTGGCTCATGTCGCTTTACTCTCCTGACATCGTCTATTACGACGTCGTGCCGCCGCTTGAGTTCGCGGGATCGGATGAGGTCCGCCGGAACTTCGACCGGTGGTTCGATCAGTACGACGGCCCCATCAGCCTGGAGACGCATCACCTCGACATCGCGATAAGCGCCGATGTCGCGTTCGCGCACATGCTTCACCTGGACAGTGGTAACCGCAAGAACGGACCGGACGGCGCTATCTGGGTGCGGTCAACTGTCTGCTGCCGCCGCGCAGGGAGCGGGTGGCAGATCGCGCACGAGCACATCTCGATGCCAGGCACCTGGCCTGCCCCCGACGCTGAGCGGGCTTCGGCCGCCTGACACGGCAGCCGGATCCGCAGCCACGTCCAGGCGCGATCCAAAGCGGTCTAAAGCCGTGGCGGCCGATTCTCGAACGGGGTGCTGAGCACGATCGTGGTATGTGTCGAGACGTTGGCGGCCGCCCGGATTTCCTGGAGCAGATCTTCGAGGTCGCCCGGAGACCCCACCCGGACCTTGAGAATGTAGCTCGCGTCACCGGCCACGCTGTGACACGCCTCGATCGCGGCGAGATGCTCAAGGCGCTGCGGCGCATCGTCGGGCGCGGCCGGATCGAAAGCCTTGATCGACACGAACGCCGTCAGCGGCAGCCCGATCTCCTCAGCGCTGATCATGGCGCTATACCCGGTGATCACACCGCGCTCCTCAAGCCGGCGGACTCGCTGCTGGGCGGCCGACACCGACAGGCCGGTCCGCCTGGCGAGCTCGGTGAAGCTCATCCGGCCGTCGCTGGCAAGCAGCGCAAGGATCCTCGCGTTGATCTCCTCCACGCGAGAACGTTAACGTGCCGTGCGGATCGTCAGCGCCTGGCTTACCACATAACGAAACGGTAACGGTGTTTACACTACCGTAACATGCCGTTCACGCAGATAGCTCCACTCGCGACGTAACGGTACGCTCCGGCCAAGACGGCCTATCCGGGCCGCAGATGACGCGAGTGAGGTCTGGATGGCGCAGATCGTGCTGGATGAGGTCGACAAGGTCTACCCGGGCGGCGTCAAGGGCATCGACGGGCTGAACCTGGACATCGCCGATGGCGAGTTCATGGTGCTGGTCGGGCCGTCCGGCTGCGGGAAGTCCACCGCACTGCGGTCAATCGCGGGGCTGGAGGACATTACCTCCGGAAGCATCACGATCGGCAGCCGCGTTGTCAACGACCTGCCGCCGAAGGACCGCGACATCGCGATGGTCTTCCAGAACTATGCGCTCTACCCGCACATGACGGTGGAGCAGAACCTTGCCTTCGGCCTTCAGCAGCGCAAGACGCCCAAGGACGAGATCAGGCGGCGCGTCGCCGAGGTTGCCAAGATGCTCGGCCTCGACGAGTACCTCAAGCGCAAGCCGGCCGCGCTGTCCGGCGGCCAGCGCCAGCGCGTCGCGATGGGCCGCGCGATCGTGCGCGAGCCCCAGGCGTTCCTGATGGACGAGCCGCTCTCCAACCTGGACGCTAAGCTCCGCGTGTCGATGCGGGCGTCACTGTCGCAGCTGCACGACCGGCTGAAGGTCACGACTGTCTACGTGACCCACGACCAGGTCGAGGCGATGACGCTCGGGCAGCGCGTCTGCGTCCTTCGCGACGGCAAGCTGCAGCAGGTCGACACTCCGCAGACGCTGTACAACTTGCCGGTCAACCTGTTCGTGGCCGGCTTCATCGGCTCGCCCGCCATGAACTTCGCCGCCGCGCAGTTCGCCCGCGACGACGGCCCCGCGGTGGTGTTCGCCGGTCACCGGCTCACCGTCAGCGACGCGCAGCTGCAGGCGAAGCCGGGCCTCGACGGGTACTTCGGCAAGGAGCTGATCATCGGGATCCGGCCGTCGGACTTCGAGGATGCCGGGCTGGCGGAACCGTCCTGGCCGCGGATCAGCGTTCAGACCAGCGTGACCGAGGAACTCGGCAGCGAGATTCACGTGATCTTCCCGATCGACGCCCCTCCGGTCCAGCACGCGAGCATCACCGATGCCCGGGCTGGCGACGAGGACGACGAGACGATCCCGCTCGCGGACAACAAGACGATGTGGACGGCGCGCGTCGCGGCGCGCAGCGGCATCAAGCCGGGCTCCGCTGCGACGCTGGCGGTCGACACGTCGAACCTGCAGTTCTTCGACCCGGCCAGCGGCCTGTCTATCGGTCACCCCGCCAACTAACCGCGGCCCGCCAGCTAACCACGGCCCGCCAGCGGACCGCGGGCCCGCCAGCGGCACGGCGAGGCCACCCGCACCGCTAACACCACGGTCACGGACCCAGCACCGCCGCGGCGGGCATCCGGCTGGACGGGCCGGGCGGCAGGATCCCGGCCAGCGCCGCGACGCTGATCGCCAGCGCAACGGCGAGCGCCAGCGTGCCGGCCGACGGCGGCCTGCCGAGGCCCGCGCCCAGCCCGTACAGCCGCGACACGGCATTGACCAGTTCCATGCTGACCAGCCGTCCGGCCACCGTGCCGATCGCGACGGCAACCAGGCCCAGGACGGTAGTGCGCATCATCAGCGCAACCCGGACCTGCACGGGGGTCAGCCCCATCACCCGCAGCACGGTCACGTCGCGCTGATGGTCGCGCTGGCCAAGCAGCGACGCGGTCAGCAAACTCGTCAGGCCGATCACCGCGAGGACCGCGATGAGGCTGGCCAGCGCGACATGCACGATGCCGAGCTGATCGGCCGGGTTCGGCACCTGCGCGACATCGAGCCGGCCGTCTGATTCCCTGGTGAGCCTGGTCACCGCGGCTGCCGGACTGACGCCCGGCCGCAGGATCAGGCTGTAGAACCCGATCGGCGTCGGCGCGCCCTCGTCAGCGAGCGTGTCCCGACCGTAGGCGAGCACCTCACCGTCGTACTGCGGATCGATGATCCGGCCGACGATGTGGAAGGTGACCGGCACCCCGCCGAACCACATCCGCACGAACTGACCGACGGACAGGTGCAGCGCGGTCAGCAGCGCCTGGGTCGCGACGGCCTGCTCCGGCGCGTGATAGAGCTGCCCGGCCACGACATGGAACGGGTACGGCCGGGCTGATGTGCCCATCCCGAGCGTGGTGATCGTCGTCGTCTCGCCCAGGGTCAGTGCCTCCGCCCGGACGCAGCTGTACGCGGCCTGGATCTGCGGGTCAGCCTGGATCAGCCGTCCGGCCTGCGCCGGAGTCAAGGTTCCCGGACTCACGGTGACACTGGCCGCCAGCCCGATGTCGGCCGGATTGTGCTGCACATCGTCCAGGGTCGACCAGAAGCCCAGCCCGATGGTGATCATCAGCATCGGGATGGCCAGGCCGCTGATGACCAGCGCGGCGGCAAGCTTTCGCACGAATGCTGCCCTGGTGCCGAGCACCACGGCCGGCGGCATCCGCGCTGCCATCGCAGTCCCCGCCAGCCGCGACAGATGACCTCGCGGCGGCAGCGCGCGCACCGCCGCCACCGGACGCACCCGGCTCGCCTGCCAGGCCGGCGCCGCGGTCGCCAGCAGAACGGCGCCGAACGTGGCGCCGATGATCACTGCTGTCCAGCCGCCGGGCAGCGCCGCCGAGGCCAGGCTGACGCCCGGCACGGTGCCAAGGAGAACGGGCATCAGCAGCCGCGCGGCGCCCAGCCCGGCAAGCACGCCGACACCCGCCAGGATCGCGTGCTCGGCCGTGAGGACCACCATGACCTGTGCCGGAGTGAAGCCAAGCGCCTTGAGCATGCCGAGGTCGGCGTTCCTGATCAGCACCCGGCCACTGGTCACGTTGATGATGGCGAGCAGGGCTGCCCCGAGGGCCATCAGACCGAACAGCGCGAGCAGCAGGCCGAGGAGCGGATTGCGACGCGCCATGGACTGCTCGACCTGCTGCCAGGTGGAGATGCCGCCGACCGCGCTGCTGCCGAGCTGGGTCACGACCTGCTGCACGATGAACCCGTCAGCCGCCGGATTGGCGATGCGCAGCCCGACAACTTCCTCGGTGTGACCGGTGTCCGGCTCGATTCGCCGCAGCAGCCCTGGCAGCACCCAGATGAGCCCGGGCGTCTGGTCTGGATAAAAGCCCTGGTCGGCGGTCTCGGCGATGCCGACGACCGGCACCGTCAGACGGGAGGTCTCATCGACATTGTCCAGCACGAGCTTGTCGCCGACACCGATGTGGATGGCCTGCGCGAAGGTGGCCTCGAGCACCACCCCGTACGGCGTGCGCGGCGTCAGCCACCCGCCGGAGACTTGCAGCGGCCGCCCGACCTGCGGCAGCGAGGGTGTGGCGCGGAGCTCCACCCGGGTGCGCTGGCTGCCCTGGGCGACAGTAGCCGCAGTGGCCTGGTACGGCCCCGCGACGGCCTGGATTCCGCCGACCTGCGACCTGAGCTGCGCAACGCTTGTGCCGGGCGACAGATGCAGCCAGATCTGCGCTCCCCTGGTGGCCGTGAACAGCCCCTGCCACGGGTTGGTCGCGCCCTGCAGCAGCCCGGCAGACAGTAGCAGCGCGCCGACGACGCCGGCCACGACGCTGATCATGACAAGCGCACGTGCCGTGCTCGCGCGCAAATCTGCCCTGATCCAGCGGGCCATCGCACGCACGGTCAGTCAGCCCCGCAACCTCAGCACCCTCGGCAGCGGCATCTCGCTGGCCTGGGCCGCCCCTCCCGCGGCGCCCAGCGGTGCGTCGTCTGCCACCATGCCGTCGAACAGGCTGATCACGCGATCGGCGGCGCTGGCGACCCGCGAGTCGTGCGTGACCAGCAGGATGGCCTGACCGTCAGCGTGCGCTCGCGCCAGCAGGCGCAAGACCGAGAAAGTGGCGGCGCTGTCCAGATTGCCGGTCGGCTCGTCGGCCAGCAGCAGGGCGGGGCGGTTCGCCATCGCTCGCGCGAGCGCGACCCGCTGCTGCTCGCCGCCAGACAACCGGGCCGGCGCGGTGTCCGCCTTGGCCGCGAGGCCGAGCTCGCCGAGCAGCTCACGCCGCCGGTCGGCGGCCTGCTTCCGGTTCGAGCCGCCCATCAGAGCGGCCAGCTCGACGTTGTCCGCCACGGTCATGTTCGACACCAGGTTGAAGAACTGGAACACGAAGCCGATCCGGCGCCGCCGCAGCACTGCCCAGCGAGCCTGGCTCAGCTGGTCTACCCGCGCCCCGTCAAGCCAGATCTCGCCGCCGGTCGGACGCTCCAGACCGCCGAGCAAGTGCAAGAGCGTCGATTTGCCTGATCCTGACGGCCCGGTGATGGCCGCGAACTCGCCATGTCGAAGCGACAAGTCGACCCCGCGCACAGCTGGCACCCTGACACCGTCGCCGCTGAACGTCTTGGTCAGGCCGGCGGCTCGCAGCAGTAACCGGTCGCCTGCGCCGATCACACCAGCTCTTCCTGGCAGCGCTGCAGCCAGTCAAGGTCTGCCTGCAGGTGCAGCATCGCACCCTCGATCAGAAGCCGCGGGACCGAGCGGTCCGCGCTGGCCGCCAGCTCCGACAGGCTACGCATCTGAGCCAGGTAGTGGCGGCGCTGCCGGTTGATCAGGCCGAGCTGGTCGGAGGTGCCGGCGAGCTGGCTGAGAGCGAGCTTCATGAAGAACTCGTCTCGTACTCGCGGTCCGTCGCTCGCCTTGTCCACCCACTCGACCACGGCTTCCCGGCCGACGTCGGTCAGCTCGTACACCCGCTTGTTCGGCCGGGTCGCCTGCACGACGTCCTGGCTGCGCACCAGCCCGTCACGCTCCAGCCGCTGCAGGGTCACGTAGATCTGGCCGATGTTGGGCGCCGGATACGCCTCGCCAAAGATCTGCTCGAGCTGGCTCTTCAGCTCGTAGCCGTGCGCGGGCTCCTTAGCCAGCAGCGCGAGCAGCGGCATCTTCATCAGGCGTCCCTCCAGCTGGTGCCACCCGCCGCGAAGCCGATGTTTAGCTGATCGTCATCGTTGCATAACAACGGACTAAACGCACGCTTGCGTGCTCGTTGACTGTTACCTAACTGACGTATATAACGAGCATGTAGTTGTAACGGCACAGCCTGGTCGGCCAGCGTTCGTCCGGCAGTTGCTCCACCGCCCCGCGCGCGCCAGCCGTCCCCCACAGCGGCAGAAGGCGGACCAGAATGCAGTGCGGCGGACTGGGCAGCAAGCTGGCAACGAGGCCAGCTGCCATCGCCCTCGCCGCCGCCGGCCTCACCGTCCTGTCAGCCGGATGCGCGGTCGGCGCACCCGCCAGCGCAACCGCCGCCGCCCGGATCAGCGCAACCGGACCGATCACCTTCGCTACCGGGAAGGTTGACACCGGCTACCTCGCGCCGCTCATCGCGACCTGGAACGCCGCGCATCCCGGCCAGAAGGTCACCCCGATCTACCTGCCCGACGACGCCGACGATCAGTACGCGCAGCTGGTAGCGAATCTGCAGACGCACAGCACGGTCTACGACGTGATGAGCCTGGACGTCATCTGGACCGCTGAGTTTGCCTCCAGCGGCTGGATCACGCCGATCAGCGCCGCCCCGTTCCCGCTCAGCAGCTTCCTGCCCCCGGCCGTGGCGACCGCGACCTATCAGGGCCACCTGTACGCCGTGCCGTTCACCAGCAACGCCACGCTGCTGTACTACCGCAAGGACATCCTGAAGGCCGCCGGGGTCAAGCCGCCCACCACCTGGAAGCAGCTCGAAACCGAGGCCGCCACGATCGCGCCGAAGCATCACATGGGCGGTTACGGGACCCAGTTTCAGGCGTACGAGGGACTGACCGTCAACTTCGCCGAGGCAGTCCAGTCGGCCGGCGGCGCGCTGCTGTCACCGTCGGGCGCGGTCACCGTCGATACCCCGCAGGCCACCCGTGCCCTGGAGTTCCTCGTCGGCGGGTTGCGCGCGGGCTGGATCCCGAAGGCCACTCTCGGCTGGAACGAGGAGGCTTCCCGGCAGGCGTTCGAAGCCGGGAAGCTGCTGTTCCTCAGCAACTGGCCGTATGTGTACGGCGAGGCGAGCGAGCACGTGCCGGGCAACAAGGTGGCCGGGAAATTCGGGGTCGCCGCGCTGCCCGGCCTGCACGGCGCTGGCTCCAGCACCCTCGGCGGCGCCAACCTCGCGATCAGCGCGTACGCGCCGCACCCGGCCACTGCGCTCGCCTTCATCAAGTTCCTGACCAGTGAGAGCAGCGAGCGGCAGGTGCTGCTGAACTCCGCTCTGCCGCCGGTCTGGACAGCGCTGTACAGCCAGCCGTCACTGGTCCGGCGCTTCCCGTTCCTGCCGGTGGAAAAGCAGGCCATCCTCGCCGCCCGGCCCCGGCCTGCGCTCGTCGACTACAACCAGTTCAGCCTCGCCATCTCAAGCGCAATCCACGAGGCGCTCGCGCAGCGGATGTCCGTCAGCGCGACGCTCACCGAGCTCACCACGGAGCTCAGGCAGATCATCCGGTCCGACTGACGGCCAGCACGCTGACCGTTGCACGCAAGGTTCCAGAAGGAGGTGGCCGCATGACCATGTGGCCAGGACACATCCCGTACAGGTCGCTCGCTGCTGTCGCGGCAGGCGGGCTGTTAGTAGCCGGGCTCGCTGCCTGCGGCAGCTCGTCGCCGGGCTCGTCGGCCAGCAGCCAGGTCAAGGCCAGCGCCACGCAGACCATCACATTCGCCACTCAGGGCCTCGGCACCGAGGGCACCGCCACCGCTAACGCGGTGAAGGCATTCGAGAAGCTGCACCCGAACATCACCGTCAAGATCCTCTCCCTGTCCCCCACCTCCGACGTCGCCGAGCAGCAGCTCGAGCACTACTTCATCGCCGGCTCGAGCACCCCTGACATCGTCACCACCGACGTCACCTGGCCGTCGACCTTCGCCCGGTCCGGCTGGATCGCCAACCTCAGCTCCTTCCACCCGAACACCAGCGCGTTCTTCCCTGGCCAGATGGCAACCGGGTCCTACAAGGGCGGCACCTACGCGATGCCCTGGTTCATTAATGCCGAGGGCATCTACTACAACACCTCGATCATCAAGACGGCACCAACCTCGATCTCGCAGCTCGTCTCCGAGGCTCAGCACGCAATGGCCACGGACAAGAGCCTCAAGGA
>Ga0335074_10006166_pt1 | contig 16625 bp, 13 predicted proteins | sample Lox_Sample_23_FD_206715 | JGI IMG/M metagenome (GOLD analysis project Ga0335074, IMG submission 206715) | Soil microbial communities from Loxahatchee National Wildlife Refuge, Florida, United States - Lox_Sample_2.3 | ecosystem: Environmental > Terrestrial > Soil > Wetlands | place: USA...
CTGCTCCAACAAGAAGGCGACCACGCCGGCGCGCTCCGGGCGTTCGAGCGGGCCGGGCAGACCGGCCCACCCGAGATCGCCGAACTCGCCCACGCCGCCATCCGGCAACTCGGCTCCGATCCAGACCACGAAGAAGGGTGAACACCGCCTAACGACCCTCTCCCACGACCGACACGAGTCAACAAACCTGACAGGACAAGCTAGGGCAGGGGGCTGAGCCCGATAGCGGGGCGGCACGGACGCCGCCCCCATCGGCTGCAACGAAACCCGGGCCCCCACCCGGGGACACGCGGGCACCCCACCGTCGGCGGGACTAGCCTTGCCTCGATGCGCTGGCTCGTCGACGGAATGAACGTGATCGGCACGCGTCCGGACGGCTGGTGGAGGGACCGCGACGCGGCGATGCTCCGGCTGGTCGACCTGCTCGAGCGGTGGGCCGCCGACGGCGGCGAGGACGTCACCGTGGTGTTCGAGCGCCCGCCGCGCCCCCCGATCCGCTCGACCGTGATCGAGGTTGCGCACGCTCCCAAGCCCAAGCCGAACTCTGCCGACGACGAGATCGTGCGGCGTTTACGGGCCGACCCGGATCCCGCGGCGGTGCGGGTGGTGACCTCCGACCGGTGGCTGGCCGACCGCGCCTGGGCCGCCGGCGCGAGCGTCGAGGGTGCGGAGTCGTTCAGGACGCGGCTCGAGTGAGCGTCGAGTTGATCCGCTACTCCGAGCGGCCCGAACTATGGTCCGGCACGGCGGAGATCACCGCGGAGGTATGGCCCGAGTACAGCCGCAATGCGGACGCCACGGGCCCGCTGTGGGGACGCCTTTTCGAGGACTTCCCGGCCTATCAGTTCTGCCTCTACGACGAGCGCGAGCAGGAGGTACTCGCCGAGAGGCACACCGCTCCGTGCCAATGGGACGGCACGCCGGATGGTCTCGGCGATGGTTTCGACTCGATGCTCGTGGGGGCGTTCGCCGCGCGCCAGGCTGGCCGACGGCCCAATGCACTTTGCGCGCTGGCCGCGGAGATCAGACCGCGTTTCCAGGGCCGCGGCCTCGCCGATCGCGTGCTCGACGGGATGGCAGAACTCGCGCGGCAGGCGGGCCTTAGGCACCTGCTTGCACCGGTTCGACCCAGCTTCAAGGACCGCTATCCGATCAGCCCGATCAGACGATATGCCACCTGGAAGCGCGCGGACGGAGAGCCGTTGGATCCGTGGATACGGGTTCATGTCCGGCGCGGTGGCACGATCGTCAGGCCGGCACCGCGCTCGATGCGAACCACGGGAACAGTGGCCGAATGGGAAGCGTGGACAGGCATGCGGTTTCCCGATGACGGCGCCTACGTTTTCCCGCGCGGCCTGGCTCCGGTCGAGATCGATCACTCGCGCGACATCGGCGCCTAATGGGAGCCCAACGTTTGGATCGTTCACGCCGTCCAGGCGCCGCAGAACTCTTAGCTCAGTCTCATCAGAAACCCGACCACCCTTGCCACAATCAACGGATGGCCGAGCAGCCAAGCCGGCGCGACTCAACCCCCCGACTGAGGCGGGGCAGTCCGACTCGCCCCGGCGGGGTACCACCCCAGCCGCAGCCCGGCTGGCGGGTGACGCCGGCCCCAGACGGCCGGGGCGGACCTCCCACCAAGCAGTCGCGGGGACCGACCCCGCGCTGGCCGCTGCTGATCGTCCTGATCCTCGCGCTACTGGCGCTGAACTTCTGGGTCTCCTCCCAGGTTCTCCAGCCCAACCCGCGGGTCGCGATCCCGTACAGCCCGACGTTCCTCAACCAGGTCGAGTCGGGCAACGTCAGCTCGATCAACTCGACCGGGTCCTCGATCGACGGCACGTTCAAGAAGGCGGTCAAGTACCCCGCGGACAGCTCGACCGCGCCGACCACCATCTACTTCTCGACGCAGATCCCGTCGTTCGCGCCGGAGTCGACGCTGTTCGCGCTGCTTCAGGACAAGGGCGTGACGATTGATGCCCACTCGACCAACACCGGGCCGTCGTTCCTGACCAGCTTGATCTTCGGCTTCGGTCCGACGCTGTTGTTCCTGCTGCTGCTCGTGTGGGTCTTCCGACGAGCGGCGTCCGGCGCGGGCGGCGCCGGCGGACTGATGTCGTTCGGCCGCTCCCGGGCGCGCCGCGTCGAGGCCGCCGATCAGCAGGTCACGTTCAACGACGTGGCCGGCATCGACGAGGCCAAGGAGGAGCTGACCGAGATCGTCGACTTCCTCAAGAACCCCGACAAGTACATCCGGCTCGGTGGGCGCATCCCTCGCGGTGTCCTGCTCAGCGGACAGCCCGGAACGGGTAAGACGCTGCTGGCCAGGGCGGTCGCCGGCGAGGCGGGCGTGCCGTTCTTCCAGATGTCCGCGTCGGAGTTCGTCGAGATGATCGTCGGGGTGGGTGCCTCGCGGGTCCGCGACCTGTTCGCGCAGGCCAAGACGGCGGCGCCGGCGATCATCTTCATCGACGAGCTCGACGCGATCGGGCGCTCGCGCTCCGCGGGCGGGGCCAACATCTCCGGCGGCCACGACGAGCGCGAGCAGACCCTGAACCAGATCCTCACCGAGATGGACGGCTTCGACCCGCGCATCGGGGTGATCGTGCTCGGCGCGACCAACCGGCCGGAGATCCTCGACCCGGCGCTGCTGCGCCCCGGCAGGTTCGATCGACGGGTGGTCGTCTCACCTCCGGACCGCGCCGGGCGCGAGGCGATCCTTCGCGTCCATACACGGGGTGTCCCGCTTGCCGACGAGGTCGACCTGGGCGGCGTCGCCTCCTCCACCCCGGGCATGGTCGGCGCCGACCTCGAGAACCTCGTCAATGAGGCCGCCCTGCTGGCGGCGCGGCGCAATCACGAGAAGGTGAACCGGCAGGACCTGACCGACGCGCTGGAGCGGATCGTGCTCGGCGCGGAGCGCAAGGTGATGATCTCCGAGGATGATCGTCGGCGCACCGCCTACCACGAGGCCGGTCACGCGATCGTGGGAATGCTAACCCCGGGCGCCGATCCGGTGCGCAAGGTGTCGATCATCCCGCGCGGGCAGTCGCTGGGTGTGACCTTCTCGGCACCGGACGCCGACCGGTTCAACTTCGAGCAGCAGCATCTGCTGGCGCAGATCAAGGTTGCCCTCGGCGGGCGCAGCGCCGAGGAGATCGTCTTCTCGGACATCACCACCGGCGCCGAATCCGACATCCAGCAACTGACCCGGATCGCGCGCGGCATGGTCGGTCGGTGGGGCATGAGCCGGGCAATCGGCCCGATTGCCGTGATCCCCCAGGACGGGATGAGCCCGCTCCTGCCCGGCGTGTCTGAGACCTCAGAGGCGACGCAGCGGCTGGTCGACGAGGAGGTCAGGCGAATCGTCGAGTCGGCGCACGCCGAGGTCAGCTCACTGCTCCGGGAGCACCGTTCAAACCTCGATGCGCTGGTGGCCGCGCTGCTCGAGCACGAGACGCTCGACGAGGCCGACGCTTACGCCGCGGCCGGGTTGATCAGTCGCCGAGACGGGTCAACCGAGCCAGCGCCTCGTGGCACTCCACCACACGCCGCTTGACCGGATCGTTGTCGGGCCGGTCGTGCACAAGGTCCCAGGTTCGGTCGGCGATCTCGCGTGCCGTATCGGCCGTGGCGCTTTGCCACAGCCGGTCGACGAGCTGAATCTCAAAGCTCGCGATCTGATCGGCGGGATCGCCGGGCGCCATGCGGGGCAGCGGTTCGGCGATCGTTTCACGCCACATCGCGGTGGCGACCAGCAGTCGATTTCGCAGCGTGATCTGATCGATCGGCATTTCGTCGCCGCCAGCGTAACGGATCGGCGTGGCGGCCTCAGATGTTGGGAAGCTGCTGTGTCGCACTAAGCGCGAGCGCGAACAGATCTCCTTGTTCATCCGCGCGCGCGAGCACCTCGTCGTAGGCGAAGGTCATCAGCGTCTCATCGCCGCGATCGTGACACGCCGCCACCTCGGCCCAGCTCACCGGCGTGGACACGGTCGGTCGCTCGCGCGCGCGTAGCGAGTACACGTTGACCGTCGTCTTGTGCTCGTCGTTCTGGCTCCAGTCGACGAGCACCTTGCCCGGCCGCAGGCGCTTGGTCATCCGGGAGACGACAATCCGAGACATGCGCTGCTCGAGCAGCTCGGCCACGCGCTTGCTGAACGGCTTGGTCGTGCGGTAGTCGGTCGGCGCGTTCAGCGGCACGTACACCTGAAGGCCCTTGGAGCCCGACGTCTTGGCCACGCTGCGCAGGCCGAGCTGCTCGAACAGGCCGCGTAGGACGAGCGCGACCTCGCAGCACTCGACGAGGCCCGCCGGCGCGCCGGGGTCGAGGTCGAACACCATCATGGTCGGGCGGTCGACTCGTGCCTGAAGCGACAGCGAGGTATGCAGCTCGACGTCGGCCAGGTTGGCCAGCCAGATCAGCGTTGGGCGGTCCTGGGCCAGCGTGTAGTTGATGTCGCCGATCCTGACCGTCTGGATCCACTCAGGGCGATGCGACGGCGACTGCTTCTCGTAGAAGTGCGGCTGGTCGACCCCGTTTGGGTAACGCTTGAGCGTGAGCGGCCGGTCGTGGAGGTGGGGCAGGACGACAGCGGCGATACGCGCGTAGTACGCGACCAGGTCCCCCTTGGTGAAGCCGGTCTGGGGGTAGAGCACCTTGTCCCAGTTGGTGATCTTGAGCTCGCGGCCCTCGGTTCTGGCGAGCAGCGCCCCCTCGGGTAGGCGCTCGACCTCGTCGAACAGCGCCTCGGGGGAGTTCGGATCGACGTCCGGCTCACCCGAAGCCTCGGGAGCGTCCTCCCCGATGACCTCGATCCGCACCTCGCGCGGGGGCTTGTCCTCGCGCAGGCCCTTGAACGACGGGGCGCGCATGATCCGCTCGGCCGTCCATTCACGCAGCTCGATCTCCGCCACCAGCTTCGGCTCGACGAAGACCGCCTCTCGGGGAATTCGGACCCGCCCACCCCCCACCTCGAACGGGCTTGTGTCACGCCGCAACGGATCCAGGCGCTTCTGCAGATCGCCCAGTGTCTTCTCGGTGAAGCCGGTCCCGACCCGGCCGGCGTAGCGCAGTTTCCCGCTGGGCTCGTAGTGGCCCATCAGCAGCGCCCCGATCCGCTTGGTCCGCCGCCCCTCCCCCGGCATCCAGCCGCCGATCACCAGCTCCTGGCGCATCGTGTGCTTGATCTTCAGCCAGTTGCCGCCGCGCCGGCCGGGCTCGTAGCGAGAGTCGAGCCGCTTGGCCACGATCCCCTCGAGGTTCTGCTTGGCGGTCGCCTCGAGCAGCAGCTTGCCCTCGCCCGGATGGTTGGCGGGAACGCGCCACGCCGGGCCCTTCAACTCGAGTGACTCGAGCCGGGCACGCCGTTCGCGGTAGGGCAGCTCCATCAGCGAGCGGCCGTCGAGATACAGCAGGTCGAAGATCGCGTAGACGACGGGCATGCTGCTCTGGTAGCGCCGGATCGCGGACGGCGAGGTCACGTGCATCCGGCGCTGCAGGCGCTCGAAGCTCGGCCGGCCGTTGTCATCGAAGGCGACGATCTCGCCGTCGAGCACCGCCTCGTGCATGCCGAGCGCACCGACCAGGCCGCGCACCTCGGGATAGGCGTCGGTGATGTCGTTGAGGTTGCGGCTCTCGAGTCGCAGGCGACCGGGCTTCACATAGGCGATGGCGCGCACACCGTCCCACTTGACCTCGAACGACCAGTTCTTCTGATCGCGCGGAAGCGTGCTCGCGGACTGGGCCATCATCGGGACGATCCGCTCCGGCATCGGCTCCCGACCGGCGTCTCCCGGCGGGTCCATCCGGTGGATCATCCAGTCGTCCTTGGAGTCGCCCGGCTTCCCGATCGGGAAAAGGCCGTAGCGGCCGTTGAGCCGCTCGCCGTGGAAGGTGACCTCGACCTTGCGGTCCTCCCACTTGTGGAGTTCGTAGGTCCCGTGGTCCCAGATCGTCATCGTGCCGGCGCCGTACTGGCCCTTGGGGATCTCACCGTGGAAATCGAGGTACTCGAGCGGATGGTCCTCGGTCCGGACGGCCAGCCGGTTGTCCGCGGGGTCGGGCGGGATCCCGTTGGGGATCGCCCACGAGGCGAGCGCGCCGTCGTGCTCGAGGCGGAGATCCCAGTGCAGACGGGTGGCGTGATGCTCCTGGACGACGAACCGATGCCCGTCCGCGTCCGTGCCCGGCCCGCCGGCAGGTTCGGCCGTCGCCTTGAAGTCGCGCTTCTTGCGGTAGGCCTCAAGCTTCGCCATGTCCTTGGTTCGCGGCACCGCCTCATGATGGCGGACCGCCCAGAATGGGCGAGTTGCAAGTTATGACCCACGGCGCGCGCGTTGGGCCGAGGTCTTCACAAACGCTTAGCCGGGCGCGCCACAATGTCGCGCATGGCGCGCGTATTGGTGGTGGATGACGAGCCCGCGGTCCGGAGGGCGCTTGAACGGGCCCTCAGGCTGGACCGCTACGACGTGGAGCTGGCGGGCGACGGCGAGGAGGCCCTCGACTCGCTGGCCAAGTCTCCCCCGGACGCGGTGATTCTCGACATCGGGATGCCGCGTCTGGACGGTCTGGAGGTGTGCCGGCGCATGCGCCAGGCGGGCGACCGGACCCCGATCCTGATGCTCACGGCGCGCGATGCGATTGACGATCGCGTGGAGGGCCTCGACGTGGGGGCCGACGATTACCTGGTCAAGCCGTTTGCGCTGCGCGAGCTCCAGGCGCGCCTGCGCGCCCTGCTGCGCCGCTCGGGCGACGGCGACGATGGCGAGATCCTCCGGTACGCCGACATGGTGCTCGACCCGATCGCGCACGAGGTTCGCCGGGGCGACCGGCTCATCGAGCTCTCCAAGACCGAGTTCCTGCTCCTGGAGCTTTTCATGCGCCACCCCCGTCAGGTGCTGACCCGCTCTACGATCTTCGAGAACGTGTGGGGATACGACTTTGGCCCTACCTCGAACGCGCTCGGCGTGTACATGGGATACCTGCGGCGCAAGACCGAGTCCGGCGGTGAGCCCCGCCTGCTGCACACGGTCAGGGGAGTCGGCTACGTGCTGCGCGACTAACCGCGGAGGCGGCTAGTGCCTCTTCGCAAGAGACTCGCGTGGGTGTCCGCCACCGCGGTGGCGTTCGCGGTAGTGATCGCCGCGATCGTCTGCTACCTGGTGGTGCGCTCGCAGCTCCTCGGCCAGGTCGACAGCGAGCTGAGAGCGCAGGCGGTCGCCGTCCAGCAGGAGGGTCAGTTCGCGCTCGGGCAGGCGCTGCCGGGCGTCCCCCCGAGCGCCGGCGGCCCGACCCAGTACTACGAGATCGTGGCGCAGGACGGGGCGCATCGCGGGACCCTCGGCCTGCCGATCGACAACGCGCAGGTCGGCGCGGTCGCGAACGGCACCGGCGGCTCGTTCCTGACCGACGTCGAGGTGGGCGGCAGCCACTTCCGGGAGCTGGTCTTCTCGATGCCGGTTACGAACACCTCCGATGGCGTGGAGGAGTCGGGGGCGGTCCTGCTGGCCCGCCCGCTCGACGGCATCGAAAGCATCCTGCGGAGCCTGCGCCTGGTCCTGCTGCTCGTGTGCGCCGGCGGGATCGCGCTCGCGGCCGCCCTGGGACGGCTGGCCGCGCGGCCGGTGCTGTCCCCGCTGGCCGAGGTCGCCGCGACCGCCCAACACATCGAGGAGACGGAGGATCTGAGCATCCGAATCCGCGTCCACGCCGACGACGAGGTGGGTCTTCTCGCCCGGCGCTTCAACGCGATGATCGAGCGGCTGCAGATCTCGCGCGAGGCGCTCGACCAGTCGGTCCGGGCCCAGCGCCAGCTCGTGGCCGACGCCTCGCACGAGCTGCGCACCCCGATCACCAGCCTGCGCACCAACATCGAGGTGCTGCTCGAGCAGGGCGACGAGCTCACCGGGGAGGACCGCCACCGCCTCCTGGCCGACGTGCTCGAGCAGAGCGAGGAGCTGAGCACGCTGATCGGCGACGTGATCGAGCTGGCCCGCGGCGACCTGCCGATCAGCTCGGCCGAGGACGTTCGCCTGGATCGGGTCGTGGACGAATCGCTGATCCGCGCCCGGCGCGACTTCCCGCACGTCACCTACCACCAGTCGCTCGAGCCCGTGATCGTCGAGGGCATCCCCGAACGCATTCACCGGGCGGTCAACAACCTGCTCGACAACGCCGCCCACCATTCGCCACGGGACGGAGTCATCGAGGTCGTGGTCAACGCGGAGGGCGTGCGGGTGCGCGACCACGGCGGCGGCATCGACGAGGAAGACCTCCCCTACGTGTTCGACCGGTTCTTTCGCGGAGCCAACTCACGCAACCGGCAGGGCAGCGGCCTGGGCCTGGCCATCGTCCGTCAGGTCGCCACCCAGCACGGCGGCTCGATCGAAGCCGCCAACGCCCCGGACGGCGGGGCCGTGTTCACGTTGCGGCTGCCGACGGTCAGCTCCGACGCGCTCGACCGGGACGCCGCGGAACGGCCCGTGGCCGGCGACGTACTGCCGAGCCGCTAAGGCGCGCCCTGTGCAGGTGGTGAGCAGTGCGCTGGGGGACCGTGCCAAGGTGCCGGGAGCCGCCGCGCCGATGCTCAGCCAGTCGCCAAAGGCGCTGGTGCAGTACCTCGAGACGCGCTAGCGCCAGCAGAGCCAAGCGACGTGCCCGGCCGGCGCCGGCAGCTCTGCCGCGTGCCAGGCTCCGGACCGACCGTCGGGCCAACCGAGCGGCGACTCCAACCGGCGGGGGTCGTAGCCCAGGGCGTCCCCGAGTGCCTTGGACAGTGCCTCCTTGCCGCACCACATCGAGATCGCGTAGAGATCCCGGTCGACCGGAGCCTCGGGCACCAGACGGCGCTCGACCGGCGTGGAGATCGACTCGAGGAAGTTCGGCTCGCACGGCTGGACGCGCTCGATGTCGATTCCGACCGGTCCGGAATGGCAGGCCACCAACGCGTACGGATGCGCATAGGAGCGCGTGACGAACGTGTCCACGTCCGGCTGGCGCTGCGACCGTGCCCAGCGACGTAACGCGATCTCGTCGAGGTCGGCGGGGCGGGCGTCGAGCAGCCAGACCTTGGGAGCATCGGCGTCGAGCTCGAGACGGATCAGATCCGCGGTGGCGGCCATCAGCTTCATGCCGCGACAACCGGCGCGCCGTGCCAGCGGGTGCCGTCCGGCAGGCGCTCGCCCCGCATGACCACCGAGCGCGCGCCGACGGAGCAGCCTTCGCCGAGCGCAGTGTCAGGCAGGATGGCGCTGATCGGGCCGAGCGTCGAGCGCGGCCCCATGCTCAGCGGCCCAATTCGCAGCAGACGGTCGTGGAACAGGTGCGCCTGCACGATCGCATGCCGGTTCACGACGCATCCGTCGCCCAGTTCAACCATGTCGAACTCGGTGATCGTGTTCGTGTCGCACCACACGTCGCGGCCGACCTTGGCGCCCATTAGCCGCAGGTACAGCGACATCAGTGGCGTCGCCAGCGCCGCATTCATCAGCCAGGCTCCGGCCAGGCGTTCCTGCGTGGTGTTCATGACCTCGTCGCGCCACACGAAGAAGGACCACAGCGGATGCTCGCCCGGCCGGTACCGGCCGATCAGCAGCCATTTGAGTCCGATCGTTGACGCCGCGGCGCAGACGCCGGCGGCAAGGAAGGCGAGCGGCGTGGCTGCCGCCATCGCCCCGAGCCCGTCGCGCGAGCCAATCGCCTCGAGCACCGCGAACACCAGCGAGGCCAAGATCACCGAGATGGTGTTGCCGAGCAGGATCCGGACCAGCTCGGTCGCCCCCCGCGCCACCACCAGTCGGCGTGGCGGGTCGGTCGTCCGGGCGGGATCGGCCGCGTCCGGGACGCGCGGCAGTTCCAGGGCCGGCGAACCGAACCAGCTCGTCCCGTCCGGCACCTCGCGGGGCGCGGTGGTTAGGACACCGACGAGACTCCCATCACCGACCCTGGTCGATTCCTGCAGGATCGAGCCGTTACCAACGAAGCTCCCGGTGCCGACCTCGATCGGACCGACATGCACCCAGCCGCACCGCGAGCGGGTGGTAGTGAACGCCGCGGCGTCGGTCGCGAAGCTCATATCGCCCAGGGTGGTCAGTCGGCTGAGTCCCGCCACCACCGAAACCTCTGCCCGCTTGCCGACGCGAACGCCGAGGAGCCGCAGCCAAAGGCGGGTATAGACGCTGGCGTACACGGGGAACATGACGCCCTGACTCGCCGCCACGAGCGACTCGGTCAGCCACAGCGCCCACCTCGTCGCACCCTGCTCCGGATGCCAGCCGGGGCGGATCAGCCCGGAGACCGCGCGCACCGCGAGCGCCGTGAGCAAACCGTAGGACACGAGGAAGCTGAGGACGAGTAGCGGCGCGAGCATGATCGTTTCGCCGGCCAGCGTGCCCGCGCCGAAGCCGGCCGGTGCGATCAGGAGAAGCGCCGCGATCTCCGGCACCACGGCGGCCAGCGGCAATAGGTTCTTGAGCGCCAGGCCGGCCCCGTACATGCCCTTCCAGAGGCGGACACGCTTGCGGCTCAGCTCGGGCGCCGGACCGGCGGGCCATCCCTCGCCAGCGGAACCCACACACCGAGCCGGCGATCCGGCCCACCGTTCGCCGCCGGGAACAATCCCGCCGACCACGCTTCCCGGCTCGATCTCCGCATCGGCGCCGATCTCCGCGCCGGGTATCAGCACGCTGACCGCCCCGACCCGGGCTCGAGGTCCAACCTCGACGTGGCCAACCACCAGCTCGTCACCCTCTACCCACCAGCCCTCGAGGTCGACCTCCGCCTCGATCGTGGCGCCCTCGCCGATTGCGACCAGGCTCGTCACCGGCGGAAGCGTGAACAGGCGGGCGCCAGACCCGACCTGGTGGCCACCGAGCCGCGCGTACCGGGCCGCCCATGGCGTTCCTTCGAGCCCCTGCACCCGCCAAGCGCCGGCCAGGCGTTCGAGGAGCCAGATCCGGAACATCAACCAGCTGCGCCGGGAGTAGCGACCGGGGGCCAGCCCGCCCAGCAGAAGCTTGCGCGCGACGGCGAGCATCAGGGCCCGACCGGGGACGCTGGCGAACAGGAGCCACCCGGCGATCAGCCAGCCCCAGCCGAGCTGCGGCCCAACCCGTCCGCCCTCCAAGCGGTTGATGGCGAGCACCGCCAGCAGCCACTGCGGCGAGACGAGGAGCTGGACGAGGAACACCCCGAGCAGCTGAAGCGCACCCCAACGACGCGGCGCCGGCGCGGCGGCCTGGGCGCGCGCCGCGCGGGCCTCACCCAGCGCATCCAGGCGCGCGCTCAGCTCACCGAGCCGGCGGTGACCATACACGTCGGCGACCGCCACGGCCGGAAAGCGGCTGCGCAGCGTCGACACCAGCTTGGCCGCCCCGACCGAGGTCCCGCCGAGCTCGAAGAAGTCGCTGTCGACGCCGATCGGGAGCGGGCCAAGCTGCTCGGCCCACCGCTCGGCCAGCCACGCCGCGGTCGTGCCCGGGGCCAGCTCGGGGGAGCGGGTGTCGGCCGGTGGCGGCCATGGAAGCGCCTTGCGATCGACCTTGCCCGAAATGCCGCGCGGAAGTTCCTCGAGCGTGACGATCAGGGGCACCATGCCCTGAGGGAGCGCCTGGGCTAGTGCGCCGCGCACCTCGGCGCTATCGATGTCGCCGACGACGTAGCCCACCAGCAGCTTGTTGCCCGCCGCGCTCTCGCGGATCGCCGCCGCGGCGGCGCGGACCCCGGGAGCGGCGGTCAGCTGGGCGTCGATCTCGCCCAGTTCGATGCGCCGACCGCCCAGTTTCACCTGGTCGTCGCGGCGACCCACGAACTCGATCCCCTCGACGTTCGAACGGACGACGTCGCCGGTCGGATACGCCCGCTCCCAGCCGAGCGAGGGCACTGGGCGGAAGCGCTCGCGGTCGAGCTTGGAGTCGAGGTAGCGTCCGAGCCCGACGCCGCCGATCACGAGCTCGCCGGGCTCGCCGATGGGAACCACCTCGCCGCCCTCGTCGAGCACGGCGACCTCCCAGCCGGCCAGCGGCCAGCCGATCGTGATCGGCTCGCGCGGATGGATCCGGGCCGCCGTGGTGACCACGGTGGCCTCGGTGGGGCCGTAGGTGTTCCACACCTCCCGCTGCTCGGCCAGACGCCAGCCAAGTCCCGCGGGACACGCCTCGCCGCCGAGAATCAGGAGCCGGACGTCCTGGAGGTCCGACTCGTCCCACATCGCGGCCAGCGTCGGCACGGTGGAGACGACCGTGATCTCTCGTTGCACCAGCCACGGACCCAGCTCGGCTCCCGCCCGTACGACCGCCCGCGGGGCCGGGACCAGGGTCGCGCCGTGGCGCCACGCCAGCCACATCTCCTCGCAGCTCGCGTCAAAGGCAACCGACAAGCCGGCCAGCACGCGATCCTCGGGCTCGATCTCGAACAGCTCGGCCTCAGCGTCGACGAACGCGGCGGCCGAGCGGTGAGTGATGGCCACCGCCTTGGGTGCGCCGGTCGAGCCGGAGGTGAAGATGATCCACGCGTCGTCATCCGGGCCAGGCCCGGGCGCGGCAGTCCCGTCGGCCGATCCGCCATCCGGGCCGATCGACCGGATCGCCAGGCCATCCTCGACCACAGCGCAAGCCCCGGCGCGCTCGAACAGCTCGGCGGCCCGGCCCGGTGGGTCGTCGGCGTCGACCGGGACGTACGCGGCGCCGGCCTCGAGCACCCCCAGGATCGCGATGTAGAGGTTTGCCGTCCCACTGCTCACACGCACACCGACCCGGTCGCCTCGCCTCACGCCCGTCGCAACCAGCCGGCGGGCGAGCGCGCCGGCCTGGTCGACGAGCTCGGTGTAGCTGATAGCGACGTCGGCGTCGATAGCCGGCTGATCCGGATGTCGCGCCGCGGTATCGCGCAGGATGGCCACGAGCGTCCTCGCCGGGGTGCTTTCGGGCAGCCCCGCCAGCGAGGAGGGACCCGGGTCGGGATGCCGCAGCATCCGCGCGGTGATCGGCTGCATATAGGTAGGGCTGTTGGGATCAGGGCGCTGGGTGCGCCCGGTGTGCGCAACGGCATGCCGGCAGGCCTTGCCGCCGACGAGAACACCCGTGCAGCGGGGAAAGTTGCCCCCGCAACCGTTAGCGAACGGTTAGCCCATCAGGGAGCGGATCACCGCTTCAGCGGACGCGCCAGCCGGGCCTGGCGGGCGACCAGGAACTGCCGGCGCAAGAACCAGGCACACACGCCAAAAACGGCCGCGACCGGGACGAGCAGCAGTAACCTGGCGGTCGGCGGCCCCACCGTAAGGGCGATCAATGCCTCGGCCAGCACCGCTGGCACCGCGGCAAGCATGACGGTGTGCGAGCGAAAGCCCGAGAAGTGCTCGCGTGCGGTCACCTCGACCACCCCGAGCACACACAGGACCAGGCCGCCGATCAGCGCCGGCCCGCCATGCCGGATGACCCCGACCACGAGCGCGATCGCTCCGGCCAGAATCGCGATCTCCGACACGGGAACGCCCCCGAACGGGCTGGGCGGGCGCTCGCCATACGCGCTCAGCGCATTCGTGCGCCGACGAAACCGCGGCGGCAGATCCTGCTCGGGACCGCTCGCGGTGGTCGGGCTGTTCCCGCCGTGATCCTCGCCACGTCGGGGCGCGCCAACCGCAGTCCGGGCGGTGCGGCCATGTTTCCGCTTACGTGAACGGCGGCTGGGCTTCTGCGTAGCCACTCGCCGCGAGGATAACCCTTAGGCGCCGCCGTCATCGCAGCAGCAATCAGCTAGTGGCAACGCCGTCAGGCGCCGCCGCCTTACTCATTACGTGGTTTGTGCCGCCTCGGGTGGGGTCGAGGCGTCCGCGAACTCGCGGAACAGCCCAGTGACCACGAACACGGTCTGCTCGGCGATGTCCACCGTGTTATCGCCAATCCGCTCCAGGCAGCGCGCCACGAGGATCATGAACATCGCCCACTCACGCATATCCAAGTTGTCGCCGACATCAACCGCACGCCGGAAGATCTCCCGGTTCAACCGATTGATCTCGGTGTCCTGACGCACCAGATCCTGCGCCAACTCTGTATTGCGCTCCGCGAACGCCTGCTTGGCCTGCGACACCTGCGAACGAGCCAACCGACCCATCCGCTCGATCGCATCCAGGATGTCCTTGTCCTTCGGCGCCTCATAACCGGACAGCGGCACCAGCTTCGCGATGTTCACACACTGATCACCCATCCGCTCCACACAACGAATCACGTGCAACAACGCCGCCACGATCCGCAGATCGCCAGCCACCGGCGCTTGGCGCGCCAACAGCGACAGGATCCCCTGATGCACCTCGAGATAGCGGCCATCGATCCGATCATCGTCGGCCACGACCATCCCGGCCAACTCAACGTCCTGGTAGGAGATCGACTCAAGCGCACGATCCAGCTGCTGGATGACGAGATCGAGGCCGTCCAGCGCCTGCGCCTCAAGCGCGCGAAGGCTCTCATGGAATTGATGGCGGGTCTCATGCATAGGCGCCTCGTTACCCGAACTTTCCGGTGACATACCGTTCGGTGCGCTCGTCGTTGGGGTTCGTAAAGATCTTGTTCGTCTCGTCGTGTTCGATCACCTCGCCTTCGAGCATGAACACGGTCGAGTTCGCCACCCGGGCAGCCTGCTGCATGTTGTGGGTGACGATGACGATCGTGTAGCGCTCCTTGAGCTCGTCGACCAGCTCCTCGATTTTGAGCGTCGAGATCGGGTCAAGCGCCGAGGCGGGCTCGTCCATCAGGATCACCTCCGGCTCGATCGCCACCGTACGGGCAATGCAGAGGCGCTGCTGCTGGCCACCGGACAGCCCAATTCCCGGGGAGTTCAGGCGGTCCTTGACCTCTTCCCATAGGCCAACCGCCTGGAGCGAGCGGTGGACCAGGTCCTTCAGGTCGCGGCTCTTGGTTCCGGTCAGGCGCAGGCCGGCGGCGACGTTGTCGAAGATCGACATCGTCGGGAATGGGTTGGGCTTCTGGAACACCATGCCGATCAACCGCCGCACGGCGGTCACGTCGACGTTCGGGTCGTAGATGTCGAGCTCGTCCAACGTCACGCTGCCCTCGGCCCGGGCGCCGGGAATCTCCTCGTGCATGCGGTTGATGCAGCGGACGACCGTCGACTTCCCCGACCCGGACGGTCCGATCAGCGCGGTCACCTGGTTGGCGGGGAAATCGATGGTGACGTTTTTGATCGCGTGCTGAGTTCCGTAGTACGCGTTGAGGTCCTTCAGCTTGACGGCGTGACCGGCCTTGCCCTCGACCGCGTGCCGCTTCGAGGCGTCCTGGTCCGCTGGGGCACGCCCCGGTGATGGGCTCCCTGCCGTGGACATATCGGTCTGTTCCTTGCTCGTGGTGTCAGGAGGGATCATGCCATGCGACTCCTTGAGGCAATCAGTCGGGCGATTAGGTTGAAGATCAGGACGATGGCCACCAGCGTCAGCGCCGCACCCCACGCGATGTTTTCGATCGCGGTGCGCGGCGACGTGATGTCGTTGTAGATCAGATACGGCATCGTGTCCATCTGCTGGCCGAGGCTGAACGTCAGCCCGAACGCCGTCGCGACGGTGAACAGCAGCGGGGCGGTCTCACCCATGCCGCGGGCGATGGCCAGCAGGCAGCCGGTGACGAGGCCGGACGCCGAGGTCGGCAGCACGACCTGGAACACCACGCGCCAGCGTGGGGCTCCGAGGGCGAGCGCCGCCTCCCGGAGGCTGCTCGGCACGAGCAGCAGCACAACCTCCGACGAGCGGATGACGATCGGGAGCATGAGCAGTGCGAGCGCGACCGCCCCCTTCCAGGCGGCGTACCCGCTCCCCCCGAAGTCACCGACCACCAGCACGATGTAGATGAAGAGGCCGAACATGATCGACGGCACGCCCGTCATCACGTCGACGAAATAGCGGACGATGTTGGCGAACCGCCCGTCTTTGCCGTACTCGGTCAGGTACAGGGCCACGCCGATCCCGATGGGGATCGAGATCACCGTCGCGAGCGCGACGATCTCCAGCGAGCCGAGGATCGCGCTGCGGATCCCACCCGGGCTACCGAAGAAGCTCCCGGTGGGGTCAGTGGTGAAGAAGCCGCTGGTGAACCACAGGCTCAGCCCCTTGTGGAGCAGGTAGTAGATGACCAGGACGAGCGGGATCAACGCGACGATCGTCGCTGCGAACAGCGAGCCTCGCATGATCTGGTCCGTGCGCCGGCGCCGGGCCGATATCCGGGGGAGCGTCGCGGCGCTCATTCGGGTGGTCGTGGCGCTCATCGCTCGGTCGCCGGGCCGGAAGTGATGGTCATACCGGTGGCGCCCGTACCCCGCGTGCCGTGCGAGCCGCGGGAGATGAACCAGCGCGCGATCATGTTCACGATCAGCGTGAGGACGAACAGCACGAGGCCGGCCGCGAACAGCGCCGAGGTATGGATCCCGGTGGCCTCGCCGAACTCGTTGGCGATCACCGCGGCGAGCGTGTAGCCCTGGCTGAGCAGATGGTCGCCGATCTTCGGCGCGCTGCCGATCACGAGCACGACGGCGATCGTCTCGCCGATAGCTCGTCCCATGCCCAGCATCGCCCCGCCGGTGATCCCGGGACGGGAGTAGGGAAGCACCGCCATGCGGATCATCT
>Ga0335074_10006167_pt1 | contig 16624 bp, 10 predicted proteins | sample Lox_Sample_23_FD_206715 | JGI IMG/M metagenome (GOLD analysis project Ga0335074, IMG submission 206715) | Soil microbial communities from Loxahatchee National Wildlife Refuge, Florida, United States - Lox_Sample_2.3 | ecosystem: Environmental > Terrestrial > Soil > Wetlands | place: USA...
AAGATCGCCGGCAACAGCGTGCTGCACCACCACACCGACGGCCAGACCGTCGTCCTGGAGTACGGCAAGCCCGGCCCGAACGGGGCCATCGTCGCGGCCGGACGTTTGGTGCCCGACGACCTGTACGGCGAGCAGCCAAAAGCGTGGCGCAACCTGCGCTACCCGCGATCGTGGATTCCCGCGGACGCGGTCGCGGTCCGGGTGGTCGCCGAAGACTTGTCGCTGACGCCGGAGGACTGGGTCGCGGTCACGCCACCGCGGGTGCCCGAACTGCGGTCGGTGCAGGAGTACCTCGGGTCGACGCAACCGGTGCTGATGGACTGGGCGGTCGGCCTGGCGTTCCCGTGCCAGCAGCCGATGTTGCACTCCAACGGCGTCACCGATATCCCGAAGTTCCGCATCACGCCGGATTACACGGCGAAGAAGATGGACACCGACACCTGGGAGGACGGCGTCAACGGCGGGCTGCTGGGGATCACCGACCTGCTGCTGCGCGCGCACGTGATGGCCACCTATCTGTCGCACGACTGGGCCCGCGACTGGGGTTCCCTGCGCAGGTTCGACACGCTCGTCGACGCGCCGCCCGCACAGCTCGACCTCGGCACCGCCACACATTTCGGCTGGTATTCGCCGGGCAAGATCCGCATCAAGCCCTAGCTTGGCGTGAGCGCCGTCACAAAGTGTTCGGCATCGGATGGCGACGGGTACGGGACTTGTATCCCCATCTGAAAGGAGCACCATGAGCCGCAGCGGACCGGAAGAAGCCATCAGGGGCATCGTCGAGGACGTCACAGGTAAGGCGAAGGAGATCATCGGGATCGTCGCGAACCGAGAAGGACTTCGCAAAGAAGGCCGGGCTCAGCAAGAGAAGGCCGAGGCCGCGCGCAACGTGGCGAAGAAAGAGGCGGAGGCCCACGCCGCTCGCGCGGCTGAGCAGGCCGCCGAAGCCCGCCAGAAGTCGCACCAGTAATTTGCAGACTTAGCCTGGGCGGCAGTGGTTTTCGACCGCTGCCGCCCAGCTTTGTCACGGCGTCAAGACGATCCGCTCGGCGCTTGTGGTGTCCTGCCACGCCGACGTGACGTCGGCCAGCGGGACGGCCCGCACGTCGATACGTAAAGCGCCGCTGGCGATTTCGTCGACCAGGGTGGGCAGTTCGGCCAGGATGCCCGCGGTGGATACCGATCCTTGCCCACTCCCGACGATGTTCAGCGGCAGCGCGCGCAGCGCTGCCGACGGGATCGCGGCGGTCGGTCCGGCGACCGCGCCGATCTCGATCCAGGTGAGCGGGCGGGTGTCGTCGACGCGGTTGGTGGCGATCGCGATCATTGCGTCGACGGTGACCTGGCCCCACAGGTAGTCGATCACCACGTCGACATCGGCGGCCACGTCGCCGAGCCCCGGACCCTCGCCGAGCCGCACCACGGTGTCGGCGCCCAGCGCGGGCAGTTCGGCCAACCGTTGCGGATCGCGTCCGGCGGCGATGACCCGGCCCGCGCCCAGCCGCTTGGCGACCTGAACGGCCATCCGCCCGGAGCTCCCGGTGGCACCGAGCACCAGCACGCTCTGGCCGGCCTGAAAGCCGACGCGCCGCCGCAGCGCAACCCACGACGACATCGCCGGGTTCATCGCCGCGGCCACCAGCACCGGGTCGATGCCCTCGGGTAGCACAAAACTCTGGCGCAGATCGATCACCGTCTGGTCGGCCATCGCGCCCGCGATGGTGTCGCCGAGCGCGAAGTAGCGCAGCGTTCCGTCGGGCATCCGTCCCACTCCGTCGACGCCCGGGATCAAGGGAAGTTCGTCGGTGCTGGTGTAGTGCGATCCGTCGGCCTGCGATCGGACCCGGCGATGCAGACCGGAGGCGACGACGTCGACGAGCACCTCGTTGGGCTCCTGCGGAGTCGGGGTGGGGAACTCCCGGTACGACGGCGGCGCGTCGAACGATGTGACCACGGCTGCATACATGTAGCCCTCCCTGGCGCCGATGATAGTTCGTGTTGCGATCTAAATTAGATGGTATTACGAACTAATGCAAGTGGGTGCTCTGGTTCAGGATCGCCGATCGCGGGTAGCCCGTTCGGGGATATGGGTGAAGGAGGTGATGACCGTGCGCGCTGAAGAGGGCGACGAATCGATCGACGAGCTGGCCGACGAGGCCGCGAAGACGAAGAAGGAATTGCGAGAGTCCACCGAGACGGGCCAGAAGGTGCAGGAGGGGTCAGCGGATCCCAAGCCGAAGCACTAGTCGGAAAATCCCGTGTCGCAGGTCACATCAAGGCATCTCGTGTTGCGCATCTCTCCTGCTTGATGGCTGGTAGCCCGTCATCGACACGGGATAATTAGACATATGTCTATACCCTCCGCCGGGCGCGCGACACTCGCAATTGCCGCCATGTTTTCCGCCGCCGTGACCGTCCCGGCTTCGGCCGCCGGCGAAACGCTGGTTCCGTTGCGCAGCATGTTTCGCACCTGCGATTTCACCGCCATCAACAACGGTGCGGCACCTGCACAGAGCGACGCCGCAGTGTCGGCAGTTGTCCGCAAGAACGGCGGCACGGTGTCCGCGGAAGTGCATCTCTCCGAGCCCACCTCGCCGGGAACCCATTTCAACGTCAGCCTGATCCAGGCGCCGCGGGCTTCGTCCGCGCCCTGCTATGCGCCGGGCCCGGGCGTCGCAGTTGGCAGTCTGGACACCGACGGCGCCGGCCAGGCGTCGACCACGGTGCAGGACGGCATCCGGTCGGGCACGACGGGGGTGTGGGTGTTCGTCCAGCGCCCGAACCCGTATTCGCAGAGCCCGATGGAGTACTACACGTCGGACTATCTCGTACCGGTCTAGATCGGCGTAAGACCGTGCTTGCGCTGAACCCGGTTGTGTTTCTGCTTGTCCCGCAATATTTTTAACGACCTGCGCAGCAGCAGCCGGGTTTCATGCGGTTCGATGACCCCGTCGATATAGCCGCGTTCCGCGGCGGTCCACGGGATCGCCAGGTTGAGGTTGTAGCCCTCGATGAAGTCCTTCTTGACCTGCTGCGCTTCCGGGGTGGTGGGGTCCGGGAATCGCTTCATCAGCAGCTGAGCGGCACCGTCGGCGCCGATCACCGCGATGCGCGCCGTCGGCCACGCAAAGTTCAGGTCGGCGGTCAGCTGCTTGCAGCCCATCACCGCATAGCCGCCGCCGTAGGCCTTGCGGATGATGATCGTCACCTTCGGGACGTCGGCCTCAACCAGGGCGTTGAAGAACCGGCCGCCGCGCTTGATGATTCCGTTCTTCTCCTCGGCCACCCCGGGCATCGCTCCCGGGGTGTCGACGACGAAAACCAAAGGCAGGTTGTAGGAGTCGCAGAACCGGATGAAGCCGGCGGCCTTGTCGGAGGCCTCGGTGTCGACAGCACCGGACATGTGCATCGGCTGGTTGGCGATCACGCCGACCGGTCGGCCGTCCACCCGCGCGAACGCGGTGATCATCGCCAGACCGCGCTGTGCCGCCACGTCGAAGACGTCCCCGTCGTCGAAGATGCGCAGCAGAATCTCGTGCATGTCGTAGGCCGTGTTGTCGGCGTCCGGCACGATCGTGTCGAGTTCCAGGTCGTGGGGCGTGATTTCGGGCTCCAGGCCCGGGTTGACGATCGGAGCGTCGTCGAAAGTGTTGGACGGCAGGAACGACAGATAGTCCCGCACGTACTGGAATGCGGCGGCCTCGTCCTCGACGACCTGGTGGATGTTGCCGTAGCGGGCCTGGTTGTCCGCACCGCCGAGTTCGTCGAGGCTGACGTCCTCACCGGTGACGTCCTTGATCACATCGGGCCCGGTGATGAACATGTAGCCCTGATCGCGAACCGCGACCACCAAGTCCGTCTGGATCGGCGAATATACCGCTCCCCCAGCGCATTTCCCAAGGATTATGGAAACCTCCGGCACCAGGCCGCGCAGCATCTCGTGGCGCCGGGCCAACTCTGCGTACCAGGCCAGCGAGGTGACGGCGTCCTGGATGCGGGCACCGGCAGAATCGTTGATGCCGACGATCGGGCAGCCCGTCATCGCGCACCACTCCATCAGCTTCGCGACCTTGCGGCCGAACATCTCTCCCACCGAGCCCTGGAACACCGTCTGGTCGTGGGAGAACACCGCCACCGGGCGGCCATTGATCCGGCCGTGGCCGGTGACCACACCGTCGCCGTAGAGCGCGTTCGGGTCGCCCGGCGTCTTGCACAGCGCGCCGATCTCTAAGAAGGTGCCCGGGTCCAGCAGCGAGTGGATACGCGCCCGCGCGCTGGGGATGCCGATCTTGGCCCGCTTGGCGACCGCCTTCTCACCGGCGGGTTCCTTGGCCAGCTCCAGCTTTTCGTGGAGGTCGGCCAGCAGCTCGGCGGTGGTCTTGGTGGTCACTTAGGCTTCTTTCTGCTCGGCGTGAATCTTGTTGAGCGCCTGGGTCATATGTGCACCGACTTTGGCGATGATCGGCTCGTCGATGGCCTGGATGTGCTCGCCGCCGATCGGCACGACCTCCAGGTCGGTCACGTATTCGCCCCAGCCGCCGTCCGGCTTGCGGGTCGCGTACGCGGGCTCGAAGGTGATCGCGTCGTCGTGGTAGCGGTCGGCCATGTACAGCGTCACGTGACCGTCGTACGGCTTGTACTCCGCGGTGTCGATCGCACGCTGGTCCAGATACGACGTGCGCTGGTGCTCGATGATCCCGCCCGGGATCTGCACGCCGCTCTGGCTGACGGCCTCCAGCACGAACCTGACCTGTCCCTCGTCGTCAAGTGCTTCGAGCGTCTCGTAAGGGATCGGTGGGACCTCGACGTTGAAGGTCCGCTCGGCGAAACGCGCGTAGCGGTCCCAGCGTTTGCGGGTCTCCTCCGTGGTCTGCAGGATCGGCTCGCCGGGCATCACCGCGTCGATCAGGCCGACGAACGGCACGTCGCAGCCCTGCTGCTTCAGCCCGATCGCGCAGGCGTACGCCAACGCGCCGCCCAACGACCAACCGGCGAGGATGAACGGCCCGTTGCCGCCGAGCTCACGCAGCTTCGGAACGTATTGCGCGGCACGCTCTTCAATGGTTCCCTCGACCCGCTCGAAGCCGTACATCGGGGTGTCGGCCGGTAGGCGGTTCAGCAACGGCTCGTAGACCACCGTCGACCCGCCGGCGGCGTGGAACACGAAAACCGCTGGCTTGGTGGAACCCTCGGGCCTGGCCCGGATGGTGCGCACGAAGCCGTCGATCTGGCCGGCCTCCAGGAAGTCGCGCACGGTGGTCGCGAGCCCTTCGATGGTGGTGGCGGCCTTGACGTCGTCGACGGTGATGGTGCCCTCGGCGCGCTCGGATAGCCGCTCGGCCATCTTGGTAGCGGCCGCGTCGTCGAGCTTGGGCAGCGTGTTGAAGATGCCGCCCGGCGACTTGCCGGTGACGATCGCCCAGGTGGCGAACGTGACCCGCTCGGCGGCGTCCCGCGGCGGGATGTCCGAGTTGAGCGCTGCGGCAACGGCTTCCTGGTTGAGCACCTGCGCGGCGCCCGCGAGGTTCGGCGCCGTCGGGCCGGCCGGGTTGGTCGGCGGCGGCGGAATCGACTTCGCCGCCTCGGGCTGGGTCTCTGGCTCGGGCTGGGTCTCTGGCTCGGGCTGGGTCTCTGGCTCGGGCTGGGCAGGGGCCTCGGGAGCTGGCGCGGGCGCGGTGACCGACGCCGGCGTCCCACCGGCCAGCAGCGCCGCCTGCTCCGCGGCGATCTCCTCGGGCGTCTGCGTCTTCTGACGCTCGTGCAGCTCGTGCACCTCGTCGCGGTGCTCGATCGCGTACTCGATCAGCTTCTCGACGTTGTAGAGGTTGGCGTCACGGACCGCCTGCAGCTGGATCGGCGGCATGTCGAAGTCGTACTCGACGCGGTTCTTGATCCGCACGGCCATCATCGAATCCAGGCCGAGCTCGATCAGCGGCACCTCCCACGGCAGGTCCTCGGGCTCGTAGCCCATCGCCATCGACACGATGCTGGCCAGCCGATCGCGCACGGTCTCACCGGAATCCGGTGACCAGCGGGCCAATGCGCCCACCTGACGGGCGGTCAGGCTGTCGGTCACGGTGGTGTCGTCGGGCTCCGGCTCGGCTGGTGCCTCGGCCGGGGCGGTGCTGACCGGCGCGGCGATCGCGGCACCGGCGCCGACGGCCGTCGGCAACACCGAGGCCTGCCCCGCCCGTGACACCAGCGCGTCGTAGACCAGCGTGAAGGACTCGTCGACGCGGGCGTGGATCTGCACCGCCGCGCCACCCGGGTGGCGGGTCAGCGTCGTCACCAGCCGCGCGTTGTCGGCAGGCACGGCCCGCTGCTCGGAGGCCGTCAGCACGGCATCCGGAAGCACGTGCGTCGCAGCGGCTTTCACCAGTGCGGCCAGATCGGTCTCGCCGCGCGGCGCGTACTCCCACACGTGCCGGCCGTCCGGCATCGCGACATGGGTGCCGGGCATCAGCACCGATCCGTCGCCGGAGAAGTGCGCGTCCAGCCAGTGTTCCTTGCGCTTGAACCGGGTCGGCGGGACGTGCGCAAAGTCCTCGGGACCCGCGGCACGGGTGAACAGCGTGCGGATGTCGAGGTCGTGGCCGAGGACGAACAGCTGCGCCATCGCGGAGGTCATAGCGTCGACATCGTCGACCTTGCGGGCCAGCGTCGGGATGAGTTGCGCATCAGGCAATCCCGCGGCCGCGGTGGTCAGGCCGATCTGCATCAGCGCCACCGGGTTGGGGGCAAGCTCCAGGAACGTGGTGTAGCCGCTGTCCACGGCGTTGCGCACGCCGTGGGTGAAGTAGACCGAGTGCCGCATGCCCTTGATCCAGTACGCGACATCGTGGATCGGCTCGCCGCCCGCCCGGACGAAATTGCCCTCGTGCACGGTCGAAAAGATTCCCGCCGTCGGGCTCTTCGCCGTAATGCCTTGCAGCTCAGCGGAGAACTCGCCGAGCAGCGGGTCCATCTGCGAGGTGTGGCCGGCACCCTTGGTCTGGAGTTTGCGGGCGAACCGGCCCTCCGCCTCCGCGCGGGCCACGATCGCGTCGATCTGCTCGGGCGGCCCGCCGATGACGGTCTGGCTCGGTGCGGCGTAGACGCACACCTCCAGGCCGGGGAAGTCGCCGAACACCGTCTTGAGCTCGTCGGCGGAGTACTCCACGAGCGCCATCAACCGGATGTACTCGCCGAACAGCATGGCCTCGCCCTCACCCATCAGGTGCGAGCGCGAGCAGATCACCCGGGTGGCATCGGCCAGCGACAGTCCGCCGGAGAAGTAGGCCGACGCGGGCTCGCCGAGCGATTGGCCAACGACCGCAGCGGGTTTGGCGCCGTGGTGCTTGAGCAGCTCGCCGAGCGCGATCTGGATCGCGAAGATGACGACGTTGCTGGTCTCGATGCCGTAATCGACTGAGTCGTCGAGGATCAGCTCGAGCACCGAGTAGCCCCGCTCGTCCTGAATCAGTGCGTCGACCTTTTCGATCCACTCGGCGAAGACCTCGTTGCGCAGGTACAGGCTCTTGCCCATCTTGCGGTGCTGCGCACCGAAACCGGCCATCGCCCACACCGGGCCGCTGGTCACCGGTCCGTCGACGCTGAACACGTTCGGCTTCTGCTTGCCATCGGCGATCGCGCGCAGCCCCTTGATCGCTTCGTCATGGTCACGGGCCAACACCACCGCGCGCGACCGGCCGTGGTTGCGCCGCGACAGCGCCCGGCCGATCGACTCCAGCGACGACGCCTGCCCCTCCGGGCTTTCCATCCAATCAGCCAGCTCCGCGGCGGCCGCCTTCTTGCGCGACGTCAGGAACGCCGAAATGGCGATCGGGATCTGCGGCACCGGAAGCTCTTCGGCGGCAAGTTCTTCCAGCGCGATCTCTTTGAGCCGCTTGGCCTCGTCGGTGACGCCGGGCAGCTCGTACTCGGCTTCGGCCGGCGCGTGGTCGTCCTCGATGAACTCGCCGTACTCGTCGAAGCGCATCCCGCCGACATACTCGACGTGCTGATCCTCGGCGGGCGACGGCGCCGAATCCTCCTGCTGCGCTTCGGGTTCACGTTCGACGACGTCGCGGGGCAGTACCTCGCGCAGCACCACGTGCGCGTTGGCGCCGCCGAAGCCGAAGCTCGACACACCGGCCACCGCGTAGCCGCCGTAACGAGGCCAGTCGGCGGCGTTGTCCAGGAAGCGCAGACGCGACGCGTCGAAGTCGATGTAGGGGTTGGGTCCGGCGTAGTTGATCGACGGCGGCAGCTTGTCGTGCTGCAACGACAGCACCATCTTGGCCAGGCTGGCCGCGCCGGCCGCCGATTCCATGTGTCCCACATTGGTTTTGATCGCACCCAGCAGCGCCGGCTTGTCGGCCGGGCGCCCGCGGCCGATGACCCGGCCGAGTGCCTGCGCCTCGATCGGGTCGCCGAGCACCGTACCGGTACCGTGCGCCTCGATGTAGTCGACGGTGCGCGGGTTGATGCCGGCGTCCTTGTAGGCGCGGCGCAGCACGTCGGCCTGCGCGTCCGGGTTGGGCGCGATCAGGCCGTTGGACCGGCCGTCGTGGTTGACGGCGCTGCCGGCGATCACCGCGAGGATCTGGTCGCCGTCGCGGCGGGCGTCGTCGACGCGCTTGAGCACCAGCATCGCGCCACCCTCGGAGCGGGTGTAGCCGTCAGCGTCTGACGAGAACGACTTGATCCGGCCGTCCGGCGCGAGCACCTGGCCGATCTCGTCGAAACCGAGCGTCACGGCCGGAGTGATCAGCGCGTTGACACCGCCGGCCATCGCCACGTCGCATTCACCGTTGCGCAGCGCCTGCACGGCCTGGTGGGTGGCGACCAGCGAACTCGAGCAGGCGGTGTCCACCGCAACCGACGGCCCGTGGAAGTCGAAAAAGTATGAAACCCGGTTGGCCACAATCGAACTCGCGGTCCCCGTGATCGCGTACGGGTGGGCGACGGTCGGGTCGGACATCGCCAGGTAGCTGTAGTCCATGACCGAGGTGCCGACGTACACACCGACCGACTCTCCCCGCAGGCTGGACGCCGGGATGCGCGCGTATTCCAGTGCCTCCCAGGTCAACTCGAGCGCCATCCGCTGCTGCGGATCGATGTTGTCGGCCTCGGTCTTCGACAGCGCGAAGAACTCGGAGTCGAAGCCCTTGATGTCTTTGATGTAGCCGCCGCGGGTGCGGGCCTTGTTGATCAGCTCGGCCAGCCGCGGCTCTTCCATGAACTCCGACCAGCGGTCCTCCGGCAGGTCGGTGATGGCGTCGCGCCCTTCCAGCAGCGCCTGCCAGGTTTCCTCGGGGCTGTTCATGTCGCCCGGAAGGCGGGTGGCCAGCCCAACCACGGCGATGTCGACCCGGTCGACCGGCCCGCTGCGCGTCCAGTCGGTGTCGTCGTCGGCCTCGTCGATCTCGGGGTCGCCCTCGACGATCCAGGTGGCCAGCGTTTCGATGGTCGGATGCTCGAAGGCGGCCGCGATCGATACGGTGACGCCCGTGTGGTCCTCGATGTCGGCGGCCATCGCCACCGCGTCGCGTGACGACAGGCCCAGTTCCACCATCGGCGTCGCCTCGTCGATCGAGTCGGGCGCCTGCCCGGTGGCCTTGGCGACCCAACTGCGCAGCCACTGCCGGACCTCGTTGACCGTCATCTCGGTGCGGGCCGGCTTGGCGGCGGCCGCTTCGGCCGACGGTTGGGTATCGACGTCAGTGTCAGTCATGTTGGCGCTCAGTCAGTTTGGTCGGGGTAGGCGTTCGGGCCGGTGGTGCCGGTGCGCAGGCTGCCGTCGATGTAGGCGGCGCGGCAGGCGCGGCGGCCGATCTTTCCGCTGGAGGTCCGCGGCACCGAGCCGGACTGCACCAGCAGCAGGTCGCGCACGGTCACGCCGTGCCGGACGGCGATCGCCGCCCGGATGTCGTCAGCGATCGGCTGGTAGTCCAGCTTGTGCGCGCCCGGGGCGCGCTCGGCGACGATCACCAGCTGCTCGGAGCTGTCCTCCGGGTCGTACTTCAGCCCGGCGTGCGGGTTGTCGAAAACCGTTGCGGGCAACTGGTTTGCCGGTACCGAGAAGGCCGCGACGAATCCGGTGCGCAGCGCGCGGCTGGCCTCCTGCGCGGAGTACTCCAGATCCTGCGGGTAGTGGTTGCGCCCGTCGACGATCACCAGGTCCTTCACCCGGCCGGTGATGTAGAGGTTGCCCTTGTAGTAGGTGCCGTAGTCACCGGTCTGGACCCAGGTGCCGTCGTCGGCGGCGCCTTCGGCGTGCGACGGGTTGGTGCGCGACTTGAGGATGTTTTTGAACACCTCGGTGGTCTGCTCCTCGAGCTTCCAGTAGCCGAGCCCCATGTTCGGGCCGTGCAGCCAGATCTCACCGATCTGCCCGTCGGGCACCTCGCTGGCCGTCTCGGCATCGACGATGACCGCCCACTCGTCGACGCCCACCTTGCCCGCGGAGACCTGGGTGACGGCGCTCGGCGAGTTGGCGGCCACCTCGACGAACCGACCGTTGTTCAGCGCGTCCCGGTCGACGTGCACGACGGTGGGCCCTTCCGTCATCGGGGTGATCGAGACGAACAACGTCGCCTCAGCCAGGCCGTAGCACGGCTTGATGACGTTGGTGTCCATGCCGTAGGGCGCAAACGCGTCGGTGAACTTGCGCATCGACGCCACCGAGATCGGCTCGCTGCCGTTGAGCAGGGCTTTGACGTTGGACAGGTCCAGTGGCGGCTCGTCGTCGCGCGGCAGACCACGCAGCGCCGCGTGTTCGAACGCGAAGTTCGGGGCCAGCGAATAGGTCGGCCCGTCGTCGCCGTCGACGCCGGCCAAGGCGCGCAGCCAGCGGCTGGGCCGGCGCACGAACGCGGCGGGCGTCATGAAGGTGTTGTGCTGGCCAAGCATCGGGCCCAGCATGATGGTGATCAGGCCCATGTCGTGGAAGAACGGCAGCCAGGTGACCCCGCGGTCGCCGTCCTGACCCTCCAGGGCTTCCAGCACCTGGACGCAGTTGGTGGCCAGGTTCGCCTGGGTGACCTCGACGCCGGTCGGGGTGCGAGTGGAGCCGGACGTGTACTGCAGGTAGGCGATCGCCCGCCCGTCGACCTGGTCCGGGTCCCAGGTGGATTCGACCTCTTTGGGCACCGCGTCGACGGCGATGACCCGTGGCCGGTCCTTGGCCGGGCGGCTGCGGAAAAACTTGCGGACCCCCTCGGCGGCGGCGCTGGTGGTCAGGATCGCGGTGGGCTCGCAGTCGTCGAGGACGGCGTGCAGACGGCCGACGTGACCGGGTTCGGCGGGGTCGAACAGCGGCACGCCGATGCGTCCGGCGTAGAGGATGCCGAAGAAGCCGACCACGTAGTCCAGGTTCTGCGGGCACAGGATCGCGATCCGGTCGCCCGGCTTGGTGACCTGCTGCAGGCGGGCGCCGACGGCGCGGTTACGGGCGGCGAAATCCGACCAGGCGATATCGCGGGTGACACCATCGCGTTCGGTGGAGTAGTCCAGGAACCGGTAGGCCAGCTTGTTGCCGCGAACCTTCGCCCATTTCTCGACGTGACTGACCAGGTTCGCGTTGTCGGGGAACGTGATCCTGCCGTTCACGATGAACGGGTTGTGGTAGGCCATGCCGATCTCTCCTTCACCACGCTGCTCGGGCTAAGTCTGTGTGAGCCTCACCGACGGTTGCGTCGGACTCCGGTCGGCCCGCGGGACACCACACCGTCGCCTGCGCAGGGCTGCCACGAGCGGCAAACCTCACAGATGCTACAGATGCACGCCAAGCGATCCGCAACGCATCGACGGGGTAGGCCGACCAAAGTTGCTCTTAAATTTCTCTTAATGTTAGTGGGCGGTGCGCCGCGGACCAAATCCGAAGGTACCGCTTGACACAACTGTGACCTGTGACGCGAACGCCGTGTCCGCCCGCTGGCTACCCGTGTTTGGGATGCGGCGCGTTTTCGATCACGCCGTGCGCCCAATTCAACGTCCACTCGGTCGCCGGCTGGCCGTCCAGGCTCCAGAACTGAGTGGTGGCATACAGCGCGTGCACCGGCTGCCCGGCCCCGCCGGCCAGGATATCCAGCGTCCTGGGCAGGTTGGTCAGGCTGAACGCCTCGGGCGGAGCCGAGCAGATCAGGTCGCCGGGCCCGCAGATCTCGTTGGTCTTGGCGTTCAGCGTGCCGAACCCGCCCGGCCGCGGGCCGGTCATCGTCAAACCGAGGCCGGAAAGCACCGGCACCTCGTGCAGCGTGATCTCGGCGCCCTCGCCCGGCGGGTTGGGCCCGATGTCCTGGCCGACGCCCTGCTGGCGGCGGCCGTCGGCGATCAACGTCACACCGAGCAACAGGTCGTCGTCGACCGGTCCGCGACCGTTGCCGACGTCGCTGGCGATGTCGCCGGCGATCACCGCCCCCTGCGAGAACCCCACCAGCACGTAGCTGGTCAGCGGGCACTTGTTGTTCATATCGGTCATCTCTTTGACCGTGGCGCGGGTGCCCTCGGCCCGGCTGTCGTCATAGGAAATCTGCGTATCGCCGCTCAGCGGATTGTGGAACTGGGCGGTGTAGGGAACGGTGTACCCCTCGACCCGGCTGGAGTTGAACTGGTCGGCGATCGGCCGGGTGACGTTGAGCAGCAACGCCTTCGGGAACTGCACCGGGTTGAGCGGATTGTCCTGCAGCGACGATTCCCAGGTGCCCGGGATCGCGATCAGCTGCACGTCGGGGCAGCTGGAGTCCTGTGAGGCCGGCCGCGGCTTGTGCGGGAAGGCCGCACTGCTGGTCGGCGGCACGATGCTGGGCGGGACCGCGCTGGGCGGGGCTTCCCGCTGCCGCAGCACACCCACCACCGCGACGATGATCAGACCGACGACGAGCGCAACGGAGGCGGCGGCGAGCAACGCCAGGACGCGACGGCGCTTCCGCCGAGATTTAACAGCCATGATCTCCCGCTAGCCGAGTCGGAGGCACAGTCGACCCGCCGAGGAGCGGCGGTAGTGCTTCGATTCACGGTACCGGCTCGCGGCACCGCCCCAAGTTGGCGCGCTAGCGGATCGCCCCGACGATGTCGCCGGACATCGCGCCGAGCTGGGCACTCCACGAGCCCCAGCCGTTGTCGCCGCCGCCCGGGAAGTCGAAGTGTCCGTTGTGCCCACCGACGTTGCGGTACTCCTGGTAGAAGAACCGCGCGCCGGCCATCGCCTCGCCGGCCTGGCCGATCATCGCCGGGGCATCGCCGGCCATGGTGGTCGGGCTCCACACCCAGATCCGAGAGTTGTTCTGCGCCAACAGCGATGCGTGCACCTCGGGGTCGTGCCACTTCCACCGGCCCAGCTGCGGGGCGCCCCACATGCCGTTGCCGTCGACGCCGCCGAACTGCTGCAGGCCGGCCAGGATCGCGCCGTTGGTCGTGGTGTTCGACGGGTACAGGAAGCCCGACAACGAGCCGGCGAAGCCGAAGCGGTCGGGGTGGAAGCAGGCCAGCGCCATCGCCGCGTAGCCGCCCTGGGAGGCACCGACGACCCCGTGACCGCCGGGGGCCAGGCCCTTGTTGGCGGCCAGCCAGTCCGGCAGCTCCTGCGACAGGAACGTGTCCCACTGCTTGCTGCCGTCGCGCTCCCAGTTGGTGTACATGCTGAACGCGCCGCCGGCCGGTGCGGCCACCGAGATGCCCTTGCCGGCGAGGGTGTTGAACGCGTTACCGGCGGTTGCCCAGTTGCTGACGTCGGGCGCGGCGTTGAAGGCGTCCAGCAGGTACACCGCGTGCGGACCGCCGGCCATGAATTGCACCGGGATGTCGCGGCCCATCGCCCCCGACGGCACCATCAGCGTCTCGTAGCCCGCCGCGCGCGCGGGGCTGCCGTGCACCGCGACCAAGCCCCCAGCCGTCAACACGGCGGCACACAGTAGCCGTAGCAGCATCGACAGACTTCTCATACTGACCTCGCTCGTCGCTCGACCGCCAACACCTGCACTTTTGGGACCGCAGATCGCCCCCGTTCCGCAAGGTAGCTAATCACACCCCGTTGGACCGGACGCCGGAAACGGCGAACGGCGACGACCCGCGAAGGTCGTCGCCGTTCGGCGTGCTAGTGCGAATCTCAGGTGTGCTGGCCGGTCGCAGCCGCGGCCGGAGCGGGCGCACCAGGAGCGGCGCCGGGGCCCGGGCCTGCGCCCGGGGTGGCACCGAGGTGCTGCTGCAGGTCGGGCAGCATCGCGTGCAGCTGCGCGCCCCAGTACGGCCAGTCGTGCGTGCCGTTGGCGTCGAAGTTGAACACCGCGTTGTTGCCGCCGGCCGCCTGGTACGCGGCCTGCCACTTGAGGTTGCTGGTCCGCACGAAGCCCTCGAGGAACTTGGCGGGCAGGTTGTCGCCACCGAGGTCGGACGGCTTGCCGTTACCGCAGTACATCCACACCCGGGTGTTGTTGGCGACGGTCTTGCTGACATTCAGCAGCGGGTCGTTGCGCTGCCAGGCCGGGTCCTCCTTGGGGCCCCACATGTCGGCCGGCTTGTAGCCACCGGCGTCACCCATGGCCAGACCGATCAGCGACGGGCCCATGCCCTGCGACGGGTCCATCAGACCGGAGAACGCACCGACCTCGATGAACTGCGCGGGGTGGTAGTTGGCCAGGTTCAGCGCCGACGCGCCGGCCATCGACAGACCGACGGCCGCGCCGCCGTTCTGCTTCACGCCCTTGCCGGCCAGGAAGGCGGGCAGCTCGCTGGTGAGGAAGGTCTCCCACTTGTAGGTCTGGCAACCCGCCTTGCCGCAAGCCGGCTTGTACCAGTCGGTGTACCAGCTGGACTGGCCGCCGACCGGCATGACCAGCGACAGACCCGACTGTAGGTACCACTCGAAGGCGGGGGTGTTGATGTCCCAGCCGTTGAAGTCGTCCTGCGCCCGAAGGCCGTCAAGCAGGTACACGGCCGGCGAGTTGGCGCCACCGCTCTGGAACTGGACCTTGATGTCGCGGCCCATCCCCGCCGACGGCACCTGCAGGTACTCGACGGGCAGACCCGGCCGGGAGAACGCTCCCGCGGTCGCGGTCTGGCCCACGACGCCCACCAGCCCCGGCAGCAGAGCCGCGGCAGCGACCCCTACTACGAGTCGGCGCGGCATCGTCTTTGCCGCGCCAACAAACCTGTCAACAAGTCTCATTGTTGCTTCCTCATTCATTGTCGGGCCCAACACGGTGGGTCGGACTGCATAGGCCTGCCCGGTTTCCCCGCGAACCGCTCCTTGGCTCACGTCATCCCCAGACGGCGCAACTGTGCCCGTGTAGTCAACCACATGTTGAGGGGCGGCTTCTCCTCGGCGTGGGTCCGTCACCGGGCCCCGAGCCGCGGCCGGGCCCGCTCAAAGCGGCTGCGGGTCACCACGCTGTGAATGTGCCGATGAGCGGTCGTTCGCCGGTAAGACTACATATATGGCGTTGCTGGACGACGGTCGGGGCGGCCGGGGCGGCGCGCGCCGGACGTTGGCCGATTGGCTGACAAAAAACTTCTCCCGATGGCTGCCCGACGGCGGCCATGCGCCGTCGGCTAGGGCCCGGTGGCCGGCAGACCGGTGTACGGGGCGACGCCGGAATCCGGCACTGCCAGCCCGCATCGGATCAGTTCGTAGCGGGGGACGCGGTCGATCCGATACTTGGTGAACTCATACGAATGCAGGAAGTTCGACACGAAGCGGTGAAAGCCCATCGGACCGCGCACCGAACTGAGCACCTGCTGGGTTCCGTCGCATTTGAGGGCGGCCGCCGCCTGCTGGACCCACTGCGCGTCGAGATAACCCGGAACGCCCGGAGGCCACTTCACCCACGGCCCGTCGGCGATCACCCAGTCCGGGAAGAGGTTCTTGTCGTGGCCGATGCGGCCGTGCTGCAACCGGGCGGTGTGCTGAGCGATCGGGTTGGCCAGCCCGATTTGGTCGATCACCCGGACGTCCAGCCCGACATTCATGCCCACCATGCCGAGGTTGGTGAAAAAGACTGTGTGCGGCCCCTTTTGGGGTGCCGGAGGCGGGGCGGGCGGCGGTTGCGGCGCGATGGGCGGGACCAGGTCCCACTGGTCGTAGTTGCCGGACGGCAGCAGCAACGCCCCCTCCGGGGTGTTGTTGAGCGCCACCAGCACCGCACGCATCCGCGGGTAATCCAGGTAGTCGGCCGCCGTCAGCGGGTGCGCGTGACCCGTCGCCTGCGCGTAGAAGCGGCGCTCGTCGACGATGCCCGAGTAGGTGACCCGGGTGGCGTCGGCGCCCATCCCGGGCGAATTGGCCGCCCACAGCGCCCATCCCGCGATCGACATCCACAGCGCGCTGACGGCGCCGGCCAACCAGTAACCGGCCTCGCGCGTCAGCCGGGTTCCCTCGGGGAACACCACCGGTACCACCGCGACCGGGGCGAGCACGCAGAACAGCGGGGCAAGCAGAACCCGGCCGTGCATGAAATCCCCGCCCTGGCGGATCCAGTACAACGCCTGCAGCAGCCCGCTGCCGACAAAGAACACCACGACGGCGAACGGGCTCTGCACGCCGCGGGACAGCGGTCCGTGCGCGGGTGCCGACACGCGAATCTCCTTGCGGCGGCGCGCCGATGCCCGCAGCACCAGACCCAGCACCCCGAGCAGCAGCGCCGGC
>Ga0335074_10006169_pt1 | contig 16620 bp, 13 predicted proteins | sample Lox_Sample_23_FD_206715 | JGI IMG/M metagenome (GOLD analysis project Ga0335074, IMG submission 206715) | Soil microbial communities from Loxahatchee National Wildlife Refuge, Florida, United States - Lox_Sample_2.3 | ecosystem: Environmental > Terrestrial > Soil > Wetlands | place: USA...
AGCGCCGCACCGGCGCGATCGAGGTAAAATCCCGGCAATTTTCCGAGCGCGATCACGATATAGGTCGCGGCAAAGACGATGATCGCCGCAATCCGCAGGCGAAGCGCCGACAACCCTGCGAAAAGCACTGGCTCGCGGGCTGCGGTCATGGCGATCACGCCGGCTACGATTGCGATGATGGCGGCGGCGGCAACCCATCCGCGGCGATGCCATCGCGCCTGCCTGGCGCCGCGGGAGCCCGGTTGGCTCACCCGGTATCACCCTTGCGCGCGGCGGTCTCAATTGGGCCTTCGCACATATCCGTGGATATCCGTGGACAACGCCGCGCTCAGCGCGCCGTTTCGACGACAAGAGATCCTGCTCCCAGCTCCAAGCTCGCAGCTCCTGCTCCGCCAACCGCGTTCCAGCAGAGTAGACTGCATGGTGGGGCGCTGGTTATTTGTATTCGCCCTGCCAACAGCGCTCGGAGCGCCGGCGGCTTGCGATGCCAGGCAAAAGCTGCGGCCGGTTCTCGCCGAGGCCTCTCGCTCCGGGCACGCGGGTGCGTTGTTGATGCTAAAAGTCCCACCTCATCAGAGTACATAACCGGTGAGGCGGGCCGCCATGATCGAGCGATACAGCGACCACGCGGCCAACGAACGGACGTTTCTGGCTTGGGTGCGCACGGCAATCGCCATCATGGCGTTCGGATTTTTGGTGCAGAAATTCGATCTGTTCCTGAGAATCGCCGAGCAGTCGCTGGCGACGCATTCGCCAGAGGCCGGTGGTCAGATCGTCGGGACCACCGCCGGCTTGCTGCTGATCGTGCTTGGCGGCGTGATGATGGCGTTTGCCGCGATCCGCTTTCGCAAGACTACCCTCGCCATCGATGCCAGCGATGTGCGGTCCGGTCCCGGGGCGCGGCTGGATCTCACGCTTGTCGTCCTGTTGTTGCTGCTGGGCACGATCTTATTCGCCTATTTGGTCTACACGGTGGTTGACCGCTTCTAGACCAGCGCCGATCCGGTTCGGGTATTGCTCGGGTAGGCGAGGGGTGTAGCACCGGCCCGGCTCGGCCGCGTCGCCGCCCGGATCATCCGATATCCGGCGCGGTCGACAGCGCTGGGCAGGCCGGATTGGGGTTGTGCGTTTGCGGGCATCGCGAACCCCGATATAGTCTCGGGCGTGCGGCCCACCGCGTAGGTAAGTATCGATCATGAACCAGACTACGGCCGATGTCGTCGGCATCGGCAATGCGATCGTCGACGTTATCGCCCATACCGATGAGGCGTTTCTCGAAAAAGAAGCGCTGGTCAAGGGAACGACGGCGCTGATCGATGCCGAGCGCGCCGAACTGCTGTATCGAATGATGGGGCCGGCGATCGAGGCATCGGGCGGATCGACCGCCAATACGATGGCCGGGATCGCTTCGCTCGGCGGCAAGGGCGCTTTTATCGGCAAGGTGCACAGCGATCTGCTCGGCGAAGTCTTTCGCCACGATCTGACCGCCCAGGGCGTGCGCTTCGACACCCCGGCGGCGACAAGCGGTCCGGCGACCGCCCGCTGCCTGATCCTGGTCACCGCGGACGGCCAGCGCACAATGAACACCTATCTGGGCGCCTGCGCCGAACTCGGGCCCGACGACATCGATCCCGATCTGGTCGGCGCCGCCCAAATCACCTATCTCGAAGGCTATCTGTTCGACCCGCCCTTGGCGCAGCAGGCGTTTGGCAAGGCGGCCGCAATCGCCCATGCCACCGGCCGCAAGGTGGCGCTGTCGCTCTCCGACCCGTTCTGCGTCGCACGCCACCGCGCAGCGTTTCGCGACCTCGTCGCGGGCCATGTCGATATTCTGTTCGCCAACGAAGTCGAGATCTGTTCGCTCTACGAGACTGCGGATTTTGTGAGCGCAGCCGCGGCGGTGCGCGGCCATGTCGCGGTCGCGGCCTTGACCCGCAGTGCTGCGGGCAGTCTCATCCTGGCCGATGGCGCCGAATACCCTATCGCGGCAAAGCCGGTCGCGCGCGTCGTCGACACCACCGGCGCGGGCGATCTCTACGCCGCCGGGTTTCTCTATGGTCTGACCCAGGGGCTGCCGCTTCCGGTCTGTGGCGAAACCGGCAGCTTGTGCGCGGCCGAAATCATCTCTCACCTCGGCGGTCGCCCCGAGCGCAGCTTGGCCCAGCTCGTCGCCGAGGCACGGAACAGATGATAAAGCTCTAAATTTTTGGCGCCGCTGGCATCAACCAATCCTGCTTGCGGGCAGATGAAGCCAGTCGGCGATACCGCCAAGGATGATCTTGACGGCGACGGCAGCCAGGACCATGCCCATGATCCGCTTCAGCACATTGGCGCCGTGGAGCCCGATGAGGCGGAGAATCGGATCGGCGAGAAACAACATCGCCAGGGTGATCGCGAGCACGACCGCGACCGTTGCCGCCGTCGTCAGCTGATCGGTTGTGGAAAAGCGCGAACGGTCGGTCAGCAGCATGACCGTGAGCATCGCTCCGGGTCCAGCCAGCGTCGGGATAGCGAGCGGATAGATGGCGATCTCCGATCCGGTCTGGGGGTCGGCGCGCAATTGCAGAGCTTGCGGCACCCCGCCGATGACCATGGTCACGGCAAACAGGAACAGGATCAGTCCGCCGGCGATCTGAAATTCGCTCAGCGATACGCCCATCGCTTCGATGATGATCTGGCCAAGACCGATGAAAAAGCAAAGAACAAGAAACGCAGCGAGGACGGCGGCAGTGGCGATCCTGCGCCGCGATCGGCGATCATACTCGGCGGTCAGGCTGACAAAGATCGACAGCGCCGCGATCGGATCGATGATAACCCAAAGGATGATGAAATTGTTGATTTGCCCGAGCATCGGACGCAGGTTTCGACGGCACCGCTGTGTGCGCCGAGAAATTGCGATATAAACGATCGCCGGACAACCCTGCGGCCACGATTCTGCACCGCGTCGCGAAAATCCCCGATCGGACCGCAAGCGTTGCTGGCTCCGGCGGTGCCGGGCCAAACCGGGCGCGGGCGCGGTGCGATGGCTTGACCCGTGCGCTGCCGCTTCCCATTTCCTTTGTGCGCTGCCGAATTAATCAAGAGGTTGGTGATCGGCGCCGGCGCAATCTGTCGTAGCTCGTTCCGGGTGCCGGCTTGTTTGCGGCATTACCGCGGACTTGGTATCGAAGCAGCGAGTGCAGCAAAACCACAATTGAAACCCGCGCCCCTCCAGGGCGCGGATCTGTGTTGGAACCATGGATATCCGCAACATCGCGATCATTGCCCATGTCGATCACGGCAAGACCACCCTGGTCGATGCGATGCTGCGCCAGTCGGGTGCGTTTCGCGCTAATCAGCAGGTCGCCGAACGCGCCCTCGATTCGAACGATCTCGAACGCGAGCGTGGCATCACGATCCTGGCAAAATGCACCTCGGTGCTTTGGCACGACGTGCGCATCAACATCGTCGACACGCCCGGCCACGCCGATTTCGGCGGCGAGGTCGAGCGCATTCTCAGCATGGTCGACGGCGTGCTGGTGTTGGTCGATGCCGCCGAAGGGCCGATGCCGCAGACCAAATTTGTTGTCGGTAAGGCGCTGCGGCAGGGGCTGCGGCCGATCGTCGTGATCAACAAGGTCGACCGCCCCGACGCGCGCGCGATCGAGGTTCACAACGAGGTCTTTGACCTGTTCGCCATTTTGGACGCGACCGAGGCGCAGCTCGATTTTCCGACCATATTCGCCTCCGGCCGCAGCGGCTGGGCGACGACCGAACTGGACCAACCGCGGCGCGACCTGACCCCGCTCTTCGAGCTGATCCTGTCGCATGTGCCGCCGCCGCGGGCCGATCCCGATGCGCCCTTTGCGATGCTGGCGACAACCCTCGACTACGACCCCTATCTTGGCCGGGTGCTGACCGGGCTCATTCATTCCGGCACGGCACGGCTCAACATGCCGGTCAAATCGCTGGGCCGGGACGGCCGCGTCATCGAGCAGGCGCGTCTGACCAAACTGCAGGCGTTTCGCGGGCTCGAACGCCGCCCGATCGAGGAGGCGCAGGCCGGCGACATCATCGCCGTCGCCGGAATGACCTTGACCACGGTTGCCGACACGATCTGCGCCCCCGAAGTCGAAGATCCGCTGCCGGCCGACCCGATCGACCCGCCGACCCTGGCGATGACGTTTTCGGTCAATGACAGTCCGCTTGCCGGGCGCGAGGGGTCAAAGGTGACCTCGCGGGTGATCGGCGAGCGGCTTTATCGCGAAGCCGAGGGCAATGTCGCGATCCGCGTCAGCCAAAGCACGCAAAGAGAGGCGTTCGAGGTCGCCGGCCGCGGCGAATTGCAGCTTGGCGTGCTGATCGAGACGATGCGGCGCGAAGGCTACGAACTCGCGATCTCGCGGCCGCGGGTGCTGTTTACGACTGACCCCGCGACCGGCCAGCGCCTCGAACCGATCGAGGAGGTCGTCGTCGATGTCGATCAGGAATTCGCCGGGATCGTCGTCGACAAGCTCGCCCGCCGCAAGGCCGAGATGCAGGAGATGCGGCCGTCGGGCGGCGGCAAGTTGCGGCTGACTTTTTTCGGGCCGACGCGCGGGTTGATCGGCTATCAGGGCGAGTTCCTCGCCGACACCCGCGGCACCGGGGTGATGAGCCGGGTGTTTCATGGCTATGCGCCGCACAAGGGAGCGATCGAGGGCCGCCGCAACGGCGTGTTGGTGTCGACCGCCGATGGTGCGGCGATCGCCTACGCGCTGTGGAACCTCGAAGAGCGCGGGCCGATGTTCATTGAACCCGGTGCCCTGGTCTATGAGGGGATGATCATCGGCGCCCACACCCGCGGCAACGATCTCGACGTCAACCCGCTCAGGGGCAAGCAGCTGACCAACATCCGCACCACGTCCAAGGACGAAGCGGTGCGGCTGACCCCACCCATTCTGATGAGCCTCGAACAGGCGATCGCCTATGTCGCCGATGACGAGCTCGTCGAAGTGACGCCAAAGTCGATCCGGCTAAGGAAGCGCCTGCTCGACCCCAATATGCGGCGCCGCGCCGCCCGCACCGCCGCCGAATAGCCGGCGCGCAACAGCGCTCGGCTGGTATCCCGTTGACCGGGATGATGCCGCTGGGCTGATCGACTTGTCCGGCCTTATCGCGAAAGTGGATCTGCCGGGGCGGAGCGGTTCGGACTTTGGGCCTGCCAGGTTGAGATGCAGGCAAAACCCGATATATAACCGCGCTAACCGGCCGGGCTTCTGGCAACAGTAGCCTTGATCCGGGTCCGAAAAAGAAACTGCTGAGGCGATCGCGAACTGGAGGGTTATCGATGGCGACCCGGGCACCGTTTTTGAAGACCAGGTATGGCGGCTATTTACATCGCGAAATTCCCGAAGAAGACGCTGATCTGACCCATGTCGGCCCCGCCACACCGTGCGGCGAATATCTGCGGCGCTTCTGGCAGCCGGTGTGCTTTTCCGACGAACTGAACGATCTGCCGCTGCGGCTCAAGATCATGGGCGAGGATCTGGTCGCATTTCGCGACAGGACGGGTGCGGCTGGTTTGTTGGAACTGCATTGCCCGCATCGCGGCACCTCGCTTGAATTCGGGCTGATCGGTGCCAAAGGGATCCGCTGCTGCTATCACGGCTGGCTGTTTGATGTCGACGGGACGATCCTCGAAACCCCCGGCGAACCGGCCGACAGCACGCTAAAGGATCGGCTGTTTCACGGCGCCTACCCGCTCCACGAGTATAACGGGATCGTCTTTGCCTATATGGGGCCACCCGAGCTGAAGCCGCCATTCCCGGTCTACGACACCTATAACCGGCCCGGTTATCGGATGATCTCCGGCCGGAAATACTGTTTTCCGGCGAACTGGCTGCAGATTCATGAAAACACGATGGATCCGGTCCATACCGCGTTCTTGCACACGATCGTCAGCGGCGCCGTCTTTACCGAAGAATTCGGCGTCTTGCCCGAACTCGAATATGTCGAGACTCCGATCGGCATGGTCTATGTCGCCACCCGCCGGGTCGGCGATAATATCTGGACGCGGATGGTGGAGATCGTGCGGCCCAACCTGCAGCAGGTAGCGCCGATCTGGGAAACCGGCCGCGAAGAGCGCGCCTTCAGCGGCCCGATGATGACGCGCTGGGCGGTGCCGATCGACGACACCAACACGATGCTGATCGAATTCCGCCATGTCTGCGAGACCGACAGCACGACAACGCCGCAATGGTGGGCCGACCGCAATATCATGCTGCCCGGCCAACTCGCTGCCGATTCCTATGAGGAGGGCCAGCTGCACCCCGGCGATTACGAAGCCCAGGTCTCACAGCGGCCGATCGCGATCCACGGTCTGGAACATCTCAGCGAAACCGATCGCGGCATCAGCATGTTTCGCCACCAGATCCGGCGCGGCATCCGCGCGGTCGCGGCGGGCCGTGACCCGACCGGGTTGTCCCGCGGCAACGGGGCTGTCATCCCGACCTACTGCAACAACACGGTCGTGCATGCGCCGCCCGCTGCGACCACGGCGCTGGACCAGCAATTGATGCGCGAAACCGGTCGCCGGCTCGCTGATGGCTACCTGCAGCAACCGCCGCTGATGGCCGGCCGCTAACCGTTTTGCCACACCGCGCCTCAGCAGCCAGTGGCGTGACCGGCCGCAGGCGTGTCCGGATTGACTTCTATTCACGCCGGCCGCAATTCCCCAGCGATGGGCGGAGAACCTGGCGAGACGATCGACTTGGCCTATATTGGTCGGGCGCTGCAGCGGCTTACGACCGAGGTGGCAAGCCTGCGGGATGACATGCGCGTGCTGACGGCGATCGTCTTGCGCCACGAGACAGCGCTCATTCGCCTCGACGAGACGGTGAATGGAGTGTTGGAGCAGATGCGGGCGATGGTTGGACAGAATGCGCGCATCGTTGACCGCTTGCACTGTCGAGAACCGGGTCGGGGCGCTTGACGACCGCCGCTGACGGAACGCAGGGAGCGGGTGGCTGATTTGACTTGAGCCGCGGCTCGCCTATATGGTCGGCCGCGTCGCAAGCGGAACCCGGATTTATGAGCAGCAAACGCGAAGAACCCAAATACAAGATCAACCGCCGACTCGGCGTCAATTTATGGGGACGGCCCAAGAGCCCGCTCAACCGGCGCGAATACGGACCGGGCCAGCATGGGCAGCGGCGCAAAAAGCCGTCGGATTTCGGAACCCAGCTGGCCGCCAAGCAGAAGCTCAAAGGCTATTACGCCAATCTGGGCGAGCGTCAGTTTCGCCGACTCTACGAAGAGGCGGTGCGGCGGCGCGGCGATACCGGCGACAATCTGGTCGAACTGCTGGAGCGCCGTCTTGATGCCGTCGTCTACCGCATGAAACTGGTCCCGACGCCGTTTGCCGCGCGCCAACTCGTCAATCACGGGCATGTCCGCGTCAACGGACGACGGGTGACGATCCCGTCCTATTCGGTGCGCGATGGCGACGAGATCGAATTGGGGGCCAAGGCAAAGGCGATGGCGCTCGTCCTTGAAGCTTCGCGATCCGGCGAGCGCGACGTGCCCGATTACGTCGAGATCGATCATGACCGCATGAAGGGCCGCTTTGTGCGGGCACCAAAACCGACCGATGTCCCCTACCCGGTATCGATGGAGCCCAACCTCGTCATCGAATACTATTCGCGCTGATCGGCCGCCACCTGTCCGCCGCCACCTGTCCAAAGATCGGGCTGTCCAAAGATCGGGCGGTGCCGGCGGCTCGCCGCGATCCGCCATAGCCAGAACCGGCGACGGTCTGCGCCCGCCGCACAAAAGCCGCGACGAAAAGCGGCTTTTGTTGTTTTTAAGCAGTCTTTCTCCCCGACCCCATCGCCGGGCGGCGCAACCGGCTGCGCCCGGGGACCGACGGGACGCGAGCGATGCTCTTTCTGCAACTGACGGTCGTCTTTCTGCTGATCCTGTTGAACGGCATTTTTGCGATGGCTGAAATAGCGCTGGTTTCGGCCCGCACGGCGCGGTTGAAGACGATTGCCGAAACCGGTAATCCCGGCGCTCGCGCCGCCCTCGAATTGAAATCCGATCCCTCGCGGATGCTGGCGACGGTCCAGATCGGCATCACCGTCATCGCGGTCCTGTCGGGCACTTTTGGCCAAGCGACCTTGGGCGCGCGGCTCCAGTTGGTGCTCCAACAATATCCGGGATTTGTCGCGCGATATGCGCATGCGATCAGCATGGCAATTGTTGTGCTGGCGATTTCGTATCTGTCACTGATCGTCGGCGAACTGGTGCCAAAGCGGATCGCGATGTCGCATGCGGAGGGGATCGCCGCCGCTCTTGCCCGTGCGATGCGGAGTTTGTCGCGCATCGGGGCGCCGATCGAATGGTTTCTCAGCGCCTCGACCAATCTCGTCCTGCGATTGCTGCCGCTGCGCTACGAAAAGGCCGCCCCGGTGACCGACGAAGAGATCAGCTTCATGCTGCGCGAGGGGACCGCGACCGGCCACATTCCGCAGGCTGAAACCGAAATTGTCGAGATGGCGTTGCGGCTCGGCGACCGCCGCGCTAGCGCGGTGATGACCCCGCGCACCCGCATCGAATGGCTCGATCTCAACGATCCGGAAGAGGAGAACCGGCGCCGCATTCGTGAGAGCCCCTATTCGCGTTTTCCGGTTATGCAAGGCGGATCGGCGCAAGTGGTCGGCATCGTCGAAGCCAAGGATCTGCTCGCCCGCTGTCTGACGGGCCAGGCTCTCGATTTGCGCAGCGCCACCCGGCCGCCGCTTTATCTGCCGAATACGGTGTCAGTGTTGCGGGTGCTCGACATGTTCAAGAGTTCGGGCGAGCCAATGGCGCTGATCGTCGACGAATATGGCGATCTTGAAGGGCTGGTGACGCCGAGCGACATCCTCGAGGCGCTGGTCGGCGACATCCCGGGGGCGAGCGACACCGATCAACGGGTCGTCAGGCGGGATGACGGCAGTTGGCTGATCGACGGTCTGGTCGGGCTCGACGAGTTGAAACAGGTGCTCGGCCTCTCGCATCTGAGCGGCGAGGACGCGGACTTTCATACGCTGGGGGGTTATTTGATGGCGCGTCTCAACCGGGTGCCGATGATCGCTGACCGGGTCACCACCAACGGCTATCAATTCGAGATTGTCGAAATGGACGGCCGTCGGGTCGACCGCGTGCTGGTGGCGCCGGTCACGGTCAAAACCCGGCGCCAGGCTAACTGAGGCTGGCGAATTCAGCGCTGCATCTGAAGAGTGTCGATGAAACCGGCCTTGGTCCACCACCTGCCGTCTCAAGCGCGCTCGCCGGGAATATCCGCCGGCGAGCGGAACGGGCGATGTCGCCGGTAACCGCAGCCGGGGAATTTTGGGAATCCGGCCGGTTCTGGCGCCGCACCGCAATCGTGCTTGCTACCCTGGCGATGGCCCTGCTGGTCGCAGCGCTGGTCGCCCGCGAACCTGCCGATTTCGCCGAGCGGCCGGTAATCGCGGTGTTGCGCGATGCAAACCGACACCCGGTCTGGACCATGCGTCTGGCCCGAGCCGCGCACCAGATCGCGCTTGACAGCCTTCAACCGCCGCCGCCACCCGCTGGCAAAGATTATCAGCTGTGGCTTGTTACACCCGGCGAGCCGGCGCAGCCGCTGGGGTTGTTGCCGCTGTCCGGGTCCAAGATACTGGCCGAAACGCCGGCGAATATCCGCCGCTTGGCCGGCAAGGCGGAACTCCGGGTGACCCTCGAACCGGCGACCGGCACCCTCGCCGAGACGCCGAGCGGGGCGCCGGTATTCAGCGCCGGCCCGAAGACGCACGAGTAGGGCATGAGAGAGCATTGTCGGAAAATGTCACGACATTTAACCTGATTTAACCCCGGTGCCGTCGGATACGCGATACAACAGTGCCGGCGTCCGAGGGTGGGCACCAAGCATGGTCGCACGATCTTCAAGAATATCAGGTCGACGGCGCCCGGGGCAAAACCTATAGTGATTTGCTTAAGGCGGGGATGATAAGAAATGGGCGGAGTGCCTGGGTTCCCGTCGATCGCCGTCGTCATGGGAGTCGCCGGCGCGGGTAAGACGACGGTTGGGAAGCGCCTGGCGGAATCGCTCGATTGGGAATTTCTCGAGGGGGATCGGCTTCACCCGCCGGAGAATGTGGCAAAGATGCGAAGCGGGCAGCCGCTGACCGACGCTGACCGCGCCCCTTGGCTCGACGCGATCGCCCGGGCGATCGACACGTTGCAAGCCCGCAACGCTCGCGCGATCGTGACCTGTTCGGCGTTGAAGCGGGATTATCGACGGCGCATCATCGGCAACCGGGCGGCGATCCGACTCGTCTTTCTGGACGGCTCGCGTGAACTGATCGCCGAGCGCCTCGCCGCACGGCGCGGTCATTTCATGCCGGCGGGCCTGCTCGACAGCCAGTTCGAGGCCCTGGAACCGCCGGGTCCCGACGAGAACCCGATCATCGTCGGGATCGATCAACCGCTCGATCGGATCGTCGCCGAAATTGCCGCGGTCCTCCGGCCGGTGCCGGAACGGCCCCGGGGCTCCGCGTTTACCGGTTGATGGAGAGAGTGTGATGACGCCTGCCGGGTCGATCGACGAGATTTGCGTCAACACCATTCGAACCTTGTGCATCGATGCGGTGCAGCAGGCCAATTCCGGCCATCCTGGGACCCCGATGGCGATGGCGCCGGTGGTCTATACGTTGTGGCAGCAATTTCTGCGCTATGACCCGGCCGATCCGATCTGGCCAAACCGCGACCGGTTCGTGCTGTCCTCGGGCCACGCTTCGACCCTGTTATATTCGATGCTGCATCTGACCGGCGTCGCCTCGGTCGACGAGAAATACGAGCGGCTCGGGACCCCCTCGGTATCGCTGGATGATCTCAAGCATTTCCGCCGGCTCGGCAGCAAATGTCCGGGACATCCCGAATATCACCTGACTTCGGGGGTCGAAACCACGACCGGCCCGCTCGGACAAGGCATCGCCAACAGCGTCGGCATGGCGATCGCTGCCGATTGGCTGGCCAAGCACTTCAATCGGCCAGGCTTCGACATATTCGATTACGATGTGTTCGCGCTGTGCGGCGACGGCTGCATGATGGAGGGGGTCGGCAGCGAGGCGGCGTCGATTGCCGGCCACTTGCGGCTCGGCAATCTCACCTGGATCTACGACAGCAATCACATCACGATCGAGGGCAACACGGCACTCGCCTTCAGCGAGGACGTCGCCTGCCGGTTCCTCGGTTACGGCTGGCAGGTGCTGCGGGTCAGCGACGCCAATGACCGCGAGCGCATCGCCGATGCGATCGCCGATGCTAAGCGCACCGAAGACCGCCCCACCCTGATCATTGTCGACAGCCACATCGCTTATGGCGCGCCGCACAAGCAGGATACCTCGGCTGCGCATGGCGAGCCATTGGGCGAAGACGAGGTCAAAGCCACCAAGCGCCGCTACGGCTGGCCGGAAGACGCGAAGTTCCTGGTACCCGACGGCGTCTACCAGCATTTTGCTGCCAATTTCGGCGCCCGTGGCAGGAAATTGCACGCCGAATGGACGGCCCTGTTTGAGCGTTACCGCGCCCGATACCCCGACCTCGCCGATGCCTGCGAGCAAATGCAGCGGCGCGACCTGCCCGATGGCTGGGACCGTGATATTCCGGTGTTCCCGCCCGATCCAAAAGGCATCGCAAGCCGCGATTCCTCGGCGCAGGTGCTGAATGCGATCGCCCCGCGATTGCCGTGGCTGCTCGGCGGCGCCGCTGACCTCGCGCCTTCGACCAAAACCCGGCTGACCTTTGCTGATGCCGGCGATTTCGAAGGCGACGAGCGCGCCGGCCGCAATTTCCATTTCGGCATCCGCGAGCACGCGATGGGCTCGATCTGCAACGGGATGTCGGTCTCGAAACTGCGCGCCTACGGCTCGGGCTTTCTGATTTTCTCGGACTACATGAAGGCGCCGATCCGGTTGAGCGCCTTGATGGAATTGCCGGTCGTCTACATCTTTACGCATGATTCGATTGGCGTCGGCGAGGACGGGCCGACACATCAGCCGGTCGAGCAGCTGGTCGGGTTGCGCAGCATTCCTGGACTGATCGTCTTGCGGCCCGGCGACGCCAACGAGGTCGCCGAGGGCTGGCGCGTGGCGCTGGCGGCAAAGCATCAGCCGGTCTGTCTGATCCTCTCGCGCCAGCCATTGCCGACCTTCGACCGTGAGCGTTATGCGCCGGCGCGTGGGGTGGCGCGTGGCGCCTATGTGCTGGCCGATGCCGGCAGCGGCCGGTCACCCGACATAATCTTGATCGGCACCGGCAGCGAGGTTGCAATCTGTATCGACGTCTACGAAAAGCTCAAAGCTGAAGGGGTTGGTGCCCGCGTCGTCAGCATGCCGTCCTGGGAATTGTTCGAGCAGCAGGACGAAGCCTACCGCGCATCGGTGCTGCCGCCCGACGTAACCCGCCGGGTCGTGGTCGAGCAGGCCTCGGTGCTCGGCTGGGATCGCTATGCCGGCGGCAGTGGTGCCATCATCGGCATGAAAACCTTTGGCGCATCGGCGCCGCTCAAGGATCTTTTGAATAAATTCGGCTTTACCCCGGATCATGTCTATGCGGCTGCCAAACAGCAGCTCGCCCGCAAGGAGTAAGGGACGATGCCCAATCCGCTGAGAACGCTCAACGAATTCGGTCAGTCGGTGTGGCTCGATTTCGTCAGTCGCGAATTGCTGAAGACCGGCCAACTCACCCAGCTGATTGCCGATGACGGGTTGCGCGGCGTCACGTCAAACCCGTCGATCTTTGAAAAGGCGATCGGTCATGGCGATGATTACGACGATCTGATCGCCGCCGCCCAGCAGAATGGCGATCTCGACCCTGGGGCGCTGTTCGAGGAACTCGCGATCCGCGACATCCAGGAAGGGGCTGACGCGCTGCGCCCGGTTTATCACCAGACGCAAGGTCGCGACGGCTTTATCAGTCTCGAAGTCTCGCCCTATTTGGCGATGCAGACCCATGAGACGATCGAAGAGGCGCGCCGGCTGTGGCGCGAGGTCGGCCGCGAAAACCTGATGATCAAGGTGCCCGGGACCAAGGCTGGTCTGCCGGCGATCCGCACCTTGATCGGCGAGGGGATCAACATCAATGTGACCTTGCTGTTCTCGCAGGAGGTCTATGCCGAGGTTGCCGAAGCCTATATTGCGGGTCTTGAAGCCTTGGCCAAAAAGGGCGGCGATCCGCACAAGGTAGCGAGTGTCGCGAGCTTTTTTGTCAGCCGCATCGACACCTTGGTCGACGAAGCGCTCGATCAGCGCATCGCGGCGACCGCCGAGCCCTCGGAACAGGCGCGGCTGCGGCAGCTCAAGGGCAAGGTCGCGATCGCCAACGCCAAGCTCGCCTATCAGCACTACAAAAAGCTTTATGGCGAGGAGCGCTGGCAGCGGCTGGCGCAGCATGGGGCGCAGACCCAGCGATTGTTGTGGGCGAGCACCGGCACCAAGAACAAAGCCTATAGCGACATACTCTACGTCGACGAACTGATCGGCCCGGACACGGTCAACACGATGCCGCCGGCGACAATGGCCGCCTACCGCGACCACGGCCATCCCCGCCCCAGTCTCGAAGAGGATGTCGAGGCCGCGCGCGCGGTCATGGCGGCGCTGCCGCGAGCCGGCATTTCGATCGATGCGGTTACCGAAAAGCTGGTCGAGGATGGGGTGCGGCAATTCGCCGACGCCGCCGACCAGCTCTATGCCGCAGTCCAGAAAAAACGGCGCGCGGTGCTCGGCGCCAAGCTCAATGCGATGAGCTGCAAGCTGCCGGCGCCGATCGACCAGGAAGTGCAGCAGGCGCTCGAGGACTGGCGGCGCGAGGGCAAGGTGCGGCGGCTCTGGGCCGGCGACGCCTCGTTGTGGACCGAGACCGACGAGGCGAAATGGCTCGGCTGGCTGACCGTCGTCGACCAGCAATTGGCGGCCGTGGCGCATCTCGAAGACTTTGCCGCCGATGTGCGACATGCCGGGTTTCGCGATGTGCTGCTGCTCGGCATGGGTGGATCGAGCCTCGGGCCCGAAGTATTCGCCAAGACCTTTGGCGCCAAGCCCGGATTTCCCAAGCTGCACGTTCTTGATTCGACCGATCCGGCGCAAATCCGCGATTTCGAGGGCATGGTGGATCTCGCGCATACGCTGTTTATCGTGTCGAGCAAATCGGGCAGTACGCTCGAACCCAACATCTTCAAGCAATATTTTTTCGAGCGCGCCAGATCTGCGATCGGCAGCGAGGCGGCCAAACATTTTGTCGCGGTCACCGATCCCGGCTCGTCGCTCGAAAAGACCGCGCGTAACGAAGGTTTCCGCGCCATCTTCCACGGCGTGCCAAGCATTGGCGGGCGCTATTCGGTGTTGTCCAATTTCGGCATGGTACCAGCCGCCGTGATTGGCATCGCACCGCGTGCTTTTCTTGAGAGTGCCGCCGAAATGGTCCGCTCCTGTGCGCCGAGCGCGCCGCCGGTCGAAAACCCGGGGGTGATTCTGGGCGCCATTCTCGGGGTGTGCCAGCGGCACGGGCGCGACAAGGCGACGATCATCGCGTCGGCCGGTGTCGCCGATTTCGGCGCGTGGCTCGAACAACTGCTCGCCGAATCGACCGGCAAGCTCGGCAAGGGCATCGTCCCGGTCGACGCCGAGCCGTTGGCGGCTCCCGCGGCCTACGGCAACGATCGGGTCTTTGCCTATATCCGGCTCGCTGCCGACGAGGACGGCGATCAGCAGCGCGCGGTTGCAGCCCTCGAAGCCGCCGGTCATCCGGTGGTGCGGATCACGGTTGCCGATGCGATGCAGCTTGGCCAGGAATTTTTCCGCTGGGAGATGGCGACCGCGGTGGCGGGCTCGATCATCGGCATCAACCCGTTCGACCAGCCCGATGTCGAGGCCAGCAAGGTCAAGACCCGCGACTTGACCGCAGCCTATGAAAAGACCGGTTCGCTGCCGGAGGAAAGGCCGTTCTTTTCCGAGGGCGTCTTCAAACTGTTTGCCGACCCTCGCAATGCCGGCGAGCTGATGCCCGCGGCGACGAGCCTGACCGCCGCGCTCAAGGCGCATTTCGCCCGTATCGGCGCCGGCGATTATGCCGCCCTGCTCGCTTACGTCCAACGCAATCCGGCCCATATCGACACGATGCAGAGCTGGCGCCGGACGATCCGCGATCGCACTCATGCCGCCACTTGCGTCGGCTTTGGCCCGCGATTTTTGCATTCGACCGGGCAGGCCTACAAGGGTGGGCCGAATAGTGGCGTCTTTTTACAGATCACCTGTGATGACGCCGAGGACCTCCCGGTCCCCGGTCAGAAATATACCTTCGGGGTCGTCAAGGCGGCGCAGGCGCGCGGCGATTTCGAAGTTCTGGCGGAACGCGGCCGGCGCGCCTTGCGCGTCCATATATCGGGTGATCTCGAAACCGGTCTCGCCACCCTTGGTCGTGCTGTCGGCCAGGCTTTGTCGTAAATCTCAGGGGCTCGGAGGCGAATGCGCGCCTACGCAACCTCGAGGTCTTGGTCGCTCGGTCCCTCTCCCGCGGCGCGAGAGAGGGGGAAATCCTGCGGAGGGTCCACATGCAACTCGGAATGATCGGTCTTGGGCGGATGGGCGGCAATATCGTCCGCCGGTTGATGAAAAACGGCCATAGCTGCGTCGTGTATGACAAGAGCTCGGATGCGGTAAAGGGGCTCGCCGGCGAGGGGGCAAAGCCAAGCCGGGACCTCGCCGATTTTGTCAAGCAGTTGAGTGCGCCGCGCGCGGTCTGGGTCATGCTGCCAGCCGGCAAGATCACCGACGAGACGATCGTCGAGCTTCGCGACCTGCTGTCGGTGGACGATATCGTCATTGACGGCGGCAATTCGTTCTACCAGGACGATATCCGGCACGCCGAACTTCTGCGTCCCAAGGGCATCCATTTTGTCGATGTCGGCACCAGCGGCGGCATTTGGGGTTTTGAGCGCGGCTATTGCATGATGATCGGCGGCGACAAAAAGATCGTCGATCATCTCGACCCGATCCTGAAGACGCTGGCCCCTGGCAAGGGCAATATCGAGCGCACGCCGGGCCGGGAAAGCCGCAATCCGCAGGCCGAGGAGGGCTATCTGCATTGCGGCCCGGTCGGCGCCGGTCATTTTGTCAAGATGGTCCACAACGGCATCGAATATGGCGTCATGCAGGCTTACGCCGAAGGCTTTGACATCCTGCGCAACGTCAGTTCCGCCGCGATACCCGAGAACCGCCGCTACAATCTCGAATTGCCGGACATCGCCGAGGTGTGGCGACGCGGCAGCGTGATCTCCTCCTGGCTGTTGGATCTGACCGCGATCGCCCTTGCCGGTGACCCCCATCTGTCGAAATTCACCGGGCAGGTCGCCGATTCGGGCGAAGGCCGGTGGACGGTCCAGGCGGCGATCGAAGAGGCGGTGCCGGCCGAAGTCTTGTCATCCGCGCTCTACACCCGGTTCCGCTCGCGCCAGGATCATACTTTTGCCGAGCGCATCCTGTCGGCAATGCGCCATGAGTTTGGCGGCCATCAAGAACCGGGTACGATGGTGGGAGACTGAGCCGATGGACGACGCCCGAGGCGAAGCCAAGGGAG
>Ga0335074_10006170_pt1 | contig 16619 bp, 14 predicted proteins | sample Lox_Sample_23_FD_206715 | JGI IMG/M metagenome (GOLD analysis project Ga0335074, IMG submission 206715) | Soil microbial communities from Loxahatchee National Wildlife Refuge, Florida, United States - Lox_Sample_2.3 | ecosystem: Environmental > Terrestrial > Soil > Wetlands | place: USA...
CGGGCGCGGACGAGCCGCGGGGCGCGGGCGGCTTCGAGGTGCACCTCGACGTCTTCGAGGGACCGTTCGACCTGCTGCTCGCGCTGATCTCCAAGCACAAGCTGGACATCACCGAGGTGGCGCTGTCGCAGGTGACCGACGAATTCATCGGCTACATCAGGCAGCGCTCCGGCGGCTGGGACCTGGACCAGGTGAGCTACTTCCTGGTCGTCGCCGCCACCCTGCTCGACCTGAAGGCGGCTCGGCTGCTGCCATCAGGCGAAGTGGAGGACGAGGAGGACCTGGCGCTGCTCGAGGCCAGGGACCTGCTGTTCGCGCGGCTGCTCCAGTACCGCGCGTACAAGGAAGTCGCCGCCCTATTCGCGGGCCGGATGGCGGCGGCGTCCAGGCGTTTCCCGCGACGTGTCCCGCTCGAGCCGCGGTTCGCCGAGTTGCTGCCCGAGGTGCTGTTCACGATCGGGCCGCGGGAGTTCGCCGCGCTCGCCGCGCGGGCACTCACCCCGAAGGCGGTCCCGGCGGTGCCGACCGCGCATATCCACCCACCGTTCGTCTCGATCAGGGAGCAAGCGGCGCTCCTCGCCGCGCGGCTGCGCGACCTGAGCCGGGCGAGTTTCCGGCAGCTGACCGCGGGCAGCACGGGGAATTACGAGATCGTGGCGTCGTTCCTCGCCCTGCTCGAGCTCTACCGGGAGGACATGGTGACGTTCGACCAGGTGTTGCCGCTCGGGGAGCTGTACGTCAGCTGGACTGGCGGCGACCGTGAGGTGGTGCTGTCCCCGCCAGCCGCGGGAACGGTGAGCGCCCCGCCGGAAAGCGAAGAAGATTACACATGACCAGCGATTTCACCGACGCCCCGCAGCCCGGCGACGGGCCCGCGCCTGACGACAGCGTCGCGCCCGCCGACGGCCTGACGGCAGACAACGGGGCCGCGCCCGACGACGGGCTTTCGGCCGACGACGGCCCGAGCCTGCGCGCCGCGCTGGAAGCGATCCTGCTCGTCGCCGACGAGCCCGTGCCCGAGGTGCTGCTCGCCCAGGTGCTCGAACGGCCGCGCGGGGAAGTCGCGGCGGGGCTGCGCGCCCTGGCCGCCGAGTACACGGCCGAGGGCCGGGGCTTCGACGTGCGGGAAATCGCGGGCGGCTGGCGGTTCTATACTCGAGAGGACTGCGCGCCGCTGGTGGAACGGTTCGTCCGCGACGGACAGGAAGTCCGGCTCACCCAGGCCGCGCTCGAAACCCTCGCCGTGATCGCCTACCGGCAGCCCGTCAGCCGCGCGCGGGTGTCGGCGGTGCGGGGCGTGAACTGCGACGGCGTGATCAGGACGCTGGTGCTGCGCGGCTTGGTCGAGGACTCGGGGACCGACCCGGAAACCGGTGCGATCCTGTACCGCACGACCGGCTACTTCCTGGAACGGCTCGGCATGGCCAGCCTGGACGAGCTGCCCGACCTGGCGCCGTTCCTGCCGGAGAACATTGAGGACATTGAGGACAATGAGCGGACCCGGGCGTAAACGGGAGGTCGGTCGGGGTCGGTTGGTCGGAGAGACACAGCCCGATTTCGATGATGACGACGACGAGGACGACGACTGGGGGGATCTCGGCGGCGAGCGGGACGACCTCACCGACGTTCCCGGCGGAGTCCGGCTGCAGAAGGTGCTGGCGGCCGCCGGCGTGGGCAGCCGCAGGCACTGCGAGGAGCTGATCGGCGCCGGCCGGGTCGAAGTAGACGGGCAGACCGTCCGCCGGTTCGGAGCCCGGGTGGATCCCGAGCACCAGATCATCCGGGTGGACGGCAAGCGGATCCCGGCCCGGCAGGACATCGTGTACCTGGCGTTCAACAAGCCGCCGAAGGTGCTGACCGCGATGTCCGACGATCGCGGCCGCCGCACGATCGCCGATTTTCTCGGCGACCGCGCCGAGCGGCTGTTTCACGTGGGCAGGCTCGACTACGACACCGAGGGACTGATGCTGCTCACCAACGACGGGGAGCTGGCGCACCGGCTCGCGCACCCGAGCTACGAAGTCGCCAAGACGTACGTAGCCGACGTGCCCGGCCCGGTTTCCCGGGACCTCGGACGGCGGCTGGCCACCGGCGTCGAGCTCGAGGACGGGGTCGCGGTCGCGGACCGGTTCCGGGTACTTGAGCAGGCCGGCTCGCGGGCGCTCGTGGAGATAACCCTGCACGAGGGCCGCAAGCACATCGTCCGGCGGATGCTCGCCGAAGTCGGGCACCCGGTCAGCCGCCTCGTCCGCACCACCGTGGGGCCGATCAAGCTCGGTAACCTGCGGCCTGGCGAGACCCGCGACCTGACGACGAAGGAAATCGGCGAGCTGTACGCCGCCGTGGGCCTCTAGGCTCGGTAGCCTGGGACCAGAGAAAGAGGAGTTGAGCACGTTGACAGTCCGCGCGATCCGAGGCGCCATCCAGCTCGACGCCGTCGACCGCGACGCGATCCTTGAAGGCACCGCGGAGCTGATTTCGGCGGTGATGAACCGCAACGACCTGACCACTGACGACGTGATCAGCGTGCTGTTCACCGTGACCCCGGACCTCACCGCGGAGTTCCCCGCGCTGGCGGCCCGCAAGACCGGTTTCCACGCTGTCCCGCTGATGTGCGCGACGGAGATTCCGGTGCCAGGGGCGATGCCGCGCGTGGTACGGCTGATGGCGCACGTGGACACGGACCGGCCGCGGTCCGAGATCCAGCACGTCTATCTGCGCGGCGCGGCGGCGTTGCGGCTGGACATTGCCCAATGACTGCCTGGTGTGAGGGCGGTCGGGGAGCTTGGGGTAGATTCCAGCGGCAGTCCTTCGGAACGCCGCTGGGAATCTCCCCTGCGCTCCCCTCCCTCTCCTAGGCGGTGGGGCGGTGAAGGCGCTCGTCTTTGGGACTGGGCTGATCGGGACGTCCGTGGCCCTCGCGCTGCGCGCTTCGGGGGCCCAGGTCTGGCTTAGTGACTCTGACGAGGGGACGGCCAAACTTGCGGCTGAGCTCGGGGCTGGGACATTTGTTCCGGATCTGAGGGATGCCAAGGGGCTGGCTGATGTTGCCGTGCTCGCCATGCCGCCGGAAGCTGTCGCGCCCGCGCTCTCCTTCGCGCAAGAAAACGGCGTGGCAGACGTGTACACCGACGTGGCCAGCGTCAAAGTGTTGCCGGTTCGGCGGGTCCGGGAACTCGGCTGCGATCTCGGCAGTTTCGTGCCGGGGCATCCGCTGTCCGGGCGGGAGCGGCATGGGCCTGCCGCCGCGCGCAGCGACCTGTTTCTTGGGCGGACGTGGGCGTTGTGTCCGTTGACCGAGACGCGGGCGGATGCGGTTGAAGCGGTGACCTCGCTGGTGGTGGCCTGCGGGGCGGATGCCGTCACGACAGATCCGGAGACGCACGATCGGTGGGTCGCGCTGGTCTCGCATGTTCCGCACCTGGTGGCGTCCGCGATGGCCGCCCGGCTGGCCGCGGCCGGCGTCCCGGCCGAGGCGCTGAAGCTGGCAGGGCAGGGGCTCCGCGACGTGACCCGGGTCGCGGCGGGGGACACCAGCCTGTGGACGCAGATCCTGGCCGCCAATGCCGGCCCCGTCGCGGACCTCACCTCCGCCGTCGCCGCGGACCTCGCTGACGCCGCCCGCGCGCTCGACGTTTCCGCGGAAACGGCTGGTTCCGGGGCGGATGTCACGGGATTGCTTGAGCGGGGGCGGGCTGGGGTCGCGCGGATTCCCGGCAAGCACGGCGGGCAGCCGCGGAACTTCACCGTGGTCCAGGTCGTCATCGCCGACCAGCCGGGTGAGCTCGCCCGGCTGTTCAACGCGGCCGGGGCGGCCAAGGTGAACATCGAAGACGTCCGGATCGAGCACTCGCCCGGTCTGCCGGTCGGCGTGGCCGAGCTGTCGGTCCGGCCCGACCAGGCCGCCGCGCTGCTCGACGCGATGGAAGCGGGCGGTTGGCCGGTCCGCCGCTGACGGCCGGCCGCGGAAACTCAGTGTGGCTGTCCGGGCGGAATGTGCGAAGCTTGACCTCATGACTGACAGCGCGAAGCACGACGTCCCGGGGGCCAAGGCGGCTGATTCGGCCAAGGCGGCGGCCAAGGCCGACCAGGCCGGCGCGGAGCCAGCCGAGGCCCAGGACGCCGCCCCGGTGGCCGCCGCGGAGGGCGACGGTGCTGGTGCCGACTCGGCGAAGCCGGACATCGACGAGGTGAAGCGCAAGTTCCGCGAGGCGCTGGACAAGAAGCGCCAGGTCCACGCGGAAGGCCAGGACCAGGGCGGCCGCGACCCCAGCAAGATCCACGGCGCGCACGGCCCGGCCGCCAGTCGGCGCAACTTCCGCCGCAAGAGCGGCTGAGCAAGCCAGCCCGACCTAAGGCTGATAACAGCAAGAAGCGGCGGGACGCCGCGGGCGGGGAGTGGATGCCGGCGCTCCCGGTACCATTTCGGGGTGGGAAATTCTTCGCCCGGCGGGCTTGTCGTGGCCGTGGACGGGCCGTCGGGGTCAGGTAAATCGAGCGCTTCGCGCGGTGTCGCGCGCGCCCTCGGCCTGCGCTACCTGGACACCGGCGCGATGTACCGCGCGCTGACCTGGTGGCTGATGGCCCGGCAGGCCGACACCGCCGACGAGGCGCTGGTCGCGAGCCTGGCCGCGGAGCCGGTCATCGAGGTCGGCACCGACCCCGACGACCCGTGGACGCGGGTCAACGGCACGGACGTTTCCCGCGACATCCGCACCAGGGAAGTCTCCGCTCAGGTCAGCACGGTCGCCCGGGTCCCCGCGGTGCGGCAGCACCTGATCGCGCAGCAGCGCGCCATCATCGCGGCGGCCGCCGGCGGCATCGTCGCCGAGGGCCGTGACATCGGCACGGTCGTCGCGCCCACCGCGCCCGTCAAGGTATTCTTGACTGCGGACAGTGGGGCGCGAGCCGAACGCCGCGCCGCCGAACAGGGCGGCGCCGTCGACGTGACCGAGGCGGACCAAGCCCGGCGCGACCGGCTGGACGCCGCCCAGTCCGCCAAGGCCACGGACGCGGTGCTCCTCGACGCTACCGACCTCACGCTGGCCGAGGTGATCGACTCGATCGCTACGCTGGCTCGCGAACGCACGCCGCTCATCGGCAGTGCGGCCAGCGGGGGCGAGACCTGCCGCGGAGGGGGCTGACAGACAGTGGAAGGAACGCAGCCGGTGCTCGCCGTCGTCGGACGGCCGAACGTCGGCAAGTCCACCCTGGTGAACCGCATTCTCGGCAGCCGTCAGGCGGTCGTGCAGGACGTGCCGGGCGTCACCAGGGACCGGGTCGCCTACGACGCCAACTGGCGGGGCCGGACGTTCACCGTGGTCGACACTGGCGGCTGGGAAGCCCGCGCCAAGGGCCTGTCGGCGCAGGTGGCCGAGCAGGCGAGGATCGCCGTCGACATGGCGGACGCCGTGCTGTTCGTGGTCGACGCGCGGGTCGGCGCGACCGACGAGGACGAGGCGGTCGCGGGCGTGCTCCGGCGGTCCGGCAAGCCGGTCGTGCTCGCCGCCAACAAGGTGGACGACGCCAGGAGCGAGGCCGACGCCATGTCGCTGTGGTCGCTCGGCCTCGGCGAGCCCGTCATGATCAGCGCCATGCACGGCCGCGGCGCCGGCGACCTGCTCGACCTGGTGCTCGACGCGCTGCCCGAGGCGCCGCCCGAGCGGGAGCAGGAGTCGGGACCGCGCCGGGTGGCACTGATCGGCCGGCCGAACGTCGGCAAGTCCAGCCTGCTGAACAAGCTCGCCGGCGAGCAGCGCGCGGTGGTCGACCCGGTGGCGGGCACCACCCGCGACCCGGTCGACGAGCTCATCGAGCTGGGCGGCGAGACCTGGCGGTTCGTCGACACCGCGGGGATCAGGAAGCGTTTCCGGGACAGCCAGGGCGCCGACTACTACGCGACGCTGCGCACCGCCGGCGCGCTGGACCGCGCCGAGGTCGCGGTCGTGCTCGTCGACGCCAGCGAGCCGCTCACCGAGCAGGACCTGCGGATCATCACGATGGTGATCGAAGCGGGCCGGGCGCTGGTCATCGCCTACAACAAGTGGGACCTGACCGACGAGGAGCGGCGGGAGTACCTGGAGCGGGAGATCGAGCGCCAGCTCAACCAGGCGCGCTGGGCGCCACGGGTGAACATCTCCGCCGCCACCGGCCGGCACGTCGAACGGCTCGTGCCCGCCCTGGAGCAGGCCCTGGCCGGCTGGGAGCAGCGGGTGTCCACCGGGCAGCTCAACACGTTCCTGAACCAGCTGATCGCGGCCACCCCGCCGCCGATGCGCGGCGGCCGCCAGCCGCGGATCCTGTTCGCCACCCAGGCGGGCACCAGGCCGCCGCACTTCGTGCTGTTCACCACCGGGTTCCTGGAAGAGACCTACCGCCGGTTCATCGAGCGCAGGCTCCGCGAGGAGTTCGGTTTCGAGGGCACCCCGATCAAGGTGACCATGAGGCTGCGGGAGAAGCGCGGCAAGGGCGGCTCTGGCCGGGGGAGCAGCGGGCGGCAGGGAGCCAGCCGCGCACGTTCGGCATAATCTGCCCCATGCTTGAAGCGGAGAAGCTGCTCGAGATCGACAGGCAGCGGGTCTGGCACCCGTACGCCCCGATGCCGGGAACCCAGCGGCCGCTGGTCGTCGAGTCGGCGCGCGGCGTGCGGCTGCGGCTGGCTCCGGGGGGTGGCAGGGGGGTGGTCCCCCCTTGGCTAGACGGAGCCGGCGGCGAGCTGATCGACGGGATGTCGTCGTGGTGGGCAGCGCTGCACGGGTACGCGCACCCCGCGCTCGACGCCGCTGCGCGCGAGCAGCTGGGGCGGATGAGCCATGTGATGTTCGGCGGGCTGACGCATGAGCCCGCCGTGACCCTGGCCGGCCGGCTGGTGGCGCTTGCCCCCGACGGCCTCGAGCACGTGTTCCTGTGTGACTCTGGCTCGGTCAGCGTCGAGGTCGCCGTGAAGATGTGCCTGCAGTACTGGCGCTCGCGCGGCCGCCCGGCCAAGAACCGCCTGCTCACCTGGCGCGGCGGATACCACGGGGACACGTTCATGGCGATGTCCGTGTGCGACCCGGACGGCGGCATGCACCGGATGTGGGACGGCGTGCTGCCCCGCCAGGTGTTCGCCGGGCTGCCGCCGGCCGGGTTCGCGGCCGGCGTGGACGGGGCGTACGCGGACGAGCTGCGGCAGCTGATCGAGCGGCACCAGGATGAGCTTGCCGCGGTCATCGTCGAGCCAGTGGTGCAGGGCGCGGGCGGCATGCGCTTCCACGACCCGGGATACCTGCGGGTGCTGCGCGAGGCCTGCGACGCGCACGGGGTGCTGCTGGTGTTCGACGAGATCGCCACCGGGTTCGGGCGGACCGGGGCGCTGTTCGCCGCGGAGCACGCCGGGGTGTCGCCGGACGTGATGTGCGTCGGGAAGGCGCTGACCGGCGGCTACCTGTCGCTGGCCGCGACCCTGGCCAGCGCCGAGGTGGCGGCCGGCATCGCGGCGGGCGACCTGCCCGTGCTCGCGCACGGCCCGACGTTCATGGGCAACCCGCTGGCGTGCGCGGTAGCGAACGCCTCGCTCGACGTCCTGCTCGGCGACCAGGCGAGGACGACGGCAGCGACGCCGCCGTCCTATCCGGACGGCTGGCGGGCCGCGGTCAGGCGTATCGAGGCCGGGCTGCGCGGCGGCCTGGCCCCCGCCGCGGGCCTGCCCGGCGTCGCCGACGTCCGCGTGCTCGGCGCCATCGGCGTGGTGCAGCTTGACCACGAGGTCGACATCCCCGCCGCCACGGCGGCCGCGGTGCGCGCCGGGGTCTGGCTGCGGCCGTTCCGCGACCTGGTGTACACGATGCCGCCCTACGTGACGGCCGACGAGGACGTGGCCGCCATCTGCGCGGGCGTCGTGGCGGCGGTCGAGGCCGCGGCCACCGCTCACCGGTGGGGTAATGCTCGCTTACGCCTGCCCGTCGCGTGCCGTTTCCAGTTCCTTGATGAGGTCGTCGATGAGCTCCCTGCTCCGCCGCGGATCGTGGGCCATGATGCTCAGCCGCTCCATGGCGAGCAGGTAGCGGTCGACGTCGGCTTGCTTGTCGAGGTAGAGCGCGCTGGTCAGGTTCTCCACGTACACCACGTCGGGCAGGTCGGGATCGGCGAACCGCAGGATGCTGAAGCCGCCCGGCGTCGCGTGGCCGCCCAGGCCGTACGGGAGGACCTGCAGGGTCAGCGTCGGCGTGCCGCATTGGTCCCGGAGGTAGCGCAGTTGCTCGAGGTGGACGCCGATCCCGGCGACCGGGTGGCGCAGGGCCGCCTCGTCGATGATCGCCCACAGCCTGAGCCTGCCCTCCCGGAACCGGTGCTGACGCCGCACGCGAAGGATCACATGCCGTTCGGCTTGCTCGATGGGGAAGTCGCCCAGCGACAGCACGGCGGACGCGTACTCTCGGGTCTGCAGCAGGCCGGGGATGAACTGCGGCTCGTAGACGCGGATCGACCGGGCCGCCTCCTCCATGCCCACGTAGGCCTGGAACCACTCTGGGATGATGTCGCTGTACCGGTGCCACCAGGCCGGCCGGTTCGCCTGCCTGGCCAGCTCTAGCAGCTGCTCCCGTTCGGCGGTTCCGACGCCGTACAGGTCCAGCAGGTCCAGCAGGTCCATCTCGCGGATCGCGTTCCTGCCGAGCTCGATGCGGCTGATCTTGGAGCCCGACGCGCGAATGGCGCGGGCCGCGTCTCTGGCGGAGACCTCCTTGGCCTCGCGAAGCCGGCGCAGGTGGGTACCGAGCAGGATGCGCAAGACGGTAGGGCCTCCCGAAGAGTCAGGCACGCCGACAGCCTCCTCGTTTCACGTAGCCATGCGCGGGGTTATTCATGCACGGACACAAGCAATCGCATCGCCGGAGCGGCCCTGCGTACTCTCGGACGTCGCCCGTTAGCCAGAACTGAGCCGAGCAGCACGAAGTTTGTCTGACAAACTTAGCATGCGGTATTTTGGACCGTCAATGTGGTCGGTCACGACGACCCGAAGGAGGGTGGTGGCTACCCAAGCGTCCCGCACCCCGAGATGGGTAGAGGCGAGGAGCGCGATGCTTGCCCGGATCGACAGCGGCGAGTGGCGGGCGGGAGACCGGATGCCGGCGGAGCCTGACCTCGCGGTCGCGCTGGGCGTCAGCCGCGCGACCTTGCGGGAGGCGCTTCGGTCCCTGACCGAAGACGGCTACGTGGAACGCAAGCCTGGCGCCGGCACCCGGGTGGTTGGCCGCAAGGTGTTGCCGACCAGCCTGGACAATAACGTGGGCGTCGCCGACATTATCCGCGCGATGGGGATGGTACCCGGAACCAGCAGCCTGGAATTCCGCGTGGTCGAGGCGCCCGCGGATGTCGCCAGAGATCTTGCACTGGGAGACATGCGCCACGTTGCCATGATCGACCGCGTCCGGACGGCAGATGGCAATCCCGTTGTCTTTTCGAGGCACTTCTACCCGCCGTGGCCGGGCTGGGATGAGGGCGCCATGCTGACGGGCTTCGACAGCGAGTCGCTCTATACGCTGCTGGAGACCAGGGCCGGGATCAAGATTCAGTACGCCATGGCAACGATCGAGCCCGCTGTGGCGGACGGTGACGTCGCGGAGCGGCTGGCGGCAGCTCCAGGCGACCTTCTCATGCACTTCCGTCAGATCGACTACGGCGTTCGCCATCAGCCGGTGATTTTGTCGAGCGAGTATTACCGCAGTGACGCGTTCGAGTTCACGATCTTCCGACGTGGTCCCGGCCCGCGGGTACGGCTCCGGTCAACAGGACCTGACCCGCCTCATCCGCCCGGGAGCGCCCGCGGAGCCGGTTATCGTCGCGGCCCGGGATCCTGACCGGCGGTTCCGTCCGGAGCGCCCTGGCGGCGATGGCGCCCGCTTCCGACGGCCGTCGCGATGGCGGCACAAGCTACCAGCGTGAAGCATGCGACGGTGATAGAGGTCTGGAACTTGAAGCTCGTGGGATGGAATACGAAGGTCACGAGGAAATTTCTGTAGAAGATGTAGCAGTTAATGACGATTCCCGCGGCCGGCAACGCCAGATTGGTCAGCCAGCGCACCTGAGCTGCGTGGTAGCGGAAGTGATAAATGATGTTGGCGCAGCAGGTGAGCGTGTAGGGGATGAGGATCAGGAATACGTAGGTCTGGCCGATCCAGGCGAATGCGAGCAACGGGCTGGCGTTCTGGTAGAGCGTGATCACGACAGGGAGGACAGCGCAGCAGGCTAGGACCAGCAGGTGAGTGCTCCACGGGACAGCGTCGCACGGGCCGGTGGCAGCGAACGCTCTGGGGGCCATGTGCCGGCGTGCCAGCGCGAACAGCTGCCGGCTCGCGGCGATCGACACCGCCGACAGTGCGGCGAGGCTCGCGGTGAACCCGGTGAGCGGCACCATGATCTTCGCCGCCCCGAGGTAGTGCTCGGCGACGAGGTAGATGGGCGTGAACTGGCCCGAGCTGACGTAGGAGGCCATCGTCGCCGCGGGAACGCCGCTGACGATCCCGAATGAGGTAACTGCCCAGTAGGCGCCGGCCGCCACGGTGACGATGATGGTTGCCTTCGGCACCACAGAGCGCGGCACCTTGGTCTCCTCGGCGACGGGAGCCACGACGTCGAAAGCGGCGATCGACAGCACCGCGAACAGCACGGCGTTGACGAATCCGGGCCAGGAGGTCGCATGGCCGGGGATCAAGGGCTGCCAGGACAGTCGCCCGCGCAGGCCCTGCGTGATCACGATGTACACCGAGAGCAGCGCGACGAAGCTTGCCTCGATGCAGATGAATATCCCGATCGCTCGTACCGAAATACGGATGTCGCGCCTGGTTAGGAACGCTGTCGCCAGGACGGCTACGGCGCTGCCGCACAGCGCCGTGAGTGTTCCGGCATGGACACCGACGACGTTGAGGAAGGAGTTGAAGAACAGGCCGAACATCACCGGCTGTAGCGCCGCGCCCACGATATAGGTGATAACCAGGATCCACCCGAGCCAGACACCGAGCCAGGGCACTGTCGCTTCCCACAGCCAGGTGAACGCGGACCCGGCCGAGGGCCTGCGGGCGTTCATGACCGCATAGCTGGCTGCCGTGGGCAGCATCGCGGCGGTCACCGCGAGGAACGCGAGCGGCACGACCGGTCCGGCGAGGCCCTCCATGATGCCGAAACAGAAGTACGCCGCCAGCGCCAGCCCCATATAGGCGATGCCGAGAGCGATCAGGCCTGTTAATCCGAGCTTGTTCCGATCGGGCAGGGCAGGAACGGGGTCCGGGGGGGACGCGGGTTCCGGGACGGGCGGACCGGCGCTCATGTCTCACCTCACTGCACGCGACGGTGGGCACCGGGGGCCGGTCCCTTGCCGCCCGCGTCCCTGGTGGCATTCTCCGAGAAAGGCTCAGTCCCACGCAAGCCAGACAGAGGTCCGGACCGCCGCGCATGCTCCCGGATCTCCGGTTGCATGTCAGGCAAATGGGCGCGCCATGGTTCCTGCGCCTGGCACGGGCGAGCGGATGCGGGACTGTTAGCGGCGCGAACGGCCCCGGTGACACCTGCTTGCTGATAGACGACGATGATCGCATGGCATTGATGGGAGTGGATGTCGGGACCAGCGCGACCAAGGGTCTGGTCATGAGCGAGGAGGGCCTGCAGCTTGCACTCGCACGGCGCGCGTACTCGGTGACATTCCCGGCCGACGGCAGGGCGGAGATAGACCCGACGATAGTCTGGGCTGCCGTCCGGGATGTGATGGCGGAACTCGCCGCCCGGACCCGGGACCGGGGCGACATGATTCGCGCCATTGCCTTGTCCGTGTCCGGGAACGAAGCTACGCCCGTCGATGCGGCGGGTCGTCCGCTGTATCAGACGATCATGGGCACGGACTCGCGATCTGATGGCATCGCCAGGTGGTGGGAGCACAACGTCGGACGGCAGCCGGTCTATGAGATTACTGGCATTCCGGTCCACTCGATGCATCCGCTCGTCCGGCTCATGTGGCTGCGCGACGAAAAGCCAGAGATTTACGCCCGTGTCGACAAGATGCTTTGCTGGGAAGAGTTGTTCGCAGGCTGGATGGGCGCCGAGGCAGCTACGGACTTCTCCCTGGCATCCTGCACGATGGCCTTCGACATAGGCCGTCGACGGTGGTCACCGCGAATGCTCGAGACCGCGGGAATCCGGCCCGGCATATTCCCCCGGGCAGTTCCGTCAGGCACGCCCCTGGGACGGGTGAGCAGGACGCTGGCGGCAGAGCTCGGGCTCACTGTCCGGCCCGTCGTCGTCGCGGGTGGCTTTGACCAGCCCATGGCGGCCCTGGGCGCGGGACAGACCAGGCCCGGCGATGCGGGCGTGGGAACTGGCAGCTGGGAGGCCCTCGTGCTCGTGGTGGACAAGCCGCGGCTCACGGCCGAGATGCTGGAGGCAGGCTATCCGTTCGGCTGTTACGTCGCCGACGACCTCTGCTACACCGCTGCCAACAATCCCGGCGGCGGGTCAATCGTGCAGTGGTTCCGCGACAATCTCGGCGAAACAGAGGTCCGGCAGGCAGCGCTCACCGGGCGCGATGCGTTCGACCTGATCGTCAGCCAGGCCACTGACTCGCCTACTGACCTGGTCTTCCTCCCGCACTTCGAAGGCTCGTACAACCCATGGATGAATCCCTGGTCTCGCGGCAATCTATTCGGACTGACCCTCAGCACTACGAAGGGGGACATCATCAAAGCCATTCTCGAAGGCATCACCTACGAGTTGCGCGAGAACCTGCGCCGCCTGGAGGCCGCCGGGCTGCACATCGGCGAGCTCACAGCCACTGGCGGGGGAGCGAAGTCCGACACATGGCTCCAGCTGAAGTCCGACATGACGGGGAAGCTCGTCAAAACCGTCAACATCGCGGAGACGGGATGCTTCGCCGCTGCCTGCACGGCCGGCGTCGGCGTCGGCACCTACGCGAGCGTCACCGAGCCGATCCGTAACCTCGTCATGATCCAGCGAGCGTTCGAGCCACGGGCGGCGCACTACGGCTTCTACGACGAGGGCGCGAACCATTACCGCATGCTCTGCGAGACGCTCGGCCCGCTGAGTCTGGGCCGCTTCCGCCCGGGTCGTGCCTGAGAAACCACCTCGCCAGCGGCGCCGGGTCATCGACGGTCGCTTCGCGTTGGCCAGGGAGCTCGCCGACGGCGTCTGGATCTGTCAGGCCGCCTCGATGGAGGAGGCCGTCGAGGGCGCCGCCACAGCGGACGGTCGAGGCGGTCTGGTCGCGCGCCCACCACGCCGGAAATGCGCGTACCGTTTGCCGCAACCTCTGCTTTCATGATTTTTGCTGAAAAGATCAATGATTGTCACAGTGCAAGCGCATGCGGCGCAAGTGCGCAGAGCAAATTGAGGCGCTGAAATCCCGGATGCGATTTCATTCGGCTGCGATTCCACTGTATCGTTTGTGTGACGGCACCGCCCGCCGAAACACGGGACGTGTGCGGTTCTCCATTCACGATCCGGCGCTCGACGACGCGTGCGGTGGAGGAGGTGGACCTCCGGTGGCTACCGGCCCAACCGTCCGGAGGCGCAGGCTCGGTACCGAGCTGCGGAAGCTTCGCGAGTCCGGCGGCTACAAGCTGGACGAAGTCGCCGCGATCCTCGGCGTCGCCCCGTCGACCCTGTCCCGCATCGAGACCGGCAAGGCGCCGACGAAGTCGGTCTACCTGAACCAGCTCCTCGAGATGTACGGCGTCACGGACAGCGGGCAGCGCCAGATCCTCGTGGACATGGCGCGCGAGGGACACCGTAAGGGCTGGTGGGCGGCCTACGACGACGTGCTGCCGAGCGGGCTCGACGTCTACGTGGGCCTCGAGGCCGAGGCGTCGGCGCTGCGCAGCTACGAGATCAGCGTGGTGCACGGGCTGCTGCAGACCCCCGACTACGCCCGGGCCGTCCTGACGGCGACCACGCCCGGGTACACGGCGCCCCAGATCGACCGACTGGTGGACCTGCGGATGGAGCGCCAGGGGCGGCTCGACGAGGAGCCGCCGCTCAACCTCTGGGTCATCCACGACGAGGCCGTGATCCGGCGCGGCGTGGGCGGCCCGGCCGTGATGCGCCGTCAGCTCGAGCGCCTGCTCGCGGTGGAGGCGCGGCCGTGCGTGACCCAGCAGGTGCTGCCCTTCGACAGCGGTGCGCACGCCGGTCACGACGGTGCGTTCTCGATCATCGAGTTCGACGACCGGCCGTCTGACCAAGTGACCTACGCGGAATCGGCGGCCGGGTCTCTCTACCTGGAGAAAGACAAGGACGTGCGGATCCGCGCCGAAGCGTTCGACCAGCTCAGGGCGGCGGCCTTGTCGCCGCGCGCGTCCCTCGACGTGATCTCCAAGGCGGCTCAGGAGCTCGCCTGAACAACCGTCGGCCATCCGGCCGGCGGGGTCTTTCGAATGGGTGGCTCGACAGACAGGAGAAAACTGGATGGAAACCGACCTGGGAAGCCTGGACAGGCTGGACAGCCTGCACTGGTTCACGAGCAGTTTCAGTGCTTCCGGGGCCTGCGTGGAGGTCGCGCACCTGCCCGGCGGCGGAGTCGCGGTCCGCGACTCCAAGGACCGTGGCGGGGCTTCGCACATCTACACCCGGCGGGCGTGGGAGACGTTCCTGGCCGACGCGAAGAACAGCGCGTTCGACCTTCCCGTGGCCTTACGGGCCGCTCGCCTACCCTTCCCCTCACCGAACACACATCGCCTAACAGATCAGCAGGATCCGCCGTCCCTGGCCCTGGCCACGAACGCGGCCCACTCGGCCGCCGGGAACACCAGGGCCAGGCCGGCGGGATGCCGAGAGTCCCTGACGGCGACGCGACCGCCGGCGAGGACCGCCACCTCCACGCAGTTACCCCCCGTGGGTCCGCTGTACGTGCTCTTCACCCAGCGTGTGACGTCACCCACCGCGCGCGCTCTCCAGTTCCTTGATGAGGTCGTCGATGATCTCCCTGCTCCGCTGCGGATCGTGGGCCATGATGCTCAGCCGTTCCATGGCCAGCAGGTAGCGGTCGACGTCGGCCTGCTTGTCGAGGTAGAGCGCACTGGTCAGGTTTTCCACGTAGACCACGTCGGCCAGGTCGGGATCGGCGAACCGCAGGATGCTGAAGCCGCCCGGCGTCGCGTGGCCGCCCAGGCCGTACGGGAGCACCTGCAGGGTCAGCGTCGCCGAGTCGCTGGTGTCGCGGAGGTAGCGCAGTTGCTCGAGGTGGACGCCGATCCCGGCGACCGGGTGGCGCAGGGCCGCCTCGTCGATGATCGCCCACAGCCTGAGCTTGCCGTCCCGGAACCGGCGCTGACGTTCGGTGCGCAGCAGGACGTGCCGTTCGGCCTGCTCGATGGGGAAGTCCCCGAGCGACAGCACGGCGGACGCGTAGTCCTCGGTCTGCAGCAGGCCGGGGATGAACTGCGGCTCGTAGACGCGGATCGACCGGGCCGCCTCCTCCATGCCCACGTAGGCCTGGAACCACTCGGGCAGGACGTCGTTGTACCGGTGCCACCAGCCTGGCCGGTTAGCCTGCTCGGCCAGGGTCAGCAACTCTTCCCGTTCGGCGGTTTCGACACCGTACAGGGTCAGCAGGTCGAGGACGTCGATCTCGCGGATCGCGTTCCTGCCCAGCTCGATGCGGCTGATCTTGGAGTCCGACGCGCGGATCGCCGAGGCTGCGTCCCGCGCGGAGATCCCCTTCGCCTCCCGCAGGCGGCGCAGGTGGGTCCCGAGCAGGATCCGCAAGACGGTGGGCCCGTCAGAAGAGTCAGGCACTGCCGACGACCTCCCCGTTTCTGTTGCCATGCGGTGCGGCTAATACCGCATGGAATTGTCCAATTGCGTCGCCGGGGTGGCTCTTGTGTACCCCCGATGATATCCCAGAAGCGTTATCGCGCTAGTTCCCTAAGCGTGGCAATTTCCTCCGCCCGCGGCCGCGGGGCGGTTCCGGCGGCCTGGCTCCGGTCCGGGCCCGGCGTGACCCCGGGCCGGCTCCGGCCTGCCTCCCGGCGTAGCCGATGCGGACGTTACTGCTGTGGACCATCCTGCTACTTGGTTGTAGATGCACAACCGTAGATGTGCCCGGTCACATGGCATGAAACAACGGAGACCCGGGCCCGTGCCCCGCCGGGATGGGCCATGATTCCCGCCCCCGAGGGCAATTGCATAGGTATGAATTAATGAATTCGAGCGTCGGCGCGTATCGGCGATGATGCCCCGCCCGCGGGCAATTGAGGCGATTATTTCAAGGGCGCCCGGCGGGCGGAATATTCGACAGCGGCACCGCCCCGGCGGCGTTCCCGCCTTCCCCGGCGTAACCGGCGTTTACGGCGTTAACCGGTGTCCGGCGCGCGTGCGCATGATGCCTAGCTGGACGACTCGGCGGTCTGGTAGAGCCCCGCGACCGCCGTCCCGAACACCGCCGAGTACGACACCTGCGGCGTGTCGCCGCCCTGCTCGTAGCCGCCGATCACCCCGATGACCGTGCCCAGGCCCGAGGATGCCGACACGTTGGCGAGGAACGGGCCGCCGCTGGTCCCGTTGGGGTATCCGCCGCAGTCGAACTCGAGCTGCGTCGGGCTGAAGACCTTCGTCCAGTTCAGGCACGTGACCGGCTC
>Ga0335074_10006171_pt1 | contig 16614 bp, 13 predicted proteins | sample Lox_Sample_23_FD_206715 | JGI IMG/M metagenome (GOLD analysis project Ga0335074, IMG submission 206715) | Soil microbial communities from Loxahatchee National Wildlife Refuge, Florida, United States - Lox_Sample_2.3 | ecosystem: Environmental > Terrestrial > Soil > Wetlands | place: USA...
GAGGCCTATCCCATGATTCGTGTCGGCAACGTCGATGGTGAAAACCACGAGTTCCGCCGGCATTCGGGCCAGGGCCTTACCCAGCGCGCAGGTTTGCGCCAGTCCGAGCGCGTGCGAGCTCACCACCGGGGTGGATTCCAGCTCGCGGCCTGTCCAGCGCCGAATGCGGCCGGGAGCGCGATTCGCACTGGTAGCCGCGTCAACCACGACGGCGTGCGCCGTGCCGCTCCAGGCTTCCAGCAACGTAGTGGGCTCACTGATCCCGCTCACCACCCGCACGTGGGGAAGGTTGCGTTCTGCGATCTGGTCGGCGACGGCGAGACCGACACCGTCGTCGCGACGAAAGTCGTTGCCGATCCCGATAACGATTTTGTTCGGTGTCAATGCCGCTCGACCGTCAGCGTGAGAAAGTGCGCCGAACATGAGATGCAGGGGTCGTAATTCCGGATGGACCGCTCGCACAACGATGTAAGTGCCACATCATCGAGCGACAGGTTGGCGGCCACCAGCTGAGCCATATCGTGTTCGATCGCAGCCTGGTTCTGGGAAGTGGGGGGCACGATGGTCGCCGCGTTGATCTCGCCGTTTTCGCCGATCTCATAGCGGTGGTACAACAACCCGCGGGGAGCCTCGCTGACGCCGTGGCCGACGCCCGCGCGCCACGGCACCTCGACGAATGGACGGCATGGCTGCCGATATTCCGCAATGAGGCGCAGCGCCTCGTCGATCGCGTAAACCACCTCGACTGCCCGAACAATAATACTGCGGAACGGATTTCGGCACTCGCTGCCAAGCCCGGCCTCCGCGGCGGCTTGCCGCGCGATCGGTGACAGCGCAGCCGAATTCAGCGAGTACCGCGCCAGCGGCCCGGTCAGGTGGCGACCACCGTCCAGCGTGGCGTGTAAAGCGGTGGAGTGGGGCACCTGCGACTCGACCACGTGGTGGAGGAAGTCGCCTACGGCAAACGCCGATCCGGCACTGCGTGAGATGGTGCCATTCTCGATTGCGTATCGATCCGGATCGCTCAGTGCAAGGAACTCGTGGTCGAATTCGGCTTCGGGAAAATCGAATTCGGCGACAGTGCGAACGGTGTAGAGGGCATCGTCCAGTGCGTTTCGCAGTATCTCGGCCAAGGGCTTGAGATCGTCGCGTTCGGGCACCGAGTAGAAACCACCCAGCCGCACGTTGATCGGGTGAATGGCCCGGCCACCGAGCTGCTCCATCAGCCGATTGCCGGCCTTCTTCAACGCCAGGCCGCGTTCAATGAACTCGCGGCGGTCTTTGGCGAGTTCGATCGCGTCCGGATAGCCCAGAAAGTCCGGAGCATGCAGCAGATAGATATGCAGGACGTGGCTGTGAATCCATTCGCCGCAGTACAACAGTCGCCGAAGCGCCACCAGCTCGGGATCGATACTGACGCCGCATGCCTCCTCAATCGCGTTACATGCGCTGACCTGATAGGCAACCGGGCAGATACCGCAAACCCGCGCCGTGAGATCAGGCGGCTCGGTGTATGCCCTCCCACGTAGGAATGCTTCGAAGAACCGCGGTGGTTCGTAGATATTCAGCTCGGCGCTGTGCACGGTATCACCGGTCAACGTGACCCGCAGCGCGCCTTCGCCTTCGACGCGAGTCAGTGCACTGACAGCGAGAGTGCGTGTCTCCGGGTTCACCGATCGTTCCTCTTGGCAGCGAAATTGGCCACGTTGAACGTCGAGAACACATGCTCGACGTCGCCGTCGGACATCCCGTCGCGGCGCAATAGCGGGATCAGCGCCGCGGTATTCGGGGTGGCAGCGGGGCCGAAGCAGCCATAGCACCCGCGATGATATGACGGACATAATGCCCCGCAGCCAGCATGGGTTACCGGACCCAGGCACGGGATACTCTCTGCGACAAGAACACACGTCACACCGCGCATCTTGCACTCCGTGCAAACCGTCTTGGCCGGCAGTCTCGGTTTACGTCCGACCAGCAATGCGCCGAGAGTGTCGAGCAGTTGGCCGCGGTCGATCGGGCAGCCCTGCAGTTGATAGTCGACGGTGACATGTGCCGAGGCGGGCGTCGATGTAGCCAGCGTGGCGATGTATTCCGGGTGTGCGTAGACCACCGAGGTGAATTCGTCTATGTCGGCGAGGTTTCGGAGTGCCTGCACGCCGCCGGAGGTGGCGCACGCGCCGATAGTGACGAGCAGCTTGGACTGTTCGCGGATCTCCTTGATGCGCCGCGTGTCGGCCGGGGTAGTGATTGAGCCCTCCACCAGTGACACGTCGTAGGGTCCACCGACCACCGCGCTGGAGGCTTCCAAAAAGGTGCTGATCTGTACCCGTTCAGCGATCGTGAGCAATTCATCTTCGCAGTCCAGCAGTGTCAGCTGGCAGCCGTCGCAGGAGGCGAACTTCCAAACGGCCAAAGTGGGTGTGCTCACCTACAGCTCCTTCACCTGCAGCAACGCAGCGGCGACGTCGTAACCGACGACCGGCCCGTCGCGGCACAGCAGCAACGGGCCCAGCTGGCAGTGCCCACACCAGCCGATGCCGCACTGCATGTTCCGCTCTAGCGAGACGCGAATATCGTTGGCTGCCATGCCATGCTCCATCAGCGCGAGGGCGCTGAATTGCATCATCGGCTCCGGTCCGCAGATCATCGCGGTGGTGCGTTTCGGATCCAAGGTCAGTCGCCGCAACGGCTCCGTCACCAATCCGGTCTCCCAGGTCCAACCTGGTCCCGCCCTGTCGACGATCAGCTCCGCGTCGAGAAGCGGATTCTGCGCCCAGTCCTCTGCTTCGGCGCGAAACAGGAAGTGTTGGGGTGTTCGTCCGCCGGCAACGATCATCACCCGGCCCAAGCGAGTCCGCTGTTCCAGCGCTTGCACTATCACCGGGCGCAGCGGGGCGAGCCCGCAGCCGCCGGCGACGATCACCAAATCCCGCCCGGCGCACGATTCGAGACCCCAGTCGGTGCCGAACGGCCCCCTTACGCCGACGATTGTGCCCACCTCGGCGTTGTGGAGAGCCTTGCTGACCGCCCCCACCGATCGGATGGTGTGAGCGATCGTCCCGTCGGCGCTGGACGGAACACCACTGACCGACATGGCGATCTCACCGACGCCGAACGCATACAACATCATGAACTGGCCGGGCGCCGGCGACGCCACTCGATGTTCGATCGGCTCCAGGCAGAGAGTTGCCGACTCGAAATTCTCGACGGTCCTGGTGAGCACCCGGTATGGAACCGGCGCCATCGCCGACGACGGCGACGGCCACGCCGCGACATCAGTCATCAACGTCTCCCGGATCCGGCCCGTCGTCGGCCAGCCCAGCCAGCGCGTTCATCTCCTCGGTGATGTCAATTCCGGTGGGACACCACGCGATACAACGTCCGCAGCCGACACAACCGGAGCTGTCGAATTGGTCGTGCCAGGTGCCCAGCTTGTGGGTGATCCAATGCCGGTATCGTGACTCACCCGATTGCCGCACACTGCCACCGTGGATGTAAGTGAAGTCGAATTCGAAGCAGGACGCCCAATTCATCCACCGCTCGGCATGATCGCCGGTTAGGTCGGTAACGTCCTCAGTGGTGGTGCAGAAGCAGGTTGGGCACACCATCGTGCAGTTCCCGCAGGTCAGGCACCGACTGGCGACGTCTTCCCAGCGTGGCGACTCCCGCGAAACCACCAACAGTTGGCGCAGGTCGCCGTCCGGCATGTGACGGCCCATGCGCTCGCCAGCTGCGCTGACGTCGCTTCGGGCAGAGTCGATTTCACTCTGGTCGGCTGACCGCCGGGGTAGCGCGGCCAGCACTTCGGCTCCGTCGTCGCTACCGACGTCGACCAGGTAGCGTCGGCCATCGGCGTCGATGCGCTCAGTCAGCGCCAGATCGTAGCCCGGACCGACTGCGGGTCCGGTTCCCATCGAGGCGCAGAAGCACAGTCCGCCCGGCTCGGTGCAATTGACGGCCACCACGAAGATGCGTCGTAGCCTTCCCACGAAACCCTGGTCTGGATGTGCGCCGACCCCCAGAACGCCGTTGAGGATCTGGATCGCCGACAGGTCGCACGCCCGCACCCCGATGAATGCGTACCGTGGTGGCTCGTCGGCGTGGCCTCCGTCCGATGACCACACCCGCTGCCGGGGTGGGTGCAGAAATTGCTTCCACGACTGCGGCCCGGCCGAATGGCCGAACAGCGCATCATCGTCGCGGCGGCGGAGTCGATAGTGCCCGGGCCCGACGTCCACCCCCCAGCCCTGGGGCAGATCTTCGGCGGAGGTCAGCTCGGCCAGCACAATCGCGTTGTCGGACAGTGTCGGGCCGACCACTCGGTAGCCGCGCGTGATCAACGTCGACACCAGTTGCTGCAGTCCAATGGCGTCGATCACCGCCGACGGGCGCCGCTTCTCCTCATCGCTGCGCCCCCCTCGCCGCTTCGCGGCTGGTGGTGCCCCCACCGCATCGTCGTCGCCGGCGCGGGGTGTCATGTGCCCATCGTCCTCCGCGCGGCCCACGCCCGCACGGTCTTTGGGTCACCACCAGCAGAGTCGAAAGTCCCCGGATAACTGCCGGCGCCCGATATTGTGCTGGCCACCATCCGGCTGACCTGCTACTTTGCCTGCATGGAACGTGACGCGGAAGAGTCCGCGTTCACCCAGTTGGGCCAGCGCGACCTGGTACGCCGAATGCACGAGCAGCTCGACGAGCTGTCTGCGGCCCGCGACCAGATGGAACAGCTGCTACGCGTCATCGTCGACCTCGGCTCCAATGTGGAAAACCTCGATGTGACGTTGCACGGCATCGTCAAAGCGGCAATGGAGCTGGCAGACGCGCGTTACGGCGCGCTGGGGTTACAGGGATCCGACGGAGCTCTGGTGTCTTTCATCGAAGAGGGCGTTGCCGCCGACACAACCCAGCGGCTTGGCGACCTGCCGATGACTGAGCCCACCCGGGTTGACGATCTGACGGCATATTTGCGGCACCGCGGCCTTGCTGGACAAGAACCGCCGATCAAGGCGTTTCTGGGTATCCCAATCAGAGTGAGGGGAAAAGTTCTAGGCAACCTCTACCTGGGTGACGACCGGCCGGATCGCTTGTTCTCCGACGCCGACGAGATCGCCGCGCGGGCACTGGCGTCGGCGGCGGCGGTCACCATCGACAATGCGCGACTATTCGAGCGGCAACGCAGATCGGCGAAGTGGATGAGGGCGAGCCGGGAGATCACGGCCAAGCTGTTGGAGGCGGGGTCGGCCACACGTCCATTGCAACTCATCGTGGACCGCGCACTGGAGCTGACCGATGCCGAGCAGGCGATACTGCTGGTTCCCAACGAACCGGATCTCCTTATCGACGAGATTGACTCCCTTATGGTTGCTGCCGCGGCTGGCCGGTACACCTCGCAGGTTGTCGGTCAGCGAATTCCGTTGGAGGGCTCCACCATCGGCGGCGTCGTCCGCAGCGGCGAGCCCCTGATCACGGAGTCATTCCGGTATCCGATCGAAGGGTTCACCGATGTCGGCAAACGCTCCGCGATCGCGATGCCGCTGCGTGCCGACGGGACGATTATCGGCGCGATTGCTGTGGCCCGCTCCGAGCAGCAGCCGCCGTTCGGCGAGGACTACCTGGCACTCGTCAGCGATTTCGCCCAACATGCGGCGATCGCGTTGGCATTGGCGACCGGCCGCGAACATGCCCGTGAACGGGCTGTTCTGGCCGATCGCGAGCGAATTGCGCATGATCTGCACGACCACGTCATCCAGAAGCTCTTCGCCGCGGGCTTGGACCTGCAGAGCACCATCGCCCGTGCTCGCTCGCCGGAGATCGCCGATCGGCTGACCAACACGTTGGACGACCTGCAGAGCACGATCGACGATATCCGGGGGACGATCTTCAAACTGCAAAACCCGATCATGCAGACGGATTTTCGGCACCGAATCCAGAACCGGATCGCTGAGCTGACCGAAGACCGCGACATCGCCACGACACTGGACGTATCGGGCGCGCTGGGCGCCGTGTTCGGTGAACTAGCCGACCATGCCGAGGCCGTCATCACCGAAGCCGTCAGCAACGCCGTTCGCCATTCCGGAGCCAGCCACCTCACGGTGCGAATCTGTGCCGACGACCGGCTGGTAATCGAGGTGATCGACGATGGCTGCGGCATCCCGCAAGACAATCAGCGCCGCAGCGGCCTGGCCAATATGCAGCGCAGGGCCGCGCAAGTCGGCGGCGACTGCTCGGTCGCCGCGGGACCTGACGGCGGGACCCTGGTCTACTGGGCGGCGCCGTTGTCGTGACGTTGCTCGATATAGCGCATGACGTCGGCCAGGGTACGCAGGGATGCGTAATCCTTCTCAGGAATGTCGACGTGCAGTCGCTTGTGAATGCCGACCAAGAAGTTCAACCAATCCATTGAGTCCAAATCGACCTGGTCACGCAGCAGTTCGTCGTCGCTGATCTCGCCTGGGTCGACCTCAGGGGCGATGGTCGTCAATACTGACAAGATATCGGCGCGAAGGCTTTCGACGCTCGTCATGATGCCCTCATTTCTCTAGATCATCGGGACGTTGGAGCAGCTCGTCGATGGCTGCGAGGAACAGGGCACCGCGATGGCCGTCGGAAGCGCGGTGGTCTGCTGCCAGCGTGGCATGCATTGTGGTCAGGACACGGATTCCGCCGTCTACCACGCAAACTCGTTGCGCCGGTTTGCCGAAGCCCACCAGCGCAACCTGAGGCGGGTAGATGATACCCAGAACGGCGTCCACGCCTTGGTCGCCGAGATTGGTCACTGTGATGGTGGGATCCGACATCTCCGAGCTGCGTAGCGAGCCTGCGCGTGCCCGGGCCACCAGATCCATTAAGTCGCTCATCAGGTCGTCAACTTTCTTGCCGGCCACATCGTGAATCGCTGGTGCGACGAGGCCGCCGCCGCGCAGCGAAATCGCCACCCCGACATGAACTTCCCCTGATGCGTGGTAAGCGTCGTCGCGCCAGAATCCATTGAAGTCACCAAACCGCTGAGCCGCCAGCGCAACGGCTTTCAGTTGCAGTACCGCTGGGAGTATTCGCTCAGTGATCGGCCGGTCGGCGTTGCGGGCAGTCAGCCATGCTAGCGCCCTTTCCGACCGGATTTCCTGCATCAAGTAGTAGTGCGGAATCTCGCGCTTGGAGCGGCTCATCGCAGCCGCGATCGAGCGCCGCATGCCCGCTGCACGATCCGCCGCGGTCGGCTTAGTTTGCGGTTGCTTCGCCGAAGCGGCGGCATGCTCGACGTCGTGGATGGTTACCGCTCCCTGCGGGCCGGTGCCGCTGACAGCGTCGACGTCTATCTCGAGTGACTCGGCAAGACGGCGCGCGGCAGGTGACACCCACCGCCGCCGGTGCGGCGGGGTTTCCGCGGCTGCTTGGGCCGGAGTCGGCACAACGGCTGCGGGAGCCGCCGGAGTTTCAGCGGGATGCGTTTTCTTCGCCCGCCGGCCCGAGGGCCGCGGTCGCGCCGGTGCGGCTTCGCCGGCTTCCAGCAGTGTCGCCAATACCGTGCCTACCGCAACGGTTTGACCGACCGGCACGATCAACTCGTGAATGACGCCGTCATGCCAGCATTCCACTTCCACTGCAGCCTTGGTGGTTTCGACGATAGCGACGACCTGGCCGCGAGTCACCGTGTCGCCCGGCTTGACCAACCACTCGTTCAGGGTTCCCTCGTCCATGTCCGCGCCGAGCGCGGGCATGGTGAACTCGATCATGCGCCGTTCCCAAGGAGGCTGTTGACCGCGGCGACTATCTTGTCCGGCTGCGGTAACGCCGCCTGTTCGAGGTGCTTGGCATAGGGCATCGGTACCTCTGCGCTGCACACCCGGGCGATCGGAGCATCGAGGTCGAAGAACGCGCCTTCGACGATTCGTGCGCTTACCTCTGCGGCCAGGCTGCCGGTGCGCCAGGCCTCGTCCACCACGACCACGCGATGAGTCTTGCGCACTGACGCCAGGACCGTCTCCATGTCGAGCGGCCGCAGCACCCGCAGGTCGATGACCTCGCAGTCAATTCCGTGCAAAGACAATTCGTTCGCTGCATCCAGCGCCTTCGGCAACGACCCGCCATACGTGACTATGGTGGCGTCGGATCCGCTGCGGCGCATCGCCGCTCGCGATATGTCCCTGGTGTTGAGAACATCGACGTCACTGGTGGTGTTGTAGAGCTGTACGTGTTCGAAGACTACCACCGGGTCGGGGTCGGCCAGTGCGGAGCCGAGCATGCCATAGGCGTCGGTGACCGTAGCCGGGGCGACGACCTTGATACCCGGAATGTGCGCATACCAGGGATCGAGGCTGTGTGAGTGTTGCGCAGCCAGCTGACGACCCGCCCCGGTGGCCATCCGGATAACCAACGGCACCGAAAACTGGCCGCCGGACATATGGCGCAGCGCCGCAGCAGTATTGACTATTTGGTCGAGGGCCAGCAGGCTGAAGTTGACGGTCATGACCTCGACGATCGGCCGAAGTCCGCCGAGCGAAGCGCCGATCCCGACGCCGACGAATCCCAGCTCGGACAGCGGTGTGTCCCGCACCCGTTGCGGGCCGAATTCGCTAAGCAGCCCTTTGGATGCCGCATAGGTTCCGCCGTAGCGTCCGACGTCTTCTCCCATCAGCACTACCCGTGGGTCGTCGCGCAGCGCGTCACGCAAGGCGTCGTGCACGGCACTCCGGTAGGTGACCTTCATGATGTGACTTCCGCGACTGGGGTCAGCACGTCGCGTTCGAGATCATCGACGCTTTCCCATGTTCCGGCTTCGGCGTAGGCTACCGCGTCTGCGACTTCGTGGTCGGCGTCTTGCTCGATCGTTGCGATATCGGCAGCATCGAGGATACCGTCGCGCAGGCACTGCTCGCTGAACGCGCGGATGGGGTCGCGTGTGCGCCACTGCTCGACTTCGGCTTTGTCCCGGTACAGTTCGGGGTCGAACATCGAATGGGCACGGAACCGGTAGGTGCGGAACTCGATGAAGAACGGCCCGCCGGTGTTCCGGACATGGTCCACACCCTGTTGCGTAGCGTCGCGGCATGCGACGACGTCCATGCCGTCCGCTGCGATGCTTTCCACTGTGTACGACGCCGCCTTGACCGTGAGGTCGGTCTGCGCCTGCGCGCGCTGCAGTGAGGTACCCATCGCGTAAAAGTTGTTCTCGCAGAGGAATAGCACCGGCAATCGCCACAGCGCGGCCATGTTCAGCGACTCATGGAATGCTCCTTCGGCGACCGCGCCATCTCCGAAGTAGCATGCGGTCACCCGGTCGCGGTGCAGCATCGAATCCGCCAGTGCCAAACCCACGGCAAGCGGCAGGCCGCCGGCCACGATCGCGTTGCCGCCGTAGAAGCGCCTCGCGGCGTCAAACAGGTGCATCGACCCTCCGCGGCCGCGCGAGCATCCCTCCTGCTTGCCGAACATTTCGGCCATGATCGAGGTCATCGGGATGCCGCGCAGCAGCGCGTGGCCGTGCTCGCGGTAGGTGGCCACAACCGCGTCGTCAGAACCCAGCACGCTCAAAGACCCTGCGGCGACGGCTTCTTGCCCGACGTAGAGGTGCAGGAATCCTCGTATCTTGGCTTCCCCGTACAGTTCTGCACACTTTTCTTCCATCCGGCGCACCCGCACCATCGATGACAGTAGCGTTCTGGCCAATTTGCGGTCGGTCATAGCGACACCGGTTGGCTAGTAGGCTCGGCCGGTGGCTCGACGGTGGAGGTGTCGCCCTCCGGCAGGCCGAGTTCGCGGGCTTTCAACAGCCGACGCATGATCTTGCCGCTGCGCGTGTGCGGCAACGTGTCGACGAATTCGATCTCCTTTGGCGCGACGGTCGCTCCGAGGCGTTTGCGGGCATGACCGAGCAATTCGAGGCGGAGTTCCTCATCGGCCAGATGGCCGCTTTTCAGCAGAACGAACGCTTTGACGACCTCGCCGACCATCGGATCGGGTTTACCGATCACCGCCGCCTCGGCGACTGCAGGGTGGTCGGTCAGCGCATTTTCTACCTCGAACGGGCCGATGAGATGCCCTGCTGATTTGATCACGTCATCTGCTCGTCCGACGAACCAGAAGTACCCGTCGGCATCCCGCTTTACCAGATCGCCGGTGAGATACATGCCGTCGGCAAAGCAGTGTTGGTACCGCTCTTCCTGGTTCAGGTAGCTCCGGAACATCGACGGCCAGCCAAGGCCGAGCGCGAGTTCTCCCTCGACGTCCGGCTCGTCGATAACGGATACGGCGCCGTCGTCATGGCGCACCACGTATGCGTCGACTCCGGGGAGTGGTCTGCCCATCGAGCCGGGCTTGATGTCGAACGCCGGCGTATTGGCGATCATGATGCCGCCGGTCTCGGTTTGCCACCAGTTGTCGTGAATCGGTAAGCCCAGTACGCGTTTTCCCCAGATGACTGCTTCGGCGTTCAGCGGTTCTCCGACACTGGCGATGAATCGCAGCCGCGGGAAATGGTATTGCTTGGCGAGCTCCGGTCCCGCCTTGATCAACATCCGCAGAGCGGTTGGCGCGGTGTACCAAACCGTCACGCCCTGGCTCTGCAGTATTTGGTACCAGCGGGCAGCATCGAATTCGGCCTCGTCGACGATCGAGGTCACACCGTGCAGTAATGGGCTGATCACGCCGTAGGAGGTTCCGGTAACCCAGCCCGGGTCCGCGGTGCACCAGAAGATGTCGTCAGGATGGAGGTCGAGTGCGTAGAAACCTGTGACGTAGTGCATCACCACCGCGCCGTGGACGTGTAGAGCGCCTTTTGGTGTCCCGGTGGTACCACTGGTGAAGTGGAGTAAGGCAGGGTCGTCGGCGTTGGTGGGAGCGATCGGCGCGTCGTCGTCCGCACCGTCCATCGCGCGCCAGAAGTCCACAGTTCCGGGCAGGACGCCGTCGATGAGGAGGACATGACGTACCGAGGGGAGCCGGCCGCGTAACGCGGCGATCTTGCGCCGGTAAATCGCTTTGGTGGTGACCAGAACGTCGGCGTTGCCGATATTGACGCGAGTGGCGATTGGTTCGGGGCCAAACGCCGAGAACAGCGGCGAGACCACGCAGCCGTTGCGGAGCGCGCCCATGATTGTGATGTACAGCTCGGGTGTGCGGTCAATGATTGTAAAAATCCGGCTGCCCTGGTTGACGCTGAGGGATCGCAGCACATTGGTGAAGCGCCGCGAAAGCCTAGCCAGTTCCGCATAACTGAGGTCCCGGGTGGCCAAGGTGCCGTCCCAGCTCTTCTCGCTGATGAACCTCAGCGCTGTGCGCGTCGCGGACGGGCCTTCGGCGTGCCGATCCACCGCCGCGTACGCGATGTTGCAGCCTCCACCGGGCATGTCCGGGCACAATGGCGGCACCTGCGACCACTCGAACATCGCTCGGGTGTGTTCGTAGTCCTGCAGGTTCGGCGCGACCGTCCAATCGGCAGTCGTTTTGTGGATGACTTTCACGCGCCCCTACCCATCCGATCGGAGCGTGCCGCTGTCCAAGGCGGCGGCGATGTTCGCCATGACCCGATCCAGTAGCGCCGCACAACGGGTTCCATCGTCCGCGACGCTGCTCAGTCCCTGGTGTCGCAAATAGGCATGCAGCCGTCTGTCTATCGGCCATTCGACGAAGCGTTTGCTGGCGTAGGTGGAACTCAAAAACCCCCATGCCATAGCGTCCAATTCGGTGTCCTGCGGTTCGACGGCGGGGCGCATGCTAATTGTCTTTCTTCGGTCAACGGGAAGTGATCAAACAGTGTTTTGTCGTCGCGCCGACTCCACCAGCAGACGCTGCTCGGCCGTGGCTATCGTGCGCCGCGCTGCCGCAGCGGCGTCGGGGTTCACCGACACCGAGGTGATGCCAAACCGAACTAGGTGCTCGGCGAACATCGGATTAGTCGACGGAGCCTGGCCACAGAGCGAGGAGGATATTCCCAACTTCCTTGCCGTGCTGATGATCTGGCCGATAGCATCCAGCACCGCTTCATCCGATTCATCGAATAGCTCAGCACACACGTCGGAATCTCGATCTACCCCCAACATCAGTTGGGTGAGGTCGTTGCTGCCAATCGATACCCCGTCGATGCCCATCCCGACATAGCTTGGCAGCCAATGCATCACCGATGGCACCTCAGCCATCACCCAGCGATGCAGACCGCGCTGACGGCCGAGCGGGCTGGCGTCGATCAGAGCCAAGCACTCTTCAAGCTCCCAGCGGGTCCGTACGAACGGAATCATCAAGTGCAGGTTCGGGCTCTCCTCACGCACCCGGGCGATCGCCTCGAGTTCGAGCGCGAACAGATCCGGCTCTTTGACGTAACGGTAACAACCTCGGTAGCCGATCATCGGGTTGTGTTCGACCGGCTCGTACTTGTCGCCACCGATCAAGCCGCGGAACTCGTTGCTGCGAAAATCGGTTGCGCGGTATACGACCGGCCGCGGCTTGAAAGCCGTGGCGATGTGGCCCACGGATTCGACGAGCGCACTGACCAACCCCGCCTGCTCGCCCTTCGCAATGAGGTCGCGCGGATGCCGCCCTGAAAGTGCCTGTGTCAGCATGAATTCAGCGCGCAGCAGTCCCACTCCGTCCACGTCTTGGTCCGCGACTGCATCGGCGGTGTCGGGCATCGCGAGATTGACGTAGACCTTGGTGGCCGTGACTGGTGTGGCAGCGGGCGCTGTGGCGCTTCGCCCGGTGGTCGAAATGTGAGGGGTGACGCGTCCGACGACCACCTGTCCACGAGTTCCGTCGACAGTGACTATTGTCCCGTCGTGCAGCTCGGTGGTCGCGTGCCGCGCCCCGACCACACATGGCACACCCAACTCGCGAGCCACGATCGCTGCGTGACAGGTCATTCCGCCGGTTTCGGTGACGAGCGCGGCGGCGCGGCGGATGGTGGGCAGCCAGTCCGGGTTGGTCATCGGGGCAACCAAGACCTCCCCGTCTGACAACCGATTCCCGTCCTCCGGTTGCAGCAGCACCCGGACTGGTCCCGACGCCGACCCCGGAGCTGCAGACAGGCCCCGGACCAGCACCTCATGCTCACCGGAACCGCTGGCGGCGCCGCCCAACGTCGTGATCGGGCGGGCCTGCACCAGCCAAGTAGTCCCCGATGAAATGGCCCACTCCACGTCTTGCGGGCAGCCGTGGTGGCGCTCCACGGCGATCGCCAGCTCGGCGATTGTGCGCAGCGAATTGTCGTCGAGGACACGCGAGTTGGCCTTCGCCGGTTCAAGGGTCACGGTCGTGTCTGAACCATCCGGACCGGAGATGATCTTGAAGGTCTGATATCCCACCTGGGAATCGACGACTTGTAACGTCTGCTTGTCGACAACGTAGGTGTCCGGCTGCACTTTGCCGGACACCACTACCTCGCCCTGCCCAAATGCGGCCTCAATAACGATGTGGTCTTCGCCGGTGCTGGGATCCTTGGTGAACGCGACGCCGGCCTGTTCGGGGGCGATCATCTGTTGGACCACAACCGCCATCGCCGGGTCGGCGCGGAAGCCGCGGCTGGACCGGTAGGTGAGCACGCGGGGCGTGAAAAGCGATGCCCAGCAGCGTTGAACGGCGTCGATCAGCGCATCTTCGCCGGTCACGTTTGTGACGGTCTCGTTCATACCGGCGAAGGATGCGTCGCGGCCGTCCTCTCCGGTGGCTGAGGACCGGACCGCGACGACGACATTGGCTCCCAGCCGCCGGTAGGCGGCCAGCACCTGATCGCGGACACTGTCCTCGACGCCGGCCTTGGCCACTAGACCCCGCATTCGATGGCAGAGTTCGTTGAGTCGCTCGCCGTTGTTGACGCATGTCAACCCTTCGCGGTGCAAAGCGGTGAGCTCGCTAGCGACGCCGCCCGCCTGCATCGAATCGAAGTAGCTCGCCCGCATCAGGACGAAGCCCCCGGGCACCGGCAGCCCTGCCGCCACCAGCTCACCAAGGTTGGCACCCTTACCGCCCGCATCTTCTGCGTCGGTGATCCGCAGCGACGCTATGTCGCGCACGTAAGTTTGGGTTTCCATAGCTTCTCCCTGACGCGGACACTTTCCGGGCATTCGTGACGCTAGCGGCGGGGTCGCTGTCGCGAACCGGCCAGTGGGCACCATTGGGTGTGACCAAAGTCCCTCATTCCAGCGCTTGCTGCCAGAGCTTCTCGGCAGCGCAAACGGATTCCGATAATGGTCGGCTGGTGTCGATGCGATGCGCCTCGGGCCACCGGCGACTGCCGTCGGCTAACACGGCCGCTATCTCCGGGGTCGCGTCCGAGAACCCGCCCGCCGGCCTGGTAGCGACCCGATGCGCGGCGGCGCCAGCCGGCGTGTCGCACATCAACTCAAATTCGGCGGAATGCGTCCGGATAGCGAGCTGCCTGGCCTGATCACGGCGGTGCGGGTCGCGCCACGTCCCGTCGAGGATCACCGACTGGCCGTTGCTCAGCTGAATGTGGGCCTGGCGCAATACCTCGCCGTAGACTGCGGCGACGTTTGCATCGGAGTACAGGCCGGCGTCCAGGACACCTACCTCGCCACTGATAGCGCCTGAATTCAGCATCGAGCGCCGCACTTCATCGGTGGAGATCACTGCAGCACCAACCTGATTGGCCAAAGCGTGTGCCAATGTGGTTTTCCCTGCCCCCGGTCCGCCGCCGACCACCGCCAGCCGCAATGAGCACACCTGCAGATGTTCGAGCGCGACATCGATGTGGCGTGATGCATCCGCGGCAGCGTCGCTATGGCCCTGCGTGAACCGCACGCAGTCGACTTTGGCGCGGACCAGGGCGCGGTAGGCGATATAGAAATCCCTTAGCGAGTGCGGAGCCGGATCGTCAGCCAGCCTGCTGTACTGACCTAGAAAGAGCTCGCCAAGGTCTTTGCGACCCAGGAACTCTAGATCCATGGCCAGAAACGCGGCGTCATCGATCGTGTCGACGTAGCGCAGATTGTCGTCAAACTCTAGGCAATCCAACATCTCCGGCCCGTCGGGAAGGCAGAAAATGTCGTCGGCGAGCAAATCGCCGTGTCCATCGACGATTCTGCCGCCGCGAACACGTCCGGTGAACAGTGGCTCGCGGCCGGCGATGAATTCCGCGGCCAATCGTTTGATGGCGTCCATGCGTTGCCGGTTTACCACCGTGCCGACAAACTGTTGCAGCTCCGCAAAGTTGGCCTCCCAGCGGGTTCTGACCGCAGCGGCGGTGCCTTGCGTCGCGACATTCTTGCCGCGTTCGGCGGTTTTGTGGAAGCCCGCAAGTCGCTCGGCGATTGCCATCAGCTGCTCAGTGACCGGTTGGCCAGACCGCACCATGGTCGCTAACCGACACGAGTCCGGACGCCGCTTCATGACGAGCACCGGCTCATTCGTGCCGGCCCATTCGGCGCTGAGGTGGGCGAGGCCCAGATAGCTGTCAGGCGCTAGCCGCCGATTGAGTTCCAGTTCGCGCCGGCAAGCCCGTTCGCGCCGTTCGGGGGTGCTGAAATCCACGAACTCGGTACGAATCGGTTTCTTGATCTTGTACGCCTGATCCCCGATGAGCACGACGAGCCCGGTGTGTGTCTCGTGTATCTCGCTGTACGGTTCGATCGCCTGTTGGATGGCCATCGCGTCACCCATAAGCACATTCTGGTTGCCGGCGTGTGCTCGCGAAGCGGTCCGAAGACCCCGGTGGCCGGGCAATATGCCGCGACGTCAAGGGACCAAGGACCCTGGCTTCAGATGCCAGGACCCACCAGAGTCGAAGCTATGACGAAAACAACAGTGGCGAGCCAGGTCCTGGAATTTCGTCGCTACGGCTATTGGAGCGGGAGATGTTCGAAGCCCCAACGAAGTACGGTGTAATCGTCGCGGTCGACGGTTCGGCGGAATCAGATGCCGCTGTATCTTGGGCGGCGCGTGAAGCATCGTTGCGTCATGAAAACGTCACACTGATGCATGTCGTGCAACCTGTGGCCCTCAGCTGGCCGGTCACCCCCGAGCAGACGACTTTCGCGGAATGGCAGGAGGATAACGCGCGACACGTTATCGATCAGGCGTGTGACCGCCTCTGCGCTGACATGCACCAGCCACACCCGCCTGGCTATGAGACAGCAGTGCTGCATGCGCATCCCGTGGAAGCGCTCGCCGATGCCTCCAGGGACGCCAGCATGATCGTCGTGGGAAGCCATGGCAGGGGTGCGTTCGGCCGCCTGTTGCTGGGTTCGGTCAGCAGGGGTCTGGTCGAGCATGTGCACTGCCCTGTCGCGGTGGTTCATAGCGAGGAAGCATCCACTCCGATCGACCCGAAGGCGCCGGTTCTGTTGGGCGTCGACGGTTCTCCCGCCTCCGAAGCCGCAACTGAATGGGCGTTCGATGAGGCATCGCGGCGGGGCGTGGAGCTGATCGCGCTGCATGCGTGGAGCGATATAGCGGTTTTCCCGATCCTTGGCATGGATTGGCGGACATATCAGGGCCAGGGTGAGGAGCTGTTGGCCGAGCGCCTGGCCGGCTGGCAGGAACGCTATCCCGACGTCCGCGTCAGTCGGCGGCTGGTCTGTGACACTCCCAGGCGCTGGCTGATCGAGGAATCCCACAGGGCGCAGCTGGTCGTTCTCGGCCGCCGTGGACGTGGCGGCTTCACCGGTT
>Ga0335074_10006172_pt1 | contig 16614 bp, 15 predicted proteins | sample Lox_Sample_23_FD_206715 | JGI IMG/M metagenome (GOLD analysis project Ga0335074, IMG submission 206715) | Soil microbial communities from Loxahatchee National Wildlife Refuge, Florida, United States - Lox_Sample_2.3 | ecosystem: Environmental > Terrestrial > Soil > Wetlands | place: USA...
CGTGGCGAGTGCCGACATGCCCCGCACGTCCTGCAGGTACTCGGTGGTCAGGAACAGGAACGCGCCGAACGCGCACAGGGCAAACAGGGCCAGCACGACAGCGGCGCTGAACGGCACGCTGCGAAACAGGCGCAAGTCCAGCAGGGGATCGGGCCGCCGGGGTTCATAACGCAAGATGGCGAGCAGGCCTGCCACTGCGACAGCCAGCAGCCCGAGGATGGCTGGTGAGGTCCAGCCCAGCCTGCCCGATTCGATGATCGCGTAGACGACGCTGCCAAGCACCAGCGTCACCAGGCCCTGGCCGGCCGGGTCGAACCGGCGTGCCCTGGGCGCGCGGGACTCGGGCACGAACAGCGCGGTGCACGCGATCGCGACGATGACAATCGGCACGTTGACCCAGAAGACGGAGTGCCAGCCGAGGGCGTCGACCAGGGCGCCGCCGAGGATCGGGCCCAGTACCAGCGCCAGGCCGGACATCGAGCCGAACACGCCGATCGCCCAGGAACGCTCGGACGGGTCTGAGAACGTGTTGGCGACGATCGCCATCGCAACCGGGTTGAGCATGGTCCCGCCCGCGGCCTGCAACCCGCGCGCCGCTATCAGCCAGCCGATGCCGGGCGCGAGGCCGCACAGCAGCGAGCCGAGCCCGAACCCGGCCAGGCCGACCAGGAACACGCGGCGGCGGCCCACCCGGTCGGCCGTTGACCCGGCCAGGACCAGGAAACTCGCCAGCACGAGCGTGTAGGCGTCGACCGTCCATTGCAGTCCGGCCTGCGAGGCGTGCAGGTCGCGGCCGATCGCGGGCAGCGCCACGGTGACGATGGAGATGTCCATCACCACGACGATGATGCTGAGGCAGCAAATCCCGAGCACCAGGAGCCGCCGGCGTCGGCTGAGCTGAGTGGGCCCGGTGGCAGGCAGCGTTGGAGGGCTCATGGCCGCAACGCTATGATTTAGAGCGTGCTCGAAGTCAAAGTCCGGGAATCCGAGCCGGACCAGGCCGATTCCCCGGCTGGCCTGACGATCGCAGAGGCCGCTCGCCGCACCGGGGTCAGCGTGCACACCCTGCGCTACTACGAGCGCGCCGGGCTGGTCATCACCAACGTTGGCCGTACCACGGGCGGCAGGCGGCGCTACCGCCGGCTCGACCTGGAGTGGATCGTCGTCTGCACCAGGCTGCGCGCCACCGGCATGCCCATCAAGGCCATCCGGAGCTATGCCGAGCTGGTGTCCGCGGGGCACGGCAACGAGCTGGAACGGCTTGCCCTGATGGAGGCCCACCGGGCCGACGTGGTCGCCAGGCTCGAGGAACTGCAGCAGAACCTGAAGCTTATCGACCACAAGATCGACGTCTACCGTGGCCGGGTGGCAGCCGGCGACGCCGACCAGCTTTGGGCGCCTGGCGGGTTCAGCGGGCGGAGCTGATCACGGCGCGGACGTGCGCCTGGCTGACGGCATCGGAGAGCGTACCCAGATCAAAAGCACCGTGGAAGCGCTTGCCGTTGATGAAGAACGTCGGCGTCCCGGCCACGCTGCTGAGGTCAGCTGAGTCCACGTCCTCAGCGACCCGGTCGGCTCCCACGTGCTTCTTCAGGTCCTTGGCGAACTTCTCGGTGTCCAGTCCGAGCTGCGCGGCGTAGCGGAGCAGATGGGACTGCCGAAGCTCATCCTGGTGCTCGAGCAGCAGGTCATGCATGCCCCAGAACGCTTCCTCCCCTTGCTGCGCCGCGGCCTCGGCGCCTTCGGCGGCGAACTCCGCCCACGGATGGACGTCGGGCAGCGGCAGGTGCCGCCACACGTACCGGACGTCGCCGCGGTCGGCGAGCAGCTCACGGATGACCGGCTCGGCCTGGCCGCAGTACGGGCACTCGAAGTCGCCGTATTCGACCACGGTGACCGGGGACTTCTTCGGCCCCCGGATGTGATCACGCTCTGGGTCGACGGGCACGGCCAGGTCGATGATCGTTTCTGAAGTGCCGAGCAGCGCACGGACCCGCAGCCGCTTGGGCAGCAGCATGATGGCCCGGGATACCAGCCAGGTGAGCGCGGCCGCGCACAGGGCCGCTGCGAGGACACCCGCCTTCGCCTCAGCGAGCTGCTCGCCGTGGAAGGCCAGCGACGCGATCAGCAGCGACACGGTGAAGCCGATGCCGGCTATCGATCCCGCTCCGCCAACGGCACCCCAGCCGACGGGCGGGCTGATCCGCCCGCGGCTGATCTTGGCGACCAGCCACGCGGCGCCCGTGGTGCCGACAGGCTTGCCCACGACGTAGCCGGCCAGGATGCCCAGCGTGATCGGCGAGGTGAACGCGTGAGCCAGGAAGCTGCCGCTCACTACGATCCCTGCGTTGGCCAGCGCGAACAGCGGCACGATCAGGTAGCTCACCCACGGATGGAAGAGCTGCTGCAGCCGGTCGTTGGGGGACACAGCCGTACGGACGCCCTCGCGCGCGTCGGCCGCCAGTTCCGGCGTCGGCTGCTCCCGGAACAGCCGGAACAGCTCCGACGCCCGCTCGAGGTCGGTGCGTGCAGCCGGGTGCGCGTACGTCAGCACTCCGATGATCAGCCCGACTACAACGGGGTCGACGCCGGACTTGAACACTGCGACCCAGGCCGCTACCCCAAACAGAACGTAGACCAGGCCAGACCGGATCCTCGCGAGCCGTAGCGCCAGGACAGCAGTCAGGAGCACCAGCCCGGCCAGCAGCGGCGCCAGATCGACGTGCCCGCTGTAGACCACGGCGATGATCACGATGCCTATCGTGTCGTCGACAACCGAGAACGTGAGCAGGTAGGTACGCACCCGGTCCGGCAGCCGTGGCCCGACAAGCGCCAGCATGCCCAGTGCGAACGCGGAGTCGGTGGACATCGCGGTACCCCAGCCATGCGCCGACGAGCGGCCGGCGTTGAACGCGAGGTAAATCGCTACCGGCACCAGTATCCCGCCGATGCCTGCGAGGACCGGCAGCGCGATCCGGTGCCGCGCGCGCAGCTCGCCCATGTCGAACTCGCGGCGCGCTTCGAGTCCCATGACCAAGAAAAAGAGCGTCATCAGGCCCGAGTTCACCCAGCCGCCGAGATCGTCCGACACACCGTGCCCGCCGAGGGTGACCGCCAGGTGCGTCCGCCACACTGCCTCGTACGACGCCGCGTGGCTGTTCACCCAGATCAGCGCGGCCACGGTCGCGGCCAGGAGCACCGCGGCGCTGCCGGTCTCGGTGTGCAGGAACTGGCGCAGCGGCGTCTCCGGCCTGGGCCGCCACGCGGTCAGGCCCGGCAACGGCAGCCCAAGCGGGCGGGGCCCCGTCGCCGCCGGTTCCTGCGCCTCGCCAGCCATGGCGGGCCCCTCCCTCATCGCGCCACGCTCCCGAACCCAGATCCGGGCCCGGGAGCCAGCCACCTGGTCCAACCAGTTCTCATCAAAGATCATGCCCCGTCCCCATGCGGCCCGATACATCCTCCCGAGGCCGAGACCTGCCACCCCAGTCCCCGCTCCCACGACGACATCCCCGGCCCGTTCATGCTGCTGGGGTAGGCCGGAGCGACATGGGTGGCCCACCCATGCTGCTGGGGGCGGGCCGGGGCGACATGGGTGGTGCCGTTCATGCTGTGGGGGCGACGTGGGTGGGCCACCCATGCTGCGGTCGGGGCGACGGTACGGCGGCTCCGGCGGTCACGGGGGCTCGCCCGGTACGGCGGCTCCGGCGGCTCCGGCGATCATGGGGCTGGCCTGGGGCGGTGCGGCCCGGCAGCGCTGGGGCTGGGCTCCAGGGGGCGACAGCCGGACGGCCGGGGGTGGGAGTTGACGTTCATTAAAAACTGGTTGTACAGTTTCTAATATTTGAGGACGCCAGATAGGAACGCGCCTGGTTGCATACCCAGCGGAGGTGTGATGCAGACCTCACAGCCGACTGCGGCGGTGCCACCCGAGGCCGGGGTCGAGGCTCAGGCCAAAGCTGAGGTCGAGGCTGAGGTCAAGGCCGAGCCTGAGGGGCCGCGGCGCGGCCGGCCACGCAGCGAGAAGGCTCGCTTGGCGATCCTGCAGGCAGCGGCGGAACTGCTGCTCGATCGCGGGCTGTCCGCGGCCAGCATGGACGCTGTCGCGGAGCAGGCCGGTGTCAGCAAGGCGACCATCTACCGGTGGTGGCCCACCAAGGAGAGCCTGGCGCTCGACGCCCTCTACGCGAGGTGGGCGGTTGCGGACCCGGCCGTACGCGAGACCGGCTCGCTGCGCGGCGATCTGCTGGCACAGCTTCGCCCCTGGGCGCTGCTGGCCAGCAGCCGGCCCTACGGACGGGTGGTCGGGGCGCTGATCACCGAGGCGCAGACCGACCCCAGGTTCGCCGCCGAGTACCAGGAGCGGTTCGTCCAGCCGCGGCGCGAGAACGCGCGGGCGATCTTCCGCCGGGCTGTCGAGCGGGGCGAGATCCCGGCAGACACCAAGGTCGAGGCCACAATCGACGCACTCTACGGCCCGCTGTACCACCGGCTGCTGCACGGCCACGCCCCGCTGGACGACGAGTTCGTCGGCGATGTCGTCGACATCGTGCTGGCCGGCATCAAGCCCCGAAGTACTGGCTGACCGCGTCGGCGATTCCGCTGGCGATCACCTGCTGGCCCTGCGCGCTCGCGGCGATCGACCCTTCGAACGGGTCGGTCAGGAACAGCGGCTCGATCAGAGCGCCCGGCATCTGGCTCGGCGTGGTGAAGTACCCGGCCTCGGCCGGGCCAAGCAGCAGCAGGTGGCCGTACGCCTCGGCCTGGGCCGTCAGCGCTGAGCCGAGCCCGGAGTCGTTCTGGACCCCGCCGTCGGGGATAGCCCATCCCTGGGCGTTCATCGCGTTGAGCACGTCGGCTTGCAGCAGGCCGGCCAGCTTCAGGTTGCCGCCAGAAAATGGCCGGTCGGCGTCGTACCCGGTGACGCACCCGGCATTGCCGTAGTAGCCGGAGTTCATGTAGATGCCGATCAGCAGGTTGGCGCCGGCCATGTTCGCGCACACGTCGCGCGCTGTGACGTCGTTGAAGGAGCCCTGGACCGTGAGTTCCGAGCCCGATGTGTCCGCTGCGGTGAGCTTGGTCACTGTGGTGTTCTGGGTCCGCGACACCACTACCCGGTAGCCCTGGGCGCGCAGCAGGGCCATCGTGTCGAGCTCGATGGGCAGGTTGATCGTCGACTCATCGATGGTCGCGCCGCTCTCGGTGCTGCCGACGGCGCCCGGGTCGATCCCGCCGTGCCCGGCGTCGAGGAAGACGGTTTCGTGCCGGTCGCCGCTTGTGGGCGGGTATGCCATGCAGGCGCCCGGGCTGAACAGCAAGGGATCGACGGCCTCAGGGCCGGCGCTGCCGGGCCGTGTGTCAAGCCTGCCAGCGGCCGACGGGGCTGGGGCTGCGTACCCGGCTGGGGCTGGCCGCCATCGCACCACCGCCACGGCGGCCGCGCACACCCCGGCCGCGAGCACTGCAAACAACACCACCGCGATTCGCCAGGAACGCATGCGCGGCTCCACGGGCATATCGGCACGCCGGGCTTCGGCCTGACGGAACGCGGTGCTCTTGCAGTTGTTATCTCCGCGTCTGCTCCGATCACACCGTGGTTACCTGACAGTAGCGCCTGCGCCAGCAGCGAATTAGATGTGAAAGCCAACAGGGCTGCACTGGTGCCGTCCGGCCCCGCGTGGAACGGGCGAGCTAAAGTCCGTCAGGCGGGTCTTCCCACTCGGCTTCGTAATCGGCCAGGCCATCGGGGGTCTCCGGACGTCGCCCATGCCCCGGAGACCCCGTTGCCCATTGCTCTGGCGGACGTTGCCGCCGCCTCGCTCCTTGCCCGGGGCGCTGCTCGTCTTCGGCTCGGCCCTCAGACAGACCATCGAGTCCCCGCTCGCGAAACCAGCCGGTGACGAAGTCGGGCTCGTCGTCGGATGCTGCCCGTGGCATGCGGGGCGGGTGTCCGGTCTGCCACGCTGAGCGCCGGGAGGTAACTCCGGGATCCCGGTCGTCGCCACGCGCGGCGCCTTCGTCCTTCTCCACCCCGTGCTGCTTCGGCATACCGCAATCGTAGGCTCTGCTTGCAACCAAGGGCCGGACCCGGCTTACTCGGCGCGGTACTCGCGTTCGCCCGTCGTGGGGTTGTACCAGACGCGGGTCCGCTTGCCGGTATTGGGATCGGTGAACACTTCGCTGGTCGGCTGGGCTTCGCCGCTGCTGCCGGCCTTCTTCCGGCTGCCCCGGTACCGGTCGAAGCCGAACACGGCGGCGGCGATTCCCACGATCACAACGGCGATGATCACCCAGTCTGCGACACCCATCGTGGCCCCCTCAGACGCTCGCGCTCGTGGTATCCCACTCGACTACCCGGGCCGTGCCGTAGGCCACGATCTCGCTCATGCCCAGGCCCATCTCGGAGGAGTCGAAGCGCATCATGGTCACGGCGTTGGCCCCCATCGCGGCGGCGTTCTTGACCAGCCGGTCGAGCGCCTGACGCCGGGAGTCCTCGCTGAGCTTGACGTACGAGCGGATCTCGCCACCGACAACCTGCTTGAGCCCGGCGACGATGTTGCCGCCCAGGCCGCGGGAGCGGACGGTGAGGCCGAACACCTGGCCCAGGGTCTTCACCACCGTTGCGCCCGGGATGTTCTCGGTTGTCGTGACGATCATGGGCTGGATCATGGTCGGTGAAACGGCCACGTTCTCGGCTGGTGCCTCCATCGGGCTACCTCCTGTGACCTCCGGCGGCGACGAGGCTGGCGCCGCATCTGATATCAACGTGATATCAGATTTATTGGCACAGGGTCAACTTTGGCGTCAGCCCGCCCGCAGGTTCCGCGCGCGGTGGGCGGCGAAGATTCCCAGGGCCACTGCCAGCCCGGCACCGAGGATCACGGCTCGCGTCAGCGGGCCGGCGCTGGATGATCCAAGCGCGGCCGACAGCAGCAGGGTCATCGGCAGCACCGAGACCAGCGGCCCCATCGTGAGCCAGAGGATGAACGGGAAGACGGCGCTGTTCCCGACCGGCGTTTCGAACCCGCCGTACAGGTCGGGCGGGTACTGCTGGCGGAAGACGTTGACCAGCGCCCCGCCAATCAGCACCGGAACAGTGACGGCCAGCAGGGCCAGCAGCCGCAGGTCGCCGGCCGCGACCGAAAGTGCTACCGCGGGTACGCCCGCTACCACGTAAAACACCGCGCACGGCACGGCGGCGTGCCACCAGGCAAGCGAGTCGTACCGGAACGGCAGCAGTGCCGACCGGCGGGTATCGTCGGCGTCCAGCCGGGCGGCCTCGCAGAGCCAGGCAGCGGCCAGGTAGCCGAGGCCGAGCGCGCAGGCCACCGGCAGCAGCGCTGCGTGGCCGGCGTGGCTGGCTGCGGCAATGCCGAACATGCCCACGGCCAGCAGTGCCAGCGCGGCCGCACCCACAAGCCGGGACGGCGCCCGGGCCAGCGCCAGCATGTCGCGCCATAGCAGAACGAGGACCCGGTGCCTCGGGTGCCGCAGCCGGAACCGGGCCCGGCGCGGCCCGCCGGCCCGGCTGTAGGCAAGGGCGAAGCCGCGGGTGTCGAAGCTAACCCGCGCCGCTGACATCGCGCTCAGCGTCTGTGCCCTGGCCCGCAGCGCGCTGCCGGGGATCCCGGCGGTCCCGCGGTCCGCTGCTGTCAGCGCGGCCAGGGCCAGCGCGGCGAGCAGCACCAGGGCCAGCGGCCAGAGCGGCGCACTGCCCCCGGCGAGGGCGATCATCGGCTGCGCTGCCCATCCCCATGGCCCCGCCCACAGTGCGATCGCGTCCAGCACCGCTGGTGGCCGCCCGGCAGCCGCCCACGCGGCCAGCCCGCCGAGCGCCGCCGCCCAGCCCACGGCGGCCGGCGTGGCCCGGCGCAGCCAGATCCGGCCAGCCGGGTGCCGCTCGACGAGCCCGCCGGCCCCGGTGCCCAGCGCGAACAGCAGCGCCGTCGAGACCATCGCCACGCCGGTGAGACGGAGCACACCGCCGGTGCTGTGACCGCCGAGCCCGTTCGTCACCAGAGCGATCGCCGGAACGATGCCTACCGCGGCTCCGGCGATGATGGAGGTCACCGCGGACCGGCGGAACCTAGGCCGCAGCAGCGGCCCACGGCTGACCGGTGTGCCGAGCAGCCACGACACCGCGGCCGCCGGCAGCGTGACCGGGCCGCGCCACAGCGCGTCACGCAGCAGCACCAGCAGCACAAGCAGCCCTAGCGCAGCCAGGCTCCCGGGCGCGGCGTGCAGCACGGTCAGCGCGTGGGCGCCGCCCCGCGGCGGATGACGCAGCACACGGTAGGCCGCGCTGATCTGCGCACCCCCGAAGAACAGCACAAACAGCACAGCTACGTAGATCCAGTACGCGATGCCTGAGGCCCGTTTCCTTGCCTGCCCGCGGCGCAGTTCCCGCAGCAGTGCCAGGGTCGGCTCAGTGCTGTCCGGGACCGCGATGGCCTCGCGGGTGACCGTCACCGGATCTCCGCCAGCCAGCTGATCTCTGCCAGCACCGCGTCCGGCGCTCCCCGGCTGGTGAGCGCGCCGTCGCTGAGCACGATCACCTGGTCGGCGATTGACAGGGCGAGCTCGGCGTGATGGGTCGCGACCAGCAGCGCCGCACCATTCTGTTTTTCGGCCCGCAGCAGGCCGGCCAGCCAGCGACGCGCCGCCGGATCCAGGTGCTGCTCGGGCTCGTCGAGCACGACCAGGCGGCGCGGCCGGACCAGCACAGCGGCCAGGAACATGGCCTGCCGCTGGCCGCTCGACAGCGAGCCGGGCAGCGCGTCCGCGCGTCCGTCGAGGCGGCACTCGGTCAGCGCCCGGTCGACGAGATCGTCGGCGTCGCGGCCGGCGCCGTGCGCGACCGCGACGAGCTGCAGGTGCTCGCGGACGGTGAGGTCCGGATAGGCACTCACCTGGTCGCCAACGATGGCGATCTCGGTCCGGACGACGATGTCGTCCTGAGTCACCACGCGGCCCTCGTACCGCACCTGGCCCGTAGTTGGTGTGTCCCGGCCCGCCGCGATGCGCAGCAGCGTCGACTTGCCGGACCCGTTCATGCCCATCACCGCGGTGCACCGACCTGGAGCGAGCTCCACGTCAAGGGGCTCCAGCACGGTCCGGTCATCGTAGGTGCGGCTGACCTCGGTCAGGGTCAGCAGTGGCGGGGGATCAGCGGCCTGCACGATCTGAGTTCACCACACGCGAGAGAGTGACTGTCGCATCCGGCCCTCACGGCTGCCCGAACCAGGTGCGCAGCGCCTCGTCCAGGCCCCGGACCAGGTTCTTTGTGTCTGACCCGGTCGCCCAGGCGACATATCCGTCCGGCCGGATCAGCATCGCTGCCGCGGGCGCGGGGCTGGTCAGGCAGCGGGCGGTGAGAACGCTGACCCGGTCGGCCCAGTTGGCGGCAGCGGCAGCCACGGCAGCGTCGGCGGTGAAATCCAGCAGCACGCCGCGGGCGGCCCGGGTGAGCTCAGCGACCCGTGTTTGGCCTTCGCTGGTCTCCAGCTCGAGGTCGGGCGCCAGCCACCCGGCCAGCGGGTGCGGCGGTGCTCCGCCGGCCGGCATCTCGTACCGGACGTCGGAGCCCTCGATCATGGCGCCCACGTGCCGGACCGCGTCGGGGTAGGCCAGCAACTGCCCGACCAGCTCGCGAAGCGCGTCGTTGTACTCGCCGCGGGCCGCCAGCGCCCGGCCCGCCCTGGTCTGCAGGATCGTGCGCTGGCCGGCCGAGTACCGCTCGGACTGGTAGGAGTCCAGCAGCCCGTCCGGTGCCCAGCCCCGGACCTGAGCCGCGAGCTTCCAGCCGAGGTTGAGCGCGTCGAGCAGCCCGGAGTTGAGTGATCCTCCTGACCCGAAGATGTGCGCCGCGTCCCCGGCTAGCAGCACCGGGCCAGCCCGGTAGCGGTCGGCCTGCCGGCTGTTGCCTACCGTCCGGCTCAGCCACAGCGGGTCGGTCATCGGCACGTCAGCCCCGAAGACCCGGCGGGCGCTGTCGCGCAATTCGTCCAGGGTCATCGGAGTGTCCGCATCGACCTCGGCCGGGACCGAGTCGGCCTCCTCCCTCGTGTACACGATGAACATCCCGGGCGGAGCGCTGCGGTCCATCGCTGCGGCCGGTCCCAGCGAGTAGGCCCCGGTTGGCGTCTGCGTCAGCTGCATGAGCTGCAGGCTGCCCACGCCGGGCACCTTAGCCGAGCCGCCGCCGGCCGCGACCGTGGCTGTCGGCAGAATCACCCGCCCGAACCGGCCTATCTCCGATGATGTGACCCCCGGAAAGCCGATGCCGGCCTGCTTGCGGACCGGGCTGTGCGCACCGTCGCAGCCGACCACGAAGCGGGCCCGGATCTGGTAAACACCGTCGGGCCCGTTCACCTCCAATGTGGCGTTGCCGCCTTCCCCGGATGCCGACAACGCCAGCAGTTCATGGCCGCGCCGGACGCTCCCACCCAGTTCGGCCAGGCGCTCGCCGAGCAGCGTCTCCAGCCGTCGTTGCGGTATCGCCAGGATGTGCAGCGGGCTGGCGCTTAGCCGGGAGAAGTCGAGCCGCAGCGGCCCGAACTGGAACTGCGGCGCGGGCCCGATGTATGTGGTCTCCTCGCTGAACCTGTCCTGCAGCCCCCGGTAGTCCAGCATCGGCACGATCATGCCGACCAGGCCGTTGCCTTTGGGTATCTCGCTGACCGCTGGCAACTGTTCGAGCACCACCGGGTCGACGCCGCCCAGCCGGAGTTCGGTGGCCAGCATCAGGCCGACCGGGCCGCCTCCTACGATGACAACATCCGCGGTCTCTTCCGTGGCGGTCATGAACCCAGCCGATCGAACGTGCCGCTCAGCGCGGTAGCGAACGGCCCTGGAGCCTGCGAAGGAGCCAGGAGGCCGCCCGGAAACTCGGCGAACTCAGCCCCCAGCCGCTCGGCGATAGCCAGAGCCGGTTTATGGAACGGATCGTGCCGCAGTCCTTTGCGCTCAGCCATGGCAACGGTCTCCGCGCCCGCCGCCAGCGCAACCAGCGACCCGCCTGCGGCGATCTTGTCCAGGTCCGGCAGGTACCGGATGAACGGCTGCACTTCGAACCGCATCATGTACTCCCAGTTCCCGCTGAGCCTTTGCATGACGTCGCGCATGGGACCGGCCGGCACTATGCTCGCGGGCTTCAGCAGTGCCTTCATGACAATGGGCTGCTGAAGCCGCGAGACATGCGCGATCCGGGCCTGGAACTGCCGGAACGCCGCCTCCCAGCCCTCGGCCTCCAGCGTGCGCGCGATGTCGTCGTACTCGGCGAGATATGTGTCAGCGTCGGGCAGCACCGCTGGCAGCGGCGGCTCATGCGCGACCACGGCCTCGACGGCCTCCGGATGACGAGCGGCCAGGTCGAGTGCGATCGTCGCGCCGCCGCTGTTCCCGAAGATCCGCGCGGACTCGAACCCGCTGGCGCGCAGCACCGCGATCGCGTCCTCGCACTGCTCCGCCATCGCGATCGGGGCCGGCGGGCGGTGCAGCGGGCTGCGTGAGTTCCCGCGCCGGTCGTACGTCAGCACGGTGTAGTCGGCCGCCATGATGTCCGCCAGCGCCGAGAACGCGCCGCAGTCACCGCCGCCCCCCGTGATCAGCAGCAGCGGCGGCCCGTCACCGCGCCGCTCGGTATACAGATCGGCGCCGTCGACCGGGACAACTCCCGTCGCCGGCCCGTCCATCGCCGCCACCTGTTCATGGCTTCCACCTGCCGACTGCTGCGAACTGTTCATCGCCACCCATTCATCACTGGTCACCCGGTTACGGTTCATCAACGGCCGCTCGCGTTGCGGCGGCCCCACTGTGGCAGGTTTTTGCCTTAAAGGCAAATTTGCCTTTAAGGCATACTCTGGCTACGCTCCGGATATGGCAGCCAGCACGGTGGGGGAGCGCGGACGCGCTGGCCTGCGGGAGCGGAAGAAGCAGGCGACGCGGGAAGCGCTGAGTTCCGCGGCGATATGGCTGTCCCTGGCGCGTGGTGTGGAGAACGTGACCATCGAGGACATCACCCTGGCGGCCGGGGTGTCGCTGCGCACGTTCCGTAACTACTTCGCCAGCAAATACGAGGCGATCTCCGCCGCGGGCGCGGATCGCGCTCGCCGGATCGGCGCGTCGCTGGTTGAGCGCCCGGCGGACGAGCCGCTGTGGACGGCGCTGATCACGGCGACGCTGGAGCATTACAAAGGGGCCGAGCAGGCGCTCGGCACCGACGTGATGAACGCGCTCCGGATGCTCATGTTCTCGCCTGGGATGCGCGCTGAGTACCTGAAGATCAATTCAGAAATGCAGAACGCTCTCGCGGCCGCCATCGCGCAGCGGATCGGAACCGATGTCGAGGCGGATATGTACCCCCAGGTCCTCGCGGGAGCGGTGATCGCCGCGTCGCAGGTCGCAGTGCGGCGCTGGTACGCAGCCGATCCGCCTGTTCCGCTGCGTCCCCTCCTCGAGCGCGCGTTCCAGCACCTTGCCACTGCCTGCTCGCAGCCCGCCCCGTAGGCTCGCCGTCGTGACGGCGAAGCCACCCGTGCTGCGGGTCACATCACGGAACGCGGCATTCCAGCAATGGCAGGCGCTGCTGTCCAACCGGGTCAAGCGGCAGCGCGCGGGGGAGTTCATCGTCCAGGGCGTCCGCCCGATCACGCTCGCGGTCGAGCATGGCTGGCCGGTGCGCGCCATGATCTATGACATAAGCAGGCCGCTGTCCCGGTGGGCCACCGACATGCTGGCGGCCTCCGGGGCGCGCCAGGTCGCGATGGCACCGGAACTGGTCACCGAACTCGGCGAGAAGGACAGTGGCCCACCCGAGTTGCTCGCTGTCGTTCAGATCCCGCCAGACGATTTCTCCCGCATCCCGCGGAGGCCTGACCTGCTCACGGTTGTCTTCGACCGGCCGTCAAGCCCCGGCAACGTCGGGACGCTGATCCGGTCGGCCGACGCGTTTGGCGCGCACGGGCTGATCGTGACCGGGCACGCCGCCGACCCGTACGACCCGAAGTCGGTCCGCGCCTCGACCGGGTCCGTGCTCGCTGTGCCGGTAATCCGGGCGGCCAGCCACACCGACGTGATCGGCTGGGCCCGGACAAGTTCCGCCGTGATCATAGGAACCGATGAGAAGGGGGAGACGGACATCGCTGGCATCGATCTGACGGGACCCGCGGTGCTCGTCATCGGGAACGAGACCGCTGGGCTCAGCGCCGCCTGGCGGCAGGCCTGCGACATCGTCGGGAAGATCCCGATCACCGGCGCGGCCAGCTCGCTCAACGCCGCCGGCGCCGCGACAGTGATGCTGTACGAGGCCAGCCGCCAGCGGCGACGTAGCCGTCCCTATGAGAACGGAAGTGATCACCGTGACTGAGAACAGATCAGAGGCGCTGGCGCGCCTCGGCGTCTTCATCGGTGACTGGGTCCTGGAGGTCCGTTTCCCCGGCAGCCAGCCGGCCCCGTCCAGCGCTGGGGAGGAAGGCCCTGAGGTGCGCAGCCGGTTCGAATGGGCACTGGACCGGCAGTTCCTGCTCCAGCGAACCGAGGTTCCGGTCCCCGGGGTACCCGACAGCCTGACGATCGTCAGCTCCAACCCGGAGACCGGCGCGTACACCCAGCACTACTACGACTCACGCGGCGTGGTGCGCCTGTACGCGATGACCCTGGCCGACGCCGTGTGGACACTCACGCGGGAGTCTTCCGACTTCTCGCCCCTGGACTTCAGGCAGCGTTTCACCGGCACCTTCAGCGACGACGGGAACACCATTACCGGTGCCTGGGAGAAGAACTTCGATGGCACCAACTGGGAGCACGACTTCGTCCTCATTTACCGCCGGGTCGGCTGACATGGACGCCGCCCGTCCAGCCGCGCCGACCGTGTCGGAGATCATCGGAGCTAGCCGCTACCTCGTGCTGGCCACGGCCGACGCGACGGGGCGACCGTGGAGCTCGCCCCTCTACTTCGCGCATATCGACTTCACGGAGTTCTACTGGGTTTCCTCTCCAGACGTGACGCACTCCCGCAACATCGCGGTGCGACCTGAGGTGGCCATCGTGATCTTCGACTCACAGGCGGAGATCGGCGTCGGCCAGGGCGTTTACATGTCCGCAGTCGCGCAGCTAGTCGAGGGCAGCCAGACCGCCCGGGGCATCGAGGCGTTCTCCCGCCGCTCGGTCGCACACGGCGGCCGCGAATGGACGAGCGAGAGAGTTCAGCTCGGTGCTGCCTTAAGGCTCTACCAGGCCACCGCCGACTCCCACTGGATCCTCGCCAAAGACGGCCGCCCCGACCATCGCATCCCGGTACAGCTCACCTGACAGCCTTCCCCAGTATCGGTCAGACGGCCGAGGGAGCGCCGACGGTTGGGCACGATCCGGCGCCGGTTACGGAAATTCAAAGGAACTCCATAATATTTGGTCCATGTATGACTCCCAGATATGTGCTGCGGGTCCACCCACGTCGGCCAAGAGCGCAACGTAGGACAGCGGCAGTGGAGCCCAGATGCATGATGGGCTGTTTGGTCAACACCGGTGCCGCAGAGATTCTTCGTCGGGCCGACGAAAGGCTCACCTAGCGTGGACTGTTGGCGCGGGTCCGTCTATCTTTCTCCAGCTTTAGGGCCTGTCAGCCGTTGAGCAGCCCGGATGTGCGGGTCGGAAGGGATAAGCTGAGGCCCGTCTGTCCGCCGCGCCAGCGAATCCTGCCGCGTCCCGCGATCTCCTTGGCGGTGAGCCCTGACCCAGCGGCTGCTAGTGGAGAAGCGTGGCGAGGTGCTCATTGCCGATTCCAGCCCACCGGGCGAATCCCAGCAGCGCATCGCTGGGGTGCCGTTCCAAGCGTATGAGAGTCCGGGCTGTTCCGCGGACACAGGGATTGTGTCTGGTGTGCTGAGGAGCGATCTGGCGAGCGGAGCAGAGCGAGGCGAGCGCGTCGTTGCGGAGCCCGGCCCAAAGCTGCACCCGCGCCATCTCGATGAAGTAGTGGGACCGCCGTTCGGCAGGCACCGCGGGTGGCGGCAGCCACCCGGCGGCTTCCCTGAGGACAGATTTGCAGTCCCCCATCTCTGCTGCTGCGGCGATCTCGTGTATCCGAACGCTGGATGGACCGAAGGCCGTTCCGCGATACGCGGCATCGGGCACGTAGCGGCTGATGCCGCGGGCTTCGGCAAGATGCGACGCTGCGACCTCTGGCAGGCCGGCGCGGGCGGCTAGGACGCCCGCGCGCATGTGCAGCGATCCGCAGATGGCGAGCGCCTCACGCGAACCCTCTGCTGCCAATGGCTCGCTGGCAGATTCGAGCGCACGCAGCCCGGCAATGGGCCGCTGGCTTGAGAAGAAGATCTCGGCGCGCACATAGGCAGCCACGCCTACGAGCAAGGAATCACCGGAACGTCCAGCCGCCCAGCGCATGAGGTCGATGGTGCGGGCGGACAGATCCAGATAACCGAACTTGTCGCAGAGCGCGTCCGCCGCCCGGTAGGCTAGTGCCAGCAATCCGAATGTAGTCTCCTGATCACGACCGGTGTAGCTATGTGCCGCGCGGGTCAGTTCTGTGATAAGCCGGGGGAGACCGTCCACCAGGCTGGCGTAGTGCGCGGCGAGCCTGCGAACGGTGGCCCGCTCTGTGGCGGCATGGAGGGTTGTCAGCGGCAAGACGGGGCCGTCATCGGGCAAATCATAGCAATCCAGGGCACATCTGATGTGCGGAATCGCCACCCTGACCCGGCTGCCTGTCGACCCTGCCTCATCAGCGGTGGCAGTTTCCAGGCCAAGAGTGCGAGTGATGGATGACCAGACTTCTGGAGTGACAGGTCGGCTGCCCTGCTCGATTTTCCGCAGCAGGCTAACCGAAATTGCGGCAACCTCTGCTAATTGAGCCTGCGTCATGCGGCGTAGTTTCCGGGCGGCGGCGATCCGTCCACCCAAACCCTGACGGCCGCCTGGTGCCACGCTGACTCCGTTCCCCTGCAGCTACGAGACGACTGTACCGCCAATCTGCGCTTCTGTAGAGGAGTCCCCTGCCGCTCGCAGCCTGATGAGCAGGTCAGCTTTATGTCGCTTCGATCAGGGCGGGCAGTTCAGTGAGGGAATCGATACGCCAGTCGGCCAGCCTGAGCACTTTTGGGTCCTCAGCCCACAGAAAGCCCCAGGGACCGCGGCGAATGAAGGCTGTGCGCAGGCCCGCTGCCTTGGCTGGCACTAGGTCGTTGTCCCGGTGATCGCCTACGTAGATGATCTCGTGCGGCCGCCCGGGTGCGACCTCGATGATGCGCGCGAAGAAGGCGGGATCGGGCTTGGCGGTACCCCACTCACCGGAGGTAGCCACCAAGTCGGCGGGCAGGCTCAGGCTGCGGAGGATCTGCCCGGCGCGGACGGTCTGATTGCCCGCGATACCGACCCATAGCCCTATTTCGCGCAGTCGCGACAGCGCGGGGCGGACGTCGGGATAGAGGTCTTTCTCGCCGTACTTCTCGCCAGCACCGGCGTCTTCCCGGCGTTGTCGTTCGGTCGCTAGGTCGAATCCGCGTCGGAAATACTGGAATGTTTCAGTGTTGTTCCGGCCGTCAGCGGTGACCGCCCCGAGGACCGCAGAGAACGTGTGGCGTGGCACACCGATCCAATCGG